>LNAP01001797.1_pt1 | contig 35143 bp, 30 predicted proteins | sample 602601 | NCBI WGS metagenome assembly LNAP01 (sample SAMN02440304, study PRJNA202911) | soil metagenome | biome: Subtropical and temperate rainforests or woodlands; isolation source: soil samples (1 kg each in a 20% v/v slurry with milli Q water) were... ... | reverse complement strand
AGATGTTCTACAACCCAAAACGGCGGCACAGTTCCAACGACGGGCTGTCCCCGGTAGAGTTCGAGAAGCAGTACGCACTAAACGGCTGACGACTGTCTAGAAAACCCTGGGCGATTCAAACATTGCCAGGCAGTTGCAATAGCCGCCCTGAGAAATAAGCCTCCAGTGCCCGGGTCGGAGGAAGTGGGCTCTTACGAATGTGGACTTGCCTGTCGATATGACGTCGACGTGGACATGTACGTGTGCGATCAAACTCGCAAGTAAGCAGCGCGCCCGTGCTGTCCGCCTGCCGGCGCCCTGGTCAGCCTGGCCAGCGCGTGTGAAGCTGATCGATGACAAACCGGTGGCGGTGCATGCCATCCGTGTCGCGGTGTGCCAACAGGTGCGGGTCGTCCTCAGCAAGATGCTCGTGCTGATGCGCTATCTCCTCAGGATCGTGCGCCGGCCACCTGCGCCACGCGGCGACCAAACCGAGTGCGGCCAGAGTCACCAGGGCGGCCAAGGCAACATGCAGGCCGTAGCGGGCACCGACCCAGCCGGCCAGCGGATAGGCAATCAGCCAGCAAACGTGCGATAGGGAAAACTGGGCGGCGAAGAGGAATGGCAGATCGGCGGACTCAGCCGAACGTCGCAGCAGCCGTCCGCCGGGGGTAACCAGACCGGCATATGCCATGCCCAACAGCGTCCAGGTCGGGATGACCGCCGCCCATCCAAGATTTCCCTTCAGGAAAAACCAAATGCCGAGGAAGGTGACCAGGACAGCTGCCATGAACAGTCCTGCAGTCAGCATCACTGTGCGGTCCGAAATGCGGTCAAGAACCTTTGGAAGAACAAGCGCTACCAGCATGGAGCCGCCGCCGAAAGCCGCCAACGCCCACGCAACCTGTTCCTCAGCCCCGCCCAGAACGGTGCGGACCATGACCACCGTATTGACGAACACCATCGCGCCGCCGGCTGCGGCACAGAGGTTCAATGCAAGCAGGCCCTGCAATCGCGGGGTGCGAAGGTAAATTCGCATTCCACGGATGGCTCGCGCATAGGGACCATCCTTGGAAGCGACCGCAGCGAGGGCGGGGAACGTGGTGGACGCGACTAGCACCGCCGAGAGGATGAAACCTACCGAGGTACCAGCGAACAGCCCGTGGAAGCTGATGATCGCCAGCAGCGCGGCAGCAAGCGCCGGGCTCAGCAGGCTCTCAAGGTCATATGCCAATCGGGAAAGCGAGAGCGCGCGTGTGTAATCGCGCTCTTCCTTAAGAATTTCGGGGATTGTGGACTGAAACAGCGGCGTGAAGCATGCCGACGCCGACTGCAGCACAGCGATAAGGACATACACCTGCCAGATCTCGGTGACGAAGGGCAGACAGATCGCCACAGCGGCGCGAATCAGGTCGAGTGCGATCAGCACCCGCTTGCGCAGCCGTGCTGGGACCAACGCTCCTGAAACGGGAGCCAAGGTTACGTACACGACCATCTTGATGGCCAGTGCGGTGCCCAGCACCGCGCCCGCTTGGGCGCCCGCCAGGTCGTAGGCCAGGAGGGCAAGGGCGACAGTTGCCAAGCCGGTTCCGACCAGGGCGACTATCTGTGCACCAAATAGGCGGCGAAACGTCGGGTGACTCAGTACTTCGAGCATGGAATTGTCCTGGTAGCAACGTTTTGACGGCCCCAACTCGTGGACACCATCTGCCTGGCTTCAGGGCAGAGGCGGCAGACGGGCGGAGTGTACGCCCACCACTGTTTGGGTCGGGGTGACGACCCCGCCGGCATGGCGGGGTCGTTCGCTAAACGCGAGTGGATTTACTTCTTCTTCGGCGCTGCCTTCGCTTCGCAACGTTCCTTTAGCACCTTGGTCTGGGCATCATTTAGGTCCACCTTGAACTTCGAACGGTCCGCAAGCTGCTCGCAGGTTGTCGGCTTGGCCTTGGGGGCAGCCGAGGGGGCTGGATCGGCATGAAGGGCCGGATCATGGGCGGACGCCGTGGTGAAAAGGGACATGCTGAGAAGCAGGCCGGCAACTACCGCGCTATGAGCTTTCATGTTGTTTCTCCTCGGTTTGGATCGGCAAAGTGCCGGGGTGTTACGGCTGATAGATGTCGGCTTGGTAGCCAATAAGTTCGATGCTCACGGTCACCGGCTTGTCGCTTCGGTTCTGCCAGTACCACCCATGAGTTCCCTCAAATGGCGCGATGAAGGTGCCGTGAGACTCCCGCTGCGCACCTTCGACGGCGTAGCTGGTCCATGCGCCCTTCACGTCGGGGCGCTCGCCGTGCATATCGACTGCCACTTCACCAGTTGCCTTCCAGCGGAACAGCATTCCCGCGCCAGCAACCATGTGGGACTTGACCTCTTTTCCCTTGCCCGGCTCCAGCGTGATCGTCATCGCGTCCTGGCGAAGCTCACCGTTGGTGAGCGATATCGCGCCTGGATCAAGCGATTGCCCTTTGTTCGCCCCGAATGCGGCCGCGGCCTTCTCCGCCAAGGCGGCCTCTGCCCCCGATGCTGTTGAGGACGTCGGCGTGGACGGGTCGATGACGGTGCTTCCGCCGTCCGCCAGGGCGGTCAAGCCCAGCGCCCGGCCGATCCCTGTGGGATCAAGGCCGTACTCCGCCGGCAGAACGGCCGTGACGAGAAGCGCGCCGGCAATGGCAGCGGCAAGAAGGGTCGACTTCAGCAGGCGGCCAGTGGTGGGAAGTGGTTGATTGGTGGTGATCGACATAATGGGTCTCGGTCAGAAATCAGGAAACGAAGTAGCCGGTGAGCTGCATGCCGATGAGCACGAAGCCGGCCATCATCAAGATGGTGTTAACGCCGTAGGCCTGACGGTTGAAGGACGGCAGTCGACGCCAGAAGCCCATCACAATCAGGATGCCGGCAAGCGCTAGCAGTTGGCCGAGCTCAACGCCCACGTTGAACGCAAGCATGTTGGGGACCAGCCCGTCCGGCGATATCGAGAAGTCCTGAAGCTTCGTGGCCAGGCCGAAGCCGTGGAAGAAGCCGAAGACAAGGACCGCAATCTTGGTGTTGGGTTGCACGCCGAACCAGCGCTTGAACGCGCCCATGTTGTCCAAGGCCTTGTAGACCACCGACAGGCCGATGATCGCGTCGACCAGATAGGCGTTGACGTGAAAGCCGCCGAGCACACCGAGCAGCAGCGTCGTGCTGTGACCAATGGCGAACAAAGTGACGTAGATGCTCACGTCCCGCATGCGGTAAAGGAAGAAAATCACCCCGAACAGGAACAGAAGGTGGTCGTATCCAGTCACCATGTGCTTGGCGCCGAGGTAGGTGAACGCGATCAGTTGCCTACCGGTGCTTTCTTCAAGGAAGGCCTGGTCGCCCTCGCTGACACCGTGCGCGAACGCCGCAAACGGCAGGAGGACTGCGGCAAGCATCGAAAGCCATGCAAAGAGCTTGGTGGGGGAAGTCAAAGACGAGTTCCTTGTGCGGAAAGGAGATGGATGATTCATGGGGAGCGACTTTCCAGATCAGGTTTTTCGCGGTGGATCAGTCGATACAGCGCCGGCAGCACGAGCAGTGTCAGCAGCGTTGAAGAGATGATTCCGCCGATCACCACGGTTGCGAGCGGGCGCTGAACTTCCGCGCCAGCACCGACGTTCAGGGCCATGGGAAGGAAGCCCAGGCTCGCCACAAGTGCCGTCATCAGGACTGGCCGGAGGCGAGTAAGAGCACCTTCGGTGACTGCCCTATGCAGGGGCATGCCTTCTTCCCGCAGGTTCTTGATGAAGCTGATCATTACCAAGCCGTTGAGCACGGCAACGCCCGAAAGCGCGATGAACCCCACGCCTGCGGAGATGGACAAGGGAATGTCGCGCAGCCATAGCGCCACCACGCCCCCGGTCAGTGCGAGCGGCACGCCACTGAACACGATCGCAGCATCCTTTCCTGAGCCGAATGCCATGAACAGCAATCCGAAGATCATTACCAGAACCACTGGCACGACGATGGACAGGCGCTTGCTTGCCGAGATCAACTGCTCAAATGTGCCGCCGTACTCGATCCAGTAGCCTTCGGGCAGCTGGACTTCTTTTCCGACTTTGCTGCGCAGCTCCTCGACAAAGGACCCCAGATCGCGTCCGCGCACATTGCTGGTGATTACCACCCTGCGTTTGCCATTCTCGCGGCTGATCTGGTTAGGACCGGGCGCAATCTCGACCTTGGCCAACTGACCCAAAGGCACGAAGCTACGCTCTTGGCCTGTGCTCGCCCCTGGCGCGACGGCTACAGGTAGTGACGCCAGTGTTCCGATGTCCTGGCGCAGGTTCTCCGGCAGACGAACCACGATGTCGAAGCGGCGATCGCCTTCGAACACCTGGCCGACCGATTCACCTCCCAGCGCCACCGAGATGGTCTTTTGCACGTCGTCGATGGCTACACCGTATCGTGCAAGTGCATCCAGGTCCGGCGTGATCGTCATCAAGGGCAGACCGGTGATCTGCTCAATTTTCACGTCGGCCGCTCCCTGGATTCCGCTGGCAACGTCCTCCACCTGAGCGCCGATGGCTGCTAGCTGCTCCAGGTCGTCGCCGTACAGCTTGACGGCAACCTCAGCCCGAACGCCTGCAATGAGCTCGTTCATCCGCATCTGCACCGGCTGCGTAAACTCGTAGTTGTTGCCGGGAATGGCGCGAACCACTTTCTCAAGCTCGGCAACAAGCTGCGCCTTCGGCTTGCGCGGATCGGGCCATTGGTCCCGATCTTTGAGCATGATGAAGGTGTCGGCTACGGAGGGGGGCATGGGATCGTTAGCCACCTCGGCAGTGCCGATTTTGGCGACGACTTCATCCACCTCGGGGAACTGCTTGATCGCCGCTTCCAGCTGACGTTGCATGCCGATGGCCTGAGTCAAGCTGGTCCCAGGAATTCGGAGCGCATGCAGTGCGATATCGCCCTCATCCAGGTTCGGAATGAACTCAGTGCCGAGGCGGCTTGCAAGCAGACCCGCCAGGACGGTGAGCACTGCGGCCGAGGCGACCACCACCTTGCGTGCGTTGACAGCTCGCTCAAGCATCGGGCCATACAGCTTGGTGACACCGCGCATGGCCTTGGTTTCCTTCTCCGAAACCTTCCCCGTTACGAACTGAGCCACAGCGGCCGGCACGAATGTCAGAGACAGCGCCATGGCACCGGTAAGCGCGATCACCACGGTAAGCGCCATCGGGTGGAACATCTTCCCTTCCACGCCGGAGAGGGCAAAGATCGGGATGTAGACCGCCGCGATGATGAAAAGGCCGAACAGGCTTGGCTTGATCACTTCTGCACTGGCGCTTGCCGCCAAGGAGAATCGTTCTTCGCGGGTTAACAGACGGCCCAGAAGGTGTTGCCGTTCGCCAAAGCGGCGCAGGCAGTTCTCCACGATGATGACCGCCCCATCCACGATCAGGCCAAAATCCAGTGCGCCCAGGCTCATCAGATTCGCGGAGACACGATTCTGGACCATGCCTGTGATCGTCAGCAGCATCGTCAATGGAATGACCGCCGCAGTGATCAGCGCCGCGCGAAGATTGCCCAGAAGCAGGAAGAGGACCGCGATGACGAGCAAGGCGCCTTCGAGAAGGTTCTTCTTCACCGTCTCGATGGTCCGGTCCACCAGTTCGGTTCTGTCGTAGACGGGATGCGCCCGCACGCCGTCAGGCAAGGTGGCATCGATGTCCTTGAGCTTGGCGGCGGTTCGCTGAGCCACGTCCCGGCTGTTTTCACCGATGAGCATGAAGGCCGTACCAAGGACTACTTCCTTGCCATCCTTGGTTGCCGCGCCTGTGCGAAGTTCGGTGCCTTCAACAACGTCCGCCAGATCGCCAACGCGCAATGGCATGCCATCACGGTTGGCCACAACGATCTTGCGCAAACCCGCCATGTCGGCCACCTGCCCCGGCACGCGGACCAGGTACTGCTCACCGCTCTTCTCGATGTAGCCGGCGCCCACGTTGGCGTTGCTGCGTGCCACGGCTTCCAGCACGTCCTGCAACGTCAGTCCGTAGGCTTGGAGCTTCTTCGGGTCCGGCGTGATGTGGAACTGGCGGACATAGCCCCCGACGGTGTTGACCTCCGTTACGCCCTTCAAGTGGCGCATCTGCGGTCGGACCACCCAGTCCTGCAGCGTACGAAGCGCCATCGGCGTCCACGTCTCCTCAGCACCCGGCTCAGCTTCCACGGTGTACATGAAGATCTCGCCCAGGCCGGTCGCTACCGGTCCAAGGCTGGGCTTGAGTCCCTCGGGCAATTGGGATGCCGCTTGCTGAAGCCGCTCTGCGACCTGCTGACGGGCGAAGTAGATGTCCGTGCCATCTTCAAACACCACCGTGACCTGAGACAGTCCGTAGCGTGAGATGGAACGGGTGTATTCCAGCTTTGCCAACCCGGCTAACGCTGTTTCGACGGGGAATGTGACCCGTTGCTCGGCCTCCAGCGGTGAGTAGCCGGGAGCTTCGGTGTTGATCTGAACCTGGACATTGGTGATGTCAGGAACGGCGTCGATGGGAAGCTTGCTGTAGTTCCAGATCCCAAGGCCTGAGAAGGCCAGGACCAGAAGGAGCACAAGCCATCTGTGCGCGATGGACGCGCGAATGATTCGCTCTAGCATGGGGCGTCCTTAGTGGTCGTGGCTTGCGCCGGACTTTTCGATGTCGGCACGAATCAGATAGCTCTGCTCGGAGACGTACCGGGTTCCCGGCTTGAGCCCATTCAGAACCTCCACGCGCTCGCCATCGCGCCTACCCAGTTCAAGCATCCGCACCTCATAGCTGTCGCCCACTTGGGCGAACACCACGGTGAAGTCCCGGAAACGCTGAAGGCCCGATTCTTTTACCGTTAAAGGAACCTCCGTTTCCGCGATGACGACCTCGGCGGATACGGCCATTCCCGGTCGCCACTTGCCTTCGCTGTTGGCAAGGGCCACGCGTGCCACCACGGTCTGGCTCGCGCTGGCCAGCGGCAGGAGGCCCTGCAGCTTTCCCGTTGCTTCCAAACCACCTGTTGCCGAACGGATGGTTACCGCTTGGCCCGGGGACAGGCGCTCGGCGTCGCTTCCCAGCGCACGCAGATCCACCCAGACCTCAGAAAGGTCAGCAATCTCGAACAACGTGTTGTCGGCAGCGACATCTCCTACCGCCGTGTTGCGTGCGAGCACGACACCACTGAAAGGCGCCGTGACGGAGTAGGTCCGCATGCTGTCATTGCCCTCCACCGTGGCCAGCGTCTGACCGGCCGAGACGCGTTGTCCCATCTCGACCGCCACACTGCGGACCACGCCCGGGAAGCGTCCCTTCACCGCAGCGAATCGACCGGTGTCGACTGCGACGTTCCCCATAAGGGCGACAGTGTCCCGGATGACCCCTGGTTCAGCGGACTCAACCACGACACCTGCGTCGGCAGCCGCTTTCGGATCTATGGTGGTGCGCCCTTCGTACGAGGCGTATGCCCAGGTGTAGTTCTTCCCACCCACCACCGCGTCGGCTTTGACGTCAAAGGAGTGCGGTTCAACCACCTCCCCGTTGCCCATCAGGTAATCATTCTCTGGAACAAAGCTGAAGTTGTTGATTTCGCCGTCTAGTCGCTTGAGTTGCATCGTCGCTTTGACTTCGCCAGGTGCCAGCGGCTTGTCGTTGCGATAGGCATACAGCCGGAACTGCGGCGGGGTATTGGTTTCGTAAACAGTTACTTCAAGGGCGAAGTCGCCGTCGCGAAGCATGCGCCCGCGATGCGGCCCTCGTTCGTAATCGCCTGCGGCCGCAGCAGTGGCTTCAGGCTTGTCTCCCTGCGACGGTTCGTTGCCGCCACATGCAGCCAAGGCGAAGGGGAGCAGGATCAAGAATACGTATCGGTTCATGGGCGGATGTCCAGGGCAGAAGCAGTGAGGCGGTCGGCCTCGACCAGGAGACGGAGATAGCGGGCGGCGGATTCGACTTCCCGTTCGCGAAGGTCGAAGAGCCTCTGCTGCGCCTGGCTTAGTACCAGGAAGGAGAAGCGTCCTTCCTCAAAGCCTCTGCGGCTCTGATCAAAGGCCTGCTTGGCCTTTGGCAACTGGCGCTGGCGCACTGACTCCACTTCGGACTGCGCTTGCTTGAGCTGCTGGTAGATGCCAAACAGCTCCTGACGCACCTCCAGCATTTGCGCCTCGCGCCTGTATTTGAGCGAGGTCAGCTCGTAGTCTGCTTCGGCGACGGAGAAGTCCGATCGCCGCCGGCTCCCCAACGGGACAGCGATGGACATCACCAGGCCGCTGTCTTTGGTGGCTTCCAGTCGGCGAATGCCGAGGCCAACGCTGACATCCGGCTTGGCGCTGGCCCGGGCGATCTCCCTTCTTGCACCCAGAACCCCGGCCTGGGCCTCCATGGCCCGCTGCTGTGGTGTCGTGGCGAGGCGTAGGCTCAGATCATCAAAATCGTCCAGAGGGGGAAGGACCCCGGTATCCCCTGCAACCGAGCCGAAATCCGGGCTGGGCGCCCTCCACATGGCCGCCAGCGACATCCGCGCGCCTTCCAGGGCCTGCAACGCCTGCTCCCGCTTCAACTCGGCATCAAGCAGGGCGATCTCGGCGGATCTCAGGTCCGAGTCCGGATTGCGGGCGGCCGCTACCCAGCGGGCCACTTCACGACGCATGGCTTGGGCCATTTTGATGCGCTCTTCGGCGTGCTCGACATGCTCCTGAGCGGCCAGCACGTCGACGAAGCGCCCCGCGGCCAAGGTGGCGATAGCGATACGGGTGACGTCCGCTTCGCTTCGGGCGGCGTCCACCTCGGCGCCGCCGAGCGCTTGGCGCGCTGCCCGCTTCCCACCTAGTTCCAGAACCTTGGAGACGCGAAAGGTGGATTCCGCGGCGTCCAAGCCGCTCAGGCCACCTGAGCCAGCCACGTTCTCAAGCTCGCCGCCAAGGACGAGCGGCGTAGGCAATGCCTCCCGGCCCGCACGGCTTCTGACAGCTTCCAGTTGAGCGGCGTCTGCCTGGACGCGGGGATGAGTGCCCAGGGCACGGGCAACCGCATCCTCCAGGCGCAGCACTTCAGCGGCGTGGCCAGGCACGGCCACACCGCAGGCGCCGGCTAAGGCCAGCGCCCACAAACTACGTAATTTCACGGAAAATCTCCGACAAATGGTCATGACGACGCGCTGCCGGCCACCATTTGGTGGACAGCGCTCTCAGGCCGCTACAGCGCGGCAGGAGTCGTTAGACGATCGGAGGTCTGAAAGGTGAGCCGCGATGGCCGGAGGGCTCATCAACGGAGTGCAGGCCGGGCAACAAAGATGCCGGCGGAACCGTAGCCAGGTTCAGATTCGAGGACACCAGCATGCCGGCAAAGCTCACATCAGCCTGGTGAAGGACGCTGTGGACGCCTGATGCATGCTTCGGATCTACGTTGTCGCCATGTCCAGGGGCGTGTGAGTGCCCATGCTCCGCCGTTGCAGCGATGTCGTGCTCGGCAGTGTGGAGCTCGCCCTGCTGGATCACAATCGGCCGAACAACAACGCTCAACAGCATCAGCACAAAAATGCTGAACCGGATGAGTCGACGGTGGCGGGCCGAGAAGGCGGACATGAAATGAAGAATAGTCGTACCGAACCTGGGTTGTCGAGAGCGTTGAGTTGGGGGGGAGCGCGGCCTGCTCCAATATAGACTCGCCTCTCGAGGAACGCGTCGCTCAAGCCCGCTCCGATCGACCCTGCCTCAGGCGTGGTCGCCCAAGGTGTCCGGTTCTGGCCGATAGCCGGCCCCGAGGGTGGGCGGTGTCTACCCTCGGCCCCTTGGGCGATTCAGTCACGCTCGCCTAAACTAAGTGCGCTATTTCCCTCTAACAAGTCCAGCTACTTCTAGTGCCTTAACCCTCTCGCGATAGGACGCACGGAACTCTGTGAAGGAATGGCTCATTGTATGTCCTGCTCTAGACCACCTCTCGACATCCCAGCCGCATTCTACTAGCTCAGATACAGAGAATGTAAATTCCAGTGTCTCAGTGAAGAAAGGGAGGAAGGGATAAACTTTTTCATAGTCGAGATCGCCGGAAGGGCCGTGCACGAAGTAGTTCCTGCACTTCACTGCCAGTCTCAGAACTTGCAGAAGTTCCGGAAACCACGGTTCCAGACTGTTTAGTAAGATCTCGCCCCGATGTTTAACTTTTGATGTAAGTGTCGAGCTGCCGAGCCTTGAGAGGGCCTGGAGCATTGAGTCGCGTTGTGGTGAGACGGGGAGATCCCGGAATAGCAGCCTTGTCTGACTGGCAGCCGCCAGTAGACGGTCAGGCAACTCTGGCGGTTGTGGGCAGTCTTCTTTGGGAAGAAGATCGAACATGTTGGCCGCTGCTACGAGGCGATTGGTGGTGTAACGGTTTCCGTACTCTATGCCGTTAGCGTGCTGTACCCGTGCGGCGAGCCTCTTGGGATCCCTTGCGATCCAGGATGACATGACGTTGCAGAACTCTACTGTTCGCGTTGCCGCGTCTAGTGGAAGGTCAAATCGAAGCGATGTGGGAAGCTTCTCGACGGAAGACGCGCGTGCCATGCATACGTGAACCGTGTCCGGCAAAGAAAGCTCGTCCTGCGAGAACCTTCGTGCAGTGAACTGGTGTGCTGTCTGGTGTCGACCACTTAGCATTGTTAGGAATCTTAGGATCACGAGTATGCGGGTAGCTGCTTCGTTGAGCGTAATTGGTTCGCTCATATCCACGCTGATGCGTACAACGTTCGTGATTCCTACACCGTGAGCTGTACCAGATTCTCCACTGGGACTGTTAAAAATGCTGATACGGCCTAGATTGGTTTCTAGCTCTGCAATCGTTGTCTTTCCACTAAAGTACGCCACCTGCGCACCATCGAATACCTCTTCCCTGGAATCTCCTATCAGCGCCTTTAGGTCTTCAGGTTTAGGGAATATCCAGCCAAACGCAAGACGGTCGCCGACGAGTGCTCCCAGCTCCTCTGTGGTGAAGGAGATTGAGTCGATCTCTGCGGCACTCTGATCTAACCACTCTCTCCCTATTACCACGTAGTGAGGAAATAAGGTGGATGACGTGTAGCTGTTCTCTTCGCCGTGGATCGTGTTGGTCTGGCCGCGTGGGATGCAGTCTATGCAGCTGATCGCCTCGCCCTTTGTCGACCTTCCATATATTTCGTGGGGAAGTGACTCCATATCTACCGCAAAGCTAGTGCTAAGCACCAACTCGGATCTACTTCCGGCGATGGATAGTTGGCCTATAGCTTCTCCCGCCTCATCCAGCTTGAAATTTCCAACATAGATTTCTGAGGGGGCGCGCATAACGTCGTCCGATTGTTGTCTTTGCAGTTGTTGCCGTAGGCAGGACTCTTGCTACTGGTTGCCGTGGCGCATTGCGGATTTTGAGCGCAATCATTGCACAGTCAGTACTCAGTGTATGCTCTCGGTGTTTGAGTTGCTTGTCTGCTTGTCTGAACCGCCCGAGCCGCGGTAGGCAGGCGCTGTCCGTCTGAGTGCCCGATTTTGGCTGAAGGCCGATATCGGCGGTCAGTGGCTCTGATTGCCAAGCGCCGCGGGATAATGGACAGCCCTCCCAGAAAGGGGGCGTTGAGCCGGGGCCACAGGATGCGGCCTCAGATGGCCGCGCGGCGTGGATCGCGCAGGGCAATATCAATCGAGTAGCACATTCTTCCAAGCGTTTTAAAACAGGTGCCCTGCTCATGTCTACGCACGCTGACTCCTGGGATTTGGCAACTGCATTACGAGATATGTCCGCCGATCTTGCGAAACACGTACACGCTTCAACTCTCCCGGCGTCCAAGGAGCTGGACAGCTGGCTGGACTACATCAACAAGGCGGCCCGCGTGTATTGGGCGCTTGAGAGCGCCTGCGAAGATCTGATTGAAGACGGCGCTACGGAGGCTAGAGTTCAGGCGCTCAAAGAGGCCTTGACCCGCGCTCAGGGGCAAAGTGAGTATTGGCCTAGAAAGGATCGATGGTAGATCGCGCTGGGCTGTGGATGTCTCTAGACAGCATCTGAGAGTTGATCAGGTAGCGGGTGCTCGGAGTTTTTCCAGCTGCCGCGGCAGCGGAAAGCGCACTGCATGGCTCCTCCGTCTGCCGCACTCCGTTTAGTAGCAGGCCCTCATACACAAATGGACCTGCACCGGCATAGTGTCAGCGTTGTAATTGGAACTAGGCCAATCGTTGCCGGCCAGTGGGTGGTCTACGAGTCGAGCAAGCACGGGGGGTGCCCGGTCACCAATTTTTCGAACCGCGCTAGCGAAGGTTCGAAGCATTGTCGTAACCCTGGGACCTGGTCAATTCGATCGCTTTCGGTGTACATGACCACATGCATAGCCTCCACCAGCCGGGCGATCCGAGCGAGCGGGTCGACAACCTTGCAGCTATTCTTCCCAAAATCTTCCAAATCCACCCTTGCTGCCAACAGACCCTTCTGGTGATTCAAGGTCAGCGCTAACACATCACTGGGAAGGTAGCAGGTGGTACAGACGATATCGTAGGCCGGCGACATTTTCACGGTGTCCTGTGCAGGATTCTCGTAGGTCACGCCGAAGTTCTTCAGGTGCGCATCACCGTTACCGACCAATACTGACAGTGCGACTTGGTCGAATAGCTGCGCCAACGCCGCCCGCCGATGCTCCACCGAGCAGTAGGCATTGAGTATCTGGGCAACCTGCTCATAGCTGAGGCTGTACTTCCAGCTTGCGTTGAGTCCCGCAAGGACCGCAATGTCCTCAAAGCCTATTGGTGCCCCTGCCTGCGTGCGATCAAATCGCCGCATGACAAATCGTTTATTGTCTGCTGAAAGGAAAAAATCCGGTACCGGAATACCAGCTTCCTTGGCGATGGACATGCATAGGTATTCGTTGATGGCCAAACCGGGGAAGTGGGCGCCTTCGGTCTTGACGATGAGTTCTCGTGTGGGCAGAAGTGCCTTTCCGAATACTGCCCCTGATTGCTCTGGGACCAGAAGCTTCGGCTGCATGCCAGAGACGCCTGACCGCATCAGGTAGGCGTCGGTCAGTTCTTGGAACAAATCGCCTGTTCCTTGGTCTGCCAGCAACTGAGAAAGTTCAATGCCCATCGCCGCACCGGGGGTGAACTCAGGGCTTGTGACAAAGACACGGCCAATGCCAGCTTCACCACCCGCCATCGCCAAAAGGAGCATGGGATCAAGCGTGGATGTCTTCCCAAACCGACGCTGAAGCATCTCCAGCATATGGCCCTCCGGAAGGTTCATTTGGAAGATGGACATGAGTTCGTTGTCTTCATACGGCTCCATGCGTACGGGCATACCCAACGAGACAGCGGAGGGGGGTAGGGCACTTGGCGCGTAGTTGAAGGCGTAGTAGCCCACGTAGTCCAACTGCCCCGATAGACCCTGGGGCGTGGACACCGTCATGCTTGTGCGCTTGACCATCATTTGCTCCCTATCGGCTGGCCCGGCTCGGTCTTGCCACTAGCGGTCACGCGCCGCCGACGGGGACCTTGCACGGCACTGTCTGCGGCCACCTTCTTCCCAGGCGCGTGATGTCCGTACATGGCATGAGGTGGCGCCAGCCCGAGCAGCGACCGCAGTTCTACCGTGGTGGGCTTGGAGGCAGGCACTACGCTTAGTTCGCCGCCCATGCTTTCCAACACCGCCACCACGGTACCGAGCGCGATCCCGGCTGCACCCTTCTCCAGCTCGATGATCGTTTTTCGGTTCACGCTGGCGGCGGCAGCTAAGGCCGATTGGCTTAGGCCACGCTGGACGCGCATGCTCCGGATCTGGTGAGCAAGGCGGAGGAGGATGACATCTTTCATGTCCGTTATTATACACATGATTGACCAGGTGTCCGTAAAAACGGTCAGGTCAAGGTCCGTAATACGTCACAACGAATACGAAATGTCCAATATAATGGACATTTCGTATCTTTGTGTGACAAGACGGGCTCAATGATGCCACGGCGGCAAGGTTCACCTCGCGCGATCTGAGCTCCCTGGAGCTCTAGCCCCAATTTGGCGCCGCGGGACGCCTCCTGCGTGTGCCTCTTCGGATCCAGTCAGCGATCCAGGGCGAGCTCCTCCAGTGTTCTGACATGAGTCTAGTTACATTCAACGCGCGGACGTGCGGAGTCTGTTCCGGTAGCGACTGGCAGTCGAGGCACCAGCCCAACCTGCCGGACTATCGCGCGGGTGGTTGAGCGTTCAACAGCTCTGAGCGGCTCATACGCTTTGTATAGGTGGCTCCTAATGATTGGAGCAATTTTGTTGCGTTTGAAGCCGCGGTGGGGCCGCCAAGGGATGATTCGTGACAAAAGGGTATAGCCAGTTGTGGTGTTTATTTATCTAAGCCAATGATTTCAAAGGGGTAAATGGTGTCTTTCCGGAGCATTGGTGGATAGACCCCTTTTAAGCAAAACGCACCGGTACATCCCGGCAGAGCTTCAAGAAGAGCCCCGTTCTTACGGGGCTTTTTTGTGGGTCTTCGCCTGTTCAAGGGGAGCAACGCAGACCGATCAACGGTTCGGGCAACGCAGGCGCCCGTGAAACCGGATCTGTCTGCGCGGGAAGATCGCGCGAACACCGGTAGAGCCGACCGTTGGTCGGCTTCTCCCAGCGCCCGATGAGACGGACGTAAGCCCCAAGGTCGAGCCAAACGTACGTGCGATTTGTGCTCTGCAGCATAGGTTTTAGTGCACTGCGTCTTGCAAAAAAAAGACGCGCTCCTCTATGGTGCAATCGATTGCATTAAACCGAATCGTCAGCGTGTGAGACCGGTTGGGAGGCCGGAAAGTGGATGCCTATCCATTCGATCGGACCCGACCCAGCCCCGGGGCTCACACGGCGCGATGCGCTGCGCTTGGCGGTGGCCGGGAGCGTTGGCCTCGGCGCAGCGGCCGTTCTGCCCGCGTTTGCAGCCACCGCGCCGCTCAAGGGCAACCTGAAGCACTCCGTCGCCCGCTGGACGTTCCCGCAGCAATCGATCGCCCAGCTCTGCCAGACGGTGAAGGGCATCGGGTTTGCCGCCATCGATCTGGTGGGGCCGGCGGACTGGCCCACGCTGAAGGCCCATGGCGTGGACAGCGCGATGTGCAACGGCGCGGAGCTGGGCCTGACCAAGGGCTTTGCCGGCCGCCAGTTCCACGAGGAGCTGGTCGAGCGCTACACGCGGCACATCGATCTGGTGGCCGATGCCGGTTATCGCAACCTCATCTGTTTCTCCGGCAACCGCAACGGCATGGATCCCCAGGAGGGCATGGCCCATGCCGAAGCAGGGCTCAAGCGCATCCTCGGGCATGCCGAGAAGCGCGGCGTGGTGCTGGTCATGGAGCTGCTGAACTCCAGGGTCGATCATCCCGACTACCTGTGTGACCACTCCGCATGGGGCGTCGAGCTGTGCCGACGGATCGGCTCGGATCATTTCGGCCTGTTATACGACATCTACCACATGCAGATCATGGAGGGCGACATCATCGCCACCATCGGCAGGCATCACGCGTACTTCAAGCACTACCACACCGCGGGCGTGCCTGGCCGACACGAGATCGGCGACCAGCAGGAGCTCCATTACCCCGCCATCTGTCGCGCGATCCGCGACACCGGTTTCGATGGGTATCTGGCGCAGGAGTTCATGCCTGCCGCGCCGGATCCCGTCGGCTCGCTGCGCGAGGCGATCCGCCTCTGCGACGTCTGAAACGCTATCCACCCAGGTGAAGTAGAACCCATGGCAGACAATCACTATGACGCAATCGTCGTTGGCTCCGGCATCAGCGGCGGTTGGGCGGCAAAGGAACTGACCGAGAAGGGCCTCAAGGTCCTGATGCTGGAACGCGGACGCAACATCGAGCACGTCAAGGGCTACGTCAACGCGATGAAGGAGGCGTGGGATTTCCCGCATCGCAACCGGCCCACCCAGGCGATGAAGGCCGACTATCCGGTGTTGATGCGCGACTACGGTCTGGCCGAGAACCTTGAGGGCATGTGGGCCAACGAAAAGGAATCGCCCTACACCGAGACCAAACGATTCGATTGGTTCCGCGGCTATCACGTCGGCGGGCGGTCACTGATGTGGGGGCGGCAGAGCTATCGCTTCTCCGACCTGGATTTCGAGGCGAATCTCAAGGACGGCATCGCCACGGATTGGCCGATCCGGTATGCCGACATCGCACCGTGGTACGACCATGCGGAGAAGTTCGCGGGTATCGCCGGCACCCGCGAGGGGCTGGATGTGCTGCCCGATGGCGAGTTCCTGCCGCCGATCCCGTTGAACATCGTCGAGAAGGATGTGGCCGCGCGGATCCGGAAAGCCTTTGGCGGAACACGCCATATGATCCACTCGCGCACGGCCAACATCACCCAGCCCATGCCCGAACAGGGCCGGGTCAACTGCCAGTACCGCAACAAGTGCATCCTGGGCTGCCCCTTTGGCGCCTATTTCTCGACACAATCGGCGACGCTGCCGGCGGCGATGAAGACCGGCAACCTCACATTGCGGCCGTTTTCGATCGTCAAGGAAGTGCTCTATGACAAGGACCGCAAGCGTGCGCGCGGCGTGGAGGTCATCGACGCCGAGACCGGCCAGACCTACCAGTACACGGCCAAGGTCATCTTCCTCAATGCGTCGTCCTTCAATTCGACCTGGCTGCTGATGAACTCGGCGACCGATGTCTGGGACGGTGGGCTGGGCTCCTCGTCCGGGGAACTTGGGCACAACGTGATGGACCATCACTTCGGCGCGGGCGCCTCCGGCCGGGTCGAAGGGTATGAAGACAAGTACTACTTCGGCCGTCGCCCCTGCGGCTTCTACATTCCCCGTTTCCGCAACGTCGCTGCGGACAAGCGCGGCTACCTGCGTGGGTTTGGCTATCAGGGCGGTGCCAGCCGCAACGGGTGGTCACGCGAGATCGCCGAGCTGAACATCGGTGCCGACCTGAAGGAGGCGCTGACCGTTCCGGGTGACTGGCGCATCGGCATGACCGGCTTCGGCGAAATGCTGCCGCACCACGACAATACGATCCGCCTGGATGCCGAGCGCAAGGACAAGTGGGGCCTGCCGGTGTTGGCGATGGATGTGTCCATGCGCGCGAACGAAAAGGCGATGCGCAAGGACATGGCCGCCGATGCCGCCGAGATGCTCGAGGCCGCCGGCGTCAAGGACGTGGAGATGCACGACAACGACTACGCCCCGGGCAAGGGCATCCACGAAATGGGGACCGCGCGCATGGGCCGTGACCGCAGAACCTCCGTACTGAACCAGCACAACCAGGTCTGGGATGCGCCCAACGTCTATGTCACCGACGGTGCCTGCATGACTTCCAGCGCCTGCGTGAATCCTTCACTGACCTACATGGCACTCACGGCGCGCGCTGCGGACCACGCCGTGCGCGAACTGAAAGCGGGGAACCTCTGATGGATCGCCGCGAACTGCTGAAGATGATCGTCGCCGCCACCGGGGCGGCCATGATCGGCCTGCCCGCGCTCGTCCAGGGACAGGCACCCGCCGCAGGGATGAAGACGCCGTTCTCCGACGCCGATGTGGGCACGCTGGATGAGATCGCCGAGACCATCCTGCCGCGCACCGCAACGGCGGGAGCGAAGGACGCCGGTGCCGGTCTGTTCATGGCGCGGTTCGTCACCGACTGCTACACGGCCCGGCAGCAGGCGACGTTCCGGGCCGGCCTGGCCGATATCGACAAACGCGCGGGCGGCCGGTTCGTTGCGCTTGCGCCACAGGCCCGCACCGAACTCCTGCGCGCGCTGGATGCAGAGGCCCGGAAACACGCGGTCGACGTGACCGAGACCGGCACCGCCGAGGAAGGAGAAGCGATGCCGCACTACTTCACGATGATCAAGCAGCTCGCCATCTTCGGCTTCTTCACCTCGAAGGTCGGCGCGACCGACGTGCTGCGCTACGTCGCGGTACCGGGTCGCTACGACGGCGACCTGGCCTATGTGCCTGGCACGCCCGCCTGGGGGACCAGCTGATGAACCGTGCCCCGTTGATCAGGTCTCTCCACGTCGCAGCGGGCCTGCTGGCCACCGCGTCTGTGTTTGCGCAGGCCGAGACTGATCCTGCGCGCGATCCAACCAGGACCGAGGTGTGGGCGCCCGTGCCCGCCGTGGTGTCCGCGCCGCCGGGCAGGGCGCCTTCCGACGCGATCGTGCTGTTCGACGGCAAGGATGTGTCTGCCTGGGAGGCGGAGCAGGGCGGGCGCGTGCCCTGGCGCGTGGCCGATGGCGCGCTCACGGTGGTTCCGGGCAGCAAGGGCATCCGCACCCGGCAGCGCTTCTGCGACATCCAACTGCATGTCGAGTGGCGCACGCCCACCGAGACGAAGGGGTTCGACGGTCAGAACCGGGGCAACAGCGGCATCTTCCTGCAGGAGCTCTACGAACTGCAGGTGCTGGACAGCTACAACAACCCGACTTACGCCAACGGCCAGGCCGGCTCGATCTACAAGCAGGCCATGCCACGGGTGAATGCCTCACGTGCGCCGGGCCAGTGGCAGGCCTACGACATCCTCTGGAAGGCGCCGCGCTTCTCGCCGGGCGGCGGGCTCATCTCGCCCGCGCGCATCACCGTGCTGCACAACGGTGTTCTGGTGCAGGACGACACCGTGCTCTCGGGCAAGACCGAGTACATCGGCGCACCGTCGTACGCGCCACACGGGTGCGCGCCGCTCTACCTGCAGGAGCACGATGCCAAGGTCAGCTACCGCAACATCTGGGTACGCGAACTCTGACAGCGCAGGGCCGGCGCCACTGCCGGCCTGCTACTTCGCCAGGTAACTGCTGATGTCGTCGATCTCCTGCTGTGACAGGTGGGAGAAGGGCGGCATCAGCCCGCCACCCTTGCTGATCTTCTCCTTGATCTGCACCGGCGTCATGCGCTTGCCGATGTCGGTCAGCGCGGGGAACGCGCCGGGCATGCCCGCACGATCCGCGCCATGGCAGGCCGTGCAGTGGCTCGCGTACAGCTTCGCGCCCGCCGCAGGGTCGTCCTTGGACCACGCCGCCGGCGCATGCGTTGCCGCCCACAGGGCCAGCGTCAGTATCAGGGTCGTTTTCAAGCAGGGCTCCTTTGCGGGCTAGCGCGGTGCGCGGGCGGGCAGGCTGACGGTCAGGTGGTCGCGCAGGTAATCGGCACCGGTCTTGATGACCTTGGCAGGATCACGGGGTTGGTCGTGTTCGATGATGTACCACTGCACACCGGAACCCGCCGCCGCCGGCAGGATCGCGTTCCAGTCGAGCACGCCCTGACCGATCGCGGCGAAACCGCCTTCGTCTTTGGCCTGGCCCTTGGGCGCATTGTCCTTGGCATGAACGGCGAACAGCCGGCCGCGGAACTTGCCCAGCATCACCGCCGGGTCGTAGCCGGCGCGTGCCACCCAGGCAAGATCCAGCTCGGTCTGCAGGTCAGGCCCGGCGGCGGCGAACAGCAGTTCCAGGCCGGTCCTGCCATTGAAGTCGACCAGCTCGAAGTCGTGATTGTGGTACGCCAGGCGCATGCCCTCAGCCCGTACCTGTTTGGAGATCCGGCCCAGTTCCTGGCCCAGTGCGGTCCAGCCTGCAGCGTCTGTGGGCCGGTCCTTCGCATCCAGGTAAGGCACCACCAGCGTGGTGTTGCCGATCGACCGGTTGAAGGCCACCACGCCGGGCAGGTCCTTGCGCAGCTCGGCCAGGGGCACGTGCGACGAAATCGCCTTGATCGCGTATCGGTCCAGCAGCTGCTTGAGTTCGGGGGCGCTGACGCCCTGCGTGCCCACCGTTTCCACCGCACCGACGCCCGCGTCATGGACGATCTTCAACTGCTGGTCGAGCGAGCCGGCGTTGCGCAGCGAGTACATCTGCACTGCGATGGGCTTGTGCGGTGTGGCGATGTCGTGCGCGAAGGCGGGCAGGGCAGCGAGCAGCAGGGCGAGGATTGCAGTTCCGCGAACAGAGGTGTTCATCAAGAAAGTCTCCCGGGATTCAGCCGATGGTGGTCCAGGCACGTGTCCTGGCCGATGCAATGACGCGGTCGACGATCAGCGCCGAGCGCACGCCGTCTTCGAAGGTGGGCAGGCCTTGCGGCTGCTCGCCTTCGATGGCGCGATAGGTGTCGGCGACAAACGCCTCGAAACACGGGCCGTAACCCTGCGCATGCCCGGCGGGCAACACCGATAGCCGGCGTTGTTCGGCACTGCCGGCGCCCGGCCCACGCACGAAGACTTCCTCGCGCTGGTCGGGCAGGCCGATCCACAGCCGCTCGGCGTCTTCCTGGTTGAACGCCACGCTGGCCCTGGCGCCATCGATCTCGAACCAGAGGCGATTGTGGCGTCCAGCTGAAACCTGGCTGACCGTGAGCGACGCCAATGTGCCGGCGCCGGTCCGGAACATCGCCGCCGCCACGTCCTCGCTCGCAACCGCCTGCATCGCGCCACCGGCCACCGCCGTGGTGAAGCTCTGCCCGGTGTCGGTGCTGCGTTCGGCGATCACCGTGGCGAACGCCGCGCTGACCTCGGCGAAGCGCTCGCCGCTGACCCATTCCACCAGGTCGCACCAGTGCGAGCCGATATCGGCGAAGACGCGCGACGCGCCGCCCAGCGCCGGGTCCACGCGCCAGTTGTTGCTGGCGGGGTCCAGCAGCCAGTCCTGCAGGTAGCTGCCGTGGATGAGGTGCAGCGGCCCCAGTTCACCCTGCGCGATGCGGGCGCGGGCCTCGCGGATCACCGGGTGGTAGCGGTAGACGAAGGGCACCGTGGCGACCAACGCGTTCGAGGCGGCCAGGGCAGCCAGGGCCTGGGCGTCTTCCAGCGTCGTCGCCAGCGGCTTCTCGCAGATCACGTGCTTGCCCGCTTCCAGCGCGGCCTGCGCCATGCCGCGGTGCAGATGGTTGGGCGTGCAGACGTGCACCACCTGCACCTGTGGATCGGCGACCACGTCCTCGATGTCCCGATAGGCACGCGGCACGCCCCACGCCTGCGCCACGTCGCGTGCGCGTTGCGGTGACGAAGCGGCCACGCCACGGATCTCCGCACCGGCCAGCAGCGCCGCGCGATGGTGTACGGCGCCGATCATGCCGGTGCCGACGATGGCAATTCCAAGCTTGGGCATCGGGTGCGGTCCTCAGGGGGTGGAAGGGGCGACCGCGACCACCGGCCGGTCGCGGAACAGCAGCAGGAAGGCGATCAGCACGACCAGCGCCACACCTGCCGGGAACAGCCAGATCTTCTGCCAGTCCGGGCCCGCCGCGGTGGTGTAGTGCTCCACCACCGCGCCGGACAGGAACGTGCCGATCAGCATGCCCACGCCGTAGGTGGCCAGGGTGATGAAGCCCTGCGCGCTGCTGCGCGCGGCAGGGCCGGCGTGCGCATCGGTGTAGATCTGGCCGGTGACGAAGAAGAAGTCGTAGCAGATGCCGTGCAGCACGATGCCGATCACCAGCAGGGAGAAGCCGCCGCCTGCATCGCCAAAGGCAAACAGGACGTAGCGCACTACCCACGCGGCCATGCCTACCGCCAGCATCGTCTTGACCCCCAGCCGCACGAACAGAAACGGCATGGCCAGCATCAACAGGACCTCGGACACCTGGCCCAGCGATTGCAGGCCGGCGGCGCTGCGCACGCCCAAATCGTTGAGATACGGGTTGGTGAAGTTGTAGTAGAACGCCAGCGGGACGCAGATGGCGATGGAGGACAGGAAGAAGACCAGGTAGGCGCGCGACTTCAGCAGCCGCAGCGAATCCAGCCCCAAGATCTGCCCCAGGCCGGCATCGCGCTGTTGCGCCAGCGGCGGCGTGTGCGGCAGGGTGAATGCATACAGGCCCAGGGCCAGCGACGCCATCGCCGCCATCTGGAACGTCAGCTCCAGCCGGTGTGCCTGTTCCCAGCCCAGCCAGCCGATCAGCACGCCCGCCACGATCCAGCCGACGCTGCCGGCCACCCGCACCAGCGGGAATTGTTTCTCAGGCGATTGCATGTGCCGCATCGCCACGCTGTTGGCCAATGCCAGCGTCGGCATGAACAGCAGCATGTAGCCCATGACGCAGGCGAAGAACATGCGGAAGTCGGTTGCCGTGGACGCCAGCCACATCAGCACCGCGCCGGCCAGATGCAGCACCGCGAGAATGCGCTGCGCCGCGAAGTACCGATCGGCGATCAGGCCGACCAGGAACGGCGCGACGATGGCGCCGATGGACTGGCTGAGGAAGGCCGTCGCCACCTGGCTCGCACTGGCCTGCAACGGCCCCTGCACCAGGTACGTTCCCAGGGTCACGAAGATGAAGAACTGCAGAAACATCATCGCGCCCAAGCGCGACATGGTGTGCGTCATGGCTTGCCCTCCCAGGCAGTGATGGCTCAGATCCCCAGCATGCGGTGCAGTGATCCAGGATCGGTGCCGCTGTCGGCAAAGTCGTCGAAGGCGCGCTCGGTCACGCGGATGATGTGGTCGCGGATGAAAGCCGCTCCCTCTCTCGCGCCGTCCTCCGGGTGCTTCAGGCAGCACTCCCATTCCAGCACCGCCCAGCCGGGGAAGTCGTACTGCGCGAATTTCGAGAAGATCGCCTTGAAGTCGATCTGCCCATCGCCGAGCGAGCGGAACCGGCCCGGACGATCGATCCAGTCCTGGTAGCCGCCATACACGCCACTGCGCGCGCTGGCGTGATACTCCGCGTCCTTGACGTGGAAGATGCCAATGCGCGCGTGGTAGCGGTCGATGAAGCCGAGGTAGTCCATCTGCTGCAGCAGCAGGTGGCTGGGGTCGTACAGGATCTTTGCGCGGGGGTGGTGGTCCACCACGTCCAGGAAGCGCTCGAAGGTCGCGCCGTCGTGCAGGTCCTCGCCGGGATGGATCTCGAAGCACAGGTCCACGCCGCAGGCGTCGAACGCATCCAGGATGGGGCGCCAGCGGCGGCCTAGTTCGGCGAAGGCTTCTTCCACCAGGCCAGGCGGGCGTTGCGGCCAGGGATAGAAGTAGGGCCAGGCCAGTGCGCCGGAGAAGGTGGCGTGCGCCGTCAGCCCCAGGCGCTGGCTGGCCTTGGCCGCCAGCATCAACTGCTCCACCGCCCAGGCCTGGCGGGCGGCCGGATCGCCACGCTTGTCCGGCGGTGCGAAGCCGTCGAAGAGGCTGTCGTAGGCGGGATGCACGGCAACCAGCTGCCCCTGCAGATGCGTGGAGAGCTCGGTGATCTGGAGGCCGTGCCCGGCCAGCATGCCGGCGACGTCGTCTGGCTGCGCGCCGCCTCGGCCAGATCGAACAGGTGGGGCGCGCTGGTCGGTACTTGTACGCCAGAATAGCCCAGCCCCGCGGCCCAGCCGGCCAGCGTGTCCAGCCGATCAAAAGGAGGTGTGTCGCCGATGAACTGCGCCAGGAACAGCGCTGGACCCTTGAGCGTTTTCAAGAGGATTCGCCCTCGATGCAATCGATTGCATTATCCTAGCAGGGGCATTCGAAAGACCCGTTGTGCACTGCACAGCGGAAGGAAGAGGTAACCCCATGGCCACCATCTACGACATTGCAAAGCACGTCGGCGTCTCGGCCGGCACGGTGTCGCGGGCGCTGTCCCGGCCGGAGAAAGTGCTACCGGCCACGCGCGCGCGCATCGAGCAGGCAGCCGCCGCGCTGGGCTATGTCCCCAACACGGTGGCCAGAACGCTCAAGACCCAGCGCAGCGGCAAGATACTGGTCACCGTGCCGGACATCGCCAATCCGTTCTTCGCCCAGATCCTGCAGGGCGCGGAGGACGCGGCCCAGGCCGTTGGCTACGCCGTGCTGCTGGGCGATACCCAGAACCTGCCCGAGCGCGAGGAGCGCTATGCGCAGATGCTCCGGCGCAACGAGGCCGACGGTCTGATCGTGCTGGGGCATCGCCTCCCGCCCACGGCACGTGACATCGTCCAGCAGCAGGGCAGTGCCGCGCCGGTGGTCAACGGCTGCGAGTTCGATCCCGCGCTGGGCATCCCCAGCGTCCACATCGACAACGCGGCTGCCGCGCGCGCGGTGATGGACCACTTGTATGGCCTGGGACACGAGCGCATCGCCGTGGTCGGTGGGCCGCCGGACAATCCCCTGCACCAGCAGCGACTGGAAGGGGTTCGGGCCGCCGGCAAGGCGCGCGGTCGCCTGCGTCACCTGAGCGTTGTGCCGGGTGACTTCTCGGTGGAATCCGGCCATGCGGCCGGGATGAAACTGCTGGCCCGCGCGTCGGTGCCGACCGCGGTGTTCTGCTTCAGCGACCAGATGGCGCTGGGTGTGCTGGCGGCCTGTCGGGATCTGGGTATCGGCGTGCCCGATGGCCTGTCTGTCGTCGGCTTCGACGACCTGGCGTCGTCGCGTTACCTCACGCCCCCGTTGACGACCATCCAGCAACCGATGCGGGAGATAGGTGCCCGCGCGGTCCATCTGCTGCTTGCCATCATCGAACGTGTCGATGTGCCGCTTCAGCAGACACTGGATTTCAGCCTGATGGTGCGGGGCTCGACGGCTGCGCCGGGGAGCCGGTAATGGCAGGAGCGCCGCGCGGTAGAGCCACCCCATGGGTGGCTGCTGTCGCGACCTGCGCCACGTGCAGCTACCGTAGGGCGAGAGCGGCACGATAAGATCGCTGGAACAGCCACTACGGAACGGTGTGCAATCCCATGGAGAGGAGCGGAGAGATCGCACGGCAGGGTGCTGCATTCCTGACCCTGCTGGCCCTGTCACTGGCGGCCGCGTATTTTCTGCAGGTTTCGATAGTGGCCAAGGGCAGGTTCGCGTTCGGCGTGGAGGACATCGTCGCGTGCGAATCCGGACTGCTGTTCGCATTGGTGGGCGGCTTGATTTCCAGGCGCTATGGTTTCGCCGTGGTGGTTGGCGTGACGTACGCGGCCTTCTGGGCATTGGCGATCTACCACCTGAATACATCCACGGGCGGCGGTTGGGTCCTGGAAATTCTTTCGGTGAACGCAGTGAACATTGCCGCATCGGTGCTGGCCGGTATCGCGGGCGCGTGCCTCGGGGTATTCCTTCGCAACCGCAAGCGGGCGGGGCCGCGAGTAGCGTGAAGCGAGGCAGCGCCGCGCTTGGAGGGAGCCTGCTGCTGGGTTGGATCGCCCTGCCGTGGCTATTGGCGCGGGCGGACAACCTGGCGTTGTTCGCGCTCCATCAGCTGTACCACCTTCCGCTCGCGGCGTGGATCGGCGCACCGTTCTTCCGTGCCGACAGCGAGGTGATGTTCGTCGTGCAGCCTGCGGGACGCGTGTTGACGGCCGTGTTCTACCTGGCGATCGGCGGTGCAATCGCGCTGGTCGGCCAACGACGGAAAAAGCGCACCGGGTGACCACCCCGCAGGTAGCCTTGGCCCTGGGCGGGCAAGCGCGCTGCGCACGCCGGGTGGTGGGTCACGTGCGGGTCACCCGCCCTGCCATCGGCATCCACTACCATGGGCCGACCCCGCCGGATGCGCCCCCATGTCCCTTGTGATCCCCACGTTACCCAGGCCCCCCACCGCCCGCATCGCGGCGTGGTTGCTGATGCTGCTGGGCATGTGGCTGGCGTTGAAACTGGGCCTGGTGGTGACGCTGCTGTCGGGCCTGCTGGTGTTCCAGCTGACCCATGTGCTGGCATCGGTGGTGGAAGGGCGGTTGCGCCCGGGGCGGGCGCGGGCCATCGCGGTGCTCGTGCTGGCGGCGGTGATCATCGGCGTGCTCGTGTTGGCCGGCATCGGCGTGGCGGCGTTCTTCCGCAACGAGACCGGCGGCCCGGACGTGCTGCTGGCGCGGCTGATGGACATTCTCAATAGCTCGCGCCACCAGGTACCGGCGCTGCTGCAGCCCTATATTCCGGAAGACCTGACGGCGCTGCGCGCGGCACTGAACGACTGGGCCGCCGAGCACCAGCGCCAGCTGGGCGTAGCCGGTACGTCGGTGGTGCAGGTGAGCGTGCGGGTCCTGATCGGCATGGTGCTGGGCGCGATGATCGCGCTGTACGACGAACTGCCGCTGCCGAAGATGGGGCCGCTGGCGCAGGAACTGATCGGCCGCACCTCGCGGCTGGCCACTGCGTTCCGCCAGGTGGTGTTCGCGCAGGTGAAGATTTCCCTGCTCAACACGCTGTTCACCGCGATCTTCCTGCTCGGCGTGCTGCCGCTGTTCGGGGTGCACGTGCCGCTGTCCAAGACGTTGGTGCTGATCACCTTCCTGGCCGGTCTGTTGCCGGTGGTGGGTAACATCATCTCCAACACCGTCATCACCATCGTGGCGCTGTCGGTGTCGTTCTACGTAGCGATGGCCGCGCTGCTGTACCTGGTGGTGATCCACAAGCTGGAGTACTTCCTCAACGCACGCGTCGTGGGCGGCGAGATCCAGGCGCGGGCGTGGGAGCTGCTGCTGGCGATGCTGGTGATGGAAGCGGCCTTCGGGTTGCCCGGGTTGGTGGCCGCGCCGGTGTTCTATGCCTACATCAAGCGCGAACTGCTGGACCAGCGCTGGATCTGAGCGCGACCGCGCAAACGCTGGGCGGCGCTAGCGCCGGGTGATTTTGCTGCGGCGGTAGTCGGTGCGGTTGGCCTGGAAGCGGGCGATGCTCCGGCCCAGTTCGTCCAGCGCCCCGGCCGGCAGCCACAGCTGCTGGGTGCCGCGGGTCATCGCTGTGTACGCCGCACGCACCGGGTTGTGCGCGTAGCCCCGGCCGAAGCCGGTGCGGAAGCAGCACATCGACATCGCCACCACCGCGAACTCGGTGTTCTTGGCATGCTCCACCAGCAGCAGTTGCAGCGTGGCGTCGTGGAACTCGGCCAGGCGCTGGCCCAGTTCGATGAAGCGGTCGCGGTTGTAGCCGCGCATGAACATGCGCGGGATCTGCGGCATGTCCTGCTCGTTGCATTCGGCCAGCAGCGCTTCCCAGCGCTGGCTGCTGCCGCCGTGCGAGGTCATTTCGCGGTAGGCCTCTTCGCCGCGGTTCACCTCGCGGCCCACGCTGGTCAGCGTGTCCGGATGGATGCCGAACGGGACGCCGGCGGCAGCCAGGCGCTGGGCTTCTTCCAGCAGCCGCCATGGGTTGCCGTAGACGCGCGCACCGCTGCCGGGAACCTCGTCCCAGCTGGTGTAGGTCCGGGTCAGCGTGGGCTGGTCGGCCGAGCCTTCGAACGGCCCGTCGAAGAAGCCGGTGGCGTCCAGCGCCACGGTCTCGTTGACCAGCTGCTCCACCAGCCGGCCCTGGCGCACGGACTGGGCGATCTCCAGCTTCATACCGGTGGCAAAGCGCGGCGCGCGCCCCACCAGGCGCTGATTGGGGTCGCCCAGGCTGATCACCGACCCTTCGTAGCCGGACAACAGGCCTTTCCAGGCCGGGCTCATGTCGTGGCCTTCATCGATCAGCAGCGTGCCCCACAGCGTTGGAATGCGCGCGCGATGGAGCGCCAGCCACTTGCCGATGTGGTCGACGTTGAGGCTGAGCAGGGTGGTCTTCTGCACGGCCGGGTCGAACATGCAGCGCCACACGTGCTCGGCGGCGGCGATGTAGGGGCCGGCATCGACCATCGCCCACGGCAACGCGCGGACGAAGTGGCGCGGCTCCAGCCGCTCGGCCGGGGACCGGCACCATGCGGCGATGCCGTCGAAGGCCACGCGCAGCACGCTGGTGGGGGCATGGTTGCCGATCGCCTGCAGGCCGATGCGCTGGGCGATATCGCGGAACGAGGCCTTGCTGATCTGGAAGGTCGGGCGGAACGCGGTGCCCAGAATGCCCTGGCGGAAGGCGGCACCGGCAATCTGGTTGGCGAAGCTGATCTGCGACAGGATCTCGATCGGCAGCGCGCCACTCAGCCGGCGCCGGAATGCCTGCACCTGGCTGGGGCGCGGCGCGATGTAGGTGTAACGCCGGGTCGCGCTGTCCAACAGCTGCAGGATCAGGTGGGTCTTGCCTGCGCCTGCATAGGCGTCCAGGTCGATGTGTTCGTCGTCGTTGGCCACGATCGCGCGCAATGCGCGGGCCTGCTCGGCGGTGTAATCGTGGGTGCGCTCGACATAGGCCGGGGCCTGCGCAACGTCGATCCCTACGTCATCGGGTTCTTCACCGGCGGCGTCGGTATAGAAACGGATGGTGTGCGGCTCCAGCGTGGTGCGGCAGGCCGCCTGGAACGGATCCACCGGGTAGTCCGTCGGCGACATCCGGCAGAACTCGGCCACCACCGCGTCCGGGCCCAGCACCACGCTCTGTGCGGCCAACGCCTGCAACGCGTCGTTGAGCTGGCCAGGCATGCCGGCGGCCAGGGCCTTGAACTGGGCATCGGCATCGTCGGGCTGCGCGGCGAACAGCGCACAGGCCTGGTCGATCAGCCGGGTCAGCGCGGCGCTGTGATGGGCGCGCCCCTGGCACAGCGCTGCGGCGAACAGGCCGGCACGCTCCAGCGCGCTGGCCGGGATCTGCCCCACATCAAGGAACGCGGCAAGCGCTGTTTCGCTCAGCGGCAGGAAATACACGGGTTGGGTCGGCAGGGGCATTGCAGGGGCAGTCGGACGGCTGCCGGCACGGTAGCAGATGCACCCCGGCTGCGCGTGCAACCGGGGTGCGTTGGCTTATGCTGCGGCAGTGCCCGGCACCTGCCAGGGTCGCCGTGCCCCGTCCAGCATCACCCGGATCAAGGACCTGTCCATGTTGTTCTTCCTGCTGTTGCTGGCCATCACTGCGGTGAGTGTCTGGATCGTCTTCCTGGGCGGCGCCGAGCGCGTGCAGGGGCTGTTTTCGCTGCTCAGCTTCGACCTGGTCGACCTGTTCACCGAACCCCTGACCGTGCAGCAGGTGCGCCTGTGCACGGCGATCACCTGGTGCATCGCGGTGGTCATCATTGCGGTGGTCGGCCTGCGCTGATCACATCGCGCTACCCACCGGGGTGATCCGGCGCGCGTCCTGTTCGGCCTTCACCTGGCGCCACCACGGCGTGCCGGGCTGCGGGGCGTCCAGGTCCAGGCGTTCGCCCATGCCCGGCGTTGCCAGCGGAATGGCGCGCTGACGCGCCAGTGCGCTGACCCGTTCAAACGGCTCGTCCCACTGGTGCAGGGCCAGGTCGAAGGTGCCGTTGTGGATCGCGGCCCCGCAGGTCCTGGTGGGCCTGCACGGTCTGCTCGGGCTGCATGTGCACGAACGGCCACTTGGCGTCGTAGGCACCGGTTTCGATGAAGGTGACATCGAACGGCCCGTAGCGCTCGCCAATCTGGCGGAAGCCGCCGAAGTAGCCGGTGTCGCCGCTGAAGAACAGGCGCAGGCCGTCATCCAGGATCACCCACGATGCCCACAGCGTGCGGTTGCCGTCGCGCAGCCCGCGGCCGGAGAAGTGCTGGGCCGGGGTGGCCGCGAAGCGCACACCGTCCACCTCGGTCTCCTGCCACCAGTCCAGCTGGCGCACGCGGTCGCGCGGTACGCCCCAGGCGATCAGCCGGTCGCCCACGCCCAGCGGGGTCAGGAACACATCGGCGCGGCTGGCCAGGTACTTGATGGTGGCGCGGTCGAGGTGGTCGTAGTGGTCGTGCGAGAGCAGCACGCCCCGGATGGGCGGCAGGTCGTGCAGGGCGATTGGCGGGGCGTGGAAGCGCTTGGGACCCATCCACTGCACCGGCGAGGCACGCTTGGAGAACACCGGGTCGGTCAGCCACCAGCCGCCGCGCAGCTTCACCAGCAGGGTCGAATGGCCCAACCGGTACAGGCTGTGCTCGGGGGCACTGGCCAGCTCGGCGGCGGTGATCGCACGCACCGGTGGCGGCGCGGGCGGGGTGGTGCCGGCGGGGCGGTCGAACAGGAATTCCCACAGCAGCTTGAGCGTGCCGGTCACGGTTTCCTTGGGCTTGGGGGCAACGTTGGTGAAGTGGCCGTCGTGCATCTGCGGCGACTGGTCATTGGGGGCGATAGGCACGGTGAGGGTCATCCCGATAAGTACGCTGAGGGAGAAGGCGAGGGCAAGCAGGGGGAGGGCTCTCATGCGGTGCCTTCTGGTTTATGAGTGTGTACGCACTCATTTATTTGAGGAAAAAACGGGGTCATCGTTGGATGCCTTTCCAGAACAGGTCGAACCCGGCCTGCTGCAGCGTGGCGGCGTGTGCGGGGTCGGCCGCCATCGCCTCCAGCGTGGTTTCCAGCAGGTTGATCAGCACCCGGCCCAGGTAGAACGGCAGCCGCTCGGGATCGATGTGGCTGGCCAGGCTGGTTTCCAGCGCCTGCAGCATGCTGCCGAACAGGCCCGCGCATTCGCTGCGGGTGTCCGCACTGATGCGCTCGGACACCTTGAGCTGGCGCAGCGCCATGCGATCGATGGGGTAGGTCGAGCCCCATGCGATCAACGCGTTCCAGGCATGCAGCACCAGCTCGCGGGCGTCGGCCTGGTCCGGGAAGTCCGCGCCGAGCACCATGGCCAGCCGGGTTTCCAGACGCACGAACAGCGCGTTGAGCAGCGCGTCCTTGGTCTCGAAGTAGGTGAATACCGTGCCTTCGGCCACCTTCGCCGCCCGTGCGATCTGCGCCGTGGACGCGCCAATGCCCTGCGCGGCCACCAGTTTGGCGGTAGCGTCGAGGATAGCGTCGCGTTTCTGTTCGCTGAGCGGGCGGGCCATGGGAATGAGTAAGTGAGTGCTTGCTCATTTATAGGCGCGTGACCTGCCCGGCGCAAGTGCTGGCGGCCGCGCTGGCGGGTTTTGTTCAGCCTCTTGAGGGCGGAGGGGGCTGGGCGGAACGCTGGATGCCGGCGCCCCGCGTAGCGATCCGCACGAGCTGGTGTACCGCTACGCGCGCTGAGCCCTGCCTGCGTTGCCATCCCGCGCGCTGGGGTCTATAAGGCGGTTCTGGGCCGCTTCCGGAAGGCGTACACCATGCCAACGCGATCAACACCGTCTGCTGCTACCCCGCCCGCCAAGGCTGCGCCGCGCCTGTTGGCCGGCGGCAATCCGCAGATTGCCAAAGGGGAGGGCGACGCGCCCGTGCAGGCCTATATCGCGGCGATGCCGGGCTGGAAACGCGCCGTGGGTGAACGCCTGGATGCCTTGATCAGCGCGGCGGTGCCGGGCGTGCGCAAGGCGGTGAAGTGGAATTCACCGCTGTATGCCGCCGGCGATGACGGCTGGTTCCTGAGCCTGCATTGCTTCACCGGGTACATCAAGGTGGCCTTCTTCCGCGGCACCGCGCTGCACCCTGTACCGCCGGAGCCGTCGAAGAGCCAGGACACACGCTACCTGCATATCCGCGAAGCGGTGCCGTTGGATGAGGCGCAGTTCAGCGCCTGGGTCCGCCAGGCCAGCCGCCTGCCCGGCGAGCGCATGTAACTGGCCCGCGTGCCGGTGGTGTCTTCCAACTGCCATCCCTGCCAGGACATTCCCATGACCAAGGCCGCCTCCAGCACTGCCATCGCATCGGTCGACCCGGAGGGTCCTTCGGCCGCGCAACGGATCGACGCGAAGATTGCCGGCCTCGACGACTGGCGCGGCACCACCCTGGCGCGCGTGCGCCGCATCATCCAGCAGGCCGACCCGGGCGTGGTGGAAACGGTGAAGTGGCGCGGCGTGCCGGTCTGGGAGCACGACGGCATCCTGTGCACCGGCGAAACCTACGCGCGCGCGGTCAAGATGACCTTCGCCAAGGGCGCCGCACTGGCCGACCCGGCCGGGCTGTTCAACGCGAGCCTGACGGGCAACACGCGCCGGGCGATCGACCTGCATGAAGGCGATACGATCAACGCGACAGCGTTGAAGGCGCTGATCCGTGCGGCGGTGGCACTGAATGTGGCGGCCACGGCAGCGAAAACGCCGTCAGCGCGCAAACGTGCCGCAACAAGGACGCCCGCAGACGCGCGTGCGGCGGCGCCCACCAGCAGGTCACGCACTCCGCCGCGATAGGTGGTCGCACGTCGGCCACGAGGCGCATCGCTGCCCACATGACAGGGGCGCGGTGGCAGCCACCGGCGGATTCGGCAAAGATGGGGGCTGCCTTGTCGCCGTGTAGCGGCGATGTCGGCTCTCCCCCATTGAAACTGGATCTGCCTGTGCTGAGTGTTGTTGGTGTGCTGCTTGCGCTGTACGTGGTGTGGCGTGTGGTGTGGCCGTTGCGGGTGTCGTTGTCGCTGCGCGGCCCGCTTGGATTGCTGTTGGTGTCGCTGGCCCTGCATCACCGGATCGTGGCCCGGCTCGCCGGTACCATGGCCTCGCCGGAAATCCCCAAGCCTGTCATCGCGGTGCTGGCCACCGGCTTCACCGCGCTGCTGATCGGCGCGCTGGCGGTACTGCTGCTGGATATCCTGCTGCTGGGCGCGCGCCTGTTGCGCCGCCCCCGTGCCACCGCCGCACTGCGCACCGCATGGCTGCGGCCGGCCGCGATGGGCGCGGCGCTGGTGGTGTCTGCCTACGGCGTCTGGCAGGGCATGGCTGTGCCGCAGACGCGGCAGATCGAGGTGACCCTCGATGGCCTGCCGGCACAGTTCGACGGCTACCGCGTGCTGCAGCTCACCGACATCCACGCCAGCCGCCTGCTCACCGGTGATTGGGTGGCCCAGGTGGTGGCCAACAGCAATGCGCTGTCGCCGGACCTGGTGGTGATCACCGGTGACCTGATCGATGGCACGGTAACGGCACGCGCCGCCGACTTTGCCCCGCTGGCCGGGCTGCGCGCGCCCGACGGTGTCATCGCCATCACCGGCAACCACGAGTACTACGCGCAGTACGCCGACTGGATGCAGGCCTTCCGCGCGCAGGGCATGCAGGTGCTGGAGAACACCCACACCGAGGTCCGCCGCGACGGCGCCGTGTTGACCATTGCCGGCGTCACCGACCCGGTGGCCGCGCGCTATGGCCTGCCCATGCCGAACCTGTCCACCGCACTGGCCGGCGCCGATCCGCGCGCTCCGGTGATCCTGCTCGACCACCGCCCGGGCGCGGCGCATGCCAACGCTGCGCACGGCGTTGCACTGCAGTTGTCCGGGCATACCCACGGTGGGCATATCCTGGGCATGGACCAGCTGGTCAAGCACGCCAACGGTGGCTACGTGTCCGGGCGTTACGCGGTGGATGGCATGACCCTGTATGTCAGCAATGGCGCCGGTCTGTGGGCCGGATTCGCGGCGCGCATCGGCGTACCGTCGGAGATCACGCTGATTGCGCGGCCAGCCGCACCGCAGCTGAACGCCCCGGCTTGGCAAGCCCGCAGGGAATTGCGACGCTTGCGCGCTGACAGGGCGGAAAGAACGCGGATGAAAGCAATGCGCAACGTGCTGGGAACGATGATGGTGCTGGCCACCACCGGTGGCTGTGCGCTGCACGGCGATGCGCTGCGCAGCACGCCTGCGGCGGCGGTGCCGGCGGCAGGCGTGGTCCTGCCCGATACCGAGAGCTGGAGCGTGCATGATCCGGCCGGGCGCGATTACCCGATCTGGGTGGCGCTGCCGGCCAGTTATGCGCAGCACCCGGAGTGGCGCTACCCGGTACTGTTCGTCACCGACGCGCTGTACAGCTTTCCGCTGGTGCGCAGCGTGCGCAACCTGGTGGGGCAGGGCGGCGCCAACCTGGAAGATTTCATCCTGGTCGGGCTGCCGCCGCAGCAGGGGCTGACCTCCAAGCAGAGCCGCTCGCGCGACTACACACCCACCCAGCCGCAGCGCACTGCCGACGACGACTACAGCGACGACGTGGTCTACGGCGGTGCCGCCCACTACCGCGATTTCCTGGCCACGCACGTGTTGCCCGCGGTGGACGCGCGCTACCGCACCGATCCGGCACGGCGCAGTTTCGCCGGGCATTCCTACGGCGGCCTGTTCGGCACCTATGTGCTGCTCACGCGCCCGCAGATGTTCCAGACCTACATCCTGTCCAGCCCGTCGCTGTGGTTCGACGGGCACTACATCGACCGCCTTGAACAGGACTACGCGCAGCAGCACCGCGCGCTGCCGGCGCGGGTACTGCTGGCGATCGGCAGCGAAGAGACGCCCACGCCCGATGCGGCAGATGGCCCACGCAACGACATGGTGCGCGACACGCAGGCCTTCGCCGATCGCCTGCGCCAGCGCGGCTACCAGGGGCTGCAGGTGGACAACCGCGTGGTCCCGGCCGAAGACCACCTCACCGTGTACCCCAGCACGCTCACCCGCGCGCTGCTGCAGGTTTACCCGGGCACCGGGCCGTACAACGGCGGCTGAGCATGCAGGCCGTGCGCACCGTGCCGTTGTTTGACGCCCGCTGCAGCCACTGCGGCGCGGCGTTCGCCCACCCCAGCCTGGGCGATGCGGTGTACGGCGCGCTGATGCTGTGCAGTGTGGACGGACGCCAGCACGCGATCGTGGACGGCTTCAGCGCGGTGCCGGCGCAGGTTGCCGCGCTGCTCGCTGACGATCCGGACACCGCGCTGTGGCCGGTGCTTGCCGCGTTGGCCGATCCACCTGAAGGCTCGTTCTGGTCGGTGGAGCTGCATTGTCCACACTGCGGTCAGCCCGACCCGGTCTTCCAGGAAGGCACGCGCCGCGGCATGGCGGACATTCCGCTGGCCCGCTTCAGCCAGTGCGCGGCGGGCGACCTGGCCGTGCAGGTCGCACGGCTCACGGATCGCAAGCGCTGAGCCCACCCGATCAGGCCAGGGCGGTGTCCTGCAGCGATATCGCGGTGGCCAGTTCCGGTGCCAGCGCGTGTGCCACGGCCATGCGCAGCATCGCCGGGCTGACGTGGCGGCGGTGCACCCGGTTGATCGCCGCCATGTACAGGCGGCCGAACGCATTGAGCGTGCGCACCCGGGTGCCCAATGCGATCACCGCCGCACCATCGTCCAGCATCTGCACGCGCACGCACGAGCGGAACTGCAGGTGGCGGTCGTCGGCGCCGAGCAGAACTTCGGCGCTGCGGTCGGCGGCGTCGGTGGCCTGGGCGTGCACCGGGAAGCGACCGGCGAAACGCTCGCCGGGCCCGTCGGACAGCAGCGAGGACACCGGGCAGCCCAGCGGCGAGATGCGCAGCCGCAAGGGAGTCACCAGCACGTTGCGCAGCGCCATCAGCCGGCCCACGCCCGGCGGTGGGTTGCGGACGAATCCCTCCAGCACCGCTTCCAGCAGCGCACGCGCCGAGTGCCCGCCGATGCTGTGGGCGGGCAGGGTGACATAGGTGTAATCCTGGTGGTCGAAGCCCTGCGGCAACGCCTGCTGCAGCAGTGAATCGGCCGGCGCCGCCGCCTGCGTGCCCAGCGTGCCGCAGGCCGCGCGCTGCCCGATGT
>LNAP01000783.1_pt2 | contig 35154 bp, 34 predicted proteins | sample 602601 | NCBI WGS metagenome assembly LNAP01 (sample SAMN02440304, study PRJNA202911) | soil metagenome | biome: Subtropical and temperate rainforests or woodlands; isolation source: soil samples (1 kg each in a 20% v/v slurry with milli Q water) were... ... | reverse complement strand
CGCTTGCGCTTCTGATCAACTTCAGTCTCTCGTCAGCGGGAGGCGAATTCTACAGCGTTTCAAACCGCTGTCAACACCCTCTTTTTACCGCTTTCGATCAAACCAACCGATCAACTAACAAGGCTAAACCACCACCCCGTCAGCCCGGCGCATTCTACGCAGATCGCTCTGCTTTGCAACCCTTAATTTCAAGCTAACTTATTGATTAACTTGAAGTTTTAAGAGTCTTCCGCGCCGGAAGTGGTGCGCATTATAAGCACCCACGAAAAGCCGTCAAGGCATAACTGAAACTTTCAGTGATTAACTTGGCAGACCGCTTTGTGTTCTATCTATAAGCTAGCCTCGCCGCGGCTTGTCCAAGCCCAGGAACAAGACACCTATATATAGAAGGAAGACGTATGCAGGGATTCAACAGTAAGGCCATCGGCATAGCCATTGTGGTGCTCATTGCGCTGGGCATCATTTCCACCTCTTGGTACACAGTCGACGAAACCGAACGCGGCGTACTGCTACGCAACGGCGCTCTGGTTGGCGTTGTAGAACCGGGCCTGTCGTTCAAGACGCCGTTTATTGAGACGGTGAAATTCATCTCCGTACAAAGCCAAGCCACGTCCTACCGCGAACTGCAGGCCTACAGTAAAGACCAACAGACCGCGACTCTGCAGGTTTCGGTGTCGTGGCACGTGGTGCCTGGCGAAGTCGCCAAGGTCTACAGCCAGTACCAAGACCTCGACGGCCTGGTTAGCCGCCTGATCAGCCGCCAAGTGCCTACTCAGGTCGAAAACGTGTTCGGCCAGTACAACGCCGTAACCGCCGTGCAGCAGCGTGGCAAGTTCGTGGCCGATGTGGCCAAGGCGATCAAGGACTCCATCAACGGGCCGGTAGTCATTGATGGTGTGCAGGTGGAGAACATCGATTTCAGCGACGATTACGAGCGCTCCATCGCGCTGCGCATGAAAGCCGAAGTTGAAGTTAAAACCCGTGAGCAAATGCTGCAGACCGAACAGGTTCAGGCGCAGATTCGCGTTACCCAGGCACAGGCCGAAGCTGACGCCAAACTTGCCGAAGCCCGCGCCGATGCCGAAGCTACCCGCCTTCGTGGCGTAGCCGAAGCTGACGCGATCAAGGCGCGTGCCGAAGCACTGGCCAGCAACCAGAACCTGGTTGAGCTGACCAAGGCCGAACGTTGGGACGGCGCCCTGCCGACCACCGTACTGCCTAACGGCGCGCTGCCGTTTATCGATGCAGTTCGCCAAGCCAAAGTAAGCCAGTAACCCTGCTCCAAACCAAAGGCCAATGCATCACGCATTGGCCTTTTGCTTTTATGCCCGCTAAACACTCCCTCTATATATAGAGGGCTCTGCACCTAAGCCATCTGACTGTCCAGATTGGCGCCGTCGCCTTGGTAATCGTCGTGCTTTGGCGAGTCCCAACCGCTCTCGGGCAAGCGCCCTTCCTCGCTGTAAAACTGATACTCCTGCTCGCGGTATTCAAAGATGCTCTGATCGTCCGGCGCATCGCGCTGGGCATAGTTGTACATATAGTCATCAAGAAACTCGTAACGGGTCAGCCCGTCTGCGCTCAGCAGGCCTTGGGCGTCCAAATCCTTGAACAGCTGATCGAGATCGGCGCGATGGGCGTCCATGCGGTTGTTATGTTTGATGTCCTCAACAATCAGGAACGGCGTCAGCGCCACGGTCAGCGCTGCGCCCGCCCATAACAATGGTCCCGCGATAGCCCGCGCCGCATTTGCCCCCATTAAAGCGGCCATCTGCGCACCACCGCCCGCCACGTTAAAGGCGCCCGCTGCCACGGTAATCGCGCCCTGCGCCACCGCAATCTGATCGTTACTGCTCAGCCCCGACTTGATCTTCAAGCCGCCAAGTACCAAGTCGGCAACCCCAGTAAAGGTGTTCGCCCCAGCATCCATAACCCGCAGAAACGCCGACACCCCCCGGCTGGTCGGCGTGCTGCCATTGAGCCCGGGGTTCTTAGCAAAGCCGTCGCGAAAACCATCATTGACCTGCTTGAGTTGCTCCTCGGACATATTCAGCTGTTGCGCGAGCTTCTCTTTGTTGTCGATCGGCGCAGCGTCCACCGCCGCATTAAAGTCTTCAAAGAGCTTTTTCACTTCGCCGTCGACCACACTGATATTGCGCCCGGCGCCACCGGGCGCGTCCTTGCCGAAAATCTGCGGCAACGACTTATCCAGCCCCAGCATCTGGTTAACCTGCGTGCCGCGAATGCTGTCGTAGATGTTGCTGCCCAGGTTGACGAAATGCTGCCCGGCGCCCAGCACGCTGACAAAATCTTTGGCGACCGCCAGGCGCTCCTCCGGGGTATCGGCCAAGGTGCCACCCTTGCCGGCCAGTTGGTAGATCCCCGAGGCCAGAGAAATCAGCCCGCCCGCGGAGCCCAACGCACCATTGGCGTTCAACTCGGTGATGGTTTTCAGCATGCTGCCTTGGGCGCCCTCCCCCAAGGTTTTGTAAATGTCCTTACCCATCACCTTGTCGATATCGGCCGAGGTCACCGTGCCATTTTTGGCGAAGGTGGCGCCTAGCTCTTTTAGTGCATCGCCAAAGGCTTTGGCCGTCTGCTTGTTGCCCAATAACTCCTGAACAAAACGCTCGGTCTCCACCGTGCGCCGGGCTAAATCCACGCCGCCTTTTTTCAGCGTGGTGAGCAGGGTTTTGATCGTGTCCTGGGTGGCTAGCGCCGTGTTGTCGTCACTGATCAGCGACGGATCAGCCATCAGCTTGTCGAGGTCCATGGTGGTGGAGTCGATCATCATGTGCTGGGAAAACTGCGCCGCCTTGTCAGCATCAAACGCGGCCAGCGATGCGTAGGTTTTGGCGATGTCCGCTTCGGCCAACTCGCCCAGCCCCTGTTCCTTGAGGTTGGCGATGTAGCGCGAGTACTCCTCGGAAAAAGCCGTGTCTTCCAACTTCTGCCGAACGCCGTCTCTATCCGGCAACGCATCTAGGGCCTTGCCCTGCTGCGCCTGGAAGTCTTGCTGAACCCGTTCAGAGCCAAACAGCTGGGCAACCTGCTCGTCGACCTTGGCGACATCAATAATCGACGACAAATCCTCGCCATTGGCCTTGGCCGTGCTCTGGCCCATGGACATGTCCAGCGTCACCATATCCAGCCCATTTTCGCTGGCCGCCTTCGCGCGCAACGCGTTGTACAGTTTGGCGCGGTCGTCATCTTTAGCGATGCTGCCGTTGTCGATACCGGCCTTCCACTCCTTCATCAGGTTCTGCCAGGTCATCTCGCTGACCGTGAGCTTTTTGTTCTTGTCGTTGGCATCGCTGGTGGTGGTTTCAAGGTTGGGAATATCCAGCTCGCTGGCCGGCGGTAACCCGGCGGCCTCGCGGGCAAAGTCCATCTTGCTGTCCTCGGTAGGCTCAGGGCCTTTGAGGGCGGCGAAGCCATACTTGCCAAAATCCTGCAGGCGCCCGGCCTCGGTGCCGTGCTTGGCTTCACCGCCTTTAGTCATGCCATCAATGCGCTCATTGCCCACATCACCACCGGTGAGCACCTTGCCGTCGCCATCGTGGGTTTCGACATGCTCCAGCACCTGTGAGGCGCGGTAGGCGGCGTCGGCGTCGGTTTCAAAATCACCGACCTGCTCCTTGAGCATGTCCTTGATACCGCTCTGGTTGCCGAGGTTCTTCAACAGCGGGTCGCCGTCAATAATGTCTTGCGCCGAGCGCTGGTCGTTGGCCGGACGCTGCCAAACAATCCCCAGATTTTGCGCCTGCTCGCGCGCCTGCTGATTATCCACCGCCGCTTCCACTTGGCGCAGCTCACCCTGCAAAAAGCCAAAGCCGTATTTGCCGAAATCCTGCAGGCGCCCGGCCTCAGTGCCATGCTTGGCCTCGCCACCTTTGGTGAAACCATCGACGCGACCGTTATCCACGTCACCGCTGGCAATCCGGTTGCCGCTCTCGTCGAGCTTTTCAATGTGCTCAAGTACCTGCGTAGCACGGTAGGCGGCATCCGCATCGTGGGCGAAGTCGCCGACGCGTTCCTCCAGCATCTTCTTCACACGGCTCTGGTCACCGAGGTTTTTCAGCAGCGGGCTGGCGTCGATAATTTCCTGGGCCGTGCGCTTATCGTCAGCCGGCCTTTCCCACTGAATGCCCACTTGCTTGGCCTGCTCGGCCGCGTGCTCCCAATCTTTGACGGAGCTGGAACCTTCATTTGCGTTGGCGCCTTCAGTGCGCTCGGCCTTGACAGTCATTGGCGTAATCCCTCTGTGGAGTACCAGAAAAGTACAGCGACGGCCAAGGCGTGCAGCGGCTGGGCGCGCACCTCGCTACTGCGTGAACTGGCAAAAAATAGGTACGCAGAAAAGGATCGCAATCCCGCTACGTAACGATTGCCGCGCGCTCAAAACAGCGTGTCGCAGGGCGTACTCCATAGAAACCGTTGCCTATGAACGAACGGTTACATAGGCGGCGTGTGGGCTGTGAAAAGTTATGAAAGCGGCCCAGCCGAGCACCATGGGCGCTGGCCGCGCGTACCGCGTGATGGGCGCTGCACACCCTGCGTAGCGAACGTATCTGCGTAGGGTGTGTGCCAGCGATTGGGTTAAGACCGCGCGGCAATCTCGACGACAAAGTCGCGATAAGAGCGCAACGGGCGCCCCAGCAGCGTAGTCAGGCGCTCCACGTCGCCGGCATCCGGGAGCATGCCATGGGTGAGAAAACCCTCGGCCATCAGGCGCATGTCGTAGGCCGTCCAGCTCGGCATAAACTGCCGAAGATTTTGCTCAAATGCGGCGGTGTCGTCGCCGGGAAAGGTGATGGGCTGACTCAGAACGTCGCTCCAGATAGCGGCGACGTCAGAGCCGGTCAACGTGTCAGGGCCGACCACATTGATGCGCGCAAGCGGCAGCGCTTGGCTTGCACGCTCGCGGCGCAGCAGCTCGATAGCGGCAACCTCGGCGACGTCACGGGCGTCAATCATCGCCAGGCCCCTGCTGCCGATCGGCATCGGGTAGATGCCGTAGCCCACCACTACGTCCTTGACCGAGATGTCGTTATTAATGAAGTAGGCCGGGCGCAGGATGGTGGCATTCAGGCCGAGCGGCTCAATCATCCGTTCCACACCAAACTTGCCGGCAAAGTGCGGCACGTTTGCGTAGAGGTCGCTGTGGATCACCGACAGGTAAACGATGCGTTCGATACCGGCTTCGCGAGCGAGGTTAAGCGCCAGCAGCGCCTGGGTAAATTCGTCGGCCACTACGCCGTTGAGCAAGAACAGCGTCGAGACGCCCGCGAACGCCGAGCGCAGTGCGTCGACATCAAGCAAGTCGCCCTGCACCACCTCAACGCCAGGCGGAAAATTGCCTTTCGATGGGTCGCGAACCAAGGCGCGCACAGTGGCGCCGCGTTTAACCAGTTGTTCAACAACGTGGCCGCCGACAGTGCCGGTGGCGCCGGTAACTAAAATAGTCATGGTGGAAGTGCTCCTGGGTGCAAGTTGGGTTGGGCGCGCACGGGCGCTAACGGTGTAAACCACCAGTGTTTTGCTTTGGCTGGGGTGTGAGCACACAATAAGTAATTCCATATTTAAAACGAAGACCATAAAATCGAGACATATCAGCCCAAATATGAGACAGCATGAATATCAGCGCCCTTGAGGACTTTCAGTTGGTCGCCAACCACGGCGGCTTCGGCAAAGCCGCCCGTGCCAGCGGCAAGTCGAAAGCCACGCTGTCTCGACGGATCGCCGATTTGGAAGAAGCCCTAGGCATTCGCCTAATCGAGCGAGGCGCCAGCCGCCTGGAGTTAACCGAAGCCGGCCAGTTGCTGCTGAGCAGAACCGAGGGCCCCCTGCGCGAAGTGGGGGAAGCGATAGTTGCGGCGAAGGAAGGCATTTCCACGCCGCGCGGCCGCTTACGCATCGCCGCGCCGTTACTGTTTTCGCAATTGGCGCTCGGACGGCTCAGCGCGAAGTTTGTCGCGCGCTATCCCGACGTGCAGATCGAAGTCATGGCGGACGATCGCCTCGTTGACCTTGTCGATGAACATTTCGACGTCGCTATTCGCATCAATCCGCCCAAAGACAGCCCCTTGGTCGGTAGGCCATTTGCAAAAGACCGGTTGGTGCTGGCCGCCGCGCCCTCCATTCAAATGCCGGCGCACACGGCTGATGGCGTAGCACGGGTTCCGGCAGTCGTTACGCCCAGCTACCGCGACGGCGATATATGGTCGGTGCGCAATGGCCAGTACAGCGTCGAACCCCAGCCAGTCTTGCGCTTGTCTTCGCTGCTTATGGTGCGCGATGCCATCGCCGCAGGCGCAGGGGCCGCGATGGTGCCGCAGTCCATCATTGGCAACCTGCTGGAGAAGGGCGAACTAGTGAGTTGGGGTACTGCCGGAGACGATGTTGAGCTGTGGGTGTTACATACTTCACGCCGCCTACAAAGCCCCAATGTGCGAGCGTTTGTGGAATTTATGTGTGAGCAGTTTCCAAGCGGGGCATTTACGCTTTCAAGCTAACCGGGGCAGGCAGCGACTGTATAAACCCGTTCCTCCTACGCCCCCAGCTTTCGGATGCCACTGGGTGCGCGCAGCACAGCCTACAAAACCAACGCATCAGCTCGTAGGGTGTGCTGCGCACCAGCAATCCACCGCAGCCATCAAAATAGAAAAACCCCGGCACCAGGCCAGGGTTTTATTAACGTAGTGCGGCTAACTCAACCTCGGTAGTCCGAGGGCTTAAACGGCCGAGGTTTGTATTTGTCGCCCTCGGGTTCCTCACCATGGCCTTTGAGTAGGTCATCGTTGCTCCACCAGCTTTTCGTGGTTTCGCCGTTTTTCTCGGTGAAGGCTTCGTACTGTTCGGGCTGGGCTTCCCATACCGGCATGTCGTCGGGGAAGTAGTATTCGTACCACTCATCCGTGAGCTCCGGTTCTTTGCTTTCGACGTAGTTGTATTCGACGTTGGCGAGGTAGTTGAACTTGTCGCCCCAGTCCTTTTCCATCATCCCCATCTTGTCCAGGCTGGTGAAGTAGTCGCGAACCTCGTCGGCGGCCTTTTTCTGTTTGTCGTATTGGATGGCCGAGGCGATGCCCAGGCCGATAATCGACAGGACGATACCGATGGCGCCCAGCGCGGTACTCACCGTGCCTGCGGCCGCTCCCGCACCGGCCCAGCCGGCGAATGCTGCGCCCGCCGCACCGGTCCAGGCCAAGCCTGCGGTCAAGCTAAGGGCGGCTTGGGTTTTTTCGATGTCGGTGCTGTCTTTGGTCAGTTTGGAGATCGAGTCGGCGCCCATATACACGCCGAGCAAGGCACCGCCCAGGTAGGAGGTGTTGGCGATCAGTTTCAGGCCCGGGCCGAACAGTTTGAGTTTGTCCGCTGAGCTCAGGTTGGCGTAGGCGCTGCCTGCCGACTTGGCCATTTTGTCGACGCTTTTCATGATCGCGCTTTGTTCGCCCTTGGGCATTTTGTCGAACGCGTCGAGAATCCGGTTGCCTGTGGGGGTGCGAATGTTGGCGTTGATATCGGCGTACAGCTTGGAGGCGTTGCCGGGGTTTTTGATGGTGGGGTCGCTCACTTGCGGCCCCAGGCGGCCTTTCAGTGCGTCGGACATATTTTTGTCCAAGCCCAAGGCTTGGGTCACACCGGGTTTGCCGAGCAATTTGGCCAGAGGGTCACCAATAGCACTTACCGCCGACGGCGCCGACGACACGGCGAACAGCAAGTAGAACGCGGCAGTCATGCGCTGTTCGGGGGTGGCGGCGTCGTTGCCGCCAGCGTTGGTCAAGGTCAGGGTGCCGGCGACGATGGAAACCAGAGCGCCTGCGGTGCCGAACACACCGTCTTTGGAAAGACTTTTCAGGGTCTCGCCGACGCGGCCTTTGTCGGTGTCGGGAACCTTGCCCTTCTCCAGGGCCTTGTCGATTTTCTTATCCAGGTCGCTGCTGAGGAAGTCATCAATCGCTTTTTGCCAGCTGCGGTCAGTGGGCGACAGCTCAACATTGATGTTGGTTTTAAGCGCGTCCTTCATCATCGAGGCCATGGCATCGCGCGATGACTTGGCGTCTTTGAGCATTGTCTGCTCTTCCTTGGTCAGCACCACGCCGCCATCCTTGCGGATGTCTTTAAGCTCCTTGCCATCCATGTAGTCGTCGAATGCCGCCGACAAACCGCCAGCCGCCTCACCCAGATACGAACCCAGTACAGCAGCCTTGATGGTGGTGGTGGCGACATCGCCAATGGCGGTGTCCAGGTTGGCGTCACTAATACCGCCCGGGCCCTTTTCAATAATCTTGTTCAGCTCCTCCACCGTGGAGGTCATGGACAACTGCTGCTTAACTTCCTGGGCCTTTTCCGGGTCGAGCATGGACAGCGAGTTGAGGTCGCTGCTGTAGCGCGCCAACGCGCCGTTCTCAGCCGCAAGGTTGGCTTTCTCCAGTTCGTCCTTGTAGGTGGGCGAGGTCATGGTCGCGACAATGCGATCTTCCAGGCCTTGCTTGTCTTTGATTTCGCCAACGGCCGACTCCAGGGCCTTCTGCGTGTCGGCGGCAATGTCGGGGTTCTGCGCGAGCTTTTCGATTTCCGCTTTGATCTTGTCTTCATCAACCAGCCCACGGAAATCTTCGCCGTCCATCTTCGCCGACCCGTCGGCGTAAATGGTCAGGTCTTTGGTTTTCTCGTAGTAGTACGGCAGGTAGCCAAAGCCGCCGGCCATGGAGTTCTGCGCTTGCAGCAGCATCAGGAATTTGGCTTTGTCCGAGCCTTCGGGCTCGTTTTCATAGGCCTTTTCCAGGTTCTCCATGTATTTCTGGTTGACCGTTTTGCCGTCGGCGGTTTCCGCGTTCATCACGTCGGTGGAAGACGGCGCGAGCAGGTTCTTTTTCTCCTCGTCACTCAGGCCTTCGTCTTTAAGCGGTTTGCCCGCTTCCACGTAAGCGGCATACGCGGTTTCAGCAGCTTTGGTGGCGTCTTTGCTGCCGGAATGTTTGTCCTCGTCCCAGTAGTTTTTCACCATGGTGATTTTTTCATCTTTGATCGCATCGCCTTCCAGCGCGGTGCCCAAGCGACCGATCACGTCTTTTTTAACTTCGGCAATGGCCTCGTCCAGTGGCAGACCTTCTTTGCCTTTGAGCTTGTCGGTAATCAGGTTCTGGTACAGCTTGCTTAGCGTGGGGTCGTTGAGGCCCGAAAGCGTGCGGGTTTCATCAATGGTGCCGTTGCCTAGGCCAAGCGCCAGGGCATTGAGGTTGTCTTCGTAGCTGGGGTTGTCGGTGACGGTGTTTTCGGCGAGGAATTTGGAATAGGCCTCGCGCGTCACATCACTGGCATCGGCCTTGCCGTCGTGCTTGCCCCAGTAGTTGTCGAGAATCTCCAGTTTTTCTTTGCTGTCCGGGTCGTCGCGCAAGGCGTTGGGCAGGCGTTCGTAGAGTTCTTTTTTCACCTCGTCATGGGCGGCATCGAGGTTGACGTTCTCACCACGCTCTTTCTGCTGCTCAAGCTTGCTGTAGATAAGGCTGGCGTATTCGTCGCGAATGCTTTTGTCGGTGAATGGCGTAACGGTGCGACTGTCGACGTCTGCGCCGCCTGCGACTTTTGCCGCCACCGAGTTAAGGGTGTCGTCGTAGTTAACGTCGGGGTCTATTTCAGACACTTGCGGCGGCTCGGGCGGGGTGCTTTCGGCGAGCTCTTTAGCGGCCTCGCGGGCCAGGCCGTCGGCGTCGTCCTTGCCGGCGTGTTTGTCCCAGTAGCCTTTGATCACGTCGACGATATCGCCGGCGTCAGCATCGGAATTCGACGCCGCGCTACCCAAGCGGTCGAACAGTTCTTTCTCGACTTCTTTGGTCGCCTCTTCCAGGTTGGTGGGCGAACCCTGTTCCTTGAGCTTTGCGGTGATCAGGTTTTTATACAGTTCTGCCAGCGGTCCTTCAGTGCCGATGGCAACCGACAGGGTGCGGTTATCGACGTTGACGCCACCCACCAGTGCGGAAGCCAGGGCATTGAGGTTGTCTTCATAGTTGCTGTTGCCAGTGTCGGGCAAATGCTCGTTGAAGTAGTCCCGGAATGCCTCGCCGGCCAGCTCCGAGGCGTTGTCTTTACCGCTTTGTTTATCCCAATAACCGTCGAGCACATCGAGCTTATGTTTACCGGCTTTGTCACCGTTAAAGGCGTTGTCACAGCGAGCCCGCAGGTCTTTGGTCGCATCCTCCATGGCCGCCGCCACGCTGAGCTGCTTACCGTCTTTGGCTTGCTCTTTTAGCTTGTATTCGACCAAGGCTTTGTACAGTTCTTTATGCCGCTCGCTGCCGGTCACACCAACCAGGGTGCGGTCTTTTACGCTGTCGCCCATGCTCACGGTGAGTGCGTTAAGGGCGTTTTCGTATTCTTGCGGGTCGAGGGTTTCTTCTTTCTTCGGCTCGTCTTTGGGCGGGTTGACCGCCGACTTGGCCACGCCCAGCAGCGACTCAAAGGTTTTACCCAATAGGCCGGTGGTGTCTTTTAAGTCTGCAGGGTCGATGCTTTGCGTGGTCATGAAGTAACTCCTGGCGTTTGTGCCGGTGATAGGTGGAAGGCCGTGCAGCGAGCTGCTCCGCAGAGCAGGCCTGACGCCGGCCAGAAAAAAACGCTCAACACCACCACGCGGCCCAACACCCAACTGCACCTTGCGTTACCCGTGCAACTTCAGGGCGATCCATCACCGTGTGATGAAATTCGCAACACGTTTGTATCGTGTCGCTTACAAAACGTCAGAGGTCGTAAAAAGAGCACCCCGTGCTAATCGATCGGAAGACTCTCAATAACCCGTCTCGTCCACGCCGTTGCCGGTCCCGGCCAGCCCGGTATCAGCGGCAACTGCCGATAGCGAACTAGTTAGACGGCTGCGTGTTCTGGCAAACATTCAAACAGCCGACACGCTGCTGTAACAATCGCCAGGGATAACGTTTCGCAACTTTTCACTGCCCCACACGGCGCAGCAACGCTTGTGAAAATGCCTTCGCAGCGGCTCTGGAATAAGGATTGGCGCAACCTGATAGCGGCAACGCATACCGTTTTTAGCAAGCCGGCACTCAACCAGGAGGCACGTTGATGAGCACCCCCGAAAGCCGCCACACCTCTAGCCACAGCCCATCACGCAGCGCCGCCGATGCGCCCATCCGCTTCGGCCCTTTTACCCTTTACAGCCAACAGCACCTGCTGACTTGCGCGGGAGAGCCGGTAGAAATCGGCAGCCGCGCTCTCGACCTGCTGATCTGCCTGGCCAGACGTCCTGGCGAGTTGCTGGAAAAGTACGAGTTGATCGCCCTGGCCTGGCCACGCACCGTGGTTGCCGAGTGCAACCTGCGCGCACAAATTGTCGCCGTGCGCCGCGCACTCAAGGCCCGTGACCCGCATAACGAGTACATCGCCACCGTGGCTGGGCGCGGCTATCGCTTTATTGCCCACAGCGCCGCAGTGCCAATACCCGCCCCGCTACGCTCCAGCGCTATTACGCCCAAGCCCTTGCCACCACCAACGACCCGTGTTGTCGGGCGCGAAGAGGTGATTGAGCGGCTCACCGAACAATTGCGGCGCTCACGCTTTATCACCCTGACCGGCGCTGGCGGCGTGGGCAAAACCACGGTTGCCCTTGAGGTGGCCCGTCGCTTACAGAACGAATTCCCCGACGGCGTGCTGCTTTTCGAATTGTTTGATTACCTGCGCCTGGAGGGCATTCTGGCCACCCTGACCGAAGAGCTGGGCCTGCAAGCCAATGAGCAGACCAGCCTCGGCCAACTGTTCGGGCAACTGGGCGATTGCCGCCGCCTGTTGGTGATCGACAACTGCGAACAAGCGGTCGGCGCTGTGGCGAAACTGGCAGAAAACCTCCTGCGCTGGGCGCCCAATTGCGCCGTGTTGGCCACCAGCCGGGAAGCCTTGCAGGCCGAAGGGGAAATGGTCGAGCGCATCGACCCCCTCGCGCTGGAAGCCTGCACCCCCGGCAGCTGGCACTCCCCCGCCACCCAGCTGTTTATGCAACGAGCTGCCGCGCATATCCCTGGCCTGGAACTCAGCGACAGCCAACAGCAGGTGATAACGGCCATCTGCAGCAAACTCAACGGCATGCCGTTGGATATCGAACTGGCCGCTGAAAGTGCCGCCACGCTGCCGCTGGAAATGCTCAATCAATTACTCGACATGGAATTTCGCCTGCAGATGCACAGCGAGCGCGACTGCGAGCGCCAACGCTCCCTGCGTGCGTCACTGAATTGGTCGTATGAGGCGCTGTCCGCCAATGAACAGCGGGTGCTGTGCATGATGTCGGTGTTCAAAGGCTCCTTTACCCTCAATGCCGTGCTGGCGATGATCACTGACGACAGCGGCTTGAGCCCCGAACACGTACTGGTGGCGCTCGACCGTCTGGTGGATAAATCCTTGCTTAGCGCCCACAAAGGCGCCAAGGCCAACAGCTATCAACTGCTGGAAACCACCCGCCTGTACGGCGTAGAAAAATTGCAGGAATCGGGGCAGTTCCAACGCATCTGCGCGCAACATGCGGCCTACGCCATGAGCGTGCTGCAAGACGTGGCCGAACGCCTGGAAGCCAGCGCTCCGGAAGCCTGGAAACACCTGTACGGTGCAGAAAGCGAAACCGTCAGAGCCGCGTTGTCGTGGGCGGTTTCCGACAAAGGCAACACACTACTGGGGCTGGACCTGACCCTGACGGCGCTGGGCTTTGCTGCCGGTGAAACGGACCCCGAACGCGACAGTTGAAGCAGCTCGCCCACCTGCCGTCTAAGGCGTGCCGTTGCGCCCATACAAGCGAAACCCAGCCCGGCTGCTTAAGCGCTCGTAATAGTCCCTCACGGCCGGCAGATGGGGATGCTCAAGCGGCGTTTCAAACCAGCGGTTTACCGACAGCCCCAGCACAATATCGGCCAAGCAAAAGCTCGTCCCGGTGACATAAGCGCCGGTCGCGGCCAGTTGTTGCTCCAGTATTCGCATATGCCTGGCCCACTCAGCGCACCCGACAGCGAGCGCGTCGGCATCCTGGTGGGCAGGCGAATGCCGGACCAAGGCCATAAACGCGTAGCTCCACGACCGGTTAAGATCGGCGGCTTGCCAGTCCACCCATTGGTCCACCTTGGCCCTGGCGCGCGAGTCGGTCGGGTACAGCGCCGGCTCGCCATAACGCGTGGCCAGGTAGCGGATGATGGCGTTGGACTCCCACAGGGTGAAGTCATCGTCCTGAATAACCGGCACCATCGCGTTAGGATTTAGCGCCAGAAATTCTGGTTCCTGTGGCGATCTAAAACCTGCGCCCCACTCTTCCCGCTCAAACGGCAGTTCAATTTCGGCGCAGGCCCACAGCACCTTGCGCACGTTAATCGAAGACGCTCGGCCCAATATCCGCAGCATGGGGTTCTCCTTTGCTTGGCAGCGACATTGGCGCCGCTGCGGGGAATACGCCGTAGGTTTTGGCCTGTTCGGTGCGAGCAGCACACCCTACGGCCCGGCAAACCTTACTTGATCTCCACCAGCTCACTCGCCCGCTCACTGTCCAGCGACAGATGAATAACCCCCGGCTGATTGGGCGAGGTCTCTTCATCGTCGGCTTTTTCCATCACAGGGATGTCGATCAATGTGAGTTGGCGGGTCGAGTCCCACATCAGCGTGGCGTTTAGTGCGGTGATTTCACGCCAGTTGTCGCCACCAATGCGCACTACGTCAAGCAGCCTGAAGTACGGCGCGTCGTCGACGCTTTCAAATGAGGTAAAGGCTGCCAGGTATTGGCTGTAGAGGTTGCTTTTGGCAAAGCCTTCCACGGTGAACACCACCAGGGTGATTGGGCTTTCGTCGCCGTTGGCCAGCGTCTGAGTCATCACCGAACCTGGATGCAGAGCGCCTTCGCTTTCTTTGAACAGTTCCACCAGGCGGTTGACCTGGTCGTTCAAGGCTTTGGGGAGCGGTTGCGGCTCGGCGGCCTGGGCCAGGCAGCAAACGAGAAACAAGCTAACGGCAAGCACGCGCAGGTTCATTGGCCAATCACTGTGGGGCAAAGACGTGGGCGTGAACTCTAGCGTTTGCTCGCGGGGAAACATACCGGTGTTTTTCAGCACGCTTGCTTGCGCAAAAACACCGGCATTTTCGTTCCGTTTATCCGTGAGAAAACCTAAGTCAGCACGTTCGTACCAGGCCCTGCCGATACTTTTTAAAACTCCGTTTGATACGTACTTGCGGGGGCTTTTCATAGACCGTCAACTAGCGCACGGAACGCGACATAACGCTGGGAAAAGCCTGGTATTGGCGCCTACTTTTTCGCATAACTGCGGTCACACCTGCGGGCGCTATTTAGCACCTCTACGCCAGAAACAATGGGTGTTCCGACTCGCTCCGGCTGTGCAAGTCGGTACGTTTTGCGCTGTCACCTAACCCGTTTGTAACAAGGGCCAGGTAGTTATGGCGCAGAAACTGGCGCGCTGTTTCCTCGCCATCGATAGGGCTGTCTTTATGAGCACACCTACTACCGACCCGCAGGCCAACTCGGCACCTACCGCACCGCCTTACGAAGTACTGGAAGACGAAGTTCTCAGCTTTGGCTCGTTTACCCTGTACCCCAGGCGCCACCAGCTATTCAAAAATGGTCAACAAGTGGTACTCGGCAGTCGGGCGTTGGACTTATTGATTGTGCTGGTTACCCGCGCCGGTGAGTTGGTGGCCAAGGAGGAGTTGATTGCTTACGCCTGGCCGCGGGTAATTGTTGAGGAATGCAATCTGCGCGCACAGATCGTCGCGCTGCGCCGGTTGCTCAATGAGGACGGCATTGACTGCATTGCCACCGTGCCAGGCTGCGGTTATCGCTTTGTACTCAGCCCCACCCGCGCGCACGAAAGGGCCCATCCCGGCGCTGCGCGTACGGAGCTAAGCGCTTCCAATTTGCCCACGCTGATTCGCGACACCATCGGCCGCGATGCGGTGATTGAACGGCTTTGCGCGCAGGTCGCCACTACAGCCTTAACCACGCTGGTCGGCCCTGGCGGCATTGGCAAAACCACCCTGGCGTTGGAAGTGGGCAAACGTATCGAAAGTCGCTTTACCCGCGGTGCGCGCTTTGTCGATTTGAGTGACGTGAACAGTCCTGCCAAGGTTCAGGCCACGCTGGTAGATGCCTTAGGTTTGCCGGCTAGCGATACGCAGGCGTGGGAGCAAGCGCTGGCTCAATTAAGCGAGGGCAGTAGCCTGCTGGTGTTGGATAACTGCGAGCACTTGCTCGCGGCGGTGCGGGAAATCATCGCCATCTTGAGCCTGCGTGCGCCGAACTGCCGCGTATTGGCGACCAGCCGCGAACCCTTGTTGGTTGAGGGCGAAATGCTCGAACGGGTGCTGCCCCTCGCCCTGCCCCACAGCGCTGCGACCGAACCCGGTGAAATCTTCCAGGCGCCTGCCGTGCGTTTATTCATTGAGCACGCCACCGCGCAGGACAGCAGCTTTGTGCTGCATGACGAAGATGCCGTTGCCATCAATCAACTCTGCCAGTGCCTGGACGGTGTACCGCTGGAAATCGAGATCGCGGCGGCGCGCGTGGGCAGTTTTGGCATTCAACCGTTGTTGAGCATGCTCACGGGTGAATTCCGTCTGCAGATGGCCGGCCGGCGTACCGCTGCCAAGCGTCACCGCTCGATGCGCGCGGTGCTGGATTGGTCGTATGTGGGCCTGCTGCCGTGCGAGCAGGCTCTGCTGCGTCTGGCGTCAACCTTTACCGGGCCGTTCACCCTTAATGCAATTGCGGCACTGGGCAAGGGCGAAGCCCTGTTCAATGGCCAAGCACCGCAGCGCATTGTTGAGCGCCTGGTGGCCAAGTCATTGCTGGTGGCGGAAAGCGCGGACAGCGACCGCTATCGGCTGCTGGGCAGTACACGGTTATATGCCCACGGCAAACTCGAACAAACCGGCGGCACCCAGCGGGCGGTCCTGCGTCATGCTGCGTATGCCTTGGACATTGTGCGTAAAGCGGCAGCCAGCAACAGCGATCATTTCCCCGAAGCCTGGCAAGTGATTCTTGGCGCTGAAAGCGACACCGTACGCTCAGCCCTGGCCCGGGCCTGCTCTGTTCAGGGTGAGCAGTCACCGAGCTTGGAATTGAAGCTGTTGGCCTTGGGCCTGAGCAGCAAACCGCGGAAAAAAACCGCGGCCTTTGACGACACTACGGTCTACCGGCTGGCGTGATTCGGCCGTAGAACGCAGCGCCTAGATCAACCTCGCGGCTACCAACGCATCGGCCACCAACTGAAACGAGTGGGCCGGTATCGGTTCGCCCGGTTTGGCCAGGCGCCCAATCCGCGCGGCTAGGGGGCCGTCCGCAGAACGTGGTACACCGAGTTTGGCCGACTGTTCAAACAGGCTGCGGGCATCGCTCGGTTCAGCGCAACACACCACCACCGGCACCGGCGTTTCGCCGCGCACATAACGCACACCGACAATCCAACCGCCCTCTACACCAATCATCAAGGTGGCGTGGTTGAGGCCGACTTTGCGGCTGGTCAGGGTTTGGTTTTCGCGCCGTTGGCGGTTGCGCTCGCGCTTGATCAGCGGGTCGCCATCGGCGTCGCGGCGCTCGCGTTTCTGTTCGGTTTTGGTCATGCGCATTTCACGGCCGAACAGCCAGCGCTGCATCAGCAAGTCGAGCCCGCCCATTACCAGGTAGGTGATCAGCACCGTGGCTATCAGCGGTTTTAGCAGCAGGTAAAACACCGACTCGATGCACGAACTGCCGCAGCGCGACGACTCCATCAGGGTTTGCAATACCACGCGCCCCACCACATAAAACGCAGCAGACAGCACAGCCACTTTCACCAGACCTTTAAGAAACTCAATGAAGTTGCGCATGGAGAAAATGCGCTTGAAGCCTTCGGCCGGGTTGATGCGTTTGAAGTCTGGTTTTATCGGTTCGCCGGTAAACACCATGCCCTTCATGGTGATGATATTGGTCAGCACCACACAGCACACGGTGATCGCCAGAATGGGCAAGGCACTGGCCAGCAGAATATGTTCGGCGGTATCAATCGCCCGTGGCCACACGGTGGCAAACGGCTCGGTGTAAATGCCGGCGACCATATCCAGCAGGGCACGCAGTTGCGCCTCGGTGCCGGCGGCCAGGTAGGCAATGCTCAAGGTACAGGCCAGTAGCACCATGGCCGAGACCATGTCCTGGCTCTTGGACAGCTGGCCTTTTTTCCGCGCCTCTTGCAGCTTTTTGTCAGAAGCCGGCTGCGACTTCTCTTCGCTGCTATCGCCGGCCATTTAGCCGGCCCCCGACAGGGTTTTGAGCACTTCCACCACGCCACGAAAATCGGCCAGTTGCTCAAGCATCAACGGAATCAGGAAGGTGCAATACACCACCATCAGAAAGGTGAAAATCAGGTTTTTCACCGACAGCGACAAGTCGAAAATATGCAGCTGCGGGGCCATGCGCGACAGGTAGGCGAGCATCATGTCGGCCACCAGCAGGGCAATAATCAGCGGCGCCACCATCATCACGCCAATGCGCATCACCTGGTCAAGAATCGCCAGCACGGCGTCCAGCGCCGCCACGGCAATCACTGGCGTAAAGGACATCACCGGCCACAGCTTGTAGCTGTGGTAGTAGCCGTCAATCATCAGAATGAAGCCGCCGGAGAGAAAAAACAGGGTGATCATCACCACCGTCAGCAGCGTGCCCGATACGCCTGCCTCGCCCGAGCCCAGCGGGTCGACCAATTGCGCCATGGTTGAGCCGCGTTGCAGGTCGATCATTTCGCCCGCCGCCTCCGCGGCCCAGAACGGGATACCAAACAGCAGGCCCACCGTCAGGCCAATTAGCAGTTCCTTAACCATCAGCGCGGCGAGAAAAAAGCCGTTGTAGTCCTGTTGCGTGGTCAGTGCGACGTAAATCGGCACGGTCATCGGCACCGAGATCGCCACCGCCACGCAGCCGCGAATAATGCCGGTCAGGCCCAGGCGGTTAAACGCCGGGGTGATCAACACCAAGCCCATGGCGCGCGAGGCCGCCAGTGCCGCCGAGGCAATCACCGGGTAGGCAACTTGCAGAAAGCTCAGGCCAAAATCAGCGTCCATTCAGCGCGGTTACCTAACGGGTCCAGGCGGGAAAGTTATCCAGCACATTGCTCATCAGGTTGACCACTTGACCCGACAGCAACGGGCCCAGCAGCATCACCACCAGCATCACCGCCACCAGCTTGACCGCCTGCGGCAAGGTCTGGTCTTGAATCTGCGTCAGTGCCTGCAACAGCCCCACGCTCAGGCCGATGACAATGGCCACAATCAATGCCGGTGCCGACAAGATCAGCACGGTCATCATGGCCTGCTTCATCAGGCCCAGAAAGACGTCTTCACCCATGGCTAGCCACCCCCGTAACTGAGGATCAGGCCGTGCATCAGGCGCGACCATCCACTTACCGCCACGAAGAGAAATATCTTCAATGGAATTGAAATCAGCGTGGGCGAGACCATCATCATGCCCATCGCCATCAGTACGTTGGCCACCAGCAGGTCGATCACCAGGAACGGGATATACAGCAGAAAACCGATCTCAAAGGCGCGGGTCAGTTCCGAGCTGACAAACGCCGGAATCAACACCACCAAGTCGTCGTCACGCAGGTCGGCGCGCGCTTCTTCCGACCACACGCTTTCGGTGGCCTGCATAAAAAAACCGCGCTCCGACGGATTGGCAAAGCGCAGTAAATGCTGCTGCAAGGGCGTGCGTAAGGCCATGCCCAAATCGCGAAACTCCTCGGCGCGCTCAAAGGTCAGTGAACGCCCCTCCACCTGGCGGTACATATCGCCAATTAACGGCGTGGTGACATACACCGAGAGGATCAGGGCAATGCCGTACAACACCAAGTTGGGCGGGGTTTGCTGAATGCCCAGGGCATTGCGGATCAAGAACAGCACGATGGAAATTTTCAAAAAGCCGGTCAGGGTGACAACGGCCAGCGGGATCAAACCGATCGTGGTAACGACCAGAATGATCTCGACCAAATTGGGCTGGTACTCGGTCATAGCGCGGCAAAGCGGGTCAAGCGAACCCCCAGGCCATCGCCCATTTTCACCAACTCACCACGACCGACACTGCGGCCATTAACCAGCAGGTCGACAAAATCGCTGCCGCCCTCCGGCAGCGTCAACACACTGCCCTCGCCCAACTGCTGCAACTCGGCCAGCGACAGCTGCACTGTGCCGACCTGGCACACCAGGTTGAGCGACACCTCGCCCAAAGAGGTGTCCAGGCCGTTCTCAGTCTCTTGACTCATCGGGTGCTCCCTTATTGGCTGACTTATTGGCTGACGGCGCTTCAACCCTTCAAGCAGGCGCAGGCTAGCGCCGTCCCGCTGCGCCGCAGCCCAATGGCTGGCGGCCAGGCCCAACTGCACATGGCCCTGGGTGGGCACCTCGAGCATCAGCAAATCGCCAGGGCGCAGGCTGCGCAATTCATTGATGCTCAAGACTTGCCAGCCGGCCAGCGCCGTCAGCGGCAGGTGCAAGCCAGGCAGCGGTTGTGGCTGGCTGGGTAGCAAGCGGTCGAGCAAGTCGGCGATGCGCTGTGCGGCTATAGGCGTCAGTTCAAGGCCCAGGGTGTAGGCCTGGCCGTCGGCAAACTGCACGCCGAGCCTTAAGGTCAGCGGCAAGGGCGCGGTCGATTTGCTGCGCAGCGCCACCTTCAGCGGTTGTTCCAGCAGTGCTTCGAGCGGCTCCAGCACCTGCACCAGCGCCTGCTCAAGCAGCAGCGCCTGGGCGGTTTCGGCCAGGCTGTCGAACACCGCCACTAGGTCTGCGTTGGCCAATAGGCGATCACGCAGGCTGTGGGGTAGCTGCACACGGCCGGTTAATTCGCGGCTGGATAACCACAACGGTGCAGCGTCAGCGGCGGCGGGCTGCGCTTGCGGAGCCCAGCTCAGGGTCAATGCCTGGCCGTTACAGCTCAGGTGCAGCGGTGCGCGGCGGCGTTGTAAACGGTTGTGCAGCGCCACACTGCTAGGGTCTACCGCCTCCAGCAGCGGCCGTAACCTTTGTAGCGGGGGCGCGCCAAGCGCGGTGTTGCGGCAATTCATTGCGCCACTCCTGCGTGCTGCGCCGCGCGCTCGTCATAGAGCTCTTCTTCGAGGCTTTGCTCAACCCGCTGCGCTTCACGCGCGCACTCGGCCAGCACCGGCGCAAGGGCTTCGCACTGCTGCTGGCGCAACAGCAGGGCACGCTGCAAGGCGGCTTTCTGTTCCTGCTCGGCAGCGCAGGTTTGCTCGGCATTCAGCAGCTTTTGCGCCAGGTGCAGACGGTGTTCATCGAAGGCCTGCAACACCTCCACCGCAGCTTGATAGGTGCCGACTGCCAAGGCGCCGCTACCGAGTAAGTGCTGCAACGCCTCGGCCTCGCGCTGCAATTGCTCTTGCGCTTCATCAACCGCGCCTTGCGCCTGTTGCAATGCCGCGCTGGCGGCCAGGCAACGCTGCACCTGGCCGGCCAATTGATTGTGTGCACGACGCTCGCGCAGTTGGCGCAGCTGCTGCAATTGCACAACCGCAAGGGCCTTCATGCGAGCACCGCGCGCAGGCTGCGCAGGGTGTCGTCAAAGCTGCTGTGCTCAGCGCTGTCTTGGCGCAAAAACTTTTCGATGGCGCTGTGGCGGGCAATCGCTTCGTCAGCCAGGGCATCACTGCCGGCCACGTAGTCGCCGGTGCGCATCAGCAGTTCGATATCGCCATGGCGCGCCATTAGCCCGCGCACATGGGCGGCCTGTTTTCGCTGCTCGGCGCTGACCACTTTGTCCATCAAACGGCTGCGGCTGTGCAGCACGTCGATGGCCGGAAAATGGTTACGCTGCGCCAGCTCCGCGCTCAATACGATATGGCCATCCAGAATCGAACGGGCCTCTTCGGCCAACGGGTCGAGGGCGGCATCGCCTTCGGTGAGCACTGTGTACAGCGCCGTGATGCTGCCGCGCTCGCCGGGGCCGCTGCGCTCCAGCAAGCGTGGCAAAGCGGAAAAAAATGACGGCGGGTAACCGCGCCGCGTTGGTGGTTCACCGACCGCCAAACCGATTTCGCGCTGGGCCCGGGCGAAACGCGTCAGGCTGTCCAACAGCAGCACCACATTGCGGCCCTGGTCGCGGTGATATTCGGCCTGGGCGGTGGCGACCAAGGCGGCTTTCACCCGCTCGGTGGCCGGCCGATCCGAGGTCGCGACCACCGCCACTGTGCGCGCCCGCGCAGCTTTACCGAGGTGCACATCAAGCAGCTCGCGCACTTCGCGACCACGTTCGCCAATCAGGCCGATCACAATCACGTCGGCTTTGCAGTGGGTAATAATCGCCGCCAGCAGTGACGACTTGCCTACCCCTGGCTCACCAAAAATACCCACGCGCTGCCCGCGCGCCACCGTCAGCAGCGCATCGATAGCGCGCACGCCCAGGGGCATAGGTTCGCTGATCAATTGCCGGGCAAAGGGTGCTGGCGGTTCAGCCTGCAACGGGTAGCGCTGCAAACCGAGAGACACCGGCGGCGCACCGTCCAACCACGCGCCCAAGGGGCTGATCACCCGGCCGAGCAAGGCATCGCCGACCAGCACGCCGGAGCGCTCGCCGGTGGCGACAATTTCGGTGCGGGTAGAAAGCCCTTCCAGCGAACCAATCGGCGCCAGAATCACTTCATCGCCATCAAAGCCAACCACTTCGGCCTGCAAGGCGCGTTGGCTCAACGGGTCGCTGAGGCGGCATAGCTCGCCAATACCCACCCCGGCCACGCTGGCATGGATCAAGGTGCCGCGAATGCTGCGGATCCTTCCGCGCAACGGCCGTGGCTGGGCATCAGCCAGGCGCTTGGTCAGGGTCGGCAGCAAATCGTGCAACGCCGCGCTCATTTAGGCAGCTCGGCGCTATGGGGTAGCAAGGCCTGGCGAATCGCGCGTAGCTGCGCCTCCAGGCCAATTTCCACACTGGCAATGGCGCTGCTCAAACGCCCGTGGTCGGGCGCCACGCTGGCATCGCCCTCCACGTTCAAGCGTTCGGCCAACGCCGGCTCCAGCTGCGCTTTAAGCGCGTCGAGCTGGGTGGGCGCCACGTATAAGGTCAACGCCTGGTCAGCGCGAAACGCCGTCAAAGCTTTGCGCGTGCAGCTGAGCAAGCGCTCGCTGGCATCCATCGGTGCCAGCACCTGGCGGACGATATCCAGGGCCAGGTCAGCGAGCGACTGTTCCAGCCCGGCCAAGTAAACGTCGACTTCTGCCGAGGTTTGCGCCAACAACACGGAGGCGCCTTTTAGGCCCTCATCACGGCCCTGGGCCAGCCCCTCGTTGCGGGCTTTTTCGACAATGCGCCGAGTGTTGGCGCGGATGGCTTCTGACTCTTCACGGGCGGCCTCGAGAAAGGCGTACCCCTCCAGCCAACGCGTGGCGTCAGCGTGGCGAATGATTTTTTGCGGCGGCCGGCCGGGTAATTCGTTCATGGCGAAAACTCCTGGGCGGCGATATGCCGAATCAGCGCGATGCCCTGGGGGGAAAAGTCGGCCGCGTGCAGCCAAGTGGCGTCCAGGCGCAAGCGCAGCCAGCTGCGCAAATCCTCGGGCAAGCTGTGCAGCCAGGCACGCACACAGGCGTTGCCGTCGCGCTCAATGGCCGCCAGCAGCGGCTCCACATCAAAGAGCAAATCCGCCGCGCCAGCTTTGTCGCGATTGGCCAGGGCCAGGTCAAACACGTCGTGGCCCAGGCGCGCTTTAAGCGTTTGCACCGCAGCGCCGCGGATCTCCCGCGCCAGGGCGTTGGCATGCCAGGTGGCGCCGCATAACAGCGCTAAACGCGGCAGTTGCTCGGGGGCCAGCAGCAAGATGCGGATGTCGGCCTCCACCCGTGGCGGGGTGAGCGAACGCAGTTGAAAGTGTTCGGTAAACAAGGTGTGCAGGCGCGGGCGAAAACGTGGCTGGGCCAGCATGGCCTGCAATTGTTCGCCGCTCAGCGCATTGGCAAAACACTCGCCGACGCTAGCCGGCTGCACATAGTCCAATGGCTGCGCCGCCATCGCCTGCCACTGCTCGCGCAGCGAGGGCGAGGCGCTCATTCGCTTTCCTTAAGCAGGTAGGTGGCCGGCGCGGCGCGTTCGCGCCACAGATGCCAGGCCACGGTGCCCGCCAGACCGAGCAGCAGAATCAAGCCGACAAAAAACATCGCCTTGGCTTTGCCGATGCTGCCTTCGAGCATCCACAAACCCAGGAACGATTTAAGCGGCGGCGCGCTGTCCTGTGCCCGTACCGAGGCCTTGATGGCGGTGACCGACACACCGTCGTAAGCCAGGCCGGAAATACTGTTGGCCACCAGGGTTTTAATTTGCGGCACCAGTTGATCAACATCGGTGCTGGGCTCGTAGCGAATCAGCACAGAGGCGGACGACGGCGAAATCACCCGTTTGAGCAAATCGTTATCGGGCAGCACCACATGCACCCGCGCCGACAGCACGCCGTCAATCTGCGACACCGTGTGCGACAGCTCTTCACTCAGCGCGTAGACCATCTGCGCCCGCTCCTGCACGGGTGAAGACACCAGGCCATTGCCCTTGAACACGTCGCCCATATTGGAGAACTTCTGCTCCGGCAGGCCGACCTCATCCAACAGGGTAACGGCTTGGGAAAGGCGGTCTTCGGGCACGGTCACCGTCATGCGCCCGTCGTCTTGCACGTTGCGCTGCGCAGCGATGCCGTCACGCAGCAGCGCGGCGACCATCTTGTTCGCCTCGCGCTCGCTGAGGTTGGTGTACAGCGACGAATCACAACCCTGTAACAGGGTGGCGAACACGACCATCAGCACCATCTGCCAGCCGCGCTTAGCCATGCTCACTGCCCCTTCATCAAGGTGTTGGCAGAGCCGGAAATTTGCGTAGCGCCGCGCACCACCATCTGGGTTTCAATCGAGTAATCAAACACCCGGCTGAGCGAACTCATCAGTTTGTCGATCTGCGCTTCGCCCGTTTTACCCGGCTGCACGGTGCCGGCTTTTTCCACTTGCTGAGTGCTCGCCGGGCTACTGGCGGTGGCGTGTGGGCTGGCGGCGCTGCTGGAGGCGCGCTCAGAAAAATGCTGCGAGCGGTCAATAAACCCGTTCAGGCGCTGCATCAAATTCTCGCCCACCTGGTTCGGCCCGGCCCCGGCGGGCATGCCTTTGGAACTGCTCGCCATGTGCTCGAACAGGTTCTGCGAAACCTGCGCCAGCGCGTCTTGCCCGGCCACTGGCGGGGTGGCTACTGCTGCACTTGGAATCATGTGCGACCTCGAATTTATTCTTCGTCGTCGGCCTGGGCTTCTTTAAGGATTTCCTGGGCACGCGGCATGATGATGAACTGGCCGCCCAGCACGATCGCCTGGCTGATCATGCTGTCCATCAGCTCATCGTCGTTCTGCGCGCTTTCCAGCGCCTGGGTGAAATCGTCTGCCGAATTGACCTGGCTTTCGCCTGCGCCTTCTACGGAACTCACTGCCATGATTGCTCTCCTGGTTATGGGCTTGCGGGTTAGCTGTTGGGCGTGCACCGCGTTACTGCGGCGCGCGCTTGTCCTTCACCACTTCAATACCGGCACTGCCACGAAATACCCGCACACCGTGTTCACGGGTGGCCACCGGGCCGGCCTGCTGCTGGGCAGGTGTCATCTGATCAATACGCTGCTGCACCAACGCCATATACGCTGGGGGGCCCGACACCATCACGCCATTACCTTGAAAGCTGCTGCGCACATATAAATGTTTGCCGCTGACGCCCAGCTCATCGAGGCTGGCTTGCAGCTCCTCGGCGTTTAAACCGGGCACGTCGAAGGTGCGAATCTGCAAATCGTCTTCACTGTCGACGTACACCATGTTGCCGTCTGAGAACCAAGTAAGCGTGTTATTTGTTGTGAGTTTGTCGAGGAAGGCACCGGCCGTTGCCGCACGCAAATTGGCCGGTGCCTGGCCGCTGACCTTGGGCGAAATAACCATGGCGATGCCCAGATTGCGCCCGAAGGCTTGCAGCACGCCGCGCACATCCTGGTCGATCACCACATAGGCATACGGCCGCGAAGCCCACGGTGCCTGGCTTTGCGCCATGACGGTGGCGCTTGCGGCGAACATACCGAGGGCTAGCACTAGGGTCACCACGCGGGCCAAGGTTTGGTGCCAGCTCACAGTTAACGAACAAATCACAAGTTTTCTCAGGGCCGCCACGCGTGTGCCGCTCGGCACCCCGTTAGAATGCCCGGCACGCCCCGCCACCCGGTGGCGCAGTTGTTCGCTTTTCACTAGGGAGTACCGCATTTGCTCAGCCCCTTCGCGTTGCGCCTGGCACTTCTCAGCGCCAGCCTCACCCTTGCTGCCTGCTCCACCAACAGCGCCAGCAACACGCCGGCGCCCAGCGCAAAAAGCGACGACAGCAGCTACGGTCGCTTGATGAAGCTGGCGGAGGATGTCGACGGGCGCGGTGACCATGGCACGGCGGCCACTCTGTACCTGCGCGCCGCGCAAGAGCCCGGCGCCGGCGTTGAGGCTTGGAGCCGCCTCGGCGAACTGAAGCTGGCCAGCGGCGACGCGCAAGGCGCCGAAACCGCCTTCCAGCAAGCCTTGGCCCTCGACCCGCTGCGCGCGCAAAGCAAACTCGGCCTGGGCACCGCGCAGTTGCGCCTGGGCTACCCCGAGCGCGCCGCCCCGCTGTTGGCCAGCGCCGCCGCGCAACTCGAAAGCGTGGTCAGTTACACCCGCCTGGGGGTTGCCCAGGCCCTGCTCGGCCAGACCGCGGCCGCTCAAGACGCGTTTGCCAGCGCCATGGCCTTGGCCCCAAACGACCTCGACAGCCGCTGTAACCTGGCCCTGGCTTATGCCCTGAACAACCAACCGAGTCTGGCCTTGGACGAGATTGCCGGCGCCGATAAAGCGGCTGCTGCCCAGCCGCGTCATCAACGCAACGCCCTGCTGATTCAGGTGCTCGCCGGTGCTCAAGGTAAGCCGGGCGACGTTCGTCTCGACGGCGTTAGCGCCCAGCAGCGGCAAGCCTTGATCAACGACGCCAAACGCATCGCAGCCATTAAAGACCCCGCCGCCCGCGCCCGCGCGATGGGCTTGGTCGATAACCACTAAACGCCGTTTCACTGCGCACCGCCGGTGTCGCCCTGGCTTTCTTGCTCTTTGCGGCGGATGCGTTGCTCTTGGGCTTCAGCGCCTTCCAGGTAGTGCTGCGCAGCGCGCCCAACCGGTGCCGCCATGGTGGGCCCCATGAGCCGACCGCGCTGCACATCATCGCGGCGCTCAACCATTTGCAGCAGGTTGAAGCTGTTGGCGCAGCCAGGCGCGAGCTTCATGGCTTCTGCCAATTCGCTTTCCACTTGCGGCACGCCGAGGCAGGCTTCTGGCACCAGAATTTGCCGGCCCTGCGGGTCGGTCATGGTCACGTAATCGCGGGAATAATCAGGTGTCGGCAGGCTGGTTTCGCAACCCGTCAACGCTACCGCGCAGAGCATCGCCAGTAACGGCACAGCAGGCTTGATCACGGCAAGGCCCCTCATTCCATGTAGAAGCCGAACGAGCCGCCGGCTGGGTTCAGCGCGGCAGTGGCCGGTTTCGGCGGTCTATCGGTGGGCAACAAGGTGGCCTTGGCGGTTTGCACCGGCTCAACCAGGTAGGGGGTGATCAGAATCACCAGCTCGGTTTCATTGCGCTGAAAGCGCTTGGAGCGAAACAGGTTGCCGAGCACCGGCATGTCGCCTAACAGCGGGATTTTTTCCAGGTCTTGGGCGCTGTCGCGCTGGAACAGGCCGGCGATGGCAAAGGTTTGCCCGCTGCCGACTTCGACGCGGGTATCGGCGCGGCGCACCCGGAACGACGGCACCTGGTAACCGGAGATGGACAGCGAGGCGCTACCCATCAACGTGCTGACCTCCGGGCGCACTTGCAGCGCGATGCGGTCGTTGGGCAACAGCGTGGGGCTGAACACCAGTGACACGCCGTAAGACTTGTACTGCACGCCGACTAAATCGCTGTTAACCGGCACCGGAATAGGCACTTCACCGCCGGCCAGAAAGCTCGCGGTTTCGCCGGTACTGGCGGTGATATTCGGTTCGGCGAGAATCTCCAACACGCCGTTGCTTTGCAGCGCCTCCAGCACCGAGTCGATATTGAAGTTGCCTGAATCCAGCCCCAGGCCAACCAGGTTGGAGGCGCCGGCCGCGGCCTGCGCTGGCAACGAGCCGCCGGTTAGCAAGCCAAAAGAAAACGTGCCGTTGTTAAACAGCGCATTCCAACTGACGCCGTAACGCAGTAACTCATCGCGCGACACCTCGGCAAAGCGCACGCGAATATTTACCTGGGCCGAGCCCTTGTATTGGGCGGTGTTCACCGAGCTGGTCCATTCTTGGCCGGTGGGGTCGAGCAAGGCGTTAAGGTCGATCGCCTCGTTTATATCTTTGACCTGGCCACGGGCGGTCAGGCGGTTGCCGGCGCCGCTCACCTGCACGCCGCCATTCAACGCGCGGCTCACCGGCTGGGCATTGGCGCCGACGTTAAGGCTCATGGCGGAAATCTGCTTGCCGGTATTGTCCAGCGCCATCAGCGAGGTATTGCCCGGGCGTTTGCCAAACACATAAATCACCCCAGGGGAAACCACCTGCAAATCGGCGATACCCGGCTCGGCCACCAGCACCGAATCCACCGGTTGGGCAAAGCGAATCACCCGCCCCTCGCCACTGCCCAGATCAATCGACGCCTCTGGGGTTTGCGCACCGGCCATGGCCGGCAGCAGGCTCAACAGGGTTAACCAGCGGCGCACGCGTGCGCTGCTCATGATGCGTTCGCCAAGGCCACGGGCTGCGTCTTTTCTTTCAGCAGCGGGTCTTTCAACAGCGGCTCGCGCGGCGACGGTGCGCCCTGGCTGATGACCTTGATCGCTTGCAGGCTGTATTCAGGCGCCAATTCAGTAAACGACAACACGGCAATCTCCAGTTCTTCACGCACGCGCCAGCGCACAACATGCCGGCGCAACTCGGGGTGGACGACCAACACCGCCTTATGGGGCTCGGGCAGCGCTGCACATTGCGCGCGCAGCTCTTTCATAAAATGCCGGGCGATATCTTTGGGCCGCGTGTCGCGGGCCGAATCCGGAGTGCGCAAGGTTTCCAGCATCTGGCTTTCGGTGCGCGCGCCAATCACAAACGCGGCAATCACCCGATTGGCGTCGCCGTACTGATGGCTGATCTGCCGGGCCAAGGCATTGCGCAGGTGGTCGCACAGGCGGCCGACGTCCGCGTCGCCATTCCACTCCACCATGGCTTCAAGCAAGGCGCGGCGATTGCGCACCGACACGTTTTCACTGACCAGACGACGCAGCACCTCGGCCATGCGCTGCACCGGTACCACGCGCAGCGCTTCCTTGACCAACTCCGCCGAGCTCTCTTCAAGCTGGCCTAGCAACTGGCGGGTTTCCTGAATACCGAGGAACTCGCCGGCATAGCGGCGCAAGGTGCGCGCCACCAGTTCACGAAGAATTTCCGCTGGGCGCAGGTAGGCAATGCCGGCTTCGTCGAGTTGCTCGCTGTGTTGTTCCGCAATCCATAAGGCCGGCCGCCGGGTCAATGGCGACAGCGCTTCACTGCCGTGAATATCCAGCAGCTCCAAATGCATGGGGTCGTCTTGAAACAGCACATGGCTGAGGTGCAACTCGCCTTCATCCACCGGCACGCCTTCCAAGGTAATGCGGAAATGCCCGCCCTTCCCTGCCTGGTCGACATGCACCGCGGGCAATGGAAAGTCGATACCCAGATCGGCTTGCAGCTCGTTGCACAACCCTTCCAAGCGCTGACGCAGCGGATGCAACGGCGCCGCCTCGGCCAGCGCCGGGCTAAGCAGCAACAGCACGCGGCTGTCGGCCGGGGCGCTGGACTGCTCGGCGGCGTCCAGCTGCGGCTCGGGCGAGGCTGGCGGCAACGCATCGGCTTCCAGCACCTGCTGGGCCTGCAATTCGTCGGCGGCCTTGAGTTGTTCCCGGCGATGCAGCGTAAAGGCACAGGCGCCAAGCACCGCAGCCAAGCTCAAAAACACAAACGCTGGAAAGCCGGGGATAAACGCAACGCCGAGCAGAATGACGGCGGTTAGCGACAGCGCGCGCTGGCTGGCGCCCATCTGCCGCATGATTTCCGTGCCCAGGTCGTCATCGGAGTCCTCGTTGTTGACCCGGGTGACCACGGTGCCGGCTGCCACCGCAATCAGCAGCGCGGGAATCTGCGCGATCAGGCCGTCACCTACCGTCAGCAGCGAATAGGTATGCGCCGCGTCGGCGAAGGTCATGCCGCGCTCGATCATGCCAATCATCAAGCCGCCAATCAGGTTGACCGAGAGAATCACCAAGCCGGCAATCGCGTCGCCTTTTACAAACTTCATCGAGCCGTCCATGGCGCCGAACAGCTGGCTTTCACGCTGCAAATTAGAACGCCGACGGCGCGCTTCCGGCTGGTCGATATCGCCGTTGCGCAGGTCGTTGTCGATGGCCATTTGTTTGCCGGGCATGGCATCGAGGGTAAAGCGCGCAGCCACTTCAGCAACGCGCTCGGCGCCCTTGGTGATCACCACAAACTGGGCAATGGTGATGATCAGAAAAATCACCAAACCGACCACCACCTTGCCGGCAATCACAAACTCACCAAAGGCCTCGACAATATGGCCGGCGTCGCCGTGCAGCAGAATCAGGCGCGTGGTGGTGATGGATAGCGATAGGCGAAACAGGGTGCTGAGCAAGATCAGCGGCGGCAACGCCGAGAGCTCCACCGGCTTGGCGATATAAAAGGCGACGATCAGGATCAGGATGCTCAGGGCGATATTCACCCCGATGAGCATGTCGACCAAGTACGTCGGCAGCGGGATGATCATCATCACCACGGCCATCAACATAAAGGCCGCAATCACCACGTCAGTGCGTTTGGCGGCAAGCCGCGCGAAGGCGCTAAGACGGTCCATCACGCGGTTCATCATGCAGCCGTACTCCTGCGCTGGGCGAGGTAATGGCGAAACAGTTCACGGCCCTCTTCGTCACGCCCGGCACGCAACAGGGCGCGGCTGCGCAATAACAGCAGCTCGGTGGGCGGCGCGGCGGCCGCGTGAGGCTCGAGTTCGCTCAGGCGATCCAGTGCGGCCAACGCGCGCTGGCCATCGCCCACTGCGGTAAACACCACAGCCAGGCTGCGCAGCAATACCGGGTCGTCAGGGGTGATCTGGCTGGCCAGCAGCAGCATGACCAAGGCACGCGCAGACTGGCCGGCGCGCTGGTAAATATCGGCGAGGCCGCGCAGTAGGTGCGCGGCATCCTGGTCTGGGCGCTGCATCACTCGCCCGCCTCGGCGCGTTGCTGGTCGAGGGCGCGACGGGTGTCGAGTTCATCGCGGATCAGGGTCAGAGCCAGGCTGCGGGTGTCTTCGTCCAGTGCCAGGGACGGCACAATGCGTTGCAACAGGTCTTCAAGAATGTCGCCAGGACGTGAGCCGGCAAATAGCGAAGGGTCGATGGTGCCCGACTGCCCCAGGCGCTCGACGTTACGCCGCAGCGACCGCGCGCTCGGGCGGCCCGGAGCTGCCGGCAATAGCGCATCGAACAGCGCCTCGCGGCTGCGTTCAACGCGCTGGGTACCGGCGCCGTCTAAGGGGCGCAGTTGGGTGTCAACGGGAACCGGCCGCGGCTCGACTTTCATCGATCAGCTTTCGTCCGCAGGGGCGGCTTGCAGGGTGAAAAAGAAGTTTTCATCACCGCGCGCCAGCTCAACCATTTCATTTTTGATGTCCTTGATCACCCAGCCGTCGCTCAGCGGCGCACCGGGCACCAGGCGCTTGCCAGTGGAGTCGATGACATAGGGGTTTTCGCCAAACCACACCGCCTGAAAATGCACCTTGGGCTGAGCAGCGGGTGCGCGCACGGCCACGTCGCTGCTGTGCAGCACAAAGTAGCGGCCGTAATGGCTGTCGAAATACTGCTGCAACGCCAACCACTCGGGACGCTGCTGCACAGTAAGGGCGCCAGAGGCCTTGAGCTGACCGTTGCTGGCGAAAATCTGCAGGTTATTCAGCTTGGCTTTGCTGGCGCGCTGGACCAGGTCGGCGCGCACGCTTTCCAGCGAGGGCGCGGGATTATTGATGCCGGAAGCGGTGGCAGGCAGGTCGTTGATAAAGGCCATGGGATCATCTGTCGGCGCCTCGTGAAACATAGCCAGGGCGCCCGCGCATATACCCATAAAGGCACCTGCCATCAGCCACTGCGGTTTGCCGTACCAGACCGGCGCATGGCTGCGCACTTCATCGGCGGGGGCAAGCAGCGTCAAGGTGGCATCGCCCAGCTGCAGGCTCAGTGGCAAAGCGGCGCGATAGCCATGCCCGCGGGCAACCCGCGTGGTGCGCCCGGCAGCGGTAACTTGAATATCGCCGCCCAGCGCTTCGATGCCGACCTGGGACGCGCCAAAGCGCAGCCGCAGGTGCTGGGCGGCAATGCCGGCGTCACTCAAAACTAAGTCGTCGGCCGCCCCGGCGCCAATCACGCAGACCGGCTCCTGCATCGCCAACGACACGCCACGGTGCACGCCAGCCACTACCTGCAAGGTCGGCTGGTTATGTGTGGCGGTGGAAAAATGGGCTGCCATAACTGTCATTCGACCAACCCCGCCTAGTTGCCGGGAACAGCACCAGGCCTGTTCACGAACACGCGCGCTGCCAGGTAGGGGCGCGCTTATTCATAGAAATTCGAAGGTAAAAAAATGAAGCAGGCTGCAGGCGGTGCAGCACACCGCCTGCAGACCTGAATCAGTTCTGCGGACGCTGTTTGGTGGCGTCGAGCTCAGCTTTCTTGGCCGTGGTGATCTCAGTGATCTTGGCCGACTTCTCAATCGCCATATCAAAAACAGCAGACATTTTGTCGATAGCGGCGTCAGAGTTGCCGCTGTTTACTGGTGGTGTATCAGCCATGGGATATCTCCATTTGCGTAAGGGCAATTCACACGGGCGGTAACACTCACCATGAGCGCCACCGGTTGCTGAACGCTCCTGCCCGGGGACCAAGCCGAGTAGCTCTGCAACGCCACAAATCCTAGAGGCAGAAAATTGCGGTGTGTTGTTAAAGGTTGTTAAAGCGCCGGGCCAAGGGTTGGCGAGACGGCAGACCGGCACCCTACTTACCCGCACTTGCGCAGAAAAAGACTCGCCTCCTTCGGCTAGCGATTAGTGCAGGCCTGGGCCGGGTACACCCTGTGAAATCTGGCTGCAGCCTGTGGTTTGTTGTGAAGCCCATGGGGAATGGCCATTGGCCCATGCTAGCGTCGGCATCGGGGTATCGTCATTGCGACGATGTCATCATCAATCAAGGGAGCAGCGCCGATGTCGACTACCGTATCACCCGCCGGTGGCGGGCCGAACACAGAAACAGCCTCAAGCTCGACGTTCAATACCAAGCTGGATATCGCCAAGTCGGCGAAAACCCTGGCCGATTACATGCGCCAAAACGGCAAGGGTGCGATCAACAAACAAGAGCTGACGCAGCTGGCCAATAACACCTCGGGCAAGGTGCCGGTTGAGGTCTCGGATGCGGCCAAATATGTGTTGCGCCACCCCGATGTATTCACTGCCATTGAAACCCACGATGTGGCCACTGTTGACGACCTTTCCGGCGTGTGGAACTTCGACTGGGCAGCCAACGGCGGGCTGAAGGGCACCACCACCGAGGCCATCGCCAAAATGCAGGACACGTTTGATTTGGCGATTGCCAAGTCTGCGCAAATTACCGAGATCACCACCGGTAAAAAGGCCGAGCTGGACTCAACCAAGCAGAGACCCGGCAACTGATCTGCGGCGCAAAAAAAACCGCCCTCAGGTCGCTGGGGGCGCGTTTTTTTATGGGCTGGAGCGTATTTCGCCCGCTCGGCTAATCAGGTGAGGTGCACGCTCAATGCGCCTGAGCCACTGCCAAGGGTGCTGGCATCGTCGGTAGGAATAACGTAGCCCTCATCGGCCCCTACTTTGCCCCGGTAGTAGTCGACCACTTCCTGATCCACCACATTCGCCACGGTGGTTTTGCGCAGCCCGTAGGCGTTGGCGTCGGCATCCCTGGCGATAATGCTTTGCGGCGCGCTGCTGGCAAGGTCTTGCAACGTGCCGGACTGGCGGCCGCCTTCGACCGGTTCGATGGTCATTGCCACGTTGTAGCCTTCGATATAGCTCACGTCGTAATAGGTCTGCCCGCCGCCGCCATCAAATTTCACCTCGCCCAGCGTCACATTCACGCCATCGCCCTCGGCACTGCGAAAGTTACCGGACCAGCCCTCGGGAAACGCCTGCACCAGGGTTTCGCCCGGCTTTAGCGTGATAGCGGGAATGGCCGCGCTGTCCGGGTTATGGGTGAAGGTGATGGTCATCGACTCGGTAGGGTTGTCGTTGCTAAAGGTGATGCTGTTGCTGCCATCTGCCGGGCGCTCCTGTGGCGGCAGCACTGACTTTTTCTGGAAATCCAGCGCCAGGGGTGGCGCGTCTTGCTGTGGCGAAACCTCAACCGGCTGTTCTTGCGTCACCGGCAACTGCGCGGCCGGCGGTTGCTCCGCGACTACTGGCGCGGCTTGCTGCGCTGCAGCGGTGGGCATCGCCGCCTGCATCACATCCAGTTCGGCTTGAAAGTGTTGAACCAAAGCGTCGTTGCCCGCCGCCTTGGCTTCGTCACGCGCCACCACGCGCCGCTCCCACTCCCCTTGCCAGGCACTGGCCAAGGCCGCGTCAAACTGGCCAGCGGGGCTGTCTTGGTCAACCACGGGGGCTGTAGTGCCGGGCTCTATTCTGTCTGCGCTCATGGGGTAATCCTTTAACAGTCAGCAGTGGACTGGGTGGTTGGCGCAAGCGCCCATAGCGCCCCCACCCCGCCCAGGAACAGAGCCAACACTAGTGCGCTCACGCCAAGGCTCGAAGCGAATTGTTGTTAATGCGCTGAAGAACCACGGCGCCGGGCACACTGGTGTTGCGAAGGCGTGAATGAGACGGTGCGAGGAACTCAAACTCGCCGGCTTTCTCAGTTTTTCACAGCAACTGCGCTGTCTGTCTCGTTACCTCAGGAAATTCAAAACCGGCGCCGATTCCGTAGACGAATCGCCAAGACAGTGCAGCAACCCTGATGCGCCGGATACGCGCGGGGGGGAAAAGAGATTGGGCGGATAGCAAGATCAGCACCGCAGACTTACAGCGCTGAGTTGAGCGATTGGGGTTTAGGAATGGTGTGACTGAGTAAGGAAAATAACCCCACATTCTGCCGCCCATAAAAAAATCCAGTCACCGCTACAGTGACTGGATTTCTTGGAGAATTATGGTCGGGACGGAGTGATTCGAACACTCGACCCCTAGCACCCCATGCTAGTGCGCTACCGGACTGCGCTACGCCCCGACAAGTCTTGCCTGCTTTCCAACAGCTCGAAAGCGGATCGGACTATACAATAAGCTTTTGAAAAGTGGAAGTTTTTCGAAAGCGAAGTGTTACTTGCGCAACACCAACAGAACCTCTTCCAGCTCAGCAATCATCTGCCGAATAAGCTGTTTGTACTGAGTGGTGTCGTCTTTGGCTTCGTCACCGGAGAGGCGCTGGCGCGCACCGCCGATGGTGAAGCCCTGATCGTAGAGAAGAGCCCGGATTTGCCGAATCATCAGCACATCCTGACGCTGGTAGTAACGCCGATTGCCGCGCCGTTTCACAGGGTTCAGTTGCGTGAACTCCTGCTCCCAGTAACGCAGCACGTGCGGCTTCACCGCACACAGCTCGCTTACTTCACCGATGGTGAAGTAGCGCTTACCGGGTATGGGCGGTAACTCGTCGTTATGACTTGGTTCCAGCATAAGCCTCAACTCTGGCTTTTAGTTTTTGCCCGGGGCGGAAGGTGACCACGCGTCTTGCCGTGATCGGAATTTCTTCCCCTGTCTTGGGATTTCTGCCGGGACGCTGGCGCTTATCACGCAAATCAAAGTTACCGAAACCGGACAACTTCACCTGCTCGTTAAGCTCCAGCGCCTGACGGATTTCCTCAAAGAACAGCTCCACCAATTCCTTGGCTTCCCGTTTATTCAGGCCTAGCTCTTCGTACAGACGTTCGGCCATTTCAGCTTTCGTCAGAGCCCCCATACGCTACTTCCTT
>LNAP01000782.1_pt1 | contig 35181 bp, 32 predicted proteins | sample 602601 | NCBI WGS metagenome assembly LNAP01 (sample SAMN02440304, study PRJNA202911) | soil metagenome | biome: Subtropical and temperate rainforests or woodlands; isolation source: soil samples (1 kg each in a 20% v/v slurry with milli Q water) were... ... | reverse complement strand
GGGGCGGCCTTGGCGCCGGCGGCGCCATCGGGGATCTGGCCGAGCAGCGCGCCCACGGCGACGGTCTCGCCGTCCTTGGCAACGATCTCGCCAAGCACACCGGCCGAGGGAGCCGGCACTTCGATGGTCACCTTGTCGGTTTCGAGCTCAACCAGGGGTTCGTCGACAGCAACGGAGTCGCCGGCCTTCTTGAACCACTTGCCGATGGTGGCTTCGGTCACGGACTCGCCGAGCGTGGGAACGCGAATTTCAGTCATTGTATCTTTCCTCTTGCGTCATGGCGGGGCTTGTCCGGCCATCCACGCCTGAATTCGATCGAGTGATGCGGGTACGCGAATGCCCCGCTGGCGCGGGGCATCGCCGAATTGCGGATGGTTAGCTCAGCGCCTCGTCGAGGAAGGCCTTGAGCTGCGCGAGATGCTTGGACATCAGGCCGGTGGCCGTCGCTGCCGAGGCAGCGCGTCCGACATAGCGCGGCCGCTTGTGGGTGGCGTCGATCTGGTTGAGCACCCATTCGAAATAGGGCTCGATGAAGTGCCACGCGCCCATGTTGCGCGGCTCTTCCTGGCACCAGACGAATTCGGCGCCCTTGAAGCGGCTCAGCTCCTGCACCAACGCCTTCAGCGGCACCGGATAGAGCTGCTCGACGCGCAGCAGGTAGATGTCATCGACGCCGCGCTTCTCGCGCTCCTCGTAGAGGTCGTAATAGACCTTGCCCGAGCACAGCACGACGCGACGGATCTTGGCATCGGGCTGAAGCTTGATCTTCTCGTCCGGCAGCTTCTCCGCATCGTCGAACAGGATGCGGTGGAAGGTCGAGCCGGGGCCGAGTTCGTCGAGGGTCGACACCGCACGCTTGTGGCGCAGCAGTGACTTCGGCGTCATCACGATCAGCGGCTTGCGGATCTCGCGCTTGAGCTGGCGACGCAGCACGTGGAAATAGTTCGCCGGCGTGGTGACGTTGACCACCTGCATGTTGTCTTCGGCGCACATCTGCAGGAAGCGCTCGAGGCGCGCAGAGGAATGCTCCGGGCCCTGGCCTTCGTAGCCATGGGGCAGCAAGCAGACCAGGCCGGACATGCGCAGCCACTTGCGCTCACCCGAGGAGATGAACTGGTCGAACACCACCTGCGCGCCGTTGGCGAAATCGCCGAACTGCGCTTCCCACATGGTCAGCGCCGTCGGCTCGGTCAGCGAATAGCCGTATTCGAAACCGAGCACCGCGACTTCGGACAGCAGCGAGTTGATGACTTCGTAGTGGCCCTGGTTCGGTCCGAGATGGTTGAACGGCGTGTAGCGGCTTTCGTCTTCCTGATCGAACAGCACCGAGTGGCGCTGCGAGAAGGTGCCACGCTCCGAGTCCTGACCGGACAGGCGTACGTGGTGGCCTTCGCTCATCAGGGTGCAGAATGCCAAAGCCTCGCCGGTTGCCCAATCGATGCCTGCGCCGCTGTCAATGGTCTTGGCGCGGTTGTCGAGATAGCGCAGGACGGTGCGATGAGCGCGGAAACCGTCGGGAACCTTGGTGATCTTGCTGCCGATATCCTTCAGCACATCAAGGTCAACGCCGGTAACGCCGCGGCGCGGATCCTCTTCCTGATCGGCTGACTTGAAGCCCGCCCACTTGCCGTCGAGCCAGTCGGCCTTGTTCGGCTTGTAGCCACTGCCTGCTTCCAACTCGGCGTCGAGACGGGCGCGCCAGTCAGCCTTGGCCTTGTCGATCTCGCCGTCGGTCATCACGCCGTCGGCGACCAGCCGCTTGGCGTAGATGTCCAGCGTCGACGGATGCGCGCCGATCTTCTTGTACATCACCGGCTGGGTGAAACCCGGCTCGTCGCCTTCGTTGTGGCCGTGGCGGCGATAGCAGAACATGTCGATGACGACAGGCTTGTGGAACTTCTGCCGGAATTCGATGGCAATCTTGGCAGCAAAGACCACCGCTTCCGGATCGTCGCCGTTGACGTGGAAGATCGGCGCATCGATCATCTTCGCCACATCCGACGGATAGGGCGACGAGCGCGAGTAGCGCGGATAGGTCGTGAAGCCGATCTGGTTGTTGACGATGAAGTGGATCGAACCGCCGGTGCGGTAGCCCTTGAGATCGGACAGCGCAAAGCATTCCGCGACCACGCCCTGGCCGGCGAAGGCGGCGTCGCCATGCATCAGCAGCGGCAGCACCGAAATGCGCTGATCCGGCGGATCGCCGTTCTGGTCCTGCTTGGCGCGCACCTTGCCGAGCACCACGGGATCGACGATCTCGAGATGCGACGGGTTGGCGGTCAGCGACAGATGGATCTTGTTGTTGTCGAACTCGCGGTCCGACGACGCGCCGAGATGGTACTTGACGTCGCCGGAGCCTTCGACCTCGTCGGGATTGGCGGAGCCGCCCTTGAATTCATGGAACAGCGCGCGATGCGGCTTGCCCATCACCTGGGTCAGCACGTTGAGGCGGCCGCGATGCGGCATGCCGACGACGATGTCGCGGACGCCGAGATTGCCGCCGCGCTTGATGATCTGCTCCAGCGCCGGAATCAGCGATTCCGCGCCGTCGAGACCGAAGCGCTTGGTGCCGGTGAACTTGACGTCGCAGAACTTCTCGAAGCCCTCGGCCTCGACCAGCTTCATCAGGATCGCGCGGCGACCTTCGCGGGTAAAACTGATTTCCTTGTCGGGGCCTTCGATGCGCTCCTGGATCCACGACTTCTGCGCGGGATTTGAGATGTGCATGAATTCGACGCCGAGCGTCTGGCAATAGGTGCGCTGGCAGATCGCGACGATCTCGCGCAGCGTGCCGTATTCAAGGCCGAGGACGTGATCGAGGAAGATCTTGCGGTCGTAGTCGGCGTCGCTGAAGCCATAGGAACGCGGATCGAGCTCCTCGTGGTCCTTCTGGCCTTCGATGCCGAGCGGATCGAGATTGGCGTGGAAGTGGCCGCGCATGCGGTAGGCGCGGATCAGCATCAAAGCGCGGACCGAATCGCGGGTCGCCTGGAAGATGTCCGGCGAGCCGGGCTCGGCGCTCGGCGCCTTGGCGCCGTCGGACTTGGCGGCACCCGCCTTGGCGGCGATCTTGGCGCCCATCGCCTTCTCGACCTGCGCCCAGTTGCCGTCGAGCGCGGAGGTCAGATCGTCGCTCGGCGTCAGCGGCCAGTTGGCCTTCTCCCAGGATGGCCCCTTGGCGTTCTTCTGCACGTCGGCAGGCGCGTCCTTCAGGCTCTTGAAAAACTCCTGCCACTCGGGATCGACCGAGGCGGGATCCTTCTCAAAGCGGGCGTAGAGTTCGTCGATGTAGGTGGCATTGGCTCCCTGCAGAAAGGAGGAGAGGGCAAATGCGGCATTCGCGTCCTGGCGAGACATGATTGCGTCCTGATGATGAGCGTCGCGCGGAAATGGGCCGATCGGTTTCCCGGCGGCCGGAGTGGCGGTTCTTCTAACCTATTTAAGCCAAATATACCCGCCGAAAAGAGCCAAACTCTGAATAGAAATTCAAGATCTCGTGCGAATGGGATCGGGGTTAGCGGACGGTAAAATTATCTTGGGTTGCCAGCGCCTTGACGGCAGAGCGCCGGGCAGATCTGCGGGGTGCCCGGCCACAGGCTTCGTTCAACAGCGCGTTGGCGGCGATGCCCGCCGCATCGGCAATCCCGGGGTCGCGGGTGACCATGGCGGCGACGATGGCGCCGTCCATCAGGATGCCGAGCTGGTGGGCCAGCGCGTCGGGATCGCCGGCGCCGGCGCCACGGGCCAGGCCGGCAATATAAGCGAGGATGAACGACTTGTGCTGCAGGGTGATGGCGCGCAGCCGGGTCTCGTCCTTGTCGTGCTCGCCGACCGCATTGATGAAGACGCAACCGTAATAGTCCTCCTCGCTGAACCAGCTCTTCAGCACCGGGAATATCGAGTCGAGCTTCTCACGCGGGGAACTGCCTGCTTCGACCGCGGCGATGAACCAGTCGCGCCAGATCCGGCTTTCCGACAGCAGGACAGCCTCGACGAGGTCGCTCTTGGAGCCGAACAGCTTGTACAGGGTGGTCTTGGCGGTCCCGGCCTCATGGACGATGGTGTCGATGCCGGTGGCGTTGATGCCGTGCTTGCAGAACAGGCGCGTCGCCGCCTGCATCAACCGGTCGCGCGGCGTTACGCGCAGCACATCCGGGACGTCGGCTAACGTCTCATGCGGGATCGCATCGGTCATATCCGTTCATATGACATGGCGTGCACACGGCGCAAGCAACGTTCGGCAACTGCGCAAAATTGGTGCTGGTGAGCGCCGGAGTGACGCGTTTCGCAGCAGCGGGACCTGACCTGATTTCCCGCCTAATTCTTAACTGACTGTAAATTCACGTCTATTCCCCGGGCCTCGCCGTGGCACGCTTTCTGCAAAGCTACAGAACGTTCTGTATCTATCCGCCCAAGGGAGAAAACCAACATGACCGCACTGGCCCCCAAAACCGTCCTGACCGGATGCCTCGCGCCGATCGACAGAGGCGGTCTCGAGCAGCTGATCGCCAACGGCAAAGCCAATCCCAACGTCATCAAGACGCTGAAGTGCAAGACGGTGGCCGAGGGCAAGTTCCGCCACGCCAACTACATCCGCAACCTGCCGCCTTATATTGTCGACGAACCGCCGGCACTGCTCGGCGACGACACCGCGCCCAATCCGTCGGAAGCGTCATTGGCGGCACTGGGCTCCTGCATCGCCGTCGGCCTGCATGCCAACGCGGTGCATCGCGGCTGGATCGTCAACAAGCTCGAACTGCAGCTCGAGGGCGACCTCAACATCACCGCGGTGTGGGGCACCGGCGACGTCAGCGAGAAGCCGGTCGGCTTCACCGACGTCCGCATCAAGGTCGACATGGAATGCGAGGGCGTTCCGCAAAGCGAGATCGACGCACTGATCACCCACGTCAAAAAATGGTCGCCGGTCGCCAACACCTTTACCCGGCCGGTCAACCTCGAAGTCTCGGCCTGAGTGCCAAGGCGGCCGCAGCGATGCGGCCGCCTTTTTCGTTGCCTCAAGCGAAAGACGCGGAGACCGGAATGACAACATCGGCTGCTCTCAAACGCCCCGACGACATCGCCTCCGACGTCGGCGCACTTGCCGACCGCATCGCAGCCCTCGCAAGAACCGAACTGGCGCCGATCGCCGCGGAGATCGATGACGGCAGCATCTATCCCGACCAGGCGCTGCGGAAGTTCGGCGAGATCGGCGCCTGGTCGGCCCATGCCGACCTCCGCGATACCATCAGTGGCATTTCCGCCATCGCCGAGACCTGCGGCGCCAGCGCCTTCATGGCGTGGTGCCAGGACACTTTGGTCTGGTACATCCTCAACTCCGACAACGCCGCGCTGAAAGCTAGGTACCTCGCGAACGCCGCGAGCGGCAAACTGCTCGGCGGCACCGGCCTGTCCAATCCGATGAAGAGCTTCTTCGGCATCGAGAAGCTGAAGCTGAAGGGCCGTCGCGTCGACGGCGGCTATCTGGTGCGCGGCGCGCTGCCCTGGGTGTCCAATCTCGGCCCCGACCACATGTTCGGCACCATCTTCGAGACCGAGGACGGCGAGCAGGTGATGTTCCTCGCCGATTGCGCCGAGGCCAATGTCACGTTGACGCCGTGCAAGCCGTTCCTCGCCATGGACGGCACCGGCACCTATGCCGTGCAGTTCCGCGATGCCTTCATCCCCGACGACCAAGTGCTGGCGGCGCCCGCCATGCCGTTCGTCAGGAAGATCCGCGCCGGCTTCATCCTGATGCAGATGGGCATGGGGCTTGGCCTGGTCCGCGACTGCGTTGCGATCATGCACAGCGTCCAGCCGTCGCTGGCCCACGTCAATTGCTTCCTGCCGCAGCAGCCCGCCGACTTCGCCGCGGTACTCGCCGACATGGAGGCCGAGACGATGCAGCTTGCCGCCACGCCGTATGACACCGGCAACGCCTACTGGCGCCAGGTCGTCGACCTGCGGCTGCGCGGCGGCGATGCCGCGGTCGCCGCGGCGCATGCCGCGATGCTGCATTGTGGCGCGCGCGGCTACCTGAAATCGCACCGCGCCCAAAGGCGGCTGCGCGAAGCCTACTTCGTGGCGATCGTCACCCCCGCCACCAAGCAACTCAGAAAAATGCTCGCAGACAATGCGCGCGAACACCCGGGAGAGACCCAAGGCGTTTGATTTACCTCACGGCATGACGGTCCCAATTCGGCAAGACATCAACCCAGTGGAGGCTTTGCTAATGGCTGAAATCCTGATTTCCGCAGACGAACTCGCAACGTTCGTGAAATCCGAACCCTGCGTCATCATCGACACCCGCAATCCCGACGCCTATGCCGCCGGGCACATTCCCGGCGCCGTCAATCTCCATGAGATTTTCACCTTCCTCGCCACGTCGACGCCCGAGGGCATGGAGGAGTTGAAGAAGAAGTTCGCCGATGCCTTCGGCAATGCCGGCCTGTCCGGCGCGGAGACCGCGGTGATCTACGAGCAGTCGATGAATTCCGGCTTCGGCCAGTCCTGCCGCGGCTATTTCCTGCTCGAGTTCCTGGGCTATCCGAAGATCAAGGTGCTGCACGGCGGCTATGACGCGTGGGTCGCCAAGGGCCTGCCCACCACCACCGAGGTGCCCTCGCCTACCCCTGCCGGTTTCAAGGTCAAGCCCGAGGCCGGGTCGATCCTGATCGACGCTGCAACCATGATGGCTGCGCTCGACAATCCCGGCATCGCCATCCTCGACGTGCGCGACGTCGATGAATGGATCGGCGAAAGCTCCTCGCCCTACGGCAAGGATTTCTGCCCGCGCATGGGCCGCATCCCCGGCGCTGTCTGGATCGAATGGTACCGCATGATGAAGCCGACCGGCGAAGGCCCGCGCTTCAAGTCGAAGAACGAGATCCTCGCCGAATGCGCCACCGTCGGCATCACGCCGTCGACCACGGTGTATCTGTACTGCTTCAAGGGCGCGCGTGCGTCGAACACGTTCCTGGCGCTGAAGAATGCCGGCGTCGCCGATGTCAGGATGTATTTCGGCTCCTGGAACGAATGGTCGCGAGACAACAAGTATCCGATCGAGGAAGGCCTCCCGACAGTTGGCGAGAAGCAGCTGCAGGCGGCGGAGTAACTGCCTTTCTTCCCTATCCCCTTGTGGGAGAGGGTGGACGCGCGAAGCGAGGCCGGGTGAGGGGTAGCCCCGAGCTCTGCCTCACCCCTCATCCGACGCGGATTTCGTCCGCGCGATCTTTTCCCGCAAGGGGAGAAGGAAGAAAGAAAAAGGCCCGCTCTCGCGAGCGGGCCTTTTCATTTTGATAGCAGCGCTAGACCCTAGCCCTTCAGCAATTCCACCAGCGTCGTGCCCAATCGTGCCGGGGATGGCGACACCGCGAAACCCGCGGACTTCATCGCCGCGATCTTGCTCTGCGCATCGCCCTTGCCGCCGGAGACGATGGCGCCAGCATGGCCCATGCGCCGTCCGGGAGGTGCGGTGACGCCGCCGATGAAGCCGACGATCGGCTTCTTGCGGCCGCGCTTGGCTTCGTCCTTGATGAACTGCGCGGCGTCTTCTTCCGCCGAGCCGCCGATCTCGCCGATCATGATGATCGAGTGGGTGTTGTCGTCGGCCAGGAACATCTCGAGAATGTCGATGAACTCGGTGCCCTTGACCGGGTCGCCACCGATGCCGACCGCCGTGGTCTGGCCGAGGCCGGCCTGGGTGGTCTGGAACACGGCTTCGTAGGTCAGCGTGCCGGAGCGCGACAGGATGCCGACATTGCCGGGCTTGAAGATGTTCGCCGGCATGATGCCGATCTTCGATTCGCCGGCGGTGACGACGCCCGGGCAGTTCGGCCCGATCAGGCGGGACTTGGAGCCGCACAGCGAACGCTTGACGCGCACCATGTCGAGCACCGGGATGCCTTCGGTGATGCAGACGATCAGCGGGATGCCCGCATCGATCGCTTCACAGATGGCATCGGCGGCGCCCGGCGGCGGCACGTAGATCACCGATGCATCGGCACCGGTCTTGTCGCGTGCTTCGGCCACGGTGTCGAACACCGGCAGGTTGAGATGCGTCGAGCCGCCTTTGCCCGGCGAGGTGCCGCCGACCATCTTGGTGCCGTAGATGATCGCCTGCTCGGAGTGGAAGGTGCCGTTCTTGCCCGTAAAACCCTGGCAGATGACCTTGGTGTTCTTGTCGATCAGAACTGACATCGGCTTACTTTCCCTTCACGGCGTTGACGATTTTTTGCGCAGCGTCGTCGAGGTCGTCCGCCGGCAATACGTTCAGGCCGCTCTCACGAATGATCTTCTTGCCTTCCTCGACATTGGTGCCTTCGAGGCGAACCACGAGCGGCACCTTGAGGCCGACGGTCTTCACCGCGGCGACGACGCCGGCGGCGATGATGTCGCATTTCATGATGCCGCCGAAGATGTTGACGAGGATGCCCTTCACGTTGGGATCGGACGTGATGATCTTGAACGCCTCGGTCACCTTCTCCTCGGTGGCACCGCCGCCGACGTCGAGGAAGTTGGCCGGGCTCTCGCCGTACAGCTTGATGATGTCGAGGGTGGCCATCGCCAGGCCGGCGCCGTTGACCATGCAGCCGATGGTGCCGTCGAGCGCGATGTAGGCGAGGTCATATTTCGAGGCCTCGATCTCCTTGGAGTCTTCCTCGGAGATGTCACGCAGTGCCACGATCTCCGGATGGCGATACAGCGCGTTGCTGTCGAACGACATCTTGGCGTCCAGGCACTTCAATTCGCCGGTCTTGGAGACGATCAGCGGATTGATCTCCAGCATGTCCATGTCCTTGGCGATGAACGCGGTATAGAGCTGGGTGATCAGCTTCTCGGCCTGCTTGGCGAGATCGCCCTTCAGTCCGAGCGCCTGCGCCACGGTGCGGCCGTGATGCGGCATCACGCCGGTGGCCGGGTCGACCGAGAAGGTGATGATCTTCTCAGGGCTGTCGTGGGCGACGTCCTCGATGCTCATGCCGCCTTCGGTGGACACCACGAAGGCCACGCGGGAGGTCTCGCGGTCGACCAGCAGCGACAGGTAGAATTCCTTCTCGATGTCGGAGCCGTCCTCGATGTAGAGGCGGTTGACCTGCTTGCCGGCGGGGCCGGTCTGCACGGTCACCAGCGTCGCGCCGAGCATTTCCCTGGCGAACTGGTTGACCTCGTCGATCGACTTGGCGAGGCGAACGCCACCCTTGTCGCCGGCGGAGGCTTCCTTGAACTTGCCCTTGCCGCGACCGCCGGCATGGATCTGGCTCTTCACCACCCAGATCGGACCACCGAGCTGCTTGGCGGCGACGTCGGAATCTTCGGCGCGCAGGATCGGCACGCCCTTGGAGACGGGCACGCCGAAATCCTTCAGCACGGCCTTCGCCTGATATTCATGGATATTCATATAGTTGCTCCCGAACCCCGGATGGTGAACCTGGAATCTGCGTCACTTTGGTCTGGCATAACGTATACCACGCATGCCGCAAGTCAAAGTAACAGAGGTCAATGTCGAAGTGCTGGTGGGCCCAAGGTTCGTGGTGGTGCCTGCCAGCGTCGCCAGATGCAGAACCGGCACCCCAAGGGTGCCGGTTCATCGAATTTGGACTTAGCCGCCGAGCAGGTCGGGGGCGATCTTCTTGCAGGCATCGACCAGGCCCTGCACCGAGGCAACCGACTTGTCGAAACCTTCGCGGTCCTTGCCGACCAGCTCGATCTCGACGATGCGCTCGACGCCCTTGGCGCCGATCACCACGGGAACGCCGACATACATGTCCTTCACGCCGTATTCGCCGTTGAGATAGGCGGCGCAGGGCAGCACGCGCTTCTTGTCGCGCAGGTAGCTCTCGGCCATGGCGATAGCCGAGGCGGCGGGTGCGTAGAACGCCGAGCCGGTCTTCAGCAGGTTGACGATCTCGGCGCCGCCGTTGCGGGTGCGGTCGACGATCTCGTCGAGGCGAGCCTGCGAGGTCCAGCCCATCTTGATCAGGTCGGGCAGCGGAATGCCGGCCACCGTCGAATACTTCACCAGCGGCACCATGGTGTCGCCGTGGCCGCCGAGCACGAAGGCGGTGACGTCTTCCACGGAGACGTTGAACTCATCGGCGAGGAACAGGCGGAAGCGCGACGAATCCAGCACGCCGGCCATGCCGACGACCTTCTTGGCTGGCAGGCCGCAGGACTTCTGCAGCGCCCAGACCATGGCGTCGAGCGGGTTGGTGATGCAGATGACGAAGGCGTCGGGGGCATACTTCTTGATGCCGGCGCCGACCTGCTCCATCACCTTGAGGTTGATGCTGAGCAGATCGTCGCGGCTCATGCCCGGCTTGCGCGGCACGCCGGCGGTGACGATCACGACGCTGGCGCCCTCGATCGCCTCATAGGAATTGGCGCCGGTGAACTTGGCGTCGAAGCCGTCGACCGGCGAGGACTGCGCGATATCCAGCGACTTGCCCTGCGGCACGCCCTCGGCGATGTCGAACATCACCACGTCGCCCAGTTCTTTCAGGCCGATGAGGTGAGCAAGCGTTCCGCCGATCTGACCGGAGCCAATCAATGCAATCTTGTCGCGCGCCATGGGAAATGTGTCCTTTAAGCCCGGGGAGGAGGAAGGGAGGAATTCTGAGTGGCTGGTTATCCCTTTCGCAGGAACCGTTCAAGTCGCGGCCGGCTCAATAATTGGCCGTAACGGGCCGCTGCCGAGCGCGCCGGGCTGCATTGCATTTTTTGGCGGCAAAGTTCGTCGTTCCGGGCCGGGCGGCGTCAGCCGCACGCGAGCCTCGGCCACTCCGCTTGGAGTGGCAGGGAATGGCGAGGGTCCGAACGTCGCGAGATTCCGGGTTCGCCCGGGCTTTGCGTTCGCGCCCCGGAATGACGGAGTCCTACGTCTCCACCAGCCCGCTGCTGGAGCCGCTGGCGGTGGAATCCTTGCGGCCGTGCGGCAGCGCCAGGTAGGATTCCGACCCCATCTCGATCAGCCGCGAGGCGGTGCGCTGGAACTCCATCGCCTCAAAACCTTCTGAAGCCTGATAGAGCGCCTGCGGTTCGCCCGCCGCCGAGGCCATCAGCTTCACGGCATTGTCGTACAAGGTGTCGATCAGCGCGATGAAGCGCTTGGCGGCGTTGCGGTCGCCGTAGTCCATCATCGGAATCCGATCGATGAAGATGGTATGGTATTCATGCGCCAGTCGCAGGTAGTCCGACGCGCCAAGCGGCTTTTCGCACAGATCGGCAAAGCTGAACCGCGCCACGCCGTGGGCGGCACGCGGCACGCGCAGCACGCGGCCCTTGATCGAGATGTCCTGCGGATGGCCCGGCGCGCCGCCGGTCAGCTTCGCCCATGCCTTGTCGAGGGCCACTTCGGCCGCTCGGTCCGCCGGCACCAGCCAGGTCTTGATGCCGGCCAGTTTCTCGAGCCGGAAATCGGTGCGCGAGTCGAGCCTGATCACATTCATATGCGCTTCGATCTGCTTGATGAACGGCAGGAACAGCGCGCGGTTGAGGCCGCCCTTGTAGAGATCGACCGGCTCGACGTTGGAGGTGGCGAAGACCACGGTGCCGAGTTCGAACAGTCGCGAGAACAGCCGCCCCAGGATCATCGCATCGGCGATGTCGGTCACATGGAATTCGTCGAAGCACAGCAGCCAGGCCTCGTCGAAGATCGAATTCGCCGTCAGCGCGATGACGTCGCCGTCGGGAAGCTCGCCGCGCGCGATATTCTGGCGGAAGCCATAGATCCGCTCATGCACGTCGGCCATGAATTCGTGGAAATGCGCACGGCGCTTGTGCTGGACATCGCTGCTGTCGAAAAACAGATCCATCAGCATGGTCTTGCCGCGGCCGACTTCGCCGTGAACGTAGAGGCCACGCGGCGGTCCGCCGTTCTTGTCGGCAAACAGCCGGCCGAGAAAGCTCTGCTTGCGCAGCGGCGTGTAGCCGGACAGCGATTCGTCGAAGGCGGCGATGGTCTCCACCGCAGCGGCCTGCGCCGGATCCGCCTCGATGGCGCCGGAGGAAACGAGAGCCTGGTATTGGGCGCGGAATGAGGCGGGCGGGACGGTCAACATGCCGCCTAACGGCCCCAGGCGATTGGAAAATGCAAGACGTGAATTGGGAGGGGGGATATGCACTCAAGTTCTATTCTTCCCTCTCCCCTTGTGGGAGACGGGGGAGGGGTAATGTTTCGCGCAGAAGCCCCCTCAGCCGTCGCGGACTTCGTCCGCGCCACCTTCCCCCACCTAGCGAAGCTTCGCTTCGCGCTGGGGAGAAGGGAGGGAAGAAAGGAAAGCGCCCTCACGCACTCAGCGCGTAGGCATCCTCCACCACATAGGGTCCGCCGCCAGTGGAGGCGCGCGACGAGAACAGCACGAAGCGCTGCGCCTTGAAGGTCTTGGTGGGGAAATAGCCGCGCACTGAGAGATAGTCGGCGACGTCCTGGTTGGAGGCGTCGCGCAACCGCGCCAGCGTCACGTGAGGGATGAATTTGCGCCCCTCGGGATCGAGCCCGCACTTGCGGATCAACCGTTCGAGTTCGGCCTGCAACTCGATCAGCGGTCGGCTCGGCACCACCTGCGCCACCACCGCGCGCGGCTTCTTGCCGCCGAAGCTGGACAGGCCTTGCAGAGCGACCTCGAACGGCTTGCGGTTGACGCGGTCCAGCAGCGAGGCGATTTCATTCGCCGCAATGCCGTCGATGTCGCCGATGAATCGCAGGGTGACGTGATAGTTCTCGGGGTCGATCCAGCGTGCGCCGGGGAGGCCACCACGCAAATTGGAGAGGGTCTGGCCAATCTCGGCCGGTATTTCCAGTCCGGTGAACAAACGCGGCATTGTAAGCTCCTCAATGCAGGGGCGCGATCTTCGCCGAACAGTGGCTTGCACTTCTCGGCGAAGATCATGCCCGAACAAAAGGGCCGGTGACGAATCACCGATGGCTTTTTTTAGCGTAGTTATGTGACTCTGCGAAGCAGAGACGCCCGGATCGGATCGCGGTTCCCGGAAAACCTGGTGTTAAGGTTGAGGCTGCCTGTTTTTCAACTCGGCTGCCCGCCGATCGTGCCGAGGAATGCCTCCACGCTGGGCAGCACATTGCGGACCATAATGTCCACGCCCTCGGCCGTCGGATGCATCCCGTCGCTTTGATTGAGCTTGCTGTCCCCGGCCACGCCTTCAAGGAAGAACGGATACAGGGGTACGTCAAATTGCTTCGCCAGGTCCGGATAGATCGAATTGAACTGCGCCGCATAGTCGGCGCCGTAATTCGGCGGCGCCAGCATGCCGCACAACAAAACCTTGATGTTGCGCTCCTTGAGGCGCTTGAGAATTTCCGTCAGCGCAGCGCGCGGCACCTTGGGATCGGTGCCGCGCAGGGCGTCGTTGGCGCCGAGCTCGAGGATCACGCCCTGGGTGCCCTCGGGAATCGACCAGTCGAGTCTGCCCAGCCCTCCCGACGTGGTGTCCCCGGACACCCCCGCATTGATCATGTCGACCGCTATCCCCTTGTCCTTGAGGGCCTTTTGCAGCCTGGCCGGGAACGCCGCAGGCCCCGGCAGACCGAGGCCAGCACTCAGCGAGTCGCCCAGCACCACCAGTTTGATGGACTTGGTGGCGTCCGCCTGTGCCGCGGCAGGCGCGGTCAGACCCGCGACAGTCAGCCCGGCGATCATCAGGCACAGAAACGTGCGCGCCAGCCCCTCGACCGCCGCAAAGGAAGTGCCATATGAAGCCCGCATGGACAGTATCATCGAAGCCTCATCACTGGCCGGACTTGGTCCGGACACCATTTCCATTTCCAACGTCAACCTCTCGCTCGGCAGCGGCGCGGCGCGGGTTCATATCCTCAAGGATATCAGCCTGCGCGTCGGCCAAGGCGAAGCGATCGGCCTGATCGGGCCGTCGGGCTCCGGCAAGTCCACCCTTCTGATGGTGATGGCCGGCCTCGAGCGTCCTGACAGCGGAGAGGTGGTGCTCAACGGCACCGCGTTCAATGCCCTCGACGAGGACGCCCTCGCACGGTTTCGTGGCCGCCACGTTGGCATCGTCTTCCAGTCCTTTCATCTGATCCCGACGATGACCGCGCTGGAAAACGTCGCGGTGCCGCTCGAACTCGCCGGCCGTTCTGACGCTACCGAGCGCGCCACGCGCGAGCTGACCTCCGTAGGCCTTGGCGCGCGATTGCATCACTATCCTACGCAATTGTCCGGCGGCGAGCAGCAGCGCGTGGCGCTGGCCCGGGCGCTGGCGCCGGATCCCGCCATCCTGGTGGCCGACGAGCCGACCGGCAATCTCGATGAGAGCACCGGCAAGCAGATCGTGGACCTGCTGTTCGCCCAGCATGCCGAGCGCGGCATGACGCTGGTGCTGGTGACCCACGACACCGCATTGGCGCAGCGCTGCGATCGCGTGGTGCGGCTGCGGTCGGGCCGGATCGAGACGGCCTGAACATGACCATCGCCCTTGAGACCGTTCCGAGCAGCCGCGGCCCATCGCTGGCTCTGCGCTATGCGCTGCGTGAAATGCGCGGCGGACTGTCCGGCTTCTACGTGTTCGTCGCTTGCATCGCGCTCGGCGTGATGGCCATTGCCGGCGTCGGCTCGGTGGCTGCCAGCCTCAGCGAAGGACTGGCGCGCGAGGGCCGCACCCTGCTTGGCGGCGATGCCGCCTTCGCGCTGATCCAGCGCGAGGCGAAGCCTGACGAACTGGCCTGGCTCAATGCGCGCGGCAAGGTCTCGGTCGCCGCTACGTTGCGGGCCATGGCCAAAACGTCCGATGGCCGTCTTGGCCTGGTCGAGCTCAAGGCCGTTGACAACACCTATCCGATGCTCGGCCAGCTCACGCTGGCCCCCGACATGCCGGTCAGCGAGCTGCTGGCGGAGCGCGACGGCGCCTATGGTGCCGCCGCCGATGCCACGCTGCTGGCGCGGCTCGACCTCAAGGTTGGCGATCGCGTCAGCATCGGCAATGCGACCTTCGCAATCCGCAGCGTGATATCAGCCGAGCCGGACAAGCTGTCGGGCGGCGTCGGCTTCGGGCCGCGCTTCCTGGTCAGCGAGGCGGCATTGCGCGCTACCGGCGCACTGCAGCCCGGCAGTCTGGTGCGCTGGACCTATCGCGTCCGGCTGCCCGACGCCGGCGCCAACAGTCCATCCGCCAATGCACTCGCCGACGACGCGCGAAAGGCCTTGCCGCAGGCCGGCTGGGAGATTCGCACCCGCGACAACGCGTCGCCGCAGCTCGAGCGCACCATCACCCGCTTCACCCAGTTCCTGACTCTGGTGGGCCTTGCCGCGCTGCTGGTCGGTGGCGTCGGCGTTGCCAACGCGGTGAAGAGCCATATCGACCGCAGGCGCGACGTGATCGCCTCGTTCAAGGCGCTCGGCGCCACCGGCCGCGACGTGTTCGCGATCTATCTCACCCAGGTGCTGGTGCTCGCCGGCGTCGGATCGCTGATCGGCCTCGCACTCGGCGCGGCGCTGCCCTTCATCATCGTCGGCCTGTTCGGCAGCCTGCTGCCACTTCCGGTGGTGCCTGCGGTTCATCCCGGCGAACTGGCGCTGTCGCTGCTGTACGGCCTGCTGACTGCACTGGCCTTCGGGCTGTGGCCGCTGGCGCGCGTGCATGAAGTGCCGGTAGCGGCCCTGTTTCGCGACGTCGCGAGCAGCGAGGGCCACCGGCCGCGGCCGCGCTATCTGGCGTGGATGGCACTGGTGATCGCTCTGCTGGTCGCCGTGGTGGTCGGGCTCGCCTACGACAAGCGGGTCGCGGCGGTGTTCGTGGTCTCCTCGATCGTGGTGTTCGGCCTGCTGCGCGGCATCGCCTCCGCCCTGATGGCGCTGGCGCGCCGGCTGCCGCGTCCGCGAATCACCATGCTGCGGCTGGCCATCGCCAATATCTACCGGCCCGGCGCGCTGACGCCCTCGGTGGTGATGTCGCTGGGTCTCGGCCTCACCGTGCTGGTGACCATCACCCAGATCGACGGCAATCTGCGCCGGCAGTTCATGGCGGCGCTGCCGGAGAAGGCGCCGTCGTTCTTCTTCATCGACATTCCCTCCACCGAGGCCGACCGCTTCAGCGCCTTCCTCAAGGACAAGGCGCCGCAATCGAGCGTCGAGGACGTCCCGATGCTGCGCGGCCGAATCGTGTCGGCCCGCGGCGTCAAGGCCGAGGACCTCAAGCCGCCGCCGGACGCCGAATGGGTGCTCCAGAGCGACCGCGGCCTCAGTTACACCAGCGAGGTGCCCAAGGGGTCGAAGGTGGTCGAGGGCCAATGGTGGGCGCCGGACTACAGCGGTCCGCCGCTGGTGTCGTTCGAAAAGAAGCTCGCCGACGGGCTGGGGTTGAAAATCGGCGACACCGTGGTGGTCAACGTGCTCGGTCGCGACATCTCCGCCACCATCGGCAATATGCGTTCGGTGGACTGGCAGAGCCTCGGCATCAATTTCGTGCTGGTGTTCTCGCCCAACACGTTTCGCGGCGCGCCGCATACCCACATCGCCACGCTCACCGAAGCCCATGGCGGCGACCCCGCCAGGGATGCCGGTCTCGTCAAGGCGGTGGCCGACGCGTTCCCGATGATCACCAGCGTGCGGGTCCGCGAGGCCCTCGACGCCGTGGGCAGCGTCGTCACCAACCTGACGCTGGCGATCCGCGGCGCCAGCGCGGTGACGCTGCTGTCGGCGATCCTGGTGCTCGGTGGGGCGCTGGCTGCCGGCCACCGTCACCGCGTCTACGACGCGGTGATTCTGAAGACCCTGGGTGCGACCCGGGCAAGGCTGCTCGGCGCCTATGCGCTGGAATATCTGATGATCGGCCTGGCCACCGCGGTGTTCGGCGTGCTCGCCGGTTCCGTCGCAGCCTGGCTCATCGTGACGCGACTGATGACGCTGAGCTTCGTCTGGCAGGCCGGCAGCGCCGCCGGCGTGGTGCTGGCCGCGCTTATTGTCACAGTGGGCCTCGGTCTTGCCGGCACGCTGGTCGCGCTGAACCAGAAACCGGCATCGGTGCTGCGCAACTTATGACCCGTTTTGGCACGGATCGAGCTTCATCCGGCTTGTTTCGGGTGAATTCGGCGCACAGAAGGCTTCTCCGGACAGGCCCGCAGGCTGCCTTGTTGGCGCGAGGGCAGTATGGAGCGACATTCCGCCACGCGTGGAAGCTTGCGCGGAATGTGTTAGTTTACCACATACCAGATTGGGTCAGACGCCGGATCGATTGCTGAAATTTAATGGCAGCGAGAACCGGTATCTGGGATAGATTTCGCGCCGACAGTGCAAACCCTTTGCACGCTGCCGGACAACTTCGAGGTTTCGACCATGTCGGACTTAGACCGCAACTATGCTTCTCCTTTCGGCCGGGCGGCCGGGCGCGTTGACGCCGCTGCCGTCGATGCCGGTCTGCGCGCTTACATGCTGCGCATCTACAATTACATGACCATCGGCCTGGCCATCACCGGCCTGGCCGCTCTTGGTGTCTATATGGCGGCCGTGACGGCCGATCCGTCGGGCGCCGCCGCCCGGATCGGAAGTTCCTATCTGACGCCGTTCGGCTACGCGATGTTCGTGAGCCCCCTGAAGTGGGTGTTCATGCTGGCGCCGCTGGCGATGGTGTTCGCCATCTCCTTCGGCATCAACCGGCTGAAGCCGGCGACCGCACAGCTGCTGTTCTGGGCCTTCTCGGCCTTGATGGGCATCTCGCTGTCGTCGATCTTCCTGGTCTACACGCACACCTCCATCGTGCGGGTGTTCTTCATCACCGCCGCCTCGTTCGGTGCGTTGAGCCTGTACGGCTACACCACCAAGCGTGACATGACGGGCATGGGGTCGTTCCTGCTGATGGGCCTGTTCGGCATCATCATCGCGAGCCTCGTGAACATCTTCGTGGCGAGCTCGATGCTGCAGTTCATCGTCTCGGTGGTCGGCGTGCTGGTGTTCGCGGGTCTCACCGCCTGGGATACCCAGCGGCTGAAGAACGATTACATCTACGGCTACGCCTCCCAGGGCGGCGACGTGGCGGAACGTGCGGCGATCACCGGTGCGCTGTCGCTGTACTTGAACTTCATCAACCTGTTCACGCTGCTGCTGCAGTTGCTCGGCCAGCGCGACTGACCACCCGGTTGATCTGAAAACTCGAGCCCCGGCCGCAAGGCCGGGGCTTTTGCTTGTCGGCAACGTGGCGGCTAGATCTCGACCCGGCGCAATGCCGCCCATTCGCGCAGTTGCAGCAGCGCCGGACGCAGCGCCCGCCCCGCCCCGGTCAGGGCGTATTCCACCGCGGCCGGTACTTCGGAATCGCCCGCCCGCCGCACCAGCCCGTCCCGCTCGAGCTCCCGCAGCTGCTGAATCAGCAACTTCTGGGAGGCCGCCGGAATCACCCGCTCGAGCTGGGCGAGTTGCAGCACCGGCTCGGCAAGCAGGTGGAAGATGATGCGCGTCTTGTCCTTGCCCTCCAGAATCTTCAGCGCCCCTTCCACGTCGCGGGCCGCGCCGGCAGGCGCCAGGCCGGGGGCCTTGCTGTCGGCAGATGAGCCGAGCTTCCTGGTTGTTTTGACCATTTTCGCAATCCACCCGATCTGGCAAAGCCGCGCCACGTTGAGCATGGCGCCGACGGTAGAATAAATGAAGGACCTGACCCTTGGCGAGGGGCTGATACGCGGAGGGGAGCCCTCTCCCCTGTGCGGACAGCGGCGCCAGCGGCGCTGCGCGCCGGTCGACGCCGGGGCTTTTCTTTTACCGCCGGTAAAATTAGGTTCGGTGCCATGTCCGAACCTGAAATCCGCCCCGCCACCGCCGCCGACCTTGCCGCCATCACCGCCATCTACGACGAGGCGGTGCAGACGGGCACTGCGACCTTCGAGCTGATTCCGCCGGACCTGACGGAAATGACGCGACGCTTCGAGACGCTGGTCGCCAACGACTTTCCCTATCTGGTGGCGTTGCAGGATGGCCGGGTCGCCGGCTACGCCTATGCCGGGCCCTACCGGCCGCGCCCGGCCTATCGCTTCACGGTGGAGAATTCAGTCTATCTCGACCCTTCGATGCAGCGGCGCGGCATCGGCGCGCAACTGCTGCAACGGCTGATCGCCGACTGCGAGGCAGGCGGCTTCCGCCAGATGATCGCGGTGATCGGCGATTCCGCCAATGCCGGCTCCATCGCCGTCCACCGCAACGCCGGTTTCCAGATGATCGGCACACACCCCGCCGTCGGCTTCAAGTTCGGCCGCTGGCTCGACACCGTGATGATGCAGCGTGCGCTTGGCGATGGCCCGGGAACACTGCCCTAACCTTCCCGCCTGCCGTCACACCACTGCCAGTTTGCGGTCGATCACCAGCAGCACACGATCCAACTCGTGGCCGCGTCGCAAAATCATGCCGCTGGCCGATATCACGCTGTAGGCGCCCTGCTTGCGCGCCAGCCGCGGGTCCTTCTCGATACGATAGATCGGCACTTCCGAGGCTCGGCGGAACACCGAGAATACCGCGCGGTCCCTCAGGAAATCGATAGCGTAGTCGCGCCACTCACCAGCCGATACCATGCGGCCGTAGAGGTTGAGAATGCGATTGAGTTCAAGGCGGTTGAAAGTGACCAGACTGGTTGCGGCGCGATCCGCCGCACGCGGCTCGCCTGGATCCATCTCCCCCGACATCGAACTCATGGGCGCCTCCCCGTCACATCCGTGACATGATCGCGCCGACGGCGCCCCGCCGCAAGGGGGCCACCTCGGGCTTTTTGCCGCCGAAATGTCGTGTAACGGGATCGTTAGAGGAATCTTATTGCCGCCCGATTTCCGCCCACCGACCGCCCATCTGGGTTGCGACAAGAAGATACTGCGTTGGGCCCGGTTCTTCCGGTCTCGGATTCCTCAGCCCCCAGCCCCCCGTGGCCGTTGGGATCGGGCCCGTCGCAGGACTACAGACTATTCAAGGGCCAACGCGAGTTGGTCCTTTTTCTTTTGGGGTCGACATGGGGCCCGGACGCGCCGCGGGCGCGGTTGTCATCGCCCGGCCTGCGCGCACTTGCGCGCAAGGAGCGGGCGACCCAGTAATCGTTGTCGTCTGTGATTGAGCCGCAACAGCTGCGTTTACTGGGTCCCCGCATGCGCGGGGACGACAGCCGGTGCATAATGCTACTGCAGCAACGTAAAAGCCGCGCCCAGCATCGCGCCGGGTCTGTCGCGGCTGCCGTTCTGCACATAGACCACGGCGGCGTCGACGCCATCGCGCGACACATTTTCCAGCGGCACGGTCCAGTTCGCCGCGGAGCCGGTCCAGTCGCCGACTTTCAGCCAGTTGCGCACCACGTTGTTGTAGATCAACTCGCGACCGCGATTCTCGCCGCGTCCGATGACGATCGGCACCGAGCGCGACACCGAACAGATCCACACTTCACCCTGCGACGGCGCGGCGCTCTTGTCCGCAGCTGCCACCGAGACCTTGACCTCCTTGCCGGCAACAGTCATCGAGACCGGCACCGACATCACGGCCTCACCCTTGCGGGTTTCCTCGATGGCACTCTCGATGCGCGCGCGATCGCTGCCGATCACCTGGCGCTCGCCATTGACGATCATCTGCGGCGTGTAGACGTCGCGATCGCCGCGCATGTGCGAATAGGCCTTCTGACGCGCGCTGAAGCGCGAATCCGCCAGCGTGTCCTTCCAGCCGAGATAGTCCCAGTAATCAATCGGCATGCTCAGTGCGATAACCGACGGATCCTTCGCCAGTTCGCCGACGATCTTGTCCGCCGGCGGACAGGATGAACAACCCTGCGAGGTGAAAAGTTCGACGACCGCACGCGGTTCGGCGGACGCGGAGGTCACCCATGTAACGATGGCACAGGCGCTGATCGCAACCGACCATCGGGATATGCCGCTACAGGCCATCATCATTGTTGCCACGCTAGAACCAGAACACGCCATCCACCGACGTCGCTAGCACGTCCAAGCTTCCAAATGCCCGAAGGCGGCCCTTCATAGGCCGCCTTCCGTTCACTCACCACTCACTTCGCAGTGAGGCAATGGGTCGCATTACGTATTTCACGCCACCAGCTGCCGCAGCACATACTGCAGGATACCGCCGTTGCGGTAATATTCCAGTTCGTCGAGCGTATCGATGCGGCACAGCAAGGGCACCCGGCGCAGCGTGCCGTCAGCCGACACGATCTCCGCGGTCAGCATCTGCCGAGGCTTCAGGTCGCCCTGCAGGCCGCGGATGGTGACCGTCTCGTCGCCCTTCAGGTCGAGCGACTTCCATGACGTACCGTTCTCGAAGGTCAGTGGCAGCACGCCCATGCCGACCAGGTTCGAGCGATGGATGCGTTCGAAGCTCTCGCAGACCACCGCGCGCACGCCGAGCAGGCGGGTGCCCTTGGCCGCCCAGTCGCGCGACGAACCGTTGCCGTATTCGGCGCCGGCGAACACCACCAACGGCACCTTCTCGGCCTGGTACTTCATCGCGGCGTCGTAGATCGACATCTGCTCGCCGTCGGGCCAGTGCTTGGTGAAGCCGCCTTCCGGAATGTTGCCGTCGACACCCTTCAGCATGAAGTTCTTGATGCGGATGTTGGCGAAGGTGCCGCGCATCATCACCTGATGGTTGCCGCGCCGCGTGCCGTACTGGTTGAAGTCGGCCGGACGCACCTGGTGTTCCGACAGATACTTTCCGGCCGGCGAGGTCAGCTTGATGGCGCCGGCGGGGGAGATGTGGTCGGTGGTGATCTTGTCGCCGAACACCGCGAGAATGCGCGCATCGACCACATCGACGATGGCTTCCGGCTCGCGCTTCATGCCTTCGAAGTAGGGCGGGTTCTGCACATAGGTCGAACCCATGTTCCACTTGTAGGTCTCGCTCTCCACCGTCTTGATCTTGCGCCAGTTGGTGTCGCCCTTGAACACGTCGGCATACTTCTTCTTGAAGATCGCCGCAGTGACGTACTTCTTCATGAAGGCGTTGATCTCCTTCGTGGTCGGCCAGATATCCTTCAGATAGACCGGCTTGCCGTCCTTGCCGTTGCCGATCGGCTCGACCGCGAGGTTCTTGGTCACGGTGCCGGCCAGCGCATAGGCGACCACCAGCGGCGGCGACGCCAGGTAGTTGGCCTGCACATCCGGCGAGACGCGGCCTTCGAAGTTGCGGTTACCCGACAGCACGGCGGCGGCGATGATGCCGTTGTCGTTGATCGACTTGGAAATCTCCTCCGGCAGCGGACCGGAATTGCCGATGCAGGTGGTGCAGCCGAAGCCGATCAGGTTGAAGCCGACCTTGTCGAGGTCGAGCTGCAGGCCGGAATTCGCCAGATATTCGGCAACCACCTGGCTGCCCGGGGCCAGCGAGGTCTTCACCCACGGCTTGGTCTTGAGGCCCAGCGCCACCGCCTTGCGGGCCAGCAGGCCGGCACCGATCAGCACCGAGGGATTGGAGGTATTGGTGCACGAGGTGATCGCGGCGATGGCCACGTCGCCATGACCGAGATCGAAATTCTTGCCCTCGACCTTGAAGCGCTTGTCGTGGTCGGTGGCCTTCTTGTATTCCGCGGTCATTGCAGCGGCGAAGCCTTCGGCAATCGCCGGCAGCGCGACGCGGCCTTCCGGACGCTTCGGTCCGGCCATCGACGGCACCACGTCGCCGAGGTCCAGCTTCAGCGTTTCGGTGAACACCGGATCCGCCGACTTGGCGGTGCGGAACAGGCCCTGCGCCTTGGAATAGGCGGTGACCAGCGCGACGCGATCCGCCTTGCGGCCGGAGGTCTTGAGATAGTCGAGCGTCGCGGCATCGACCGGGAAGAAGCCGCAGGTGGCGCCGTATTCCGGCGCCATGTTGGCGATGGTCGCCTTGTCGGCCACCGACAGGAAGTCGAGACCGGGGCCGAAGAACTCGACGAACTTGCCGACCACGCCCTGCTTGCGCAGCATCTGGGTGACGGTGAGCACCAGGTCGGTGGCGGTGACGCCTTCCTTGAGCGCGCCCGACAGCTTGAAGCCGATCACTTCCGGCAGCAGCATCGACTGCGGCTGGCCGAGCATCGCGGCTTCCGCCTCGATGCCGCCGACGCCCCAGCCGAGCACGGCAAGGCCGTTGACCATGGTGGTGTGCGAATCGGTACCGACCAGCGTGTCGGGATAGGCGACCTCATAGGTCGCGGTCTTCTTGCCGACGGTCATCTTCTGCTTCTTGGTCCACACCGTCTGGGCAAGATATTCGAGATTGACCTGATGGCAGATGCCGGTGCCGGGCGGCACCACCGAGAAGTTCGAGAACGCCTTCTGGCCCCACTTCAGGAATTCGTAGCGCTCCTGGTTCTGCTTGTATTCCTCGGCGACGTTCTTGCCGAACGCCTTGTTGTCGCCGAAGAAGTTCACGATCACCGAGTGATCGATCACCAGATCGACGGGGACCAGCGGGTTGATCTTCTCGGCGTCGCCGCCAAGCGCCTGCATGGCGTTGCGCATCGCGGCGAGATCGACCACCGCGGGGACGCCGGTGAAATCCTGCATCAGCACGCGCGCGGGGCGGAACGACACTTCATGCTCGAGCTTGCGCTTCTTCAGCCATTTGGCGACGGCGAGAATATCGGCCTTCTTGACGGTGCGGTCGTCCTCGTGGCGCAGCAGGTTTTCCAGCAGCACCTTCATCGAATAGGGCAGCTTGGAAATGCCCGTCAGACCGTTCTTTTCGGCCAGAGGAAGGCTGTAATAGACATAGGTCTTGGCGCCAACCTTGAGGGTCTTCTGGCACTTGAAGCTGTCGAGCGAGGTCATATGAGGCGGTCCCAATTCATCGTTTCAGGGATACCCGGCAAAAGGTATCAATACACCGTTGCAACCACGGCCTGATTGGCTTGCAGGCGCCGATTGTGTGCTGCATCAAGTTCCGGCTTATAGAATCTTTCTAGGAGCGCCGCCACAGCGACAATCGTCTCGCAGCAATGCGATTGAGTGTGCGGATCGAACATGAAATGGGGATCCATGCGGCTTTCGGGACGCGGCGTCAGGTGCATCAGGGGCGGTCGCGAGGTGTTTGCCGGGCTCGATTTTCACGCCGAGACCGGCGAGGCGCTGGCGATTGTCGGCCCCAACGGCGCCGGCAAGACCTCGCTGCTGCGGCAGATCGCCGGCCTGCTGGCCATCGCGGACGGTAGCATCGACCTCGCCGGCGGTGACGCCGAGCTGACCCTGATCGAACAGGCGCACTACCTCGGCCACCGCGACGCCATGAAGCCGGCGCTGACGGTGACGGAAAACCTGACCTTCTGGGCGGACTTTCTGGGCGGCGAGGTCACCGACCCCGCCGAATGCATCGCGGCGGTCGGCCTCGGCCACGCCGCGCAGCTGCCGGCAGGCTTTCTCTCCGCCGGCCAACGCCGCCGGCTGTCGATTGCCCGGCTGCTGGCGGTGTGGCGCCCGATCTGGCTGCTCGACGAGCCCACCTCGGCGCTCGATCTCGCCAGCCAGCGCATCTTTGCCGGCCTGATGACGAACTACCTCGGCCGCGGCGGCATGATCGTCGCCGCCACCCACGCGCCGCTGGGCATCGACGCCCGCGAATTGATGATCGGGGGTGCGGCGTGAGGCGCACTGAACAAACTGGGCGTGCTCCCGTCTTCCCCTCTCCCCTTGTGGGAGAGGGTGGATCGAAGGCGCGAAGCGACTTCGAGACGGGTGAGGGGTGTCACGCGCTCCGAGCCCAGAAACCCCTCATCCGTCCGCGCTTCGCGCGGCCACCTTCTCCCACAGGGGGAGAAGGGAGAAAGAGGCCAGCCTCATGACCGCCCTCTCCGCCCTCATTCGGCGCGACATCCGGATCGCCATGCGGGTTGGCGGCGGCGCGCTGATCGGCGTGCTGTTCTTCCTCACCGTGGTGGTGCTGATGCCGTTCGCGCTGGGGCCCGACCTGGCGCTGCTGGCGCGGCTGGGGCCAGCGATCCTCTGGCTTGGCGCCCTGCTCGCCAGCCTGCTGACCCTCGACCGGCTGTTCATGGCCGACCATGAGGACGGCTCGCTGGACCTGCTGCTGATGAGCCGCACCCCTCTGGAACTGGCCTGCGCCGCCAAGGCGCTGGCGCACTGGATCGCCGCCGGCCTGCCGCTGATCCTGGCCACCCCGGTGCTCGGCCTGCTGCTCAACCTCGACGGCAACGCCACCCTGGCGGTGGCCGTCACCCTGCTGGCAGGCACTCCCGCGCTGACCTTCACCGGCATGATCGGCGCCGCTTTGGCGGTCACGCTGCAGCGCGGCGGGCTGCTGCTGGCGGTGCTGGTGCTGCCGCTGTCGATCCCGGTCCTGATCTTCGGCGTCGCCGCATCGAACGCAGCGATTACCGGGCCGTTGTCGTTCGGCACGCCGTTTTCCATTCTCTGCGCATTGTCCCTCGCCAGCCTGGTGATCGGACCATTCGCGGCGGCGGCCAGCCTGCGCCACGGGCTGGATTGAGGCCACGATTGTCAGGCAATGGAAAACAGTGAAAATACATTCTGTCGGAACCGGGACGAGCAAAGCGTGATGAATCTCTTGAAGGCCCATAGCCCGTCATGCGGCTGCGGCGTCAGCCGGCGCGGCTTCCTCGCCGGCGGCGTGGCGCTGGCCGCGGCATCCGCACTGCCGGGCGTGGCGCCCGCGCAGACTACCGCGGCGCCTTTCCGCATAGACGTGCATCATCACCTGACGCCGCCGGACTACATCGCCGCGGTCAATCCGCGCGTGAAGCTGCCGCCGCCGTCGCTCGGCTGGAGCTTGCAAAAGTCCCTCGACGACATGGATGCGGCCGGCGTGCAGACGGCCATGCTGTCGATTTCCACGCCGGGCCTGTGGTTCGGCGATGCCGCGGCCTCGGCAAAACTGTCGCGCGGCTGCAATGAGTATGCAGCCAAATTGATCGCCGACCATCCCGGACGGTTCGGCTCGTTTGCCGCCTTGCCGATGCTCAACGCCGACGTCACGCTGGGCGAGATCGCTCACGCCTTTGACACGCTGAAGGCCGACGGCGTCTGCGTCTTCACCAGCTACGAAGGCAAGTGGCTGGGCGACGCGATCTTCATGCCGATCTTCGACGAATTGAACCGGCGCAAGGCCGTGGTTTCGGTGCATCCCACCACCGCAGCCTGCTGCGGCAACCTGATGCCCTTCATCCCCGACAACGTGATCGAATTCGGCACCGACACCACCCGCACCATCGCCAGCCTGGTGTTTTCCGGCGCTACTGACCGCTGGCCGGACATCAAGTTCATCTTCTCCCATGCCGGCGGCACCATGCCGTTCCTGATCGAACGCTTCGAATTCCTCGCCCGCCAGCCGCAGGCTGCCAAGATGGTGCCGGGAGGGGTGCGGACCGCACTGCGCAAGCTGTTCTATGACACCGCGCAGGCCTCGAATCCCGCCGCCATGGGCGCGCTGCGAGACCTGATCGAAACCTCGCAGATCGTGTTCGGCACCGACTTTCCGTACCGAACCGCACCGGAGCACGTTGGCAATCTCGCCAATTGCGGCTTTGAGGCGCGCGATCTGAAGCGGATTGAGCGCGACAATGCGCTCGGTCTGCTGCCGCGGCTGCGCGTCTGACGGCGCAATGGCCGCAACGACGGTCGCCAAACATTGATCTGGATCCTCCTGACATCGCCCGCCGGACTGCTATAACCCCGCCATGACCCTGACCGACCTCGCCAATCCCACCAGATTCCTGTCGCTGACCACGAGGCTGCTGCCGTGGCTGGCCGGCGTGACCGCTGTCCTGCTCGCAATCGGGCTGTATCAGTCGGCGATGGCGCCGGACGACTATCAGCAGGGCGCCACCGTCAAGATCATGTTCATCCACGTGCCCAACGCCTGGCTGTCGATGTTCGTCTGGGGCGTCATGAGCCTCGCCGCTTTGGGCACGCTGGTCTGGCGCCATCCGCTCGCCGACGTCGCCGCCAAGGCTGCCGCGCCGATCGGCGCCGCCTTCACCTTTCTCGCGCTGGTCACCGGCTCGCTGTGGGGCCGGCCGATGTGGGGCACCTATTGGGAATGGGACGCGCGGTTGACCTCGGTGCTGATCATGTTCCTGATGTATCTCGGCCTGATCGCGCTGTGGCGTGCGGTGGAGGATCCCTCGCGCGCGGCGCGCGCGGCAGCGATCCTGACGCTTGTCGGCGCCATCAATATCCCGATCATCAAGTTCTCGGTCGACTGGTGGAATACGCTGCATCAGCCGGCCTCGGTGATGCGGATGGGCGGTTCGTCGCTCGACAAGGCCTTCCTGATTCCGCTGCTGGTGATGGCGGTGGCGTTCTCGCTGCTGTTCATCACCCTGCATCTCGCCGCCATGCGCAACGAGATCCTGCGCCGGCGCGTGCGCACGCTGCAGATGCAGCAGGCCAGCCAGCGGCCGGCGCTGCCGTGATGACTCTTGGTCCCTACGCTTCCTTCATCGTCACATCCTACGCGCTGGTGGCAGCCGTGGTGGTGATCCTGATCGTCTGGATCGCCATCGACCATCGGCGCCAGACGCAGCGTCTGCGCGCACTCGAGGCCAGCGGCATCGTCCGCCGCTCCGGCCGCAGTGCCACGGACATGTCATGAGCGAGCAGGCCCTTCCCAAGCGCCGCTCCTGGCTGATGGCGCTGCCGCTGCTGGCCTTCGCGGCGATGGCGGCACTGTTCTGGTTCAAGCTCGGCTCCGGCGACCCCTCGAAGCTGCCCTCGGCCCTGATCGGCCGGCCGGCGCCGCAGACCGCGCTGCCGGCGCTGGAAGGCCTCACGGCCAATGGCGCGCCGGTGCCCGGGCTCGATCCTGCGGCCTTCATCGGCAAGGTCAGCCTCGTCAATGTCTGGGCGTCGTGGTGCGTGCCCTGCCACGAGGAAGCGCCGCTGCTGACCCAGCTTGGCCAGGACAAGAGGCTGCAACTGGTCGGCATCAACTACAAGGACGCGCCCGACAACGCCCGGCGCTTCCTCGGCCGCTACGGCAATCCGTTCGGCATCGTCGGCGTCGATGCCAACGGCCGCGGCGCTATCGAATGGGGCGTGTACGGCGTCCCGGAAACCTTCCTGGTCGGCCGCGACGGCCGCATCGCCTACAAGCTGGTGGGCGGCATCACCCCGGAGAACTTCGCGCGCGTGCTCAAGGTCGAGATTGACAAGGCGCTGAAGGCGGGAAGCTAGCGCAGGTGTCGTCCCCGCGACGGCGGGGACCCATAGACACCGACCTCCCATTGAGAACGCTGTGGCAATGGCTCAGCTTGAACACTTTCCCGGAGAGTATGGGTCCCCGCCGTCGCGGGGACGACTCATGGAAAGGCCGGCGGCTGATCGATAGTCCGTAAATAATTCTTCGCTTTTATCTGCGGTTCATTTCACCGCCTTGCGTCCGCCATGAATGGCCCGCTAGCTTGAATTGTTACTTAAACCGTCCTTGGAGGACATCCAATGCGTCATTTCTCGATTGCTTCACTCACCGCCGCTGCACTCACTTTCGGCCTGCTCGCCGCCTCGCCCTCGATGGCGCAGACCGCCCAGCCCGCTGCGCCTGCCACCAAGATGGCGCCCGCTGCCACGGGCAAGATGGCTCCAGCCACTGAGTCCAAAATGGCACCGGCGCCGAAGGCCGAACTGATCGACATCAACTCCGCCAGCGCCGACGTGCTCGATGCGCTGCCCGGCATCGGCAAGGCCTATTCGGCCGCGATCATCAAGGGCCGCCCCTACAAGGGCAAGGACGAGCTGGTGCAGAAGAAGATCGTGCCGGAAAAGACCTATGAAGGCATCAAGGACAAGATCATCGCCAAGCAGAAGAGCTGAGCGGCCCTTTACTTGAGTTGATTTCCAGACGCATCGGCGCACCCGCGCCGGTGCGTTTTGTTTTGCGACGGCGTGTGTGGACGTACCCCCACCCCGACCCTCCCCCGCAAGCGGGAGAGGGGGCTAAAGCGATTGGTGAGATCGCGGTGCTAACCACCCACGCCGGTCGTTCCCTCTCCCGCTTGCGGGGGAGGGCTAGGGAGGGGGCGCCGCAAGCGCTGCGCCATCAATCCGAACTACTTCGTCACTTCGCCTTCATCCGCGGCGCTCTCGGCGAGCGACACCGGCTCCAAGTGATGGCGCTTGACCAGGCCCATCTGGGTCAGCGCGAACACCATGGTCAGCGGCACCATGCCGAAAGCCTTGAACGCCACCCAGAAATCCGTGGTCTGGGTGCGCCAGATGATTTCGTTGAGCACCGCCATCGCCAGGAACCACAGCGCCCAGCGCAATGTCAGGATGCGCCAGCCCTGCGCCGTCAGATTGAACATCTGGTCGAACATGATGGCGATGAAGGAACGGCCGAACAGCAGCCCGCCGCCGAGGATCGCGGCGAACAGCGCATAGACGATGGTCGGCTTCATCTTGATGAAGGTCTCGTCGTGCAGGATCAGAGTCAGCGTGCCGAACACGATCACCACCACCGCGGTGACGATGGCCATCAGCGGCACGTGCTTCGTCACCACATAGGACGCGATCATCGCCACCACCACTGCGACCATGAAGGCGCCGGTGGCGACGAACAGGTTGGCCTTGGCGTTGGCGATGAAGAAGATGATCAGCGGCCCGAGTTCGGTGGCCAGCTTGAACAGCGGGTGCGGTTTGTTGGTTGCAATCAGTTCGGTCATGTCAGCTCTCGATTCCCGCAATCGCCTGGGCAAAATCCCGCGCGGTGAACGGCGCGAGATCGTCGATCCCCTCGCCGACGCCGATGAAATGCACCGGCAGTTTGAACTTCTCCGCCAGCGCCACCAGGATGCCGCCGCGCGCGGTGCCGTCGAGCTTGGTCATGACCAGGCCGGTCACCCCAGCCATACGATGAAACGCCTCGACCTGCGACAGCGCGTTTTGTCCCACCGTGGCGTCCAGCACCAGCAGCACCGCATGCGGCGCCGACGCATCGACCTTCCTGATGACGCGGACGACCTTCTCCAGTTCGACCATCAGCTCGGCCTTGTTCTGCAGCCGGCCGGCGGTATCGATCAGCAGCACGTCGCGGTTGTCGGCGCGGGCTTCGGTGACGGCGGTAAAGGCGAGACTTGCGGAATCCGAGCCCTGCGCGGCGGCGATGACCGGTGTCTTTGTCCGTTCGCCCCAGACTTTCAATTGCTCGATGGCCGCCGCGCGAAAGGTGTCGCCGGCGGCGAGCATGACCTTGCGGCCTTCGGCGGAGAATTTTGCGGCAAGCTTGCCGATGGTGGTGGTCTTGCCGGAGCCGTTGACGCCGACCACCAGGATCACAAAGGGCTTCTGCAGGGAGTCGACGACCAGGGGTTTGGCCACCGCCGACAGCACCTTTTCGACCTCAGTGGCCACCACGCCCTTCACGTCGTCGGCGGAGATCGCCTTGTCGTAGCGGCCATGGCCGACCGCCTTGGCGATCCGCGCCGCCACCTCGGTGCCGAGGTCGGCGCGCAGCAGCACGTCCTCGATATCCTCGAGCATGGCGCGGTCGAGCTTGCGTTTGGTGACGAGGTCGGCGACCGCGGTTCCCAGCGAACTCGAGGTGCGTTTCAGGCCGCTGGACAGCCGCCGCCACCAGCTCAGTTTCGGCGTTTCAGGAGTGTCGTTCATGTCGGGGCTGTGTTAGCCGTTTCGCGCCATGAACGAAAGCCAAGACCATTTCCGGGACGATATCGAGGCAGAACCCCGCCTGCCGCCCCGCACCGACGCGGTCGAACTGACCGAAGCCGAGATCCTGTCGCGGGTGCTGCACCGCGACGGGTTGATGCTGGTGATCGACAAGCCGGCCGGGCTGCCGGTGCATCGCGGCCCCAAGGGCGGCGCCAACCTGGAATCCGCGTTCGAGTTCCTGCGCTACGGCCTGCCGCGGCCGCCGGTGCTGGCCCACCGGCTCGACCGCGACACGTCCGGCTGCCTGGTGCTCGGCCGCCACCGCAAGGCGACGGCGTCCCTGGGCCTGCTGTTCAAGCACAGCCGGATTTCCAAGACCTATTGGGCGGTGGTCGAGGGCGGCCCCGCGGAGGATGAAGGCACCATCGACATGCCGCTCGGGCGGTTGAATGCCGAGCGGGGCTGGTGGATGAAACCGGACCCCGCGGGACTGAAGGCCGTTACCAATTTTCGGGTGCTGGGGCGCGGCGACGGCCTCGCCTGGATGGCGCTGGAGCCGGTCACCGGCCGCACCCACCAGCTGCGGGTCCATAGCTCGGCGTCGGGCTGGCCGATCGTCGGCGATAATATCTACGGCAGCGGCCCACGCTTCGGCGAGCCGACCCTGCATCTGCATGCCCGCGAGATCGTGATCCCGATTTCCCGCAACAAGGACCCGATCCGCGTGGTCGCCCCCGCCCCGCCGCACCTGCATGCGCGGCTGCGGGCCTGCGGCTGGAACGGGGAATGATGCGGCGGGCCTGACGGCTATACGACCAGCCCCTGCTGGATGCTCCAGGTCTGGTCGGGCTTGAGGGTTGCGGTCATGGCCGTCACATTGGGCGGGAACGCCACCTGTGCCTTGGCCGCGAGCTGGGACAGGTCCATGACCTCGCCCTGCGTCACGTCGGCGACCGTCACCCAGTATTCGGGAAGGGGCATGAAGACGCTGGTGATGTTCGGCATCGCCTGAATCACCATGATGGGCGAGCCGCTCATGCCGATGCCGACACCCAGCGTGTTGATCGGAATCGTACCGTCGCAGGAGACGATCAACTCGTTGGCCGGGCCGGCGAACTTCTGGCCGGTGAAGCTGAATGCACCGTCGGCGCCGGTCAGCGTGATACTGTTGCCGGCCGTGGCCGGCACGACCTGCGACGCGGCGTACTGCACGCCCGGCGCCAGCAGGCCGGTCTCCAGCCAGGCCAGATCGTAGGCCTCCCGCCACCTGAAATTGACCTCCACGCCGCTGGCGATCGGCATCGCGAACCAGGCCAGCGCATGGCCGTTCGGGTCGCGTCCGGGCGCCTGGTAGCAAACGAAGGTCTGCGTCCTGCCGCTGTTGTTGTGAAAGCGCAGCGTATGCAGCGGCGGCTGCCCCGGCGCCGCCTCGAAGAGCACCACGTGGCTGTTGTCGCTATCGATGCTGCGGTTGATGAAATCGATCGAAATGGCCGACGGCATTGTCCCCTCCCCCAATGCAGCGACCCTCTCTCGCCGCGTAGCGGAACGGTATCACTATCTTTGGTTGAGGCAACTGCTAGACTGCCAGCCGAGCGCCGTCATGCCCCGTCACGGTCAGCCGCCGCACCGCGCCGGGGATATCGCCTGCGATCGCCACCGGGATGAAATGCTCGGTGCGGCCCTGCGTCGGGCTCTCGATCAGCACATTTCGCACGGCGCCGGTCTCTGCCGAAAGCCGCCGCTGCAGCGCCGTCTCCCCGGTGGCACGCAGGCGTTTTGCCCGGTCCTTGATGACAGCGCCCGCCAGCTGCGGCATCCGCGCCGCCGGCGTGCCGGGCCGCGGCGAATAGGGAAACACATGCAGGAAGGTGAGGTCGCAGTCCGCGACCAGATCCTGCGAGCGCGCGAACATGTCTTCCGTTTCGGTGGGAAAGCCGGCGATGATGTCGGCCCCGAAGGCGACGTCCGGCCGCAGCCGGCGCACCTGGGCACAGAAATCCATCGCATCCTGGCGCAGGTGCCGCCGCTTCATGCGCTTCAGGATCATGTCGTCGCCGGACTGCAGCGACAGATGCAGATGCGGCATCAGCCGGTCGTCGTCCGCGATGACGTCGAGCAGGTCGCGGTCGACCTCGATGGAATCGATCGACGAGATGCGCAGCCGCTGCAGTTCAGGCACATGGCGAAGGATCTGTTTGACCAGAAAGCCCAGTTTCGGCGCGCCCGGCAGGTCGGCACCATAGCTGGTGAGATCGACGCCGGTGAGCACGATCTCGGCGTGGCCGGCCTCGACCAGTGCGCGGACCTGATCGACCACGCCGCCCATCGGCACCGAGCGCGAATTGCCGCGACCATAGGGGATGATGCAGAAGGTGCAGCGATGGTCGCAGCCGTTCTGGATCTGCACGAAAACCCGCGGCAGCCCGCTCTGAAAGCCGTCGAGCAGATGCGGCGCCATCTCGGTGACCGCCATGATGTCGGCGACGGCGATCTTCTGCTCGTCGCCGGGGCCGAAGTCCGGCCTGTCCAGCGCTGCCCGCGTATCGCGCCAGGCGCCGCCGCGCATCTTCTCGTCATTGCCGACCACGCGGTCGACCTCGGCCATGCCGGCGAACATCAAAGGCTCGGTCTGCGCCGCGCAGCCAGTGACCACGATGCGCGCGCCCGGCCGTTCGCGCTTCAGCCGGCGGATCGACTGCCGCGCCTGCCCCACCGCCTGGCTGGTGACGGCGCAACTGTTGATGACAATGGTGTGGGACAGCCCGGCACCTTCCGCCTCGCGGCGGATCACCTCGGATTCGTAGCTGTTGAGGCGGCAGCCGAAGGTGACGACTTCGACGCTCATGTCACGCGACGGACTTGAACAGCGTCGGATCGAATCGCCCCGCATATTCGAACGTCGCAGGACCGGTCATCAGCACGTGGTCATCGCGCTCGCGCCATTCGATGGTCAGTTCGCCGCCCGGCAGGGTCATGTGCACGATGCGGTTGGTGCGCTTCAGCCGCGCCGCCGCCATGCGCACCCAGGCCTTCTGGCTCTTGTCGCTCTACACGGTGCTGGTCTTCCCAGTGCAGGCCGGTGTGAGCCTGCACCAGGCGCCGCATCTCATCGAAAACGGCCTGTCGCCGCTCGTCGCCGCCACGGTGATCAGCTTCTTCTCGGCGATGTCGGCCGTCGCCAGCTTCGGTGTCGGCTTCCTGCCGCGGCGCTGGCCGCTGCGCTACGTGATGTCGCTTGCCGCCGTCCTGCTGGGGACGGGGACGGTGGGCCTGATCGGCGTTGCCTCGGCCGAGGCCGCCTACCTGTTTGCCGGCCTGTTCGGGCTGGGCATCGGCGGCGTCATGACCCTGCTGCCCATGGCCTGGGCCGACTATTTCGGACGGGAAAGCTATGGCGCCATCCGCGGCGTCGCCCTGTCGTTGCAGGTCCTGGCCCAGGCGGCCGGTCCGGTCGCCTCCGGCCTGCTGCGTGACGCCAGCGGCACATATACGAGCTCCCTGATCCTGTTCGGCGTGCTGGCGGCGCTGGCCGCCATAATCGCCGTGCTGGCGCGCCATCCCCGGCCCATCACCGCTTAGCAGCTTGCACCTCGCCGCCGGGTCCCGTACCCTTTTTGCAGCCCGAAAGAGGCTGCACCGCCGGACAAGGGAGAAAACGGCGGTCGCGATTGAGGAAACGGCTTCGCATCAGGGACGAAACAGCCGGCAATTGGGGCCTTCCGCGGGACCAGGGTGATCCCGGGGGATAAGTGCACGCTGGCGACAAGCACGGTCACGGAGACAGACGGCATGCCGCCATTGCTGGAGGTAAGGGCACTTCATACCGAATTCAGGACGGGCGCCGGGCTGGTGCGCGCCGTCGACGGCATTTCCTACACCGTCGAGCACGGCGAGACCGTGGCCATCGTGGGCGAGAGCGGCTCGGGCAAGTCGGTTGGCGCGCTCAGCATCCTGCGCCTGATCCCCAATCCGCCGGGACTGATCACCGGCGGCGAGATCCTGTTCGACGGCAAGGATTTGCGCGGGCTCTCCGAGGCCGAGATGCGCGAGATCCGCGGCCGCGACATCGGCATGGTGTTCCAGGAGCCGATGACCTCGCTCAATCCCGTTCTCACCATCGCGCGCCAGATCACCGAGACGCTGGAGCAGCACCAGGGCGCCGACCGGGCGACGGCGGAGCGCCGCGCGCTCGAGCTGCTGGAAATGGTCGGCATCGCCGATCCCAAACGCCGGCTCAGGCAGTATCCCCATCAGCTGTCCGGCGGCATGCGCCAGCGCGTCATGATCGCGGTGGCGCTGGCCTGCAATCCCAAGCTGATCATCGCCGACGAGCCGACCACGGCGCTCGACGTCACCATCCAGGCGCAGATCCTCGAGCTGATGAAGTCGCTGACGCGCAAGCTCGGCGTCGCCCAGATCATCATCACCCATAATCTCGGCGTCGTCGCCCGCTACGCCAGCCGGGTCAACGTCATGTACGCCGGCCGCATCGTCGAGGCGGGCAGCGCCGAGGCGATCTATCACAATCCCCGCCACCCCTACACGATGGCGCTCCTGAAGTCGGTGCCGCGGCTCGACCAGCCGCGCCGCGCGCGGCTGGACCCCGTCGACGGCCAGCCACCGGACCTGACGCG
>LNAP01000781.1_pt1 | contig 35209 bp, 34 predicted proteins | sample 602601 | NCBI WGS metagenome assembly LNAP01 (sample SAMN02440304, study PRJNA202911) | soil metagenome | biome: Subtropical and temperate rainforests or woodlands; isolation source: soil samples (1 kg each in a 20% v/v slurry with milli Q water) were... ... | reverse complement strand
CTCAAGAACGGCACCTACGGCGCACTGCGCTGGTTCGCCGATGTGCTACAGGTCAGCGATGCGCCGGGGCTGGACGTGCCGGGCCTGGACTTCTGCGCCATCGCCCAGGGCTACGGCGTGCAGGCGGTGCATGCCGCCACCGGCGCCGAGTTCGCCGCCGCCTTCAGCGCGGCCCTGGCCGGCGATCGCCCGGTACTGATCGAGGTGCCGACCCTGACCATCGAACCCTGATTCTCAAGGACTGAGCTTGCGCCGGGCTGCAGGCCCGGCAATGCCAACCGCGCCTTGCGCACACTCACCACAACAATAAAAAGAGGTGGCTATGAACACGACTTCGGTCAGTGAAGTGATGGAGGGGACGCCCCGGCAATCGCGGCCTGTTGCCGGCAGTGCCGATATCGGCACCTTGCTCGATGACGGGCCCTACACCGGGATGCAGAAGATCGTGGTGTTGCTGGCCGCGCTGTCGATCGTGATGGACGGTTTCGACGGTCAGCTCATCGGTTTCGCCATACCGCTGATGATCAAGGAATGGGGGATCACCCGCGAGGCCTTCGCCCCCGCGGTGGCCGCCGGGCTGATCGGCATGGGCATCGGCAGTGCCTGCGCCGGGCTGTTCGCCGACCGTTTCGGCCGGCGCATGGCGGTCATCGCCAGCGTGATCCTGTTCGGCACCGCGACCTGCGCCATCGGCCTGGCGCCGGATGCCCTGACCGTAGCGGCGCTGCGCTTTATCGCCGGGCTGGGCATCGGTGGTGCCTTGCCCAGCGCCACCACCATGACCGCCGAATTCACCCCGGCGCGCCGCCGCACCCTGGCGGTCACGGCGACCATCGTCTGTGTGCCCCTGGGCGGGATGCTGGCGGGGCTGTTCGCCTCCCACGTACTGCCGCTGTATGGCTGGCGCACCTTGTTCTTTATCGGCGGCAGCCTGCCCCTCGTCCTGGGGCTGTTGCTGCTGGCGACCTTGCCGGAGTCGCCGCGTTTCCTGGCGCGCCGGCCGCAGCGTTGGGGCGAGTTGACCGCGCTGCTGGGACGCATGGGCCGACCCATGCCCGAGGGCGTGCGCTACACCGATGCGCTGGAGCAGAAGAGCGAGCAGCAGGGCGGCTTCCGTGCCTTGTTCGCCCCCGGCTACGGGCGCGATACGGTGGCGGTCTGGGTGGCGTTCTTCATGTGCCTGACCGCCGTCTACAGCGCCTTCAGCTGGCTGCCGACCATGCTCCTGGCCGAAGGCTTGCCGCTGGCGCTGGCCAGTTCGGGCCTTACCGCCTACAACCTGGGCGGGGTGATCGGCGCGCTGGTCTGTGCGGTCGCCATGACCCGCTGGGGTTCGTTCTGGCCGCTGCTGATCTGCTGCGCCGGCGGCGCAGCCAGCGCCTTCGCCATGCAGGCGGTGGACGTCGACCAGAACACCAGCCTGCTGATCTTCGGCTTTGGTGTACATGGCCTGTTCGTCAACGCCGTGCAGTCCACCCTCTATGCGCTGTGCGCCTTCATTTATCCCACCGCCGTGCGCGCCACCGGCACCGCATCGGCCCTGGCCTTCGGGCGCATGGGCGCGATCCTCAGCGCCTTCGTCGGCGCCACGGTGATCACCCAGGGCGGCGCCCACGCTTACCTGACGTTGCTCGGAACGGTGATGGTCTTGGCGCTGATCGCCCTGGTGCTGGTGCGCCGCCATATTCCCCGGCGGGTGCCTGGATCAGCCCGGGCCGACAAGCAGCACCTTGCCGATCAACCCTCACAGCCATAAGGAGGTTCGATGAACATCAGCATTCTCGGAGCAGGCGCCATGGGCTCGCTGTTTGGCGGCCTGCTGGCGGAAAGCGGGCAGCAGGTCACGCTGCTGGACATCAACGACGCGCACCTGGAGGCGATCCGCCGCCAGGGATTGCGCCTGGAGACCGACAGCGGCGACCGACGCATCGGCGGCCTGAGCGCCTGCCGGCCAGAGCAGGTAACGGGCCAGCCTGACCTGCTGCTGGTCTTCACCAAGGCCCAGCACACCGACAGTGCGCTGCGCAGTGTTGCCGGCCATATCGGCGAGCACACGCGGGTGCTGACTTTGCAGAACGGCCTGGGCAACGCCGAAGCGCTGTGCCGCCACGTCGCCCCGCAACGGGTGATGATCGGCATGACCACCTGGCCCGCCGACATGGCCGGGCCGGCCCACGTCCGCTCCCATGGCCAGGGCGTGGTCCGGCTGATGTCGCTGGAGGGTGTCGAACGCCAGGCCAGCAACCAGGTGGCCGCGGTGCTGGAGGCGGCGGGGCTGCAATGCGCGGTGGACCCGCAGGTCTGGACCTCGATCTGGGAGAAGGTGGCGTTCAACGCGGCCTTGAACAGCCTGTGCGCCGTCACCGGCTGCACGGTGGGGCAACTGGATGCCGCGCCGGAAGGCGTGGCGCTGGCCCGGGCCATCGTGCTGGAGGTGCTCAGCGTCGCGCAGTCGGTGGGGGTGGCAACGGATGCGCAGCGCTGCCTGGAGACGGTGGCCTATGCCATCGCCCACCACCGGACGCACAAGCCGTCGATGCTGCAAGACGTGCTGGCCGGACGGCCCACGGAAATCGGCGCGATCAATGGCGAGGTCCTGGCCAGGGCGCGCCAGGCCGGCATCGCCGTGCCGTACACCGAAACCCTGCTGGGGCTGCTGCGCCTGATCGAGGCGCGGGCGGCCACCGGAGGCGGTCATGAATAGCCACGCAAACCCGGTTCGGCGGCCTGAGTCGCGAGCCCATTTTTCCTGTGAGTCCTGCCTTCGAGGAGTTTTGTCATGAATGAGTCCCCAGCTGTCTACAGCGATCTGCACCTGCAACCCATCGCCGGGGAGTGGCGCGCCGGCGCCGCCGGCAAAACCCTGGCGGTGAGCAACCCGTTCGATGGCGCGCTGTTGCTGGAACTGGCCCAGGCCAACCGCGCGGACCTGGATGCCGCCTATGCCAAGGCCGCCGAAGTGCAGCCGCAATGGGCGGCGCTCGGGCCGTCGGCGCGGGCGGCGGTGCTGCATCAGGTGGTGGCGGTGTTCGACCGGCGCCGCGAGGAAATCGTCGACTGGATCATTCGCGAGTCCGGCAGCACCCGGCTCAAGGCGCAATTGGAGTGGGGCGCGGCGCGGGCCATCGCCCTGGAGTCGGCGTCGTTCCCGGCGCGGGTTCACGGGCGCATTCTCGAGTCCGATGTGCCGGGCAAGGAGAGCCGGGTCTATCGCAGTGCCCTGGGGGTGGTCGGGGTCATCAGCCCGTGGAACTTCCCGCTGCACCTGACCCAGCGCTCCATCGCCCCGGCGCTGGCTTTGGGCAACGCGGTGGTGGTCAAGCCGGCCAGCGATACGCCGGTGTGCGGCGGCCTGCTGCTGGCGAAGATCTTCGAGGAGGCCGGCCTGCCGGCGGGCGTGCTCAGCGTGGTGGTGGGGGCGGGCAGCGAGATCGGCGATGCCTTTGTCGAGCATCCGACTCCCTCGTTGATCACCTTCACCGGTTCGACCCCGGTGGGGCGTGGCATCGGCCGTATCGCCAGTGGCGGCGCACACCTCAAGCATGTGGCCCTGGAGCTGGGCGGCAACAGCCCGTTCGTGGTCCTGGCCGACGCCGATCTCGAACAGGCGGTGAACGCGGCGGTGTTCGGCAAGTTCCTGCACCAGGGGCAGATCTGCATGGCGGTCAACCGGATCATTGTCGACGACAGCCTCTACGACGCCTTTGCCGCGCGCTTCGTCGAACGGGTCAAGGGCCTCAAGGTCGGCGATCCGCAATCGATCGAGACGGTCATCGGCCCGGTGATCAATGAGCGGCAGTTGCAAGGCCTGCGGGAGAAGATCGAGCTGGCCCGCCGCGAAGGCGCCGAGCCGCTCTACGAGGGCGGGGCCCAGGGCAACCTGCTGGCGCCCCATGTCTACGGCGAGGTCACAGCCGACATGGACCTGGCGCGCAATGAAATCTTCGGCCCGCTGGTGGGGCTGCTGCGCGCGCGGGACGAGACCCATGCCCTGGAGCTGGCCAACGCCAGCGAATTCGGTCTGTCCAGCGCGGTGTTCACTCGCAACCTGGAGCGTGGGGTGAACTTCGCCCGGCAGATTCGCGCGGGCATGACCCATATCAACGATATCCCGGTGAACGACGAGGCCAACGCGCCCTTCGGTGGGGAAAAGAACTCGGGGCTCGGGCGCTTCAACGGCGACTGGGCGATCGATGAGTTCACCCGCGATCACTGGATCAGCGTGCAGCACTCGGCGCGTCGTTATCCCTTCTGATGCGTTGAGCTGACGATCTCGCCCGGCCCCTGAACAAGGCCGGGCATTCTTGCAGCCGATAGGAGGCGGGCCTGGAGCGGCCTGTCGGGGAACGGCTGCGCCTATGCAAAGCGGAGAACAATAATAATGAACACCCCTCACTGCATCCTCGCGCGCTCGCTGGCCGCGGCTTCATTGGCACTGGGCACGGGCCTGCCGGCCTGGGCCGAAGAAGGCGGCTTTTTCGACGACGCCAAGACTGACCTGGTGCTGCGCAACTATTACTTCAATCGGGACTTTCGCGATCCCGGGGCGGCCAAGAGCAAGGTCGAGGAATGGGCCCAGGGTTTTATCCTCAAGTTCAATTCCGGCTACACCCCGGGCCTTGTCGGGTTCGGCCTGGACGGCATCGCCATGTTTGGCGTCAAGCTCGACAGCGGGCGCGGCACCAGTGGTTCGGAGCTCTTGCCAGTGCACGACGACGGGCGCGCGGCGGACAACTACGGCCGCGCCGGCGTGGCGGCGAAAATGCGTATTTCCGCCACTGAATTGAAGGTTGGCGAGTTGCTGCCGGACATTCCGCTGCTGCGCTACGACGACGGCCGGCTGCTGCCGCAGACCTTCCGCGGGGCGATGCTCGATTCGCGGGAAATCGCCGGGCTGGGGTTGCAGGCCGGGCAGTACCGTTCGGTGAGCCTGCGCAACTCCTCGGACATGCAGGACCTCTCGGCCTGGGCCGCGCCCGGGGTGGCCTCCGACGGCTTCACCTATGCCGGCGCCGAGTACCGCTTCAACCAGCAGCGCACGCTGGTCGGTGCCTGGCATGCGCAGTTGGAAGACATCTATCAGCAAAGCTACTTCAACCTGCTGCACAAGCAGTCGGTGGGCGACTGGGTGCTGGGGGCGAACCTTGGTTATTTCATCGACAAGGATGACGGCCAGGCGCGCATCGGCGAGATCCGGAGCCGCACTGCCTATGCCTTGCTCTCGGCCTCAACCGCCGGGCATACCCTGTACCTGGGCTTGCAGAAGGTCAGTGGCGACAGCCCGTGGATGTCGGTGTACGGCAGCAGCGGCCGGACCCTGGGCAACGATATGTTCAACGGCAACTTCAGCAATGCCGACGAGCGTTCCTGGCAGGTGCGTTATGACTACAACTTTGCCGCCATGGGCGTGCCGGGGTTGTTGGCCATGGTGCGCTATGGGCATGGCGAGAATGCCACGACCAAGGCCGGGAGCAATGGCAAGGAGTGGGAGCGGGATACGGAGGTGGGGTATACCTTTCAGAGTGGGAGTCTGAAGAATCTCAGTGTGCGGGTGAATAACGCTACCAATCGGCGCAGCTTTAACAGCGACTTTGATCAGACTCGGGTGATTGTCAGCTATCCGTTGTCGTTCTGAACCTTCCAGCTCCGTCGCGGGTAGGCGCGGCCGGTCGACGCTCGATTGTCCGCGATGATGTCTGTTTTGGCGCTGCCGTTTTGATGGCGTACATGTCATGGCAGGCACGTTTGCAGGCTTCTGTAGGAGCGAGGCTTGTCCGTGATGGCGTCCGTGCTGGCGCTGCATTTTTTGGACGGTGTACATATCCATTCCTGCGGTAACGGCGGCTTAGGGTTCCGCCCTTACGGCGGCTCACTTTTGAAAAGCGCAAAAGTAACCAAAACGCTCTTGCCCCACCACTCGGTGCCTCGCCTAGGCTCGGCATACCCTCACTCCGGCATTGATCCGTGGGCCGCCGCCACAGGCCATCCATGGCCTGGGGCGGCTAACCCGGCATCCTTGCCGGGTTACCCACGGCTCAATGCCTGCGTTCGGCCATCGTGGTTAACGGGGCTTTCAGATCAAAAGCCAGACGGCGGCCTACCGGCCGGCCTGGGGCTGAGTCGCTCCCTGTAGCCGCTGCCGAGCCTGCGAGGCTGCGATCGACCCCGAAGGGGGCGCAGGATCTTGAGGTCGCTGAAGGCCTGCGGCCTTATCGCAGCCTGCGGCAGCGGCTACAGGGGGGGCGTGTACTGTGAGGCAGTAGGTTACGCATCTTCTGTAGGAGCGAGGCTTGCCCGCGATGGCGTTGGTGAGGCCGCCACGCCAGTATCGGCATGCCGTCGGCGCAAGGCTTGCGGTACTATGGCCGCCCACGTTTTCTGGAAGTTGCCTGGATGAGTAAGCCCGGTCAATTGGTTCTGGTCGCGCTGCGCAAGATGATCGCCTCGGGCGAGCTGGCGGCGGGGGAGCGGTTGATGGAGATCCCCACGGCGGAGCTGTTCGGGGTGTCGCGGATGCCGGTGCGCATGGCGTTTCGTACCCTGGAGCAGGAAGGCCTGCTGGTGCGGTTTGGCGGGCGTGGGTTCCAGGTGCGTTCGGTGAGTGCCGAGGACATCGCCGGCGCGGTCGAGGTGCGGGGTGTGCTCGAGGGGCTGGCGGCGCGTCAGACTGCCGAGCGCGGCTTGTCGCAGGAGGCGCGGGCGGCCCTTGAGTTGTGCCTGGCCCAGGGCGACCAGTTGTTCGCCAAGGGTTATGTGACCGAGGACGACCTGGAGGTCTATCACGACCTCAACATGCGTTTTCACCAGGTGATTGTCGAAGGCAGCCACAACCCGGCGATCGCCGATGCCCTGGCGCGCAACGATCATCTGCCGTTCGCCTCGGTGACCGCTCTGGCGGTGGATCGCCAGGACATGGCCCGCGAATACCGGCGCTTCAACTACGCCCATATGCAGCACCATTCGGTGTTCGATGCCCTGGTCAATCGCCAGGGCGCGCGGGCCGAGGCGATCATGCGCGAGCACGCCAACGCCACCCTGCGCTATGCCGAGATCTTCAGCAGCGCGGCGGCGGACGAGCGGATGAAGGTGATTCTCCGCCCCGCCTGAATCCCTTCAGATATCCAGCACCAGCAGCGGCGTTTTCGAGCGCGAGCAGCAGGGGGTGAACTGGTCGTTGCGCGCCTGTTCGTCCTCGGTGAGGAACAGGTCGCGGTGCTCCGGCACCCCCTCCAGCACCCGGGTCAGGCAGGTGCCGCAAATCCCTTGCTCGCAGGACATGGCAATCTCGATGCCATGGCTCTCCAGGACCTGCACCACGCTCTTGTCCGCGGGCACCGCAAAGACCTGGCCGCTGCTGGCGACCTTTACCGAGAAACTGCCATCGGCGCGGGTGTCGACGGGGGCGGCGGCGAAGTACTCGCGATGCAGGCAGGGCTCCTGCCAGCCTGCAGCCTTGGCCGTGTCCAGCACGTGCTGCATAAAGCCGCCGGGGCCACACACATAGACATGAACATCGTTGCGCGGCGTGGCCAGGGCCTTGGCCGCGTCCAGCGCCGTCTCGGGTTCCTGGTCGAAATGCAGGAACACCCGGTCGGCAAAAGGCGAGCCACATAGACGCTGGACAAAGGCTGCGCGCTCCCGCGAACGGGCGCAGTAGTGCAGCTCGAAATCCGCGCCGCTGTGGGCCAGGCGTTCGGCCATGCACAGGATCGGGGTGATGCCGATGCCGCCGGCGAACAGCAGGCTGCGCCGGGCTTCATGGGCCAACGGAAACAGATTGCGCGGCTCGCTGATAGTCAGCCGTGTGCCGGGGTGGATCTGCTCGTGCATGGCCAGCGAGCCGCCCCGTGAGGCCGGGTCCTTGAACACGCCGATCAGGTAGCGATGGCGTTCTTCGGGGTGGTTGCACAGGGAGTATTGGCGGATCAAGCCGCCGGGCAGGTGCACATCGATATGCGCGCCGGCGCTGAAGGCCGGCAGCGGGCTGTCATCGGCACTGGCCAGCTCGTAGCTGCAGATGTCCTGGGCTTCGTCGTTACGGGATACCACCACCACATCGTTCATCGTCGGTCCTCCGAGTGCTGCCGCCCGTGGCGGTCACTTCTGTTTCTTTTGTTGGGTAAAAGGCTGGGTAAAGGGCAGGGCGCGGCACCGGTGAAATGCCGCGCAGGATCAGGCCGTGGCCGTGGCGATCAGCTGCGTTTCGCCGGCGCGTTCCTGGGCGATCAGGCGCTCCAGCACCCGCCGCGACTGCACGCCGCCGGCGTCGATATTCAGCTTGAGCAGGTTGCGCGTGGGATGGGCGAGCAGGTTCTGTTGCTGGCGTTCGAGCATCTCCAGGTCTTCGCTGAAAATCTTGCCCTGGCCTTCGCGAATGTTCGCGGTCAGCGCCTCGTCCTTCGGGTTGAAGTTGCGCGCCATGCCCCAGAAATACCAGATCGAGGTGTCGCTTTCCGGGGTGATGAAATCCACCACTATGCTCGACGCCTTGGACTGCGCCGGCGCGTCATAGCCGCCTTGGCCGGCATAGGCCACGCCGACTTCGATCAGCACATGGCTGGGCGGGGTGAAGCGGCAGATCTGCCAGCGGTCCACCGGCACATCGTCGGCCAGGCCATTGCCGCGCAGGGCCATGCGCCAGAACGGCGGGGCCATGATGTTTTCCATATGCCGCGCGGTGACCACTTCATCGCCTTCGACCCTGGTGGTCGGCGGCGCCTCGTCGATTTCCTTCTGGCCGATGCTGGAGGCGTGGACGTAGGTTTCGTGGGTCAGGTCCATCAGGTTGTCGATCATCAGCCGGTAGTCGCACTGGATGTGGAACAGCCCGCCACCGTAGGCCCACTCATCGCTGACCGCCCATTCCAGGTGATGGATCAGCGCCGGGTCGGCCAGCGCCTGGTCGCCGGGCCAGACCCAGATAAAGCCGTAGCGCTCGACCACGGCAAAGGTCTTGTTGCAGGGGAAGCCGCGCACCCGTTGCCCGGGCATTTCCACGGTCTTGCCATCGCAGCCCATCACCAGGCCGTGATAACCGCACACCAGATTGCCGTTTTCCACATAACCCAGCGACAGCGGCGCGCCGCGATGGGGGCAGAAGTCCTCGACCGCCGCGACCCGGCCCTCCAGGCCACGATAAAACACCATCTTCTCCCCGCAGATCTGCCGCCCCAGGGGCTTGTCGGCGATTTCATCGGGGGTGCAGGCAACGTACCAAGTGTTCTTGGGGTACATGGAAGGCTCTCCAGGCGAGTGATTGTTTTTATTTAATGGATCCATTAGAGGGGCCGTGGTGTTTGAGTGTCAACGATAAAGGCGCGAATTTAGGTTGATTTATGGGCGATTATCGGACTGCTAGTTGTATCTTTGTTTTTTAATGGATCCATTTTTGAGTGTTGTAAAACACTCCCAATGGCAAAAAGCGTCAGCGATGAAGGTGGGGGATGTCGACGTTCGTCGACCCGAACTGTCGAGCGGGAAGCCGCTCATGCGGCGGCATCTCTTGGGGGGAAATCGCTGGGGGGCAGGCCTTGGTTACTTCATGGGGGGAAGCCGAACGCCTGCTCTTCCAGGTTGGCCTGGATCAACTCGGCCAATTGCCGGGTGGCCGGCGTAAGGTCCTTGCCGCCGCGGTGAAGCACATAACCCAGGGTCGGTACCGCGGGTAAACCGGGCATGAGGGCGAGATGGCTCGGCAGCCCGATGCGGGTGCGCAAGGTCAGCCCCAGCCCGGCCGCCACGGCCGCCCAGATGCCGGCGACGCTGGGGCTGGTCAGGGCGATCCGCCAGGGAATATGCGCCTCGTCCAGGGCCTGGGTGGCGGCACTGCGCAGCACGCACGGGGCATCGAACAGGATCAGCGGCAGTGGCGAGTCCGCCGGCAGCGGCGGCATGTCGCGCGCGCCGATCCAGTGCATCTGGGTTTCACCCAGGCGGGTGGCATGGGGCGATGTCTGCCCCGTGTCCCAGGCTAGCGCCAGGTCCAGGCCGTCGCTGTCGATCAGGGCAAGCAGTTCGGCATTGCGCGCGATCCTGACTTCGAGATTCACCCGTGGGTAGGTCTTGACGAAGCGCCGGAGGATATCGCTGAGAAAGTGCTCGCCAAAGTCCTCCTGCAACCCCAGGCGTATCGTCCCGGTGGTCTGCTGTTCATGCAGGGTCTGGAAAATGCTGTCGTTCAGTTCCAGGAGCCGGCGGGCATGGCTGAGCAGCGACTCGCCGGTGGGCGTCAGGGCCAGCCCTCGACCGGACCTGGCCAGTACCGGCGTGCCGATCTGCTCCTCGAGTTTCTTGAGCTGGGCGCTCACCGCGGAGGTCGAGCGGCCGAGCCGATCCGCCGCCTTGGCGAAGCTGTTGAACTCCACGCCGGTGACAAAGGTACGCAGTACATCGAGATCGAAGGTCGGACGGCGCATTCGAATAGTCCACTGATTCGGGATTGTGGCTTCCATTAAATCCAATATTCGGGATGGTTTCGAGTTGATATTTTTCTCCCGTCATTGGGTTATTCAACGAGGAAGCATCATGGATACAGCGATGGGGCAGGGGCGAGAGCCTGAGTACGCGCAAAAATTTGCCGACCTGACCAGGGACGTACTGTTCAGCGATATCTGGCAGCGTACCCAGCTGTCGGCTCGGGAACGCAGCCTGGTGACGGTGGCGGCGCTGGTGGCGTTGTACCGCCTGGAGCAGCTGCCGTTTCATCTGCAGCGGGCGCTGGACAACGGCCTGGGGCGCGACGAGTTGGCTGAGGTGATCACCCATCTGGCGTTCTATTCCGGCTGGCCGACAGCCGCCTCGGCGCTGAAGGTGCTCAGCGATCTACAGGGTTCCAGCCTCGGTTTGCAGGAGTAAGCGTTTATGCCTTTTGCCCGTATTTCCTTGCACCGCGGAAAGTCCGCCGAGTACCTGCAGGCCTTGTCGCAGGGGCTGCACGAGGTGCTGGTCGAGCGTTTCGAAGTGCCGCTGGCAGACCGCTTCCAGATCATTCACCAACATGAAGCGGGCGAGCTGATATTCGACCGCGATTATCTGGGCGGCCCGCGCAGCCATGACTTTGTGCTGATCGCGATCACCGCCGGCCGGCCTCGATCGGTCGAGACCAAACGGCGTTTCTATCGCGACCTGGTCGAGCGGCTGGGCCGGGCGCCGGGCATCGATGCCGAGGATGTGATGGTGGTGATTACCACCACCGAGGCAGAGGACTGGTCGTTTGGCGGTGGGCGGGGCAATTAGCCTGCCTATGCGTTTCTGGTATCAGCCCTATCCAACGGATCGAAGCGCTCGCTCGTGTCCATGCGGATATTTCGCAGGCCCAGGGTTTCCAGGTGCGATGGGTACAGAGACTCGGAAAAATAGCTGATCAGGAGCGAGCGCCGGCGTGCGCCGCTCGCGTTCAGGCTGCCCGCGTGCAGCAGATCGACATCGAACACCAGGATGTCGCCGGCGGCGCCTGAAAGCTGCACGGACCGCGACTCGTCGCTGAAGTCGAATGGCGGCGCTGCCGGATCGGGACGATGGCTGCCGGGGACGATGCGGGTGGCGCCGTTCTCGGGGCCGTAGTCGTCGAAAAAAGCCAGGGCGTTGGCTATGTCGCCTGGCCGTTGGGCTGACAGGTCGCGGTGCAGCTGCTGATGGCCGCCACCGGCCAGGGGCTCGCGCCCTTCCACCTGGGAGAGAAAGAAGCGTTCCCCAATCAACTCACCCACCACCGCCAGCACCTGCGGCAGGCGACACACCGCCTGGACCTTCGAATCGGCGTCCAGCAGCGAATGGCGCCAGTCCATGCCTCGGGGCACGGGCCATTGGTTCGACGGCAGCACGCCCGCCTCGAACGTGGCGCGCAGGTCATCCAGCCATTCGGCCGGGATCGCTCGGCGCAGCAGCACGTAACCCTGTCGATGGAGTTGCTCGCGGTCAGTCATGGTTTTCTCGATTTCCTTATCAGCAATGCGTCCTGTGGAGCGGCCTGGGGCAATAACCGGTCAGTGATCAAGCGTAGCTTTAGCGAGTCCAGTGAGCGGGGCGAACAGGTTTTGTTGGAGAGGTTGTCACCATGCTGGCCCCAGACACGTATTCCCTACGCCTGGAAGAAGCGCCCGGGACGGCAGGGGGCAAGGGCAGGGGATGCCGTGCCGTCGATAATCTCCTCGCTGGCCAGGCGGCCGACTATCGCCGCCAGCGTGACGCCAGGGTGCATCGCACACACATACACGCCGCCGATATCGGGTAGATAACCGATGATGGGCGTGCCATCGACCGGCATGGGCCTGAGGCCGACACAGGCCGACTCCAGCTCGATGGAAGTAACGCCGTGGACTTGGTTCCGGATGGCCTGGGCGGTTCGTAGCGCTATCGCGGCTGGCTGGTTTTCCAGCGCGTCGTCCAGGTAATCTTCCGCCGCCAGTAGCCTGCCGTCCGTGCCTTGCCGCACTTCCATTTCCGGGTTGGAGATAAGGGTGTGCACGAGATCGGGTTGTGAGGCGTAGCGGATAAATATGGCTGGAGAGGCCGCTATTGGAAGGGGCAGGTTCAGCCGCTCGGTCAGCTGGGTGATGCCCGTCCCGGCGGCCAGCACGACAATCTCGGCCTCGAGGCTGCCCCTTGTGGTTTCGACGCCCGTCACCTGTGTACCCTGGGTGGTAAAGCCGAGCACCCGAGTCTGGGTGAGCAGCTGGGCGCCATGAGCCTGGGCACCGGCAAGCAACGCATGGGTGGCTTGCACCGCGTCCAGCGCGCCTTCTTCGGCGGCATACCAGGCCTGCTGCGGGGGATGCTTGAGGTTGGGCTCGAGGTCGAGGATCTGCGAGCGCGACACCCGGGTGGCCGAAGGCGGGTTACCTGAGGCTTGCGGCTCTTCACTTGGGCTTACGCCGTAGGACAGGGCGCCGCTCCAGCGCACCTTAAGGCCAGGCAGCTCGGTTTCGAGCCGGCGGTACTCCTGGATGGCCGCACCGCGCAATGACGCGATGGGATCGGGCCCGCTGTGGGAGGTGTTGATCCAGGCGAATGAGTGTCCCGTCACTCCAGACGCTACGTCTTCAGCCTCCACCAGGATGACCTGCGCGCCTTTGCCTGCCAGGTGATACGCCAGGGACGCGCCCACTATGCCGGCGCCAATGACCACGACTCGCTTGTTTACCGCGTTGCCCATACCAACCTCCGTGTTGTCGACCTGATGAGGGCAGGGCATCCGGATGAACTGATGCCTTGAGAACCGAACGGCCCGCTTCGCTACCTCCCTGTTATTTCTTGCGCACTGCTATTTCTTGCACTCCGCCAACACCACTTTGCAGGTGCCGGGCGTGCCGCCGGAGCGGCCGGCATAACGGATGCAGTTATTCAGGGATTTCTGGCGCGCCACACCCAGGGTGGAACCCCAGGCCAGGCCGCCTTCGCCGGAAGTGGGGAGCGCTTTGGCGTAACAGTTTGAGCCGATGCTGGCGGTCGAATAACGATACTGGGCGGCTTTGCTTGAACATCCCGCTATCAGCGCCAGGTTGATGGCGAGCAGGGAAAACAGGATCCATGACGAGTAGTTGCGTACTGCTGTTCTGGTCATTCCAGTTCCCCTGTATCAAGACGGTAAGAACGTGTTTGCAGTGTTGCTGTATTCAGCTTAGAGGGTATCGCGCCTGGCCTTGGAGCCGTCTGGCGGAGTGGGTGCGTTTGGCCCTGCCTTACGTCGGTTGCCATCCGTTTTTGCCTGATTGCCCTCATGGGTGTTGCGGCCAATGATCCTGGATTTCGTACCACGAAGCCTTGAACGCCACCTGAATGTGTTTCTGTTTATCGGCGGTGAAGGGCGTATCCAGGGTGCCCAGGGCGATCGAGATCCAGTCGGCGTGTTCGCCCTGGTCCCTGGACCAGAACAGCGACGAACCGCATTGGCCGCAAAACTGGCGCAGTACCGACTCGGAGGATCGATAGGACTGGAGGCTCTCGGCCCCCTGAACGATGTGCAGATCACTGCGCAACACACTGCCATAACTGGCGAACGCCGCCCCATGGCTTTTCCGGCACTGGCTGCAATGGCAGTGGGAAAGCGCCTTGGGGCGGGACGAGAGCTGGTATTTGACGGCGCCGCACAGGCAGCTGCCCTGGAAGGTGTCAGTCATTTAAGGGCGCCCCTTGAAACGAAAGGGCGCCCATTTAAGCAGTCGGTGTCGGGGATGTCGAACGGTTGAACCCACAACCAAAAGCGGACGTTCAACCTTCTCACTAACAGACCGCGAATAGCGTTAACGATGAAAACTGCGCACGGCGGTTCGAATGTGGGCTTTAATGCCCGGGCTTATATGCAGCCCCATGAGCTTCGACTCCATACGAAGGTGGATGCGCCTGATGGCGGGTTCAGGCTGCTGTGCACTTGTCTCATTCAAGGAAGAAATGACATTGAAAATAGCTTTCGGCGCCCTGTTGTTGACCTGGCTGGCTACTACCGCACTCGCTGACGAGAACCCTGTCGGCTTCCAAACTTCCATACTGGCGGACTCGCACAATGGGCGCGCACTGGAGATGGTCGTCTGGTACCCCAGCGCAACTACCGCAGCCACGCAGATGATTGGCGATGATGTGGTGTTCGTCGGGGCTCCTGCCGTCCGTGACGCGCCGCCCGCTGCTGGCAAGCATCCATTGTTGGTGCTCTCCCACGGGTACAGAGGTAACTGGAGCAACCAGATCTGGCTTGCCAGTGCCCTGGCTCACAGGGGTTACATCGTCGCCGCACTCAATCACCCTGGCACCACCACTCATGACCTTAGCCCTCAAGCCGCGGCGCAGTTATGGCAGCGGCCCGTCGATTTGCGCCGAGTCATTGACAGGGTCACGACTCAACCTGAAAAGTTCGGCTCGGTCGCCAATGGCCGAATTGCAGTAGTGGGCCATTCACTCGGCGGTTGGACCGCCCTGGAGATCGCCGGTGCTCGTTTCGATCCAGACCGCTTCGCCCAGGAGTGCAAAGCCCACCCGCAGTTATCAAGTTGCACCAACTATGGAAAGATAAAACCCGTAAGCACCTCGGAATCAAAGGCCGCGTTGACCGCCGATTTGCGCGATAAACGCGTCACTGCCGTGGTTGCATTGGACTTGGGCTTTTCGCGTGGCCTGACTGATGAAAGCCTGGCCGCGCTGCCGGTACCAGCGCTGGTGATCGCTGCCGGCGCGCCGTCGCACGACCTTCCCGCTGAGTTGGAGTCTGCCAACCTGGCCAAACGCCTGCCTTCGGCGTCAAGCCGCTACGTCGAAATCAGCGACGCAAGCCATTTCAGCTTCTTGTCGGTATGCAAACCTGGCGCGGAGGTCATGCTCGAAGAAGACGTACCAGGCGATGGCATCATTTGCCGGGATGGTGACAGCGCTCGCCCGCGTGAGGTGATTCAACAGCAGGTTGCAGCGCTGATAGCCGAGTTTCTTCAGTCATCCATCGACAAAGAAGACAGTTTGTAGACTCGTGGTGCGGGAGCTGCCGCAGTTCAACAAAAAAACTGGAGCAGTTTCAACACCCGTGCAATCTGGCGGATCGGTTGAATCCACAGCCCAAGGCGGAGGTTGTGCCGGGATGGCGACCCGCCATTCATTCAAGGCAGGCTTCGGGCGTCGCCGGCAAGCTATCGAGAAACGCGGCAATCTGCCGGGCACCGCGCAAGTGCAGGGTAGGAACCAGCGGGCCTATGGCCAGGCGCACCGCCTCGATACCCGGGCGGTAGCCACGGTCGAAATTCCACACGAAGTTCAGGAAGGTCAGGAATGCCCGGTCGAGCTTTTCCGTGCAGCCTGCGGCAAGGTCAGGCCGGGGGCGGTTCATCAGGCTGCGGATGATCACCCGGGTGAAACAGGTGAGCCGCGGGGTATCGAGCCAGATGATCAGGTCGGCACGGGGCAGGCGAAGGTCGAAGGTGCGCCGGGCATAGTTGCCTTCACACACCCAGGCAGCCGGTGCGACCGCTGCGCGGACCCGTTCGCGGAACTGCTCGGCGTCGGGTTCGACCCAGCCGGGCTCCCAGAACAGTGTGTCCAGGTGGACCACGGGCAGGTTCCGGCGCTTGCCGAGGGCGCGGGCGAGGGTGGACTTGCCGCTCCCGGCATTACCCAGAATTACAATCCGTTGCATGGGAACTTCCTGTCGCAAAAAAGCCGGCGATTGTGCAGGTTTTGCGGCGCCAGTTAAAGGCGGATGGCGGGGGCGACCGCACCAGGAATGAAATGTGTGGTTCCTGAAGCCGAGCGCAGGATATCGATCCCTCCTTGTCCGCATTGGCTGTTCGTTCCGGCCGATTCCTGCCGGCCATGAAAAACCGACTTCGACCCTTTGTCGCCTGTCGGCAGCTCTCGCCTTTCAGGGGTGTCTACTGCTAGTGAGGCTCTGTAGGTACAGAGAGGAGAGCGCCATGAGCAATGAACAGGTGGCACCGGAAACCAAAGGTGTTGCAGTGCAGGTACTGGCAACCATTGACCTGGGTCCCGAGATCGAGGGGATGGCCGGGCGCCAACTCAGAATGCGTCTGGTGACCATCGAGCCTGGAGGTGTATTCGGGCCGATTCACAACCATAAAGACCGGCCAGGCGTCGTCTACATACTGGAGGGAACCATCACAGACCATCGCAATGGCCTCGACACGGACTATGGCCCGGGGCTGGGCTGGCCTGAGGACAGGGACACCACGCACTGGCTCGAGAACCGAGGAACGGTTCCGGCGCGGGAGATCTCGGTCGATATTGTCTGGCAAGAGTAAGTCCGGGCCGAACATCGATAGGGGCGGGCCCGAGGAGCGGTTCACTCAAGGCTGGTCATTCCCCGCGCCCGCCGCCCCATTGGTCGGATCGCCCTCGGCCAGCATGCGGACCAGGACTTCCCGTTCCTTCACCCCAGGCACCAGGCCGCGGGTCTGGCCTTCCAGCACGGTGATGCCGTCTTCGTTGGTCATGCTGATGGCCGCCGTGGCCCGGCCTTGGTCGTCCAGCGCCTGGATGACCCAGTGGCAGGTGATGGTGTCGCCGGCATACACCGGTTGCTTGAACTGGAAGGTCATGGCCGAGGCCAGCCAGCCGATCTGCCCGCCGATTTCGGTGAGCAGGCTGGCGGTCAGCAGGCCATGGGAAACCGGAGCCCTGAAGCGCCGGGCCGCGGCGAACTCGGCATCGAAATGCACCGGGTTGTAGTCGCGGGAAAGCCTGGCGAAGCCCTGGATGTCCGCTTGCGAAAAGCAGCGGGAGAGGGTGAAGCGATCACCTGCCCGAAGCCCTTCGGCGGCGCGCTGTCTGAAGCTTTTCATTGGGGTTCCTCGTCCTTGTGTTTATTCGGCGGGAGTACTGTATTCGAGCCTTTTGGATACCCGTGGAACATACAGGCTCAGCGCAGAACCTGCTCGATCAACAGCAGCACGGCGATGACGATCATCAACGCCCCCGAGAGGCGGCTGACCGCTCGGGCGGCCACTGGGCGGGTCCGCAGCACGGCGCGGGAGCCGAACCCCACCAGCAGGTAGATCACCGCGCAACTGAAGGCATGCAGCAGCCCCAGCGCGACGATCTGCAGCGGCACCGGCCAGGCCGCCAGCGGGTCGGTGAATTGCGGCAGCAAGGCCAGGAACAGCAGGAACACCTTGGGGTTGAGGCCGCTGACGCAGGCGCCCTTGAGTGTCCAGCGGGCCCAGGACGCCGAGGCCTGGGCGTCCCCGGCGCGCGGCACGGACGGGTTCCGGAGCATATTGATACCCAGCCAGAGCAGATAGCCGGCGCCACCCAGGGTCAGCAGCGAAAGGGCCAGGGGATTGCTGGCGATCAATCCACCGACACCGGCGGCCACGATCACAGTGGCCAGCAGATGCCCGATCAACAGGCCGGCCACCGCGGGTACCACCACACGCCCGAACAACCCCGCCGATATCGCGTAGGCCCAATCCGCCCCGGGCGTGATCACGAACAACAACGACACCGCCCAGAACGCCGCGAAAATACTCAGGCTCATGGCTGTCCTGCCTGGTGCTGCTGGGCGAATGCTGTTCCTGGCCTGTCGACGGTGGGGTTAATCGGGGAGGGCATGGTGCTTTCTCGCAAAGATCGGGTTTGCGGAAAGATTAATGTGGTGTGGTTGGAATATTTTCTCTATTATTCCAGCCTGAATAAGGTTTTTGGGTAGATCCTTCCAGATGGACAGAATTGATCAGAAGATTCTTGCCGAGCTGCAGGCGGACGGGCGTTTGTCGGTGACCGAGCTGGCGGAGCGGGTCGGCCTCAGCCTGTCGCCCTGCCATCGTCGCGTGCGGGCCCTGGAGGAGTCGGGGGTGATCCAGGGCTATCGCGCCCAGCTGTCGCCCAGCGCCCTGGGCCTGACGTTTTCGGCGATGGTGTTTGCCACGCTGCGCGAGGGCGACCACCAGGCGGTTGCCGCCTTCGAAGCGGCGCTGGTGCCGATCCCGCAGATCGTCGAGGCGCAACGGCTGTTTGGCGAGCCGGACTATCTGCTGCACGTGATCACCCGTGACCTGCCGGCCTTCCAGCAGCTTTACGATGATCGCCTGTCCAAACTACCCAACGTCCAGCGCCTGACCTCGACGCTGGTGATGAAACGGGTGATTCAGGACCGTTCGCTGCCGCTGTGAGGCGCGCCGACGAATAGCTCAAACACTTCAGGGAGATAGCAATGCGTGAACGAAAATCGGCGAGGTTGCTGGTCATCAACCCTTCGCGAGAGGTTCTGCTGTTCCGCTTCCTGCACAAGGAGGGGGCGCTGGCGGGGGATGACTATTGGGCCACGCCCGGTGGCGGGCTTGAAGGGGCAGAAACCTTCCAGCTTGCGGCGGTCCGTGAACTGCACGAGGAGACCGGTATCCGGGTCGGCACGGTTGGAGAACCGGTGGCCGATCGCCGGTTTCCCATGCAGCTGCCCAGCGGCGAGTGGGTGACCTCCGTCGAGCAGTATTTTGTCGTGCACGCACCAGACCAGCCGCTCTCCCGTGCGGGCTGGACCTCGTCCGAGGCCCAGGTGATGGCCGATCATCGCTGGTGGTCGGCCCACGATCTGCGATCCACCGAGGCCATCGTCTGGCCGGAGTCACTGGTGGAGATGCTGGAAGAGGCGGGGGTGTTCGAGCCGTCCTTGTAGCGATTTTTCCACGCGCTAATCCTGGCTTAATCCCGTGCCATTGAGATCGCGCGCAGCCGGTTTTTTCGGCGACCTGTTTATGCGATTGGCGCAATTGTAAGAGCGGCTTTCCACCTCTAGACTCCAGCCCATGAAACGCTACCTGCGGTTTTGTCTTGTCTTCCTGATCAGCCTGGCGCTTCCCCTCAGCGGGATGGCGGGCGTCCAGGCGCCGACCGAACCTTGCCCGATGAAGACCCAGGGCATGGCGATGATGGACGACATGGGCATGGACTGCTGCAACGACATGAAAAGCCCGGCCGAGCACGGCAAACCCTGCAAGCCGGGCCAGGAATGCAAGACCGGCGGCATGCTGCAAGTCTCGATCGTCAAGCCTGCCGTGACCCTGAGCCACCCGGTTGTCCTGTTTTTCTCCAGCTATTTTTTGCCCGCGCAAAGCCCTTCCGGGGTGTGGCGACCGCCCCGGGCCTGATTCCTGTACCACACTGAGTCCCATCGCTTATTGAGGCGATGGCATATCTGCGCGCATGTCTGAAGAGTCGCGCAGGGATTCATCACAGGAATCGTCAACATGAACCCCAAGTGCTATTGCACCGGCTGGTCCCTCGTGGCCGGCCTGGCGGCAGGCGTGCTGGTGTGGCCAAGTCTCGCTGGCGCCTTGACCCTCGACGAGGCGTTGCGCCTGGCCGAGAACAACGCGCCGTCGCTGAGCGCCCAGGACGCGAAAATCCAGGCCGCCAGCAGCGCGGCCATCCCCGCCGGCGAGCTGCCCGACCCCAAGTTGTTGCTGGGGGTGCAGAACTACCCCATTGGCGGCCCGGATCGCTGGCGCCTCGACCAGGATTTCATGACCATGCAGATGGTCGGGATCCGCCAGGAAATGCCCAACAGCGACAAGCGCAAGGCCCGCGTCGAAGTCGCCGCCGGAGCGGTCGAGCGGGCCGCCGCCGAGCGTCGGGTGGAGCTGCTGAACGTGCGCCAGGCCACGGCCCTGGCCTGGATCGGCAGCTATTCGGTGGAGCGCAAGGCGGCGCTGCTCCAGGACTTCTACGAGGAAAACCGCCTGCTGGGCGCCACCGTGCGCGCACAGATCGCCGGTGGCCGCGGGTTACCGGCGGATGCGGTGACGCCCCGCCAGGAAGCCGCGCAACTGGCCGAGCGCGAGGACGAACTGATCAGCCAGCGGGCCCAGGCCCGGGCCGCGCTCAAGCGCTGGATCGGCGCTGCCGCCAACGACCGGCCCGTGGGACGTCTGCCCGATTGGCCGGTGGACAGCGCAGGCTACGTGCACAAGCTGCAACACCACCCCGAACTGGCGGCGTTCGCGCCCATGACCCGCGAGGCGCAAGCCAGGGTGCATGAGGCCGAGGCCGACAAGCAGTCGGACTGGAGCTGGGAGCTGGACTACCAGCGCCGTGGCCGGGAGTTCGGCGATATGGTCAGCGTGCAGTTTTCCTGGGACCTGCCGTTGTTTCCCGGCTCGCGCCAGAACCCCAGGATCGCCGCCCGGCAGGCCGAGCTGAGCCAGCTGGAGGCCGAACGCGAAGCCCTGTCCCGGGAGCATGCCCAGCAGTTGGAAGCGCAGTTGGCCGACTATGAGCGCCTGGATCGCGCGGTGCGCCGCAACCAGCAAAGCCTGGTGCCGCTGGCCCGGGAGAAGGTCGACCTGAGCCTGGCCAGCTATCGCGCCGGCAAGGGCGACCTGGCGGCGGTGGTCGCCGCCCGCCGCGAACTGATCGAAGCCCGCCTCAAGCAGATCGACGTCGAGGAGCAGCGCGCCCTGACCAACGCGCGCCTGTATTTCGCCTATGGGGAGAGTGCGCAATGAATTCGCCGATCTGGAAAGTCGCTTCGGTGGTCGGCGTCTCGCTGGCCCTGGGAGTCGCGGGTGGTTACTGGCTGGCCCAGCCGCGCAGCGGCGAAGCGCCGGCGGTGGCGGTTGGGCAGCAGGCATCGGCCGAGCCCAAGGCGCTGTATTGGTACGACCCGATGTACCCGCAGCAGAAGTTCGACAAGCCGGGCAAGTCGCCCTTTATGGACATGCAACTGGTCCCACGCTACGCCGAGGGCCAGGGAGCCCAAGGGGATGGCGCGGCAGTGCGCATCGACCCGGGCCTGACCCAGAACCTCGGCCTGCGCCTGGCCAGCGTCACGCGCGGGGTGTTGGCCAGCAGCGTCGATGTGGTCGGGGTGCTGACGTTCAACGAGCGCGAGGTGGCGGTCGTTCAGCCGCGGACCGCGGGTTTTGTCGAACGGGTGTATGCCCGGGCCCCGGGGGATTTGCTCAAGGCCAACGCGGCCCTGGCGGATATCCTGGTGCCGGAGTGGGCGGCGGCCCAGGAAGAATTCCTCGCCCTCAAGGCCAGTGGCGATGCCGCTCTGCTGGCGGCCGCCCGCCAGCGATTGCGCCTCAGCGGGATGCCGACGGCCTTGATCGCCCAGGTCGAGCGCAGTGGCAAGGTCCAGCCGAACCTGACCCTGACCAGCCCCATCGGCGGTGTGCTGCAAGAGTTGAATGTCCGCCAGGGCATGACCCTGGCCGCCGGCGAGACCCTGGCCCGGGTCAACGGCTTGAACAGCGTCTGGCTGGCGGTGGCGGTTCCGGAGTCGCAGGCCGGCTCGCTGGTCAGCGGGCAGGTGGCCGAGGCTCGTTTGCCGGCTTTTCCCGGGGAGGTGTTCGCGGGCAAGGTCGACGCGATCCTTCCGGAGGCCAATGCCGATAGCCGCACGCTGCGGGTGCGGGTCGAGTTGCCTAACCCGCAAGGTCGGCTGCGGCCGGGCATGAGCGCCCAGGTCAGCCTCAAGCGTTCGACCCGGCAACCTCTGCTGTGGGTGCCCAGCGAGGCGGTGATTCGCACTGGCCGCCGGGCCCTGGTGATGCTCGCCGAAGACGGGGGGCGCTATCGCCCGGTGGAGGTGCAGCCAGGGCCGGACAACGCGGGCCAGACGGCGATCTTGCAAGGCCTGGAGGAGGGGCAGCAGGTGGTGGCGTCCGGGCAGTTCCTGTTGGATTCGGAAGCCAGCCTCAAGGGCATTGTCGCCGCTTCGTTGGCAGAGCCCGCAGTGGTCCTGCATGAAGCCGAAGGGCAGATCCTGGCCATCGACAGTCAGGAAGTCACGCTCGCCCATGGTCCCTTCAAGAGCCTGGGCATGCCGGCCATGACCATGACCTTTGCTCTGGCCAATCCCGGCCTGATGCAGGGCCTCAAGGTGGGCGACAAGGTGCGGGTGGCGCTGAGCCAGAGCGGCAATGAGCTGCGGGTCCAACGCCTGGATAAAACGGGGAGCCAGCCATGATCGCGGCCGTGATTCGTTGGTCGGTGGCCAACCGTTTTCTGGTGTTGCTGGCGACCCTGTTCGTCAGCGCCTGGGGTGTCTGGTCGGTACAGAGCACGCCGGTCGACGCGCTGCCGGACCTGTCGGATGTACAGGTGATCATCCGCACGCCGTATGCGGGGCAAGCACCGCAGATCGTCGAGAACCAGGTGACCTATCCGCTGGCCACCACCATGCTCTCGGTGCCGGGGGCCAAGACCGTGCGCGGCTATTCGTTCTTCGGCGACAGCTTTGTCTACGTGCTGTTCGAAGACGGCACCGACCTGTACTGGGCCCGCTCGCGGGTGCTGGAGTACCTGAGCCAGGTCCAGAGCCGCCTGCCGGCCAGCGCCAAGCCGACGTTGGGGCCGGATGCCACCGGGGTTGGCTGGATTTTCCAGTACGCCCTGGTGGACCGCAGCGGCGGGCATGACCTGGCGCAACTGCGCGCCCTGCAAGACTGGTTCCTCAAGTTCGAGTTCAAGACCCTGCCGAACGTCGCGGAAGTCGCCACCGTGGGCGGCATGGTCAAGCAGTACCAGGTGCAACTCGACCCGCTGAAACTGGCCAGCCTCGGTATCACCCAGGCCGAGGTCGGCGCGGCGATCGGCAAGGCCAACCAGGAAACCGGTGGCGCGGTGCTGGAGATGGCGGAGACGGAGTTCATGGTGCGGGCTTCCGGCTACCTGAAGAGTCTCGATGACTTCCGCGCGATCCCGCTCAAGCTCGGGGCGGGCGGGGTGCCGGTGACCCTGGGCGAGGTCGCGACTGTCCAGCTCGGCCCGGAAATGCGCCGTGGCATCGGCGAACTCGACGGCGAGGGCGAGGCCGTGGGCGGCGTGGTGATTCTGCGCAGCGGCAAGAACGCCCGGGAAACCATCGCCGCGGTGAAGACCCGCCTCGAAGAGCTCAAGCGCAGCCTGCCGGCGGGGGTGGAAATCGTCACCACCTACGACCGCAGCCAACTGATCGACCGCGCGGTGAGCAACCTCGGCCACAAGCTGCTGGAGGAGTTCATCGTCGTCGCCCTGGTGTGCGGGATCTTCCTCTGGCACCTGCGTTCCTCCCTGGTGGCGATCATCTCCTTGCCGATTGGCGTGTTGATCGCCTTTGTGGTGATGCGCCAGCAGGGGCTCAACGCCAACATTATGTCCCTGGGCGGCATCGCCATCGCGGTCGGGGCCATGGTCGACGCGGCGGTGGTGATGATCGAGAACGCCCACAAGAAACTCGAGGCCTGGCACCAGGCTCACCCCGGGCACACCCTGCAGGGCGAACAGCGCTGGCAGGTGATCACCGCGGCGGCGACCGAGGTCGGGCCGGCGCTGTTCTTCTGCCTGTTGATCATCACCCTGTCGTTCATCCCGGTGTTCACCCTGGAGGCCCAGGAAGGGCGGTTGTTCGGTCCGCTGGCGTTCACCAAGACCTATGCCATGGCCGCGGCGGCGGGGTTGTCGGTGACCCTGGTGCCGGTGTTGATGGGCTACTGGATTCGCGGGCGGATTCCCAACGAGCAGCAGAACCCGCTGAACCGTGGGTTGATCCGCCTCTATCAACCGGCCCTGGACGCGGTATTGCAAAGGCCCAGGGCGACCTTGCTGCTGGCCTTGCTGGTGTTCCTCAGCGCGCTATGGCCGCTCTCGCGCCTGGGGGGCGAGTTCCTGCCGCCGCTGGACGAGGGCGACCTGCTGTACATGCCTTCGGCGCTGCCGGGGCTGTCGGCGCAGAAGGCGGCGCAGCTGCTGCAACAGACCGACCGGCTGATCAAGAGCGTGCCCGAGGTCGAACATGTGTTCGGCAAGGCTGGCCGCGCGGAAACCGCCACCGATCCGGCGCCCCTGGAGATGTTCGAAACCATCATCCGGTTCAAGCCCCATGAGCAGTGGCGCCCCGGCATGACCGCGGAAAAACTGGTGGCCGAGCTGGACCGGGTGGTGCGGGTGCCGGGGCTGACCAATATCTGGATTCCGCCGATTCGTAACCGCGTGGATATGCTCGCCACCGGCATCAAGAGCCCGATCGGGGTCAAGGTGGCCGGCAGCGACCTGCGGCAGATCGATGCCGTGACCCTGGCCGTCGAGCGGGTGGCCAGGGGCGTGCCCGGGGTCAGTTCGGCGCTGGCCGAACGCCTGACGGGGGGGCGTTACATCGACGTGGATATCGACCGCCAGGCGGCCGCGCGCTACGGCCTGAACATCGCCGATGTGCAGTCGATCGTCAGCGGCGCCATCGGCGGGGAAAACATCGGCGAGACCGTCGAAGGGCTGGCCCGCTTCCCGATCAGCCTGCGGTACCCCCGTGACTGGCGGGACTCGCTGGGGGCCCTGGAGCAGTTGCCGATCTACACCCCGCTGGGCAGCCAGATCACCCTCGGCACCGTGGCCAGGGTCAGGGTCAGCGAGGGGCCGCCGATGCTCAAGAGCGAAAACGCCCGGCCTTCGGGCTGGGTGTATGTCGATGTGCGGGGGCGGGATCTCGCCTCGGTGGTCGCCGACCTGCGCCGGGTCGTCAGTGAGCAGGTCAAGTTGCAGCCAGGTATGAGCTTGAGCTACTCGGGGCAGTTCGAGTTTCTCGAACGGGCCAATGCCCGGCTCACGTGGCTGGTGCCGGCCACCTTGTTGATCATCTTGGTGCTGCTGTACCTGACCTTCGCCCGCTTCGACGAGGCCTTGCTGATCATGGCCACGCTGCCGTTCGCCCTCACGGGCGGGGCGTGGTTTCTCTACTGGCTGGGGTTCAACCTGTCGGTGGCCACCGGCGTCGGTTTTATCGCCCTGGCCGGGGTGTCCGCCGAGTTCGGCGTGATCATGCTGCTGTACCTGAAGAACGCCTGGGCCGAACGCCAGGAGTCCGGCGAGGGCAGCGAGCGCGGGCTGCTCGCGGCGATTCGCGAAGGCGCGGTGCAGCGTGTGCGCCCCAAGGCCATGACCGTGGCGGTGATCATCGCCGGCCTGTTGCCGATCCTGCTGGACAGCGGCACCGGCAGCGAAGTGATGAGCCGCATCGCCGCGCCCATGGTCGGCGGCATGCTCACCGCGCCCTTGCTGTCGCTGTTCGTCATCCCGGCGGCCTATCGCCTGATGCGCCGCCGGCACCTTCCTGTTGTCTCCCACACTCAAGGAAAAAACCTATGAAACTGATCCAGATCGCATTCGCTGGCACCCTGGCCGCGCTGTCCCTCGCCGCCCACGCGCAGGACATGCCCGGCATGAAAATGGACGACATGAACATGAACGGCATGCCGATGAAGCAGGAAGCCCGGCAGGCTCGACAGGCCACCGCCGAGGGCACGATCAAGGCCATCGATACCGCGAAGCAGCGGGTGACCATCGCCCACGGCGCCGTCCCCGCCGTGCAATGGCCGCCGATGACCATGGCCTTTGCCGCGACCGCGCAGCAGCTGCAAGGGCTGGCGATCGGCGACCGGGTGACCTTCTCGTTCCGCCTGGAAGGCGGCGCGGCCACTATCGTTTCCATCAGGAAGTAAAACCGCGAGGCCGGCATGTGCAGGCATGCCGGCCTCGCGCTCATTATTCACAGCAGCGCCGTCGATTCGTTCCTCTCTCTACCATCCAACAGAGGGAACGCCCGATGAACAACACCGAACTCAGCCACCTCATCCTCAGCGACCACTCGCGCATCGAGGCCGCCATCAGTACCGGCGCGGCCTGGGAAGTCTGGTTCCAGGTCGAGTTTCTGATGCTGCTGCGCGCAGCCCACCTGGGGGTCGCTCGCGAAGTGCCTTACCCACCGCCGAACCAGGCCTTGCACCTCGACGTGCTGGCCCGGCACAACGTCGAGAGTTATGCCATCGAAGTGAAAGTCGAAAGCGCTACCAATGCCGGCAACAAGCTGTTGGCGGAAACCCGCAAGGACATCGAGAAGATTGCCAAATACACCGAGCCGGTCGATGCCCGCTGGGTGGTTTCCCTGGCCTACAGCGACGTGGCCAAACACTCGTTGCGCGGGTTCACTGTGCAGAACAACGGCCATGCCATCTACCATGAGTCCGGCGCGATCGGCTGCATGATCGTCACGGTTTGACCCCTCGCCGGCGACAGGAGGACCCACGGCCCTCCTGTCGCCGGGTTGGTTTTTCCAGGGCATGCCCTGACGCTGAGGACGGTCAGGCCAGCCTCAAAGACGATCCGCATCGATCACCGCCTGGGCGAACGCGCGCGGGTCTTCCTGCGGCAGGTTGTGGCCGATGCCGCCGCTGATCAGGCGGAACTGGTATTTGCCGGTGAAACGCTTGGCGTAGTCCGCGGGGTTCGGGTGCGGCGCGCCGTTGGCATCGCCTTCCAGGGTGATGGTCGGCACGCCGATGGCCGGGGCCATGGCCAGTTTCTGCTCCAGCGCGGCGTAGCGGCTTTCGCCTTGAACCAGCCCCAGGCGCCAGCGGTAGTTGAACACCGTGATGTCGACATGGTCGGGGTTGTCCAGGGCCTTGGCGCTGCGCTCGAAGGTGGCGTCGTCGAACTTCCATTGCGGCGAGGCCAGCTGCCAGATCAGCTTGGCGAAGTCGTGGGTGTTTTTCTCATAGCCGGCGCGACCGCGATCGGTGGAGAAATAGAACTGGTACCACCACTGCAACTCGGCCTTGGGCGGCAGCGGGTTCTGCCCGGCCGCCTGGTTGCCGATCAGGTAGCCGCTGACCGACACCAGCGCCTTGACCCGCTCCGGCCACAGCGCCGAGACGATGTCCGCCGAACGCGCGCCCCAGTCATAACCGCCGAGCACCGCTTGCTTGATCTTCAGCGCATCCATGAAGTCGATGACGTCGCTGGCCAATGCGGCCGGCTGGCCATTGCGCAGGGTTTTCGCCGACAGGAAACGGGTATCGCCGTAGCCGCGGGCATAGGGCATCAGCACCCGGTAACCCTTGGCCGCCAGCAGGGGTGCGACCTCGTCATAGCTGTGAATGTCGTACGGCCAGCCGTGCAGCAGAATCACCACCGGGCCGTCGGCGGGGCCGGTTTCGGCGTAGGCCACGTCCAGCAGCCCGGCGTTGACATGCTTCAGCGGGCCGAACGGCGAAGGGGCGGCATAAGTGGTGCCGCTGCCCGCGTCGGGTTGCGCCGCTGCGGGCGTCTGCGCCTGGGCCGTGCCGAGGAGGCCGAACAGGCTGAGGGCCAGGATCGACGCGCCGATGGTGTGGTTGCGCAGTGTCATCTTCATGCTGATCTCTCCATTGGATTGCAAGCCGTGGGGCGGGGGACCTGGCTGATCCCCTTCAACCTGGGTTGCATTTGACGGCCGCGACGTATCTGGCCTGTGTCCGGATCCCGGGGCGGATGCAAGCGCGTGTACCGGGGAGGGCGGTAGATACAGTGCGATACATGACGTAGCCCGCGAGTCCTCGCGGATAGCCGTGGCAGGGCACGAAGCCGTTCGTGTGTCGGACCGGCGACGGTTTTCGGCCGCGCCGTGGCCCCGTCGGACGCTTTGCTCGGAGGCAATGTCTGCTGCGTGGGCAAATTTCCATTGCCAGATCCGGGTCATTGGAGGTAGTTTGTAAAACGATTTAGTAAAACGTTTTACTAAACTCGTGAAAATGTCGCAAAACAACAACAAAAGAGAACAGACTCATGCCTCTGACCCGACGTCGCTTCGTGCAGTGTGCCGCCCTCAGTGCCGGCGCACTGGCCCTGCCTTCCATCGCCCGTGCCGCCCCTTCGGTATTGCGCTTGTCCTCGACCATGACGGCGGACGAGAACTCGGCGCACTACCTGTTCTACCAACGCCTGGCCGAGAACCTGAAACAGTCCGTGGGCGACCGTATCCGTATCGATTTTTTCCCCAACGGCCAACTCGGCAAAGAGGCCGATGTGGTGCAACAGGTGCGCCTGGGGTCGATCGACCTGATGGTCTCCGGGAGTTCGATCTGGGCCACGGCCCTGCCGGAACTGGCGCTGCTGGACCTGGGGTTCCTGTTCGACAGCTACGAGCATGTCGCCCGCTCCGTGGATGGCGGCGTCGGCGAGATCTACAACGGGCTGCTGCGCGAGCGCACCGGTTGCTCGGTCGTGGGCTGGGGGGCGCATTTCAGCGCGCGCAGCGTCTATACCAAGCCGCCGATCAAGGATCTCGAGAGCATCAGGAATACCAAGCTGCGGGTCCTGCCGACCCAGGCGTTCATCGAAACCTTCAAGCTGCTGGGCGCGATCCCGACCCCCATTGCCTTCAATGAGGTCTACACCGCCATCCAGACGGGGGTGGTGGAAGGCTTCGAACACGATGCCGCCAGCGTATTGGCCAACAAGCTCGACGAAGTGGTGAGCCACTGCTGGCAGACCGACCATTTGTTCAGCCCTTGCATTGCCGTGATCGGCAAGCGCGGGTTGGCGAAGATTCCCGCCGACCTGCAACCGGTGTTCATGGCGGCTGCCCGGGAGGCCAGCGTGTCCCAGCGCCGGGCGGCCGCGATCAAAGGCGCCGAAGCCATCGCCGCGCTGGGCAAGGGCGGCATGACCTTCTTCCCCATGGCTGACGCCGAGCGCGCCAGCATCCGTACCCTCATGCGCGACAAACTCTGGCTGCCGTTCACCCGGACCACGCCATCCATGGCTTCGGTGCTGGGGCTTATCGACGCGGCCAGGGCGTGATCCAGGCCCGCCCCCATAACAAGAGGAGACAGACACCATGAGTTCATCCGACGCTCTCGCTGTCGCGGATCAAGTGGTAGAGGAACATCCCGGGCACACCCACGCAGCGGCCGCCATGGCCGACGACTGGGGCTTTGCCACAACACCGGGCAGTGGCAGCCTGCTGGCGCTGCTGTGTCGGTGGGTCGAACGCCTGTGCGCGGTGGTGCTGGCGTTGGACGTGGCGGTGGTGTTCGTCTCGGTGATCCTGCGCTACTTCGTGCATCACCCGGTGGACTGGGCCGAGGAAGTTGCCCGTGGCCTGATGGTCATGCTGGTGTTTCTCGGCGGCGCTACGGTGCTGGCCCGCAAGCAACATGTACAGGTGGACTTCTTCCGCGCGCTGTTGCCCGCCGGCTGGCAGCAGGCCGCGCAGCAGACCGGGGGCTGGTTGGTCGCGGGCACGGCGGCGGGGCTGGCGTTCTCGTCCTGGCTGTTGCTGGAAGACTCGGTCAACGTCGTGACTCCGATGGGCTTGCCGCAGTGGCTGAATGTGCTGCCGGTCTTCGTCGGCGCGCTGCTGATGACGGCGGTGGGCATTGCCAATGCCGTCAACGGCGCCACTGCCGTCACCTGGCTGACCTTGCTCGGCTGCCTGCTGGTCGGCGGCTCGGTGTATGCCTGGAACACCCTGGTCGAGGCTTACGCCCTGCAACCCTGGGGGCTGCTGGTCGGCGGCTTCTTCGGCGGCCTGCTGGCGGGGGTACCGATTGCCTTCGTCCTGGCCCTGTGCGCCTTGCTGTACTTCATCGGCGATCCGTCGCTGCCGATGGTGATCTACTCGCAGCAGGTCATGGCCGGGATGGATCACTTCGTGTTGCTGGCGATTCCGTTTTTCGTGCTGGCGGGGCTGCTGATGGAAGCCAACGGCATGTCCTCGCGCCTGATCGAACTGCTGGTGCGGCTCTTCGGCCGGGTACGGGGCTCGATGAACCTGATCGCCATCCTGGCCACGGCATTTTTCTCCGGCGTGTCGGGTTCGAAGCTGGCGGATATCGCCGCGGTAGGCGGGATCGTCGTCCCCGCCGTGCGCCGCACCCGACAGGACCCGGCGGAGACCGCGGCGGTCCTGGCGGCCTCCGGGGTGATGGCGGAAACCATCCCGCCGTGCATCAACATGATCATCATGGGCTTCGTCGCGAACATTTCGATCGGCGGCCTGTTCCTCGCCGGCATCGTGCCGGCGGCGATGCTCGCCCTGGGCCTGGCGACCCTGGCGGTGATCTTCGGACGCAAGGTCGACCCCGACCTGGCCTTCCCCTCGCGCCGGCCGGTCGTGCGTCTGCTGGGGGGGGCGTTGGTGGCGCTGATCATGGTGACGATGATCGGTAAGGGCGTGACCTCCGGCGTGGCCACCTCCACCGAGGTGTCGGCGTTCGCGGTGGCCTATGCGCTACTGGTGGGCGGGCTGACCTTCCGCGAGCTGACGTTCAAAGGCATCGCCAGGCTGTTCGTGCGCTCGGCCTCGATGGCCGCGGGTATCCTGTTCATCATCGCCGCCGCCTCCAGCCTGGCGTTCGCCCTGACGATCCTGCAGATTCCGTCGATCATTTCCGACTTCATGCTGGCCTTGGCGCATGACTATGGCCCCGTGGCGTTTATGATCACCTCGGTGATCATCATGGTGGTGTTCGGCGCGGTGCTCGAAGGCGCGCCGGCGCTGATCATCTTCGGCCCGCTGCTGGTGCCGATCGCGGTGCAGGTGGGCGTCAGTCCTTTTCACTTCGGCACCGTCGCGGTGATCGCCATGGGCCTGGGGTTGTTCTCGCCGCCGTTCGGCCTGGGGCTGTTCGCCACCTGCGCGATGACCGGCACGCGGGTCGAGGAGGTTTCCCGGCGGATGGTCAAATACCTCTGCCTGCTGGCGGCGATGCTGATTCTGATTGTCCTGGTGCCATCGATTTCCCTGTGGCTGCCGCGCACTTTCAATATGGGTTAATGCAAAACATGACGACGATTCACGATGTGGCCGCTCTGGCGGGGGTTTCGGTCAGCTCTGTGTCCAATGTGCTCAACCAGCGCACCGACAAGCTCAGCGCCGACACCTTCGCTCGCGTCGAAGCGGCGATTCTCAAGCTCGGCTACCAGCCCAACCGGGTGGCACGGCAGCTCAAGACTGGCCATACGCCGATGCTCGGCCTGCTGGTTCCGTCCACCGCCAACCCGATGTACGGGCAGATCGCCCTGAAGATCGAGGCCGCCGCCCGGGCGCAGTTTTCCTACCGGCTGCTGCTGGGCAACACCCATCGCGACAAGCAGCAGGAGGCCGGGATGTTCGATGACCTGCTGTCGTTCGGCGTGCGCTCGGTGATCGTGGTCTCGTCCCAGGACGACGAGCGTCACCTGGAGGCCGCGGTACAGCGTGGGCTGACGGTCGTCAGTTACGACCGGCAAACCACCGAGGACGGCGACTCGCGGGTGGACCATGTGTCGCCGGATAACTTCCAGGCGGGCTATATCGCCGCCGCGCACTTGATCGAACACGGTCATCGGCGCCTGGCGTTTCTGGTGCCCAGCGGCAAGACCATCAGTCGTACGGCGAAGATCGAGGGCTTTCGCGAGCGCGCCGCGCAGGAGGGCGCGCAGGTCAGCGCCACCGTCATCGAAGGCCCGGTGCTCGAGACGTTCGGCGATTCGGAGCTTGCCGACCTGGGATTCGCCATGGCGGCCGATCTGACGGCGATGACGCCCAGGCCGACCGGTGTCGTCACCGTCAACGACATGCTCGCCATGGGCCTGATGTCCGGGCTCATCCAGGCGGGGCTGCGGGTGCCCGAGGACATCTCGGTGGTCGGCATGGACGGCCTGTCCATTGCCGCGTTCAGCAACCCCAGCCTGACGTCGGTGGCCATGCCGCTGACCGAGATGGCCGACATCATGGTCCAGCGCGCGGTCGAGCGTTCCCGCGACCCACAGCTGCCCGCCGTCAATCTGGTGTTCCAGCCAATGCTGATTTCCCGACATTCGGTGGCCCGGCCCGGCGCCGACAAGCGAGCGTGACCATGACTGAGATCTTCCTGACCCATGCCCCCGGCGTGCGCGCCAATTACTACGCCGAGCAGCCGCTCAGGCAGCTTCAGGCCCTGGGCAATGTCCGGCTCAACGATTCGCCCGATCCGCTGTCGCTGGAGCAACTGGTCGATCGGGCACAGGGCTGCTCGATCATTGTCGCCAGCCGCGAGGCGGCCGCGCCCGCCGAACTGTTCGAACGCCTGCCACAGCTTGCGGCGATCTGCCGGGTGGCGGTGGACATCCGCAACATCGATGTTGAAGCCGCCAGCCGTCACGGCGTGCTGGTCACCCATGCGACGCCGGGGTTCGACCGCTCGGTGAGCGAATGGGTGATCGGCGTGATGATCGACCTGGCGCGGGGCATCAGCCGCGCGGCCGCCGACTACTGGCAGGGCAGGGCGCCGCAGGTGCTCATGGGGCGGGAGTTGCGCGGGGCGACGCTGGGGATCATCGGTTACGGCTTCATTGGCAAATGCCTGGCCGACATTGCTCGGCTGCTGCAGATGCGCGTCTGGGTCAATGACCCGAATGCCCGGGTCGATGAGCCCGGCATCGAACAGGTGTCGTTCGAGCAGGCCGTCGGCGGCGCCGACTACGTGGTCTGCCTCGCGCCGGCGGTCGAGCGGACCTACAACCTGTTCGGGCGCGAGGCCTTTCGCGCGATGCGCCCCGGCGCGTTCTTCATCAACGCCTCGCGCGGGGAACTGGTGGACGACGCTGCCCTGCTCGAGGCGCTGGAGCAGGGGCTGATCGGCGGCTGTGCGCTGGATGTCGGGCGCGCGCCCGACCAGATGCCCGGGTCGCTGCTGTCCGCTCATCCCAAGGTCATTGCCAGCCCGCACATCGGTGGGCTGACACCCGAAGCCAGCGAGCATCAGGCCATGGACACCGTGCGCCAGGTCCAGGCCCTGCTCGCAGGACGAGTTCCGCAGGGGGCGGTGAACCTGGCGCGCGCAGACCGCGCCCGGGATGTATTCCGGCTGCAATCCCACTAATCAGGAGTACCCGCGACTATGACCTTGCCCAGCCACGCCACCGACTGCCACGTGCACGTGTACGACCCCGCGCGCTTTGCGGCGCCATCGCCGGTCCCGACCGCGACCTGGAGCGACTACGCGCGGGTGCAACGGCAACTGGGCCTGCAGCGCGCGGTGCTGGTCCAGCCAGTGGGGTACGGCTTTGACAATGCCTGCCTGCTGGATGCGCTGGTCCAGGCCGGCCAGGCAGCGCGGGGCATCGCCGTGATCAAGGCCGAAACGCGCTGGAGCGAACTGTCCCGCCTGCATCAGCAAGGCGTGCGCGGCGTGCGTTTCATGATGGTGCCGGGGGCGGGCGGGGTGCTGCCCTGGGACGCGCTGGAAAGGATTTCCTGGCGTATTGCCGAATTCGGCTGGGTGATCAATCTGCAACTCGACGGCCGCGACCTGCCTGATTATCAGGAGCGTCTGCTGGCGTTGCCGAGCAGGTTGAGCATCGACCATGTGGGCAAGTTCCTCGAGCCGGTCCCCGTTGGCCATGCTGCCTTCAAGACCCTGTTGCGCTTGCTGGACGGCGGCAATACCTGGGTCAAGCTTTCCGCGCCTTACGAAACCTCCCGGGTCGGCGCGCCGCTGTACGAGGATGTCGGCGTACTGGCCCAGACGCTGATCAACAGCCACCCGGAACGTTGCCTGTGGGCAAGCAACTGGCCGCACCCGGGGCGCGACCCGAGGCCGAGCGACAGCGCCATGCTCGACCTGCTGTCCCACTGGGCCACGGACGGCACCTGGCGCCGGCGCATCCTGGCGGATAACCCGGCGGTCCTTTACGGCTTCGACGACTGAGGCGGCTAGCAAACGGTGCCCGGCAGGACGGCGCGAACCCTGGCCCTGGTCGCATAAATTTGAAATGCGCGGCATTGCCCGACAGAATCGCGCCCCGATCCGGCCACAGGCGCCGGACGTTCGTGGTGAAAAGGGGCGGCAGTTGAACCAACAGACATTGTCCATGCGCCTGGAGCGCGTGGCGGCGCATGTGCCAGCGGGTGCGCGCCTGGCCGATATCGGCTCGGATCACGGCTACCTGCCGGTGGCATTGCTGCGCCGTGGCCTTATCGCCGCGGCGGTGGCCGGCGAGGTGGCGTTGACGCCGTTCCACGCGGCCCAACGCAGCGTGCGCGAAAACGCCCTGGACTCGGGCATCAGCGTGCGCCTGGCCAACGGCCTGGCGGCGATCGAGCCGGGCGACGGAATCACGGCGATCAGCATTTGCGGCATGGGCGGCGAGACCATTCGCGACATCCTCGACAGCGGCAAGGCACGCCTGAATGGCAAGGAACGCCTGATCCTGCAGCCCAACGGCGGCGAGCAACCCCTGCGCCAATGGCTGATGGAGCATGGCTACCGCATCCTCTGCGAGGAAGTGCTGCGGGAAAACCGCTTTTTCTACGAAATCATCGTCGCCGAGCGCGCCGGGCCGGTGAGCTACACCGCCGAGGAACTGTACTTCGGCCCACTGCAACTGCAGGCCCGCAGCCCGGCCTTCCTGGCCAAGTGGCAACGCATGCTGCGCCTGAAACAGAAGACCCTGGCCCACTTCGCCCGGGCACGGCAGGCCGTGCCCGAGGAGAAGGTCCAGGACATCGCCCGGCAGACCCGGTGGATCAGCGAGTTGCTGGCTTGAGCGTGGTCCAGGATTTGCGTGAGGCGAGAGGGCTCTGAGTCAACCTGGAATTCGTAGAGATAGCGGATGCTTGAAACTGGAAGTTCAGTTGGAAGAGTTGTTCAGCTGCTGAAGCTCAAGTTGCCTGGCAGCACTGGCTTCGAGGTTTGCACGCTCTTGATCCAGATACCGATAAATGCCTTGGAGGTTAGTAATTTTCTGTTTGATTTCTGCCATCTTCTTTTCAATCAGCTTGGCGCCGTCAGCACAATCGATCAGCTTGTTCCGCTGCGCATCCAGAATCTCGCCTATTTCCCCCAGGGAAAACCCCATGCTCTGCGCACGCTGGATAAAGTCCAGATCCTGCAGAGTCTGCTCTGTGTAAACGCGATAGTTGTTAGTTTGCCGCAGCGGTGAGATCAGGCCGATTTGCTCGTAGTAACGCAGCGTATGGCGGCTGGCGCCGCTGCGGGCCTCGAGTTCGCCGATTTTC
>LNAP01000780.1_pt1 | contig 35221 bp, 32 predicted proteins | sample 602601 | NCBI WGS metagenome assembly LNAP01 (sample SAMN02440304, study PRJNA202911) | soil metagenome | biome: Subtropical and temperate rainforests or woodlands; isolation source: soil samples (1 kg each in a 20% v/v slurry with milli Q water) were... ... | reverse complement strand
ATCCAGACAAAAACAGTGAAAAGTTGTTAAACAACATGCGACCTATTGACTCAACTAATCAACTAGCATGCGAGTTCTGAACATCAGCTGAACACACTCAAAAAAGGTGCAAACAGCCCAGCATAGGTATTGACTCTCTCAAAAATAAACTCTAACGCGTTTTAGAAGATGTCCTTTACTGGTTCACAGAGTCTCAATAGTCCGACATCACCACCATCACTTCAGTGTCGGCCCCTCCTCGCCTTCCGCCAGATAGATACGACCAATTGAGCTGTTGAAAGTAGCCAAAGAAACCCACGCCCTCCTGCTTCACAACAAGACGGGCTCTGTCCGAGCGCGAACGCCTGCGGCAACCATCAGGACGATGGCAGGGATAATCACCACACTGGCCGATAGCATCGCCCCCTTGAACCCGGCTACATTCAGCGCTCCTGCGCCGATAATCACACCCAGCCCGATCGCGCTATTGAGTACAGCTGTGTGGATTGCCGTGGCCGGCACCGTGTGATCACCGGCAATCCTCAAGACCCAGGTCTGCAGGCCGGTAAACAAAGCGGAAATGGCCACACCCCAGATCACCAGCAAGATAACCACCGGCGCGATACCCAGAAGCGGACCGTAAATGCCCAAGATCATCAAAGCCAATGCCATCGCAATCAACGCTATCAGAATGAAAACGTTCAAGTAGCGATCAATAAACAACGCACTCAGCAGGTTGCCCAGAAAACCTGCGGCCCCGAAGGCGAACAGCAAGACAGCAATCAAGTACGCCGTAATCCCGGGTACTTGGCCAATGAACGGCTCGACGAAGGTGTAGGCACCAAAATGCGCAGCCGCTGTCAGCCCGGTGATGACGTAAGTGATCAACAGATCTTTACGCCACAGCACTGCGGCAAACCCGCCCCCCTTGGCAAGCGAATGAATCTGCGTGGTGGGAAGCACCAGCGCTATCGCAGCCGCGCTGGCGACACACATCAACGCCAGGCACACAAAGGCCGTGCGCCAACCGTCATATTGACCCACCAGATTGATCAACGGAACGCCCATGACAGTGGCGATCGTGATGCAGCCCAACACGATTGAGGTGGCTAGCCCCATGCGATGCAGCGGCACGATATGCGCGGCAGTGGCAGCCACGATTGCCCAGAACACGCCATGGGCCAATGCGCCGACGACGCGGGCGCCGAGCAGCGTCGAAAATCCGGGGGATAATGCTGCCAGGCCGTTGGATAGGGCCAGTATCAGCATCAATGCGACCAACAGCATCTTGCGGGGAATCCAGCGGTTCAGCCAGTTGGAGAGCAAGCCGCTGGCAGCCCCGATCCATGCGTACAACGTCACCGTCAGCCCGACGGTGGATGGAGGTTGACCGAGGGCGGATGAGATCTGCGACAACAACCAATGGGGGCGAACTCGGACGTCACCATCGTGAACGAAGCCATACACAGCACACTGACTGCACACCATATCCGCAAGGCTGAGCTGACCATCGGTAATGTACCTCCCTGTTCACTGCTGAGTCATCGTGACCCCACCCGTGCAGCCTGCGCTGCGCGGGTGGGTCGACACCGTCTACGTTAGATATCCACAGACACATCATACTCGGCGAGTCGACTGTTCATATTCCACCACACTGCTCATACGGTCCTTGCGGTCCAGCAAGGACGGGGAAAATAGCGTGATCGATTCCCCAACCCGCTCGGAGTGAAAGCGCTCGCACATTGCGACGATCCGCGTCAGCCCTGCGGTGCCCACTGCCCCGCCAAGGTTGCACAGCATCGAGAACAAGGCGCAAGCGGAACCGGCTTCATCTTTGGCCAAGCCGGACACCGCCAGCACCGAAAGCGCCACCATGATCAGCGGCTGTCCAATGCCTCGTACCACCGTGGAAGGAATGATCACATTGGCGGCGCTATCGACATCCAGGTGCGTGCCGAGGTAGCCCCCAGGACCACGATGAAAAAGCCGCTGGCGACCATCAGTTTCGGCTTGAGCCACTTCATCAGGCGCCGCATGAAAGGCGCCAGCACCAATTGCACCATGCGGTAGGCGATCAGGCTGATGCCAATTTCCCGGGCGTTGTAGCCCTGCAACTATAAGCAAGAGGTGAAGCTGTTCGTCGATGAAGACCTGCTGACGTTCGACGAGATCTGGGCCGCAGCCGGCACCCCGAACGCAGTATTCAGAATTCCCGGCTGCCTGACCGACAGGCATCTCGGCACTCCAAGTGATATTGGTGAAATAAAAGCGAACCGAACATGCCCACCCCCTACCTGAGCGACAGCTATCGGAAATTCGCCCTACAGGTGCGCCAGCCCCTGCAGAATCAGCTTCTGCCGCTGGGATAGCCACCGGCGCGAGTGAACTGATGCGGGACATGATTTTCGACAGCGCACCTGCAAGCTGAACCGCCAACCCGGGCCTTCAGATAGCACCGAATGTTTATCCGGCACTTCGCACAATCAGCGTCTCGGAAATCAGAAAAAATCGGCACGCCACAGCGCCGCGTGCCGAACATCAATCAACTTGCGGCAGCCGCGGTACGCGTCCAGATCAAGCGCGCGGTGCGGGCTTCGCGGGTCCCTTCTTCAAGGCGCGCCGTAAGCGACAGGGTGTCGCCATCGAGTTCGGCGATACGCTGCTGGCTACCGCCGACCCAATTGGGAAAGATGCTGTAGCGCACCTTGTGGGTGATCGTGTTGCCTGCGACGTCGAAGTCACCCGCGTAAGTCAGGTAGCCGCTGTAGGCGGCCGCCTTCTCGGCATCCACAGCCGACCACTGCCCGCCCGTCAGGAATGGCTCGCGGCCTTTCTTGGCCACCACACAAAACATGCCGAAGTCGCTGTATTCAATAAAGCCTTCCAGTTCAGTCCCCATTGGGCACACCACCCGGCCATCGTCATATAACTGCTCCCAGGATTGGATGGACCAGCGGCCCTTAATCGTTTCTCGGTTCATGGTCATGCTCCTGCATTGGCCGGTGGATCGACCAGGAAGTCGACCAATAGGCGGTTGAAGGCCTGGGCCTTTTCGATTTGAACCCAGTGCCCGCATTCGCCGAACACGTGCATCTGGGAATGGGGAATAAGGCGCAACATGCGCTCGGACAGCTCCAGCGGGATGACCTTGTCTTCGCGGCCGTGGATCAGCAACGTCGGGTGTGGCAACGCGCGTAAATCCTCTTCGGCCAGCGTAAGCATTTCCACGCCTTGCTGGCGCGGTGCGGGGAACAGCTGGGCGAAGCGGCTTTGCACATCGTCGCGAATGCTCGCCTGATAGCGCATGCTGACCAGGTCGTCGTTGATCAGGCTGTGGTCATAGGCAAACACCTCCATCAGCCCGCGCATCGCCTGCAACGACGGTTGATAACCCCATACCTTGTCCAGCCCGTCGGTGATCGGGAACGACAGGCCGGCAGCGCCCATCAGCACCAGGCGCTTGACGCGCAGGGGAAACGCCTTGGCCAGTGCCAGGGCGATGGCGCCGCCGAAGGAGTTGCCGACAATGGATACCTGTTTGATCTCCAGCGCATCGAGCAAGCCGATCAGTGACTGCACCCAAATGGCAGGCTCCAGTTTCCACTGCGACGGACAATGGGTGTAGCCGAAGCCGAGCATATCGGGAGCGATGACCCGCGCTCGCTGGGACAGGCTTGGAATCACTCCGCGCCAGTTAGCCCAGCCGGTCACGCCCGGGCCTGAGCCGTGGATCAACAGAATCACGTCGCCTTCGCCCTGATCGTGATAGTTGAGGGTGCATTCGCCAATTTGAATGCGGTTGGCCATTTCCGGCGAGGCAGCTTGAGAGTGTGCAGTCATTGTTTGGCCTTAGCGGTTTGCGCAGTGGTCACGACCGGGGCACGCACGCCCTGATCGGCCAGACGCTTGAGGATTTGTCGCGCTTCTTCGCGCTTGTCGTCCGGCAGCCATGTGCGGTCATGGCCCCACAGACTCATGCCTTGCAGCTCCTCGACGCCCCAGTCCGGGCCGACCGTGCGGCTGGCCCAACCCAGCTCGAACATCCAGCCGTCCGGGTTCTTCAAATAGAAGGAGGTGACGTGGTCATTGATATGCCGACCCAACGTGACCCCGATGCATTCGGGGTTGACCAGAGCCATGTCGTAGGCGCGCCCGACGTCGTCAAAATCGTTGTATTCGAGCATCAGGTGGTAGATCTTCGCCGGACCGCCGGTGTATGCCAGGCCGAGGGTGTGATGGCGCGGATTGCAGTGCAGGAACTCGACGCGAAAGGGTGCCTGGGTGTGATCGCTGACTTTGAAGCCCAATACGTTGCGGTACAGGTGGCTGAGCTCATCGAAGTGCTCGGTGATCAGCGCAACATGCCCCAGGCCCATATCGCCCGTGCGGAAGCCCCCCAGAGGACGCCCCGGTACAAACGCAGTCGCGGCATCGGCGAGGCCATAGGCCACTTCCAGGCGCACACCGTCCGCATCGGTGAAATGCACCATGCCCTCCACCCCCCGCAAGCGCAGCTCTTCAGCGGTCCCGGCGGTGGTCGGATAACCAGCGTCCTCAAGGGCCTGCCGGGTATTCTCCAGCGCGGCGGCATCGAGCACTCCGAACCCCATGCCCATGCTCGCCTCGCCCTCGCAGGCGCTGACCAGCAAGCGCTGAACCTTCTCATCCGCACGCAAACGCACGCAGACACCGGGTTCGACCACATCGACATGCAACCCGACGTGGTGCCGGGCCTGCGCTATCCAGGCATCGAGGTGCGGGGTTTGCACCACCACGTAGCTCAAAGCATTGATCATTTATTATTCTCCTTTGGCCATTGCTGATCAGAACGGTTCATTCGGCCGACATGCCGCCATCCACCGACAGGGCCGTGCCCGTGACATAAGAAGATTGCTCCGACAGCAGCCATAGCACCGCCGAGGTCACTTCATCAGGACGGCCGATGCGGTGCATGGGAACGCCTTCGTCGTACATGTGTTCGTCGCCCGCGGTGACCCGGTCGAAACTGGGCGTTTTGATCGGGCCGGGGCAGATGGCATTGACGCGGATCCCACGCGTCGCGTAATCCAGTGCTACGGCGCGGGTGGCCCCGACAATGCCGTGCTTGGCGGCAACGTAACTGGCGATCTTGGGCATGCCCTTAAGGCCGAAGATCGAGGCATTGTTGACGATGGCGCCGCCACCGCACTCGAGCATCGCGGCGGTCTCATACTTCATCATGTACAGCACCCCTTTGAGGTTGATGTCGATGACTTCGGACATGTCTGCGATCGGGGTTTCATGCACATCATTGAAGTCGCGCTGCAGCCCCGCATTATTGAAGGCACCATCGAGGCGACCGTAGGTGTTCATGGCCAGCGCGACCAAGGCTTGGCAATCCGCCGCACAAGACACATCGGTGGCACGAAACAACGCCTGACCACCGTCGGCGAGGATTTGCGCGACCACCGCCTGGCCAGACTGCGCCGTGCGATTGCCAATCACCACGCGTGCGCCTTCACGTGCCAGCGCCAGGCAAACATCGTGGCCTATCCCACTGCCGCCCCCGGTCACGATGACCACCTTGTCACGCCACAGACTGTCCCGACTCATGACGCCTCCGATCACGCGCTTCAAGCCCGTGGCACTCGGCCAAACAGGCCTTCCAGCAACTGACCGATCGCCAGCAGGCGGCGGTCGCAACCGGGCGGACCATCCAACTCCATGCCCACAGGCAAACCGCTTCGGTTGCCCAGCCCGACGGGCAACTGAATGCACGGCAGTCCCGCGCTAGCGGCCGGCTCGGTGTTCTGGATCAGGCGCCCGAAGACACTTGGCTGGTTGACGTCGTCGTTGGCCAACGGCGCCACGATTGCCGTCGTGGGAAACAGCAGCGCGTCGAGTTGATGTCGTTCGAAGAGCGTCTGGTAACGCTCAAGCAGCGCCTGGCGGCCGCCGTTCTGCGCAACGTGATACGCCGGTGCAACATCCACCAACTGATCGTCGACCGGCATTTTGCGTGGCATGACCCAATGCTCATAAATCCAACGCACATCGGGGCTGTAGATTTTCTCGGCGAGCTGCTCGATGGTCTGGGCATGCCCGTAGTCGCGCAGGTAGTCGACCATGCAGTCGTAGGCCTCATGGATCACCACGGGGAAACCAACCGGCGCGTTCAGCGCGTGCAGGCCGGCATCTTCGATGGGCACCAGGGTCACACCATGGCCGCGCAGCGTTTCTGCCGCGGCCATGGCCTGCTCGTAGGTGTCTTCATCGAGGTTGTCCCAAAACTCGCTCGGCACGCCCAGGCGCAAGGCTCCCAGCAACACTGAGGGCATTGCGTACTCACCGGTGATCACGCCATCGAGCAGTGCGACGTCGGCCATGCACAGCGCCATCGGTCCGACCGTGTCGCGGCTGCGGGCAATCGGAATGACGCCACGGTCCGAGTAGCGCCCCGCGCTTGGGCGCAGCGAAGCGCAGCCATTGAGCGCCGGCGGAATGCGCATCGAGCCGCCGGTGTCGGTGCCCAACGCCGCCAGGGCCATACGTGCGCCCAATGCTGCGGCGCTGCCAGAGGATGACCCCCCTGCGATACGCGTGCCGTCGTATGGGTTGCGCACGCCCACCTCGCTGCCCGTGTTGTACGCACCGTTATAGCCAGTGGCACCGAACGCCAGCTCATGCATGTTGGTCTTGCCGAGAATGATCGCCCCGGCGTCACGCAGTTTCTGCACGCTGGGTGAATCTTCGCTCGGTACAAAACCGGCGAATGCCGGCGAGCCTGCGGTACACGGCAGCCCGGCAACGTGAATGTTGTCCTTGATGACAATCGGGATACCGCTGAGCGGCTTGAGCGGCTCGCCCGCCTGGCGTGCAGCATCGGCGGCCTGGGCGGCCTGCAAAGCGCCCACGCGGTCGAGGGTCACATATACATTGAGCGACTTGCCCGCCTCAGCACGCTTCAGGCACGCCTGGACCAGCTCGACGCTACTCAGTACGCCGTTGCGAAAAGCCTCAGACGCCTCGGCGATGGTCAGATCGGTCGAAACCTCAACGCTTGCAGATTCAAACACTGTCATGTCAGTACTCCTGGCACAGACTTCAGCGACTGAAGGCTGTGTCCTTTATCTGTTCCGGGCTTGGGTAGGCGATCTTGCTGTGGCACAGGCCCAGATCGAGCAGTACTTCGCACATCTTGTAAGCGATCAGCCCTGGGTTGAGCACGGGCACCGGCAGATGCTCGGCGAGATAGGCGTGCGCCTGGTGCATGGTGGTCGAGCCGAGCACAATCACATCGGCACCGTCTTGCTCAATGGCAAGCCTTCCCGCGTCCAGCAGTTTGGCGAAGACCACCTCTTCCTTGCCTTCCAGCAACGCCTGCGTGTCGGGGCGCACATCAATCGAGCGGATCGACGCCAGACGCGCTTCCAAGCCGTATTCCTTGAGGGTCTTGCGGTACAGCGGGTACCAGCGCGGCCACATGGTCAGGATGCTGAACTTCTGTCCGAGCATGCAGGCGGTATGGAACGCGGCGATACCGGGTGCCAGCACCGGAATCGACAAGCGCGAACGCAGCGCCGAGAGGCCGGAGTCACTGACGGTATTCACGCACACCGCGTCGTAACCTTCGTCCTCAGCCTTGATCCCGGCTTCGATCACCGCCAGTTCCATCAGCGCCATGTCGTAATAACTGTCGGCCAGGGTCATCACCTGGCCCGCGCCCACAAAGCTCACGTCGATGTCGGGCCGCATCAGCGATGCGGGCAGTTGGGATTCCACCAACGGGCGCGTGGCTTCACTCATCGGAACCGGGAAAATCATCTTGATGCGCTTTTTCATCATTCGCTCCTCATGCTCACAGACCCAGTTCTTCACGGGGACGCGTGAGGGTGTCGATCAACGCATAGAGAATTTTCTCGGCGCAGGGCATCAGGTCGGGGACATAGGTCGCGCCCATGCCGCCCAACCCCTCGGCCACCGGCAGCGGTGCGCCGGTCGCGGGCCAAGGCCAACCGATACGCGCGGTCGGCACGCCATACCGGCGTAGCGCGGCACCATCGGTTTGACCGGCGAGCATGTCGGGCATGCCGTGAGGGCGTTGCTCAATGAACTCCCAACCCCGCTTGCATGACTGGATGATCCAGTTCTGCGGATCGGTGGTCCCGCCCGGTACCGAGCCGTACATCTCCCAGCCCAGATCCAGCGCAGGAAAGCGCACTCTCAGGTCGTCGATGAATTCAGCGAACTGCGCCCTCACATCACCGGGGCTGACGCGCGGATTGATTCGCACGTCGAAAAATATTTCAGTGACCGCGCTCGGGAACGCCGGGCGTTCGACGTCACCAGAGCGCACCCCGCTGATCCAGCCGTGGGGCTCGATGACACCACTGGTGTTGCGCTGGGTGTACGCCAGGATCCATTCCTGCAACGCCTGGATAACCGTGGCTGAAGGCACCACGGAGCTGCGGAAACCCGGCGTGTCATGGGGCACGCCTGCATAGCCGAGGGTGCCGTAGACCTTGAGCTTGAACCAGGCCATGCCCGGCTCCTCGTGGTACACCCAGTTCCATGGCTTCATGATGATGGCGAAGTCCGGGTACAGGCCGCGATTGAGCAGGTGGATCACCCCATTGGACATCCCCGCGTGACGCGCACTGATGTCCACCGGCATGCCGCCGTCAGCCATCCCCAGCAGCAAGTCACCACGTAGCGGCACCTGCGCATCGATCAACGCGGTGGCGACTTCGGTCAAGGTCGCAATCATCGCCTTGGGGTTCGACGAGCCGAGGCCGAACACCCAGTCATCGACCCTCTGCGCGAAAGGTTGCAGGTCGGCTTCCTGACCTTCGCCGGTGAGCACCTCCTCGCCGGGCGTACGGTCCAGGTGGGTGTCGATCGGCGCATACAACAACACCGTCGCGCCCCCGCCACTGCCACGGAATTCACCGACCACGTTGCCGGTGATGTCGCTCATCGGGTAGTAACGCGACTTCATGCCGATGCCTTGCAAGTGGCGATTCATGAACTCGCTGGCCTGGCGGGTCGCCCCGGTCGGACTGTGGATATTGCTGATATCAAACAACAGCTGCTGGAGACGCTGGGGATTGAGTCTGGCACGTGCCTGCTCGTACCACTGCGCCTGCTGGGCCGAAAATGGCAGTGAAATCGTAGGTTTCATGCATGCTTCCTCAATGACTGGCGACGAACTGTTCGGCAAAAATGTTCTGCGACTTCATGCCCAGTTCGATCAGGCGCTGGGTGGCAGCGTCGATCATGGGTTGTGGACCGCACAGGTAGGCCACAGTATCGGGATGGCTGACATCACCCTCGCGCAGCGCACTGACCGGGCTGCCCTGATGCAGGCCGTCGGTGGCTTCACGGTCGACACAGATGCGCGTCTCGAGGAACGGCAACCATTGCTGACGCAACTCGATGTCCTCAAGCGAGAACAGCGCTTCGGGCACCGCGCAGCCGAAGGTCAGGAGCATCGGAGGCTTACGCCCGCCGCCCTGCCGCAGGGCATCGATCATCGACAGGATCGGCGCCAGGCCGGTGCCGCCCGCAACAAAAATATGCGGCGCACGTTTGTGCTCATCACGCAGGAAGAACGCGCCATACGGGCCGCTCAGGCTCAGGATCTGGTCAGACTCGGCCAGGGTTTCCAGATACTCGGACATCGCCCCACCCGGTATCAGGCGGATCAGGAACTCCATCTTCGGCAAGTTCTGCTGGGTACTCGACGGCGAGTAGCTGCGCAGGACACCCAGGCCAGGCACGACAATCTGCATGAACTGGCCCGGGCGGAACTCCATCCATTCGCCCTCGGCCAACTCCAGCGTCACGCGCATCACGTTGCTGGCGATACGTTCGACCGAGTCGATAAACGCATGCACTTCATGCGCCGCACTGGCGCCGACTTCACTGCCGTAGCCGAGATCGAAGGTGCAATCGGACTCGGCCTGGCAGACGCACAGCAGGCGCTGGCCGGCGGCGAACTCACTGGCCAGCAAGGTCGAGCTGGCGCCCGGACGGGTGAGCGCCTCGCCTTTTGTCAGGGTGCTGATGCAGCTTGAGCAACTGCCGGAGCGGCACTGGAAGAGCACCGGCATGTGCGCCTCGATGGCGGCGTCGAGAATATTGCTGTTCGGTGCGACGCTAAAGCTGCGGGTGACGCCATCGGCAAAGTTCAGGGTGACTTGATGCACTGGTTCATTCATAAACAGGATTCCACCGGAGTACGGGAATTGCGTGGTTCTGGCGAAGCCTTGCTGAAGCGTGGTGGCAGCAAACCACCAGCGCTCCGGAGGGGGCTGGTCATGTGCTCGATATTAGGAAGTAGCCACCGCTGACTGCGCTCCGTTGAGCTACGCGGTTATCCCAAAAGCGCAGCTTCTTGCAAAAACGGCAGCCATCGCTGGCTGCCGTGAACGCGCTGAATGCCGTCATCCCCTGGGCAGCGCATCCAACCCGGCGTAGCGCCCGCGATGGAACAACAGCGGGCGGGCGTCCTCCGCCCCCAGCGCCATGCGCAGCACCCGCCCGACCAGGATCTGGTGGTCGCCGCCGTCATAACGGTGCTCGATACGGCACTCGAAACGCGCGGGACAGCCATGCAGCAGCGGCACACCGCCAACGCCTTCGCCGAAGTCCAGGCCACTGAACTTGGCTTCCGATGCCCGGCCGAAACGGTTCGACCACGCCTGCTGTTCGTCACCCAGCACATGGATGGCGAAGTGTTCGGCCATTGAGAACGCCGGGTAACTCAAGGCATTGCGGCCGATACTCCAGAGCACCAGCGGCGGGTCTAGCGAGACCGTGTTGAAACTGCTGGCCGTCACGCCGATGGGCTCCCCCGCGACATCCCGCGTCGTCACGACAGTGACGCCGGTGGCGAAGTGGCCGAGGGCCTGACGTAAAGTTGTGGCGTCAATCATTCGCACATCCCCCTTAGAACGTCAGGCCGTAGCTGAGCGACAACCAATGCTGGCTCATGTACGGCGAGCTCACGGCATCCGGTCCCTGGCCATTTCCTGCCACCTTGTCCATGAACGATCGCGCATAGGCGAACGACACTTCGTTGCCACCGCCCAAGCGGTAGGTGGCACCCAGCGTGACGTGACGATGGTTGGCGGAGGGTGCCAGCGTGCCGAGGTAGCCGTCGCGGCTATCGAGCAGCTGGTTGGCGTCGTTGTAGCCCACGCGCAGGGTCAGATCACGCGTGGCGTCGTACGCCACACCCACGCGGTACACCGTCTGGTCGCGCCAGCCGAAACCCGGACCATCGCTATCGCCCGGCGCCCCCGTGGCGCGGCCTACGCCGGGGTTGCCATAGGCCTTCACATCGCTCCAGAGAATTTTTTGCACGTCGGCAGCCAGCGTCCAGTCACCGCGCTGGTAGCTCAGCCCGACGCCATAGGTGGAGGGCATATCGAGGTCTCCCCCCTCCGCCAGCAGCTTGTCGAAATGCTTCATTTTCGACATGTAGCCACGCGTCGCGTAGCTGGCACCGACGCTCAGCTCATCAGTGATGTGCCCCAGATAGCCCACGCGCACACCGCTGCCGTAGGACTCGTCGCGCCCTTCCGGCAAGCCGATGCTGCCGGTGCCGTCGATATCAAGCTGCTGCCTTATCAACAGCAGGCCGATGCCCAGGCTGTGTCGCTCGGTAATCTTGCGCGCATAGCTGAGGGTCGCCACCATCTGCTGAAGCGTGGAGCCGGGACTCTGCAGGCCACCCACGTTGCTCTGGCGGCTATAGTCCGTGCCGACACCGTTCCCCACCACAGAAACGCCGACACTGCTGACCTCATCGAGCATGTGGTTCGCACCCAGCTGGGGAATGATGTACAGATCATTGTCTGCGCTGCCGCTGTTTTTTTTGCCCGCGAAGTCCACGCCGTTGTCGACCTTCAGAAAGGCCGCGCCCACATCCAAACGATCACCGACCCACACCATGCCGGCCGGGTTCGATGCGCCGACCAGTGCATCCTGAGGCAAGGCCAGCACCACGCCGCCCATGCCCTCGGATTTGACCCCATAGCCATGCGGGAACGTGCCCTGGGTGGCCTGGGCGAAGTGACAGGGGACCCCCGCTAAAAACAACGTCGTAGCGATGCCGGAGACACGCCGTTTACCAGCGATGAAAGCCGCCATCTCAGACTCCCTCCGCCGCGGCGAAACTGTCGATGAAGCGCTCGGCTTCCTGCAGGTCGTAGTACCAGGGCCGAAGGCTCTTTGGATCGTCGAATGCGTTAGCCACGGTCGAGGCGATTTGCGGATTTTGCGCACAGGCGGCGAACACCCGCAGGATGGATTCCGATGGAGGCAACAGATGGGTATTGGTGAAGCGCGCGACCCACTGGGCATAGTCCCAGTACCGTTCGAATGTTGCCTGCTTCCAGCTATCGTCAAAGTTCAGTTCGCCGCGTTCGAGAATGGCCTGCATGTACACGTTGGCGCACTTGCTGGCGTTGTTCGACCCCTGCCCTGTGATCGGATCGTTGAGCACCAGCACGTCAGCCATGCCCAGCACCGTGCGCCCGGAAGGCAGCACACCGATCGGCTTGCGTACCGTGGGCGTCAAGCGGCCGACCAGCGTGCCGAGCTCGTCGGTCAGGCGCAGGTTTTCGCAGCGCGGTGCCTCCCAGGGGAAGAATTCGCGGATCAACTCCACCGCCAATTCGAGGTGTTCGGCCGGGGTGCTGACCTCCCCCCAGCGGTCCATCGGGCCGCCTTCGATGCATTCCAGGTTGATAATGTCGCCGGCGCCGGTATGGGTAATGCAGGGGAAATTGACGTACTCGCCAACGCCCGGATTGATGTTGATATTGAGCGCGCTGTAGTCGCTGCGTGGAAGCATGCCATGCACGTAGGTCAATGAAATGGTGCGCTGCGGACGATCAAACACGCTACGTTCGGCGTCACGCTCAAACAAGGCGCCGATCTCGCCTTTGCCGCTGGCGACGATGACCAGGTCGCTGCTCTCGGCATAACGTTCCAGTTCAGCCAGACCGGCTTCTTCGATGATCAGGTTGCCGCCATGGCGCTGAAACTCCGTCATCCAGCGTGGCATCTTGATGCGCTGGTCGACCGACTGACCAGGCGCCTGCATACGGGCCCGCCAATCCACGCCCAGGCCTTCGCCATTCCCCGCGCGCATATGCACGCCCATGGTGGGCGGGCAAATGTCATCCCACAGCGCCAGGCCCAGCTCACGCTCAAAACCCAGCGCCATGTCATACATGGATTGACTGGACAGCACCTTGCCCGCCGCGATTTGCTCGCCGGTACGGTTGGACACCAGGTTGACGGTGTAGCCCTGCTGCAGCAAACCAATGCCAAGTTGTAGACCTGCCTGCCCGGCACCGACGATTGTGATCGTTCTCATGAGGTTTCGCTCCGTTGTGGTTATGCGGACGACGCTATGCAGTCCGTACAGCCAATGTGGAGCAGCGCAGGCACAGGCAATATGCGCATTGCGCAGCGGGTATGCGTAAAGTGCGGAAATTAACGCCGAGGGTCCCGGCCCTGCATGACCCCCGACCCTCGCGCGCGAACCAGTGTTTCCCTGGGCGTCTCGGCGTAACGCCGACGGTAATCGGCGGCCAGTCGCCCCAGCTGGAAGAACCCCCAGCGCGTGGCGATTTCGGTGACGCTGTGCGACTGCCCGGGGTCGAGCAGATCCTGGCGCACGCGCTCCAGGCGGATGTCACGCAGATAGCGCATGGGGCTCAGACCGAGAAACTTTTCGAACCCGGCAAATAGCGTGCGTCCGCTGACCGCACTGACCGCCGCGAGGGTCTCGATGGTGATGGGCTGTTCCGGGTAAGCCTGCATGTAATCGACTGCCGCTTTGACATGACGCGGCAGCAGACGATGCAGGGCCTGCGCCTGCTCACAACGCAAACTGTGGGGCTGCCAGCTCAGGAGCGTGGTCATCAACGTCTGTTCGAACTGGGTACGGATCAGCGGCAGGTCAAACAACTGCGGCGAGCGTTGCATCTCGGCAAAGATATGTTGCGCGCTGCTGCTCCAGGCCGCACAGGCCGGGTGATCCAGGCTCATGGTGGGGTGAAATTCCACAGGCTTGTGCAGGCAGCGTCCGAACATGCTGGCTGCGTGTTGCTCCAGCGCCTCACGGTCGAAACGCACCACCAGCTTGCGGCAGTCGCGGCTCCAGTTCATTTCCAAGGCTTCGTCCGGCGCATGCACAGAGCCGTAGCGATGGTTGCTGTACAGCTCACGACCGCCAATGAATTGCAAGTCGTTGCCCGCCAACGGTAACTGGACGAGGTAGAAATCCCCCAAGTTACCGGGCTCGACGTTCACTTGGGCACCGTAGCTCATCTGGCTGAAACTCAGGCGTCCCGTGCGCAGGTGCGCGTGGCGGTAGTTGAGCTGCTCCCCTCCCTTGGCCAGCAGTTGATGTTCGCAAAACATCGACGACACCATCTCGCGCACCTCGTCGAGATCGTGCGAACGCAACGCCTGCAAGTGCTGGTACTCGAGCAACTCGGTCGAGGGCATCACATCAATACACCTTCGCTCATACCCGCTCCTCGCGAACGCCGATGGCGTAGCGCTGATCCGAAAAACTCAGTGAGTGGACAAGGGATCGTTGCACCTCATGTCAGTCGCTGCGGTCGTCGGCGATGCCAATCGCTGACCCGCTGCACCGCCATACCCGCGCGGCACAGCGTGGCTTCGCCGCCCTTGCGCCCGATGAACTGCCCTCCCATCGGCAGACCGCCTGCGGTCAGGCCAATCGGCAGGCTGATACAGGGATGACCACTGACGTTAAAAGGGGCGGTGAACTGGATCAGGCGACGGTTGGCCTCAGGGTCCGATGCCAGGCTGGACAGTTGCTCGTGGGTTGGCGCGGCATAGGGTTGAACCGGCGCCAGCAGCAAGTCCAGTTCATACAACAGCACCTCGAGCTGCCCGGTGAATCGCTGCGCGTCCAACAGGATTCGCTGATAGTCCATGCCGCTCAACTCGCGCCCGCCGTCGATCAGCCGCCGCAAGGCCGGGCCGTACTGGCTGGCGTGCAGCGGGTAGGTATCGGCATGCGCCACAGCAGTCTGTACGCCGCAGTGGGCCTCCCAATTCTGGCTGACGGCGCGCGTGTCGGGCATCCGAATGCTCAGCAACTTGCCGCCACCGTCACGGATCATCGCCATGACCTGCTGCAACGCCTGCTGGATCACCGGGTCCACGCCATCGCTGAGCCAACGCTCGTCAATCCCGACGCGCAACCCGCGAAAGCTGTCGTCGATGCCGGGAACCTCCAGGCACACGCTGGGCTGGGAGGTGGGATCGAGCAGGTCATGGCCGGCGATCGTAGACAGCAGGAACAGCGCATCGCGCGCACTGCGAGTCATCGGCCCGACGTGGTCGAGGCTGGCGGCCAGTTCAAAGGCCCCCTGGCGGCTGACTCGCCCCCAGGTCGGCTTCAATCCGGTCAGGCCGTTGGCGGCACAGGGGAAACGAATCGAGCCGCCGGTATCGCTACCGATCGAGGCGTAACACAGTCCCGCCGCGGTGGCCACGCCGCAACCGCTGGACGACGCACCGGCCCAATGCCCAGGGTGCCAAGGGTTGTTCGGTGCAGGAATGTCGGGATGGTGCAGAGCAAACGCGCCCTCGGTCATTTGCAACTTGCCCAGCATCACCGCGCCGGCGTCACGTAACCGCGAGACGACGGTGGCATCCTGATCAGGGATGCGCGACGCGTGCAACGGCATGCCTGCAGCGGTCACCACCTGGGCAGTGTCGAACAGGTCCTTGTACGCCAGGGGAATGCCATGCAGCGGACTGCGGCAGGTACCGTCAGCCAACTCTTGCTCCGCCGCTCGCGCTTGTTGCAAGGCCAGCTCCGGCGTCACCCGGGCGTAGCTGTGCAGACCTGGGTCCAGTTCGGCAATGCGTGCCAGTTGCGCTTCGGTCACCTCCACCGGCGACAACTTGCGGCTACGGATCAACAGCGACAGCTCATGCATTTCCAGGTAATGCAGATCGTTTGGCAGGTTCATTCATGTGCTCCGATAAAGCTCGAGGCCAGGCGATTGAACTCATCCGGGCACTCGCTCTGCAAGTGGTGGGCAGCGTTGCCGAATACGTGCAGGCAGGCGTTGGGCAAGCGATTGAGCATCATCATCGGCACGTCGACACCGCCAAACCAGTCATGAAGCCCCCAGCACAGTAAGGTGGGAGCCTGAACCCGATCCAGCACTGGCAGCAGGTTCTCCCACTCGCCGAATGCACCAGGGGTTTGCAGCAGTTGGATAAAGCCGGCGTTATCACTGGCCTCGAAACGCAGGCGCAGGTTTTCATCGTCCAGCCGTTCATCGCGGTGTAGCTCATAACGTCCCAGCAGCACACGCATCTTGCTGAGGCTCGGACCGTCACCCGCGAGGTAGTAGTCACTCATCAACGTCGCCGCTTGCTTGCTGAACAGCGGCAACGGTTGCAGGACACCGCGATCGACGGGCTGCGCACCGATACTGATCAGCCGACCAACGCGCTGCGGAGCGTCCACGGCCAGACGCAAAGCCACCGCGCCGCCAAGAGACTGGTTGATCAGATGCACACGCTCCAGACCAAGAGCGTCCATGAAGCCCAGCAATTTACGTGCATGCCAACTCAACACAGGCCCGTGAACCGGCACCATATCCGAGCGGCCGAACTGGGCAAAATCGAGGAAATAGCACCGATGCCGAGCCGAGAACGTCTCGGCACTCAGACGAAAATTGCTCCAGGCCGTGCTGCCCGGACCACCACCATGGGTAAATATGACGGGCAATCGAGGAGTGTCTTGGCCAACGAATTGGTAATGCAGACGAACGCCATCGACCGATAAAAACTGGCTGACTGGCGGGTTTGACTTGGGCATAGAGGGCTCCCCCGAAAGTGAGCCGGCGCGGGGTGAAAAACGCCGGCTCAGTCACCTCAGTCCTCGATCTGACGGACTTTGTAGCCTGGGCGATGACCGTCGGCGGTGTCCTTGAAGATCAGGCTGGAATCCTTCACCGAACCGGCAACACCACGTCCCGGTTTAGCGATCCCGCGATTCCAGCGCGAAGCCACCTTACGCCAGCTGATCGGAGAGATATCGGTCGCCACCAGTTGCTCATCGTCCCAACCGGTCCCATCGGTGTAGAAATTCTGCATGGCTTCGCGGGCATACAAATCGCAATCGTTGAAACCGTGCAGGCAAAGAGGCTTGTACACCCGGTCGTAGCGATACTGGTTTTTCTCACGCTCTTCATCGGTGTTACACACTCGCACGAGGATTTCCCAATACTCGTGGGTGTCGTCGGTAATCGGCACATACCACTCGTACTGCGTCATGTGCTCGCTTGGCCAGTTTTCCACCATCAGCACGCCCGGCAGCACCACAGAGGTCCGGTAGAAACGGCCCTTGAGGCCATCCACTTTCAGCCCCAGAAGGTCGTTTTCCAGCACCGGCGTCCACTTGTCGGTGAACATCCATTGCATCAGCCCTTTGGGTCCGGTTTCGTTCTCGACTACGGCGATGCAGTCGTCGGAGGCCGGCAACAGGCCCAGGGGCAGCACCCAATCCATGGCGTGAACGATGGTGTTGTCCTTGTGCACCAGGATGTGAGCGTTGTCGAAACCGTTTTCACATGCGATGCGCCAGTTACCGTAGCCGGTGCGGTGCATGCCCAGGGCCACGGCATTTTCATCCAGCACGCTCGGCGAAGCCGGCCACAGCGGGTGCGGGAAGACTTCGCTGTTTTCCGGGAAGCGGAACGGCAAGTCATCGGCCAGCGGCGGCACATCTTGATCAGGGAAACTGTCTTCGCGCACGAATACGAAAATCATGCCGTTGATTTCATGCACCGGGTAAGTCGTGAGGCCGGTGGTGCCAATCAGTTTGTCGTCCGGGTTGGCGACGATGGTCACCAGGGTGCCACTCTCCAGATCGAAGGTGAAACCGTGGTACCAGCAGGAAATAGTGCTCTTGGTGAAGCACATCGGTTTTTCGGAAAGACGCACACCACGGTGCAGACACTGATCCTTGAGCGCATAGACCTTGCCGTTGACGCGACGCAAGACAATGGGCACGCCGCAAATCTGGATACCCTCAACCTGATCCTCGGCCAGCTCATGGGTGAACAGGGCCGGATACCAGTGATTGATAAAGCCCCAGGCCGCGTCTTTGTAAGGTTGGTATTGGCTTTGGGTCTTGGAGTTGTTGACACGGGCATCACTGATACCGGTTTTGACGATGCGCCGACGAATGATAGGTTGCTCGGACATACGGATTCCCTTGCTAACAGGATCGGCGCCGCCCTGTGCGGCGCTGTTGCAATCATCCTAAGAACCTCCAGGAAGACTGACGATCCCGATACCGTTTCGCCTATCCTTGCAGCGCAAGAAAGATGCAGGGCCTGCCGGATGACGGCGCGCTCAACGCGCCAGGGTTGCAGAAGGGCTTTCGCCGAAACGGCGTTTGTAATCCGTCGTGAAGTGCCCCAGGTGATTGAACCCCCAGCGAAAGGCAACCGCGGTGACCGTTTCGTTGCCCGAACTCAGCCGCAGCAGCTCTTCATTGACGCGACGCAGACGTATTTCCTTGAGGTACAGCATGGGCGATGTATCGCGGTAACGCCGAAAGCCCGCGAACAACGAACGACTGCTGACGCCCGCGTGCTCGGCCATGTCGATGATGGTGATCGGTTCGTGCGCGTGGTCCTCGATGTAGCGTTCGACACGCTTGACGAACGACGGCGCAAGCGAGGGCGCGTCGGCCAAAATCTCCGCCGAATAGTTGTGCGGTTGATTGGTCAGCAGCATATGCACCAGGCCGCTTTCCAACTGGGCAGACATCAAGGGCGACAGCTCGTCATCCAGCGAAAGGCAGTCATACACCCAGCTCACCATACGCAACCAGCGTGCGCCCGATTCGCTCGCGATCGGGATGGCAGACTCGAATTCAATGTTTTTCGCCAGGGTGCGGCCCAGCAACTGCTGGCAATGCTGCTCGATCAGGCTGCGCTCGATACGGATGATCAGTTTTTCGGTGTTGGGACGGTGGTTGATCAGTGATTTCGTGTGGGCGTTGATCACCGTGCCCATGCTGGGGTTGCACACCACTTTCTGATCGCCTAACTGAATCTGCTCCTCACCGCGGATCGGCATCTGGATCAAGGCAAAGGTATCGAGTACGCCCGGCTTGATGGTCAAGGCACCGCCATAACTCATTCGGCCAATGCCGATCCCCCCGCCCGACGGTAAAAAATGCTGGCGTCTAGCGAGGTTTTGGCGTCCAGGTTACAGAGGTGGTTTTCGCAGAATATTTTTTCGCCACATTGGCGGGCCTCTTCAATGTCACGGGTCCGACAAATTTCGTATCGCGCCAGTACGGCCTCAGGAGCAGTGACCGGGCGGAAACTAAGCTGTTCCATGAATAACCCTCTGCGACCTGGCCAGGCATCCAGATCGCACTAACACACGGTTTATAAGATCGACAGTACATGCCGCCGATCATTCTTGTTATCGCAGTCGTTGGCTGAACCCTTTGCCACCCATCCTGCGCCAATACGCACGGTTTCAGTGCGTAGCGAGGTGCAATCGTCGCAAGGCACGAGGCAATCACCTCGCAGGAACCCTGTGCGCCTCACCGTTTGAGTATCACTTGGCTCAGGTTTGGATAACCACCCCTCGAACCAAGCATTTAACGTGCCTGAACGCGCAAATATCAGTATTGAGACGACCGATGAAACACCCACTTCAGAACTTCACGCGATTGGCGCCGAGCCTAAAAATAGCCCCACATAATCAAACAGTTATAGACACCCCAGAGAACTGATCGCCCCTGACGATCTGCCCTTGGGAATGACCTGCGATCACATCAACAACGAACGGCAGCGACCATGACGAACATCACCCGTGCCGGACTGTTACCGGTGTTACGCCAGGCGTGTCGCGTCCCCATCTGCACCACCACATCACCGGCTTTGAGCAAGGCACTTTCCCCGTCATCAAGTAGCAAGGTCAGCTCGCCGTCGACAATGACGCCGTAATCAATGGTATCGGTGCGGTGAAAACCCGGCGCATCCGCCTCGAAGGTCTGCGCCAGACCCGGAACGCGCCGATTCATCTCATCGGCAGCCAGTGGATCGGCCTCCACCGACCTCTTGGTCGATTCCGGCGGAAAGCTCACGAGAATGAAGCTGGTGCCCGCCACGGCAGGCAACACCGAAGTCACATGGCTGAGAGGATCCGGCGCCTCGCCACCGACTTGCGGCTGCGCATCGGCCTTCCAGACCAGAGCGGCGCTAAAGCCCGGGATATGGGTGAAGGACTCGTCCCCGGCAATCGGGCCGTGACTGACGACGCAGGAACGACCCTGGGCGTCATGCCCAGTCACTAAACGCTGTGCTCGCATCATGGCGTTCTCCACTGTGACGGGGTGACGTACACCACTGTGCCGCCCCCACTTGGATTATTGGTAAGCGATGTGAAAATTGCTGAAGCCATTGCCCTGGGTCTGGATATCGTCCAACGCATCGTTGAGGCGCTCCAGCGGATAGGCGCGCGACTCGAGCAGCGACAGATCGAGGATGCCGGACTCGACCATGCAGGCCATTTCCTCGGCCTCTGCGGTGGTGAACCAGAGTGAGCCGATGTAGTGCAGTTGCGCACACATAAAGGGGTGAGGATCAATCGGGATAGGACCGGCGACGCCGCCAATCTGCACGATCCGACCGCCACGGCCGACGGCCTGCATGGCATCCACCGACAAGTGCGCAGGAGCCTTGGCCCCGAGGGTATCGAGCATCACATCAACGCCGCCCGGTACCTGCGCCAGCACTTGCTCATGGATCGCGCCGCCCCCTATCAGCACCGGTATGACACGCCGTGGATCAAGGGTCTTGAGCCGTTCCAGGGCGTCGGCATCGCGGGCGACGACCACGACCTTCGCAGCACCGAATGCCAGGGCAAGAAGGGTCGCACCGACGCCGAGGGTTCCACTTGCCCCAAGAATGAGAACGCTCTGCGAAGGGCGCAGGGCCGCCTTGCGAATGGCCGAATACGCAGTCCCCAGATAGCCAAAGCGGGTAGCGTGGGCAAAGCTCAGACACTCGGGCAGACGCACCAGGTTGTTCCCATGGGCCGTCATGTATTGGCCATAACCGCCGTAGGGATAACGCTTGAAGACCTGCTGCGAGCCCGGCCCGAATCCGAAGTAACCCATGAAGGTATAGGCCTGGCAACGCGGCGCATCCCCTTCACGACACCAGCGACACTCGCCACAGCCGATGCCCGGATTGACGTAGACCCGATCCCCGGGCTTGAACACCGTGACTGCCGAACCGACCGCCGCCACCGTTCCGGCCGAGTCCAGGCCAAAAATGGCGGGCAGTTCGGGCAGTGGTAAAAAGGGATACCACTCAGGGAAATGGGTGGTGACGTTTTTCAGGTTAGGAATGACCCCACTGGCCGCGACCTTGATCAGCACATCGTGAGGACCGGGAGAGGGCACAGGGATACGGTCAAGTATGAATCGGCCGCCTATTTCGTGAAGACGGGCTGCTTGCATCAAAGGCACACAGTACTCCTCGGGTCGCAGGAACGGCGCAAGGCCGAGGCGACCCCGTCATTATCGTTCTATTAGTAATGAACCAGGGACTCATCCATTACCCGAACCGCCAGGGGCGCGGGCAACGGACGCAGATAAAGATGGAGGGTCAGACGTCAGTGACCCGCGCCCTGCAATGCCTGCAACGAAAAGTCGGTGGGCTTGGCGACGAAGTTGGTCCGCCAACTGGAGGTGTCAATCAGCGAGACCGTCGCGTGGTTGCGCTGGTAATCAATGACTTCCCCGGCGGTGGTGCGGATATCGCCATCAGTGACGTTGGCATAGGACTGAAACTCCATGAACTTCCAGAACTCGCCCTTGCGGTTGTAAGCCTCACCGTAGTGAATACGCGGGTATTTCACATCGATGTACAGCACCTTTTTGCTGTAAGGGTGGATGGACGGCGTAATGGCTTCGATGACGTAGACTTCACGCACTTCATAGTTGTTGCCGCTCATGTTCCAGTAAGGGGGTTCGTTCTGCAGCACCGGATAACGCTCGGCGAATGTTTTACCTTCCTTGTTCCAGATATCGGTCCCGGTCTTGCTCGCAGTCACCGCCAGAATGCTGCGTTTACCCAGCAGTTTGTACTCCGGGTACCAGCATGGACGTGCGTTGAAGATTTCCAGATCGTCCTGCAACTGGTCGGATGAGCCTACCGGATCCATCCAGGCACCTCCCGACAGCTGGCGCACGCGGCGGACCGCCGGGATATAAGCCCACACGCTGTTCACTTTCGCCGAGTCATACATAACCGTGTAAGTGCCCAGCCCCTTCATGTCGGACGGCGACTTGAAGTACAGCAACTGCCGACCGCGCTCGCTGCCATCCCCTTCAACCGTGCTGCCCCCTGTCAGACGCCCCCTCATGGCGTAGCGGGTGAACTCAGCCACCGGCTCTGCGTGTACGCCTTTCTTGCCATCAATCAGTACTTGGGTGTAACCCGGCACTTGCGAGACATCGCCCACCAGTTGCCCCAAGTGCCAGTTCCAGACGATCTTCTCGGCGGCCTCCGGGTCCTTCATGTCGATGTTCGGGAACGGTGCGCCCGCCCCCCAACCGTCGATACGGCATTCCTGACGGTTGATCGAGGTCTTGCCTGCGTTGGCATTGGATGCTTTGACCCAACGGGGGTCCAGCGGCACTTCCTTGGAAGCGGCCAGCGGCAGTTTCCAGCCATCGTTGCGGATGCGCCATTCCATCTTCTCGGTCAACAGACTGGCGATGGTGTGACCTTCGAAGGTATTGCCTTTGATATGATCGAGGTTGGCCGCCGAAATAACCGTGCCCACCGGTACTTCAGCAGCCATGGCCAGGCTGGCAAGGCTGCCGAAGGCAGTGATCAGGCCGGCCAGGAACGGGGTGCGTAGGGCATGACAAAACATAGCCATCATGGAGTCTCCGATTGGACTTAAAAGAGGTAGGTCAGGCTGGTGTACAGCTGATCGCGGTTATGGAAGTAGCCAAACAGCGTGGTGGTGTCACACGTCGCCAGATTGCCCGGCTGACAGTTCTTGGAATCGTGAGACCCGCTATCCCAGAAAGCATCGTATTCGACTTTCCAGCGGACTTTGCTGGACAGCTCGAAGGTCACCGACGGCACCGCAAAACCACCGCCGTTGCTCAGATCGGCACCGAGCACGAGCTGTGGTCGAACACGCCCGTTTGCGTAGCTAAGATCAAAGATCGTGGTGCCCATGGCCGAGTGCTCCTTGACCTTGCCACCCCAGCCCACGCTGTACAGCAGTTGGTCGTCCTTATCGAAGTTCTGCACCCACTTGTCGAACAGTTGCACGGAGAAAAACATCGGTTTTTCGGTGCCCAGCCAGGTTTGCGTGGCGGCGATGTTCTTGTCCATGCGCAGCATCATCGCAACGACATCTTTCTTGGTATAGCCATCAAAACCCGGTGCGATGTACTGGCTGAGCATGGTCGGCGTCTTGGCTTGAAACTGGTACGGCGCGTCCTTGATATAAGCCACCTCGGTACTGAACACCGCGTCGGCCAGATCGGAGTAACGGCTGGCGGTGAAGCCGAAGATGTCGACGAGCGGGTAGATGATTTCACCCGCCAGGCCACGTGTCTGGTCAGTGCCTTTGGAGGTTGCGCCTGAAGAGACATCTGGCATGCCAAACAGGGCGAGGTTGTTCGACGGGTTTAGAATCGGCGCGTTGTAGTAGGTTTTCAGGTACGACAACGAGTAGTTTGCGTCGCCGTAAAGTCCGCTCCAACGAATACCACCGGTCACGTCATTGACGCTGCCTTCGTCGCTTTTGTAGTTGTACGGGTCGATATTGCGAAAATCCACGCCCGCATAGGGCTGACTCGACCAGCGCCCCCCGTAGATGTCGATTTCGGTACCGATGTCATTCTTGCGGTCCCAGCCCGGACGCACGAACAGTTCAATGCCGCCGTTGTACTCCGGCACATCGATGTTGAACTTGGCCATGATGTTGGTCTTGCGCAGCTCTTCGTTGGCCGGCTCCAAAAACGAGCGCCAGGTATCGTCGAAGCCATGCACCAGGTCGTTGGCGGCAAAGAAATCCGTCTCGCCCCAGGCGATCTGCTGTTTACCGAAGCGCAGCCTGGTGCGTTCGCCCAGCGGCAAATCCACGTACAGCTCACGGATGTCGGTTTTGTCGTAGAGGTCGGTGATATCGCCGGTGCCGTCGGCCTCGTGATAGTTATTGGCGCCCATTTTCTCCAAGTGCCTGAGGAAGTCGGTCTCTACCTCCCGCACCCCGCGCAACTTGGCGACGAAAGAGACGTCGTCGCCGGGTTGCCACTGCAAGTTCAGGCGCGCGGTGCTGCGCATCATCGACAGCTTGCCGCGGTCGTTATAACTGGGGGTGTCCTCCCAGTTTTTCATGTTCCACGACATTTCCTGGCGCAGGTAACCGTCGTAAGTGAAGGTATCGTCAGCGAGCGCGGACGTGGCAACCACGCCCAGTGCGATAGCCGTCGCGATGCTGTTGAACGAGGTCAGTGGTTGCATGCCCCGAATCGGATTGCCCATGGATGTACTCCCCAGTAAGTAATGGCAGCGGTTGAATGAATGCTCTTGTTTTTGTTTTTCGCCTCAACCCAGCTCAATCCTTGTGTTCGGCTGACTGGCGGCTAGCGACTGTCCGCGCTCACCAAAAATGAAGTGAGGACGGAACACGTAGATCAGCGATGGCATCACGAACAGCGCGCAGAACGCTGAAGCGCTTAGCCAGATCGCCATTAGCAGGCCCATTTCCGCCTGGAAGCGCAGCGACGACACCCACCACAACAGGGTGGCCAAAATCAGCACGCTGGCCGTCACGATCACGCCCATACCGGACGAATGCAGGGAAATACGCACGGCCTCCTCGGCGCTTTTTCCGTTGGCGATTTCTTCCTTGATGCGATCGGCGATGTAGAAGGCGTAATCCACGCCAAGCCCAATCCCCAAGGCCGCGACCGGCACGGTATTGATGCTCATGCCAATACCCTTCCAGGTCATGAAGGCAAACGTCAGCATGTTGGAAATGATCACCGGCACCATGAACACCATGCCCGCCATCGAGGAGCGGTACACAACCGTGCAGATCAGGGCCAGCACCATCAGGGCCAGCGCAATGGCTTCGATCTGGCTGGAGAGGATGATCTCGTTGACCGCCGCCATGACCCCGATCAGTCCGCCCGCCAGGTGCCACTGCCCCTCGGCAAGCGGGTTTTGCGCGATGAACGCTTTGATCCGGGCCATGGCGGTCCGGATGGTCTCGCCCTGGCGATCCCGGAACATCACGGTGACGGCACCGTTGGCATAGTGGTCGTCAGCAAAACGCGAGATATCGCCCGGCTCGGACACCGAGTCGAGCATGGCCACCAGGCTGCCGTTGATCGCGCTGGTATCGCCCAATTCCAGGTAACGCGGGTTGCCTTCGCGCAGGCTGACGTTGACTTGTGGCAGCACATCGGCCAGTGAAAGCGAGCCGCCGATCTCAGGCTGCGCCTCGATAAAACGCTGAAAGCCATTCATCGCGTGCAGGGCTTCGTTGCTCTTGATCAGCCCTGGATGACCGTCTTCCCCCAGCACCACAAACATGCGGTCCACGCCTTCGAAGCGCGCGTTGATCGCCGCCGAATCGACGTTGTATTCCGACTTCGGCCAGAGGATCGGCGAACCCGGATTGGCGTCACCGATTTTCAGGTTCAGCGAATAAAGGCCCGCACACACCACCACCACGAAGGTGCTCGCCAGCACCCCGTAACGAGCGCGCGACAAGGTCACGCAGGTCGCCAGGTCAAGCACCTTATTCAGCAGCGGAATACAGTTGAGCGGATGCACCACCCCGTGCGGCCTGCGGATGAACGAGAGCATCACCGGTGTCAGGATCACGGCGCTGACGGTCAGGGTCAGCACCCACACCACCGCAAGCACCGTGAGTTTCTGCAGCATCGGGATCGGGCTCAGGGCGACGACCGCCATGCACGCCGCGTCAGCGATGACCCCCAGCATGCCGGGCCTGAACAGGTCGGCCAGGGCGACGCGAGCTGCGATTTTTGCCGTGTCCGCGTGCGCCGGCAAAAGCTGCAACTCATCATCGAAACGGTTGACGATCTGCACCGAGTGCGACACGGCACGCGAGGTGATCAACATCGCCACCACGATCACCAGGGGCTCGAAACTGATGTTCAGCAGATGGCAGATGCCCAAGGCCCAGGATGCACTGACGGCACCGGCGAGCAGCGGCAACAGCACCCCGCGCCACGTGCGCAGAAGGACGAACAGCATGACCAGAGTGACCAGCAGCGCGATGCCGACCAGCAGGAACGTTTCCGAAAGGTAGTGGCCTACCCAGCCATACAGTATGGGATCGCCCACCACGCGGATATGCACCGTGCCATCATCGACGCGGGCAATCAGGCTGTGGATTTCCTGGAAGACCTTGCTGTAGTTGACCTGATTGTCGATGAAGTCGACCGTGATCAACGTCGCCTGCAGATCCTTGGACACATAAGGCCCATAGACCAAGGGGTTGCGCAGCACGGCCTGCTTGAGCGCGGCCATGGCCTCGGCGTTGGCCGGCAGGTCCGGCCACATCAGCGGCAGGCTTTCGATCCCCGCCGTGGACGCCCGGACTTCCTTGAGTTTCTTCGAGGCCAGTGAGGTGATCTGGTACGGATTGACCGCCGAGACTTCACGCAGCCCCAATGTCACTTCACGGACTTTTTCCAATACCGAGGCCTGGAAAATATCGCCCTTATCGACCTCGAACATAATGGTGACGATGTTCGAGCCGCCAAAGGTGTCTTTGAATTTTTCGTGGGTCTGCACGTATTCATGCCGTGACGGCAGCATGTCTTCGAATACCGTGCGAACCTCGATGTGCAGGGCGAACCAGCCCAGCACCAATGTCATACCTAACAGGCCACTGGCAACCCAGGCACCGCGCCGGATGCAGAATTCGGCTATACGCTCGATCATGGAAAGCTCTCGTTTAGACTACGCAACTAGGGGTTCAGGGCTTCAGCAGGGACCAGACCTTGCCGTCCCAGCGACCGATATCGGCACCCGCCAACCAAAGGCCGCCGGCCACGGGCAGCGCCCGCACATGCCAGGACAGGTTCTGTGCATCGAGGGTCCCGGATTGCCAACCCTTGGCATCGCCACTGGCCCAGCGCCCCAACGCGCCGGTGACAAACCAAACGCCTTGCTCTTGCAGCCAGGCCACATCAAACAGGTGATCGCGCAGGCCGACGTCGATAACGTCCCAGTGCTGCCCACCGTCGCGGGTTTCCATGACAGCCCCCTCCAGGCCGACCGCCATGCCGTGCTGCGCATCGCGGAACGTCAATGCCATCAGCGAGCGGGACAGTGGCGACTCAACCTCTCGCCATTGCCCGGTCTCGAGGTTGCCGAGCAACACGCGTCCGAACTCGCCCACCAACACCAGTTGGCCGTTGTCGAGAATCGCCACGTCGTTCCACGCCACATCCTCCTCGTCACGCAGACGCTGCCAGTGGCGGCCAAAATCGCGGCTGATCAACACCGCGCCCATCTCGCCAGTGGCGATGGCCAGCCCGTCAGCGCCGAGGCGGACACGGTTGAGCTTGTTAGCCGTTTCCGAGCGCGGCACATCGACCGCCTGATCCCAGTGCAGCCCGCCATCAACACTGAACAGGATCACCCCGTCATTACCGACCGCCACCGCATGCTCGGCATCCCAGACGGCGATGTCCTGCAGGGTGTTACGGGTTGGCGTGTTCACGCGGCGGATCTGGCCATCGCGACTGATCGACAGGATCTTGCCGTATGAACCGCTGGCCAATAGCGCTCCGCCTGGCAACTCTGCCAGGCCATAGAACTGATCGCGGCGCTCGAGGGCGGACGCTGCGACGGTACCGCCCACCGGCTGTGGATGAATGAAGAGCCCGGCCCACAGCAGCGCGGCGATGATGGTCCAGGGAAGCAGCATCACGATGAGCTTCAACGGACGCGCGCCCACGCTTGGTGCGGGAACCTGCGTGAGGATGTGTTCATGGGTAGAAAGGTTCGACATGAGACGGATCCATACGTAAATCGCTATCCGGAAGCTGATAGCGAAGCTAGCGATCACATTAGGTGCCCACACCCCTACGAACTATCCGTCTACTGCTGGGCTTATCCGTCCAGTGCATGTTAATGATCCGAGTCAATTTTCAAGGCGGCGCACAGGCGTGCGAGCGTCACCCATGGACGCTCGTGCCTATTTATTTTTTGTTTTTAATCAATGACTTGAACGAAACCTCGGGAGAGGTTGCGGCGACGCGGAATACCGCGCCACCGGGCGGATTCAGAGCTTGAAACGACTGACCAACGCGTTGAGTCGCGTGGCGCTTTGATCCAGGTCGCCACTGCGCTGATTGACCAGGCGAGCGCTCTGCGAAGCGCTTTGCGCGGAATCGGCGATCGTCACCAGGCTGCGCGACAGCAGCTCGCTGGTGGTCGCCTGCTCTTCAGTGGCCGTAGCGATCTGCTCGCTCATATGCCGCATTTGGCCGATCACCTGCGACAGCGTCTGCAAGGCCTCACTGGCCTCTCGCGCACTGACAACGTTGGCGTGAGAAGCTCCGCGACTCTTAACGATGATATCGACCACCATACGCGTGCGCTCCTGAATCAAATTGACGCTGCCGTTCACCTGCTCGGTCGAGATGTGGGTGCGCTGCGCCAGCGCCCGTACTTCGCCAGCCACCACGGCAAAACCGCGGCCTTGCTCGCCGGCTCGCGCCGACTCGATGGCCGCGTTGAGCGCCAGCAAGTTGGTCTGATCGGCAATCGTGTTGATCACCGCAACGATGGTGCCGATCGACTGGCTGGCTTCGTCCAGTTGCGTGGCCAAGCCGGACACGTGTTCGAGCGTTTGCGCTTCCTGGTTGATCGCCTCCACCAGCCGGGACACCGTGGCCTGCCCGCGCGCGACGGCCTGGTCGCCCTCGCCACTGGCCTGGGCCGCCTGCCCGGCGTTGCCGGCGACCTCCTCGATCGTCGCTGCCATCTGCTGCATGGCAGTCGCCAACTGCTCCACTTCATCGCGCTGCGCATCCACCGTCAGGCCAGAGGTGCTGCTTTCGTCCTTCAACTCGGAGGAGGTTTTCTGCAACGCGAGACTGGTGCCCTTGATCTCAAACACCAGATCAGCCATGGCACTGAGAAAATGATTGAACTCGCGCGCCAGCGTTGCCAGCTCATCATCGCCCTTGGCCGGCAGGCGCAAGCACAGGTCAGCCTCGCCGGATGCCAGTTGCTGGATGGCCTGCACCACGGTTTCCAGCGGCCGCGACAAGGCGCGCCCGAGCCAAAACACGGTAACGCCCAACACCAATGCGGCAAATCCGCCGAGCAGCATAAGCTGCAACGCCAGGGTCTTGACCCCGCCGAGCAGCGCCGAGCTGGGAAACGCGAGCCCCAGCGACCACGGCGTGCCGGTATCGCCGATCGTCACCGGCGTCACTAGCATAAAAACCTCTTGCGCCATCGCCGGCGAGATAAAACGCAGGGTCACGGCGACGCCACTGCGTACCGCGTCGGTGGCAACCTTAATATGATCGCCCAGGAAGTCGCCCTCGCTCTCAGCTTGCGTGCGCCCCACCCGGCTCGGGTCCGGGTGGGCAACCAGGGTCGTGTCATTGGCAAGCAACACCGCAACTCCGACCTCCAGTGGATGCAGTTCGGCAACCCGCTTCTGCAACTGTGCCGCATCCAGGCCAATACCCAGGCTGCCGACTACCCGTCCGTTGTCACGCACCGGAACCAGTACCGCGATCATCACCTTGTCCTCACCGGCGCTCCTCAGGTGCAGCAGCGGGACCACATTTTCCCGCTCGCCGGCGCTCTGCCCGAGAGCCGCGATCAGGGCCTGGCGCTGATCCCCCAACGCCGGGTTGAGGGATTGGCCGTCGCGCAGCCAGAGCACCGCCTGGTCGTCCGGCGAGCCGCTCGGCACCCACCAGATACCGGTGGCCTGGGGTGTGCTGCGGAGCAAGGACTCGATCATCTGGTCAGCGATGCGCCGATCCTGCAACTGGCCGTCGATCAACTCGGCCCCCAGCAGTCGGGCCGTGTTACGCGCCGAGTACAGAGAAACATTGAAATAGTCGCTGATCTCCGTCGCCTGGCGCTTTGCAATCGCGTCTACGGCGACTTCGGCAAGCGCTTCGGTGGACGCTTTGCTCGACTGATAGACCAGCAACACGGTGGCCACATAAATCAACAAGGTGATGGGCAGGACCGTCAGCAAAAGCTTTTTCGTCATCGTCAAGTTGGACAGCATCAGGACACCTCCTCTCGACCGGGACGGAACCACTGCGAGTGTCTGTGAAAAATTCTCGAAAAAAAAAGCCGTGACGAGCACGGCAAAAAGGAGCGGAGGATCAAGCGCTTCGCTTGAGAAGATCCAGAGCGACATCCACGATCATGTCTTCCTGGCCGCCGACCATGCGCCGGCGTCCCAACTCGACAAGGATGTCGAGGGTCTTCAGGCCATATTTCGCGGCGACCACTTCGGCATGGCGCAGGAAACTGGAGTACACACCGGCATAACCCAACGCCAGGGTTTCACGATCGACCCGCACCGGACGGTCCTGCAATGGACGCACCAAATCATCCGCGGCATCCATCAGGCGATAGAGGTCGGTGCCGTGATTCCAGCCCAGACGCTCGGCGGCAGCGATGAACACTTCCAGCGGGGCATTACCGGCCCCCGCGCCCATGCCCGCCAGGCTCGCATCAATGCGATCGCAGCCCTCCTCCACCGCCGTAAGGGAGTTGGCCACCCCCAGGCTGAGGTTGTGGTGGGCATGCATGCCGGTTTGAGTCTCGGAGTTCAGCACGGCCTTGAAGGCACGCATGCGGGCACGAATATCCTGCATGTTCATCGCGCCACCGGAGTCGGCCATGTAGATACATTGCGCGCCGTAGGACTCCATCAGTTTGCCCTGGGCGGCCAACTGCTCGGGCTCGATCATGTGGCTCATCATCAGAAAGCCCACGGTATCCATGCCCAGTTCCCGGGCGAACTCGATGTGTTGCCTGGAGACATCCGCCTCGGTGCAATGCGTGGCCACACGCACCGAGCGCGCGCCGGCGTTATAGGCGGCCTTGAGGTCATGCACGGTGCCGATGCCGGGAATCAACAGCACGGTGATTCTGGCGTTTTCGATCACGTCCGCTGCCGCTTCGATCCATTCGAGGTCGCTGTGGGCGCCGAAGCCGTAGTTGAAGCTCGAACCCTGCAGCCCGTCGCCGTGAGTGACCTCAATGGCATCGACATGGGCCTGATCCAGGGCGCGGGCGATGTCCTGCACGTTCTGGATGGAGTACTGATGACGAATGGCGTGGCTGCCATCGCGCAGGGTCACATCGGAAATATAGAGTTTCTTGTCAGTCATGCTCATCTCCTCAGGCCTCGCCGCTCAGCATGCCTTCAGCCATGCGCTCGGCTGTCGCCATGCCGGCGGAGGTCATGATGTCGAGGTTGCCCGCATACGCCGGCAGATAGTGGGCAGCGCCCTCGACTTCCAAAAAGATGGATGTCTTGAGCCCGCAGAACCGGCCCAGGCCCGGAATGTTCAGCGGCGCGTCTTCGGGGATCACGTCGAACTGCACCTGCTGCTTGAGGCGATAACCCGGCACGTAAGCGTTGACCGCCTGTTCCATCGCCAGGATCGAGGCTTGCACGGCGACCTGATCGGCGGCCTCGGACAGCACGAACACCGTGTCGCGCATGATCAGCGGCGGTTCGGCCGGATTCATGATGATGATCGCCTTACCCTTGGCGGCACCGCCGATCACTTCGATCGCCTTGCTGGTGGTTTCGGTGAACTCGTCGATATTGGCCCGGGTTCCAGGACCGGCGGATTTCGAGGCAATGGACGCGATAATCTCGGCGTAATGCACCTTGGCCACGCGCGAGACGGCCGCCACCATCGGAATGGTCGCCTGGCCGCCGCAGGTGACCATGTTCACGTTGAGCTTGTCGACATGCTCCGCGCCGTTGACCACGGGCACGCAATACGGGCCGATGGCCGCCGGCGTCAGATCGATCAAACGAATGCCCGGCTTGATCGAACGCAGGAACGCGTCGTTCTTCACGTGGGCCGAGGCGGAGGTGGCATCGAAGACAAAGTCGATGTCTTTGAACACGTCCATTTGGGTCAACCCGACCACCCCTTGGTGGGTCGTCGCGATCCCCAGGCGCGCAGCACGCGCCAGGCCATCGGAGTTGGGGTCGATGCCGACCATCGCCGCCATTTCCAGGCGCTTGCCGTGGCGCATGATCTTGATCATCAAATCGGTGCCAATGTTTCCCGAGCCGATAATGGCAACCTTGAGTTTCTTCATGGTGATGTGCTCTTAACGTTGAGCCTGCCGATCACTCGGCCGAAAAATTGACGGCGACCTGACCAATACCTTCGATCACGGCCTCGAAACGATCACCCGCGCGGACCCCGACCATCGGCCCGAGAGCGCCAGTGAGGATGATGTCGCCAGCTTGCAATGGCTCGCCCAGACTCGCCAGGGTGCGGGCCAGCCACACGGCGGCATTGAGCGGATGCCCCAGGCATTCGGCCCCGCTGCCACTGGATACCGGTTCGCCGTTGCAGCTCATGTGCATGACCGACGTGCGCAGATCGACGCCTGCCAGGCGCACGGCTGGGCCGCCTAATACGAAGCATCCGCTGGAGGCGTTGTCGGCAACGGTGTCGACGAAGCGAATGTTCCAGTCCTGCACCCTGGAACCCACGATCTCCAACGCGGGCAATACCCAGGCGGTGGCATCGAGTACATCGGCAAACGTGGTATCGCTGCGTGGCAGCGCCTTGTCCAGGATCAACGCAATTTCCGCCTCGATCTTCGGCTGCAGCACCGCGCCAAGCGATACGGTTTCGTTGTCGCCATAGCACATGTCGGCAAACAAGGTGCCGAAGTCCGGCTGATTGACCCCAAGCTGAACCTGCACCTTGGGGTTGGTCAGGCCGATCTTGCGCCCCACGACTCGCCGACCTGCGGCCACTGCATGGGCGACGTTCAGACGTTGAATGGCGTAAGCCGCCTCTCCCGCGTCTTCACCGATCCGCTCACGCAACGGGGCAATCGCCTCACCCGTGCGTTCGGCCGCGCGCAAGGCACCCGCCAGTTGCTCAAGGGTTTGTTGGGTCACGCTCATATTCACCTCGCGCTCAGTTGTCGGGTGATGTTAGAAACACGCCAGCGGGTCAGCGCTCCCGGGAGTTACGCCGCTATCCCGCCAGCGCTGAAATTTTGATTGGATGTTTGTGGGGAGGGGGGGGAATGACGTCTCTACCGGCAGCGTCGTTGCCATCGCCGAGGGGGGGCGACGCTTGATCATCCGAAACAATGGGATGGACGCCGGCTCGGCAGCGACGAAACTACCGAGCCTTGAGCCCCCCTTTCAATGCCTCATGGCCTTCAATTCAGCGCCTTGAACTGCGCCTCGATGGTTTGTGCCTCAACACGCCACGCCTGGAAGCGCTGCTGGCGTTCGTTTGCGCTGCGCGTCACCGGTTTGTGGCGGCGCCGCCTGGTTGGTGACATACAGCACGGCGTGGGCGGTTTGCACGGCTTTCTCGATCTGGCTGACCACCAGCCCTTCGTTACCCTCGATGCCAGGCACATCCAGCAAGGCGAAGGGTTGGCCGTTCAGCTCCAGATCGTAGCGCTGGGTTTGGCGGGTGAAATCGGCACGACCGTCGCCGATGATTTCACCGTCACCCAAGGTCTGCAGGTGGGCCAGTGTGCTTTCGCAGTCCTGCGCGAGTTGTGCGCGCTGTTGTATCAGCGCGTGTTTGCCTTGCTTCGCTTCGCCGTGTTGGATACGCAACGCTTCGATAGCGCTGTCACGGGCTGTAGCCACCCCTGGCAACCGCTGCTCGGCGAGTAGCAACTGCGATCGTGAAAGTGTTCCACTCGGCGTTTGCTTGAAGCGCCTCGAGCTGTGCCGCCAAGGCGGTTTGCTGTTCGCGCAGCAGTTCTCGCGCATCTTGTTGCGCCAGATTCAATGCCGGATCGGTCGACGGGGTGTTCAGCGACTGAGTGATACGCGCCAGCTCGTCATTGACGCGCTGGTAAATATCGCTGGGCGTTTTGAGGTCGAGCGTCATGGGGCAAAATCTTTCAAGCTACTGATAACCAGACGCCCGCCGAGTGAATGACCGATCAGGTTGACCGTGTCGATGCCAAGGTGGTGATCACGCAGGTATTCGTTCAGTTGATCGAGTAGCGACTCGCCCATCTCCTCGGCTCGCGAGCGTATTTTCCAAAAATGCGAGCCCCGATCGACAGCCGCCACGGCCGCGCCGACCGGCAAAGACACCCGGCTTGAAGCGTGAAGCAGTGTTTTTGACGTGCGATTGAAACGGGAAAAATGGCTGGACGGCCAGAAAGCGAAAATGTTCGTGTGGTTCCGAATGGATTCAGGAATGCTCGCCAACAAGGTTTGCCGGTCTTCGACATTATGGCCGGCGCTATAACCGTGAATGAAGATATTCGCTTCATTCGATCCATCGCTGTCATTTCGTAGGCTGCTGAACGTAAATCGCCTGCTCATCGAGTTCTCGATATCCCTGCTGCTACAGCCATCGCTTAGCGATGACGATGATCAAGTGCGCGCACAGCGCCACACCGACCAATACCGCCAGCACTTTGGCGGCCATGAAAAAAATTCCCTGCACATCGCTGGACAAAAAACCCAGTAACAACCCCATACCGGCAATCACGCCGGAGATCAGCAACAAGCCGATATAGGGACGCAACATCCGCGAAGCGGCGCCCCGTTCAATCAGGCCGGCGAGCACCGCAAGCACCACCAAAAAACCCACAACGCCCACTATCAGGCCCATCCTTCACCCTCCATGATCCAACGACAGCGATTGATGTGGCTGCGGTCCATTTATCAAGACAGCCACAAATAATGCCATATTGACATGATCGACCACAGCCCACGTTGTCGACGCCTACCGCCACGCCACAAACTCCGCCACCGCCGCCTCCAGCCACCCGGCCGCGCGCATTTTCAGGGCCGTGCTGCCGCACTTCGGACAGCTCGCGAACCAGTCGCCGGGCATCAGCGCGTCACTGCGCGGCGCAATGGTTTTCTTCCACTTGCAGTCTTCACACACAAA
>LNAP01001310.1_pt1 | contig 35222 bp, 36 predicted proteins | sample 602601 | NCBI WGS metagenome assembly LNAP01 (sample SAMN02440304, study PRJNA202911) | soil metagenome | biome: Subtropical and temperate rainforests or woodlands; isolation source: soil samples (1 kg each in a 20% v/v slurry with milli Q water) were... ... | reverse complement strand
ATCAAGATACCAACCCAATAAATTTATGCTAAATTAACAGCTAAGGGTGGGTCAATTTTAAATGCAATTGGTGGGTCAATTATTAATGCAATTCAACAGGTGCCTTCTTATCTGCGCTGTATGCTGGTTTTATTGTATTTCGTACCTTGATTTCCGGGGTCGATGTGCCAGGTTATGCTTCGCTACTGGTTGCAGTTTTATTTATGGGAAGCATGCAGCTTGTTAGTGTCGGATTAATCGGAGAATATATCGGGCGTCTTTACGTTGAAGCGAAGCGAAGACCAATTTTTATTGTCCGCCGTACTATTGGTTTTAATACAGATTTAAGTGGTTTTGATACCAATTTAACAAAGAGCGGCGAACATGAATCCTGAAGCTTATTTGCAAATGGAAGCGGTAGAGCGTGACCATTGGTGGTTTCAGGGTCGACGAGCGATTATGTCACATGTGATCAGTAAGATGGCCTTACCGGAAAATCCGCTTATTTTAGAGGCTGGATGTGGCACTGGCGGTAATCTGGAAGTGCTTTCGAGTATAGGTGCAACCTATGCATTTGAGATGAATGAAGTGGCAGTGAATGTAGCGCTTAAAAATGCACATGGCGCAGAAATTCATCGTGGGTGGTTACCTGATGCAGTGCCATTTCCCAATCAGTTGTTTGATCTTATTTGCATGTTTGATGTGCTGGAGCATGTTGCTGACGATGTGCTAGCCATTGAAAAGTTGTCACAAAAGTTAGCGCCTGAAGGTTACTTTTTTCTGACAGTTCCAGCGCTGCCAGTATTGTGGAGTGAGCATGATGTAGAGCTTCATCATCATCGGCGCTACGTGCGCAAGCAATTGATTGAGACTATAGAGCGTGCTGGATTAGAGGTGTCATGGAGTTCATATTTTAATTTCTCTTTGTTGCCTATTGCTGTAGCAAGTCGTTTGTATGCAAAGTTGCGTGGAATAAAGCCCGCAGGTGATCAATTGCCTCCTGCATTTGTAAATCGAGTGTTTACCAAGATGCTTTCAGTAGAAAAATACGTGCTATTCCCGCAGCGCTTGCCAATAGGCCTGTCGCTTGCAGCGATAGCACGCCATCGTCATTAATCAGCTTATGAAACCTAGCGGTTGCGGTTTATTAGCAATGGCGTGCTGTTGATTGTTGCGGTTACACCGATGCCCGCATGGCAAGCACATAAAAGCTGGACTTATGTCAGGTCGGATCAGCCTTAGTTTTTAGGTTAAATTGGAATTTTGACGTTCTAATTTTTATAAATCAATTATGAACAGTTGTTGAGTTCATCAACATCATTTATATTGTCTCTAATGCTGTTGATATGAGTAGATGCGATGAGAGTTAACCTAATCCCCACCCAAGCTTTTAATGATCAGAAACCCGGTACTTCCGGTTTGCGTAAAAAGGTAAAAATATTTCAACAGCCTAATTATCTGGAAAACTTTGTACAAAGTTTTTTTGACACACTGATTGTGCCAGCTAATGCCACGCTGGTAGTCGGCGGTGATGGACGTTACCACAATCGCCATGCGATTCAGACAATTATCAAGATGGCAGTTGCCAATGGTTTTTCGCGAGTTCTCGTTGGCCAGGCCGGTATTCTATCTACGCCTGCTGCATCGCATGTGATCCGTAAGTACCAGACATTCGGTGGCATGGTGTTGTCAGCAAGCCATAACCAGGGCGGTATAAACGGCGACTTCGGCATTAAATACAATATTGGTAATGGCGGGCCGGCACCGGAGAAGATTACGGATGAGGTGTTCGCAAAAAGCAAAGTGATCACGCAATATAAGATTGCTGATGTACCTGTGGTTGATATAGATACGATAGGTGAAACCGAATTTCCCGGTGTGAATACTGGCGAAACTTTTACCGTTGAAATCATCGACGCGGTGCAGGATTATGCTGATCTGATGCAAAGTCTGTTCGACTTTCCTGCAATCAGGCAGTTACTGGCAAGCGGCTTTGAGATGAAATTTGATGCCATGCATGCAGTAACCGGCCCTTATGCAAAAGAGATTCTGGTGAACCGCTTAGGCGCCCCAGTGGAGAGCCTGATGAATTGTGAGCCATCAGAAGATTTCGGTGGCGGCCATCCTGACCCGAACTTAACTTATGCTGAGGATCTGGTAAAAATCATGTTCGCCGGTGAGGATGCGCTGGATTTCGGTGCTGCATCCGATGGCGATGGTGATCGCAATATGATTTTGGGTCAGAACTTCTTTGTAACTCCTTCAGACAGTTTGGCAGTATTAGCCGCTAATGCAACGCTGGCGCCAGCCTATGCCAAGGGTATTGCCGGTGTGGCGCGTTCAATGCCAACCAGCGGCGCTGTGGATCGAGTCGCAGCCAAGCTGAATATTCCATGTTTTGAAACGCCTACCGGCTGGAAGTTTTTCGGCAACCTCATGGATGCCGGCAAGGTAACGCTATGCGGTGAAGAGAGTTTTGGTACCAGTTCCAACCATGTGCGCGAGAAAGACGGTTTGTGGGCAGTGTTGTTCTGGCTTAACATTATTGCCGCTAAAAAACAGGGTGTGGAGGCTATCTTAACCGCGCACTGGCAGGAGTTTGGCCGCAATGTGTATTCACGCCATGACTATGAATCTATTCCTACTGATGCTGCTAATAGCGTAATCGCACATATCAAGTCGCAATTCACCACTTTGCCCAATCAAAGTTTTGGGCGTTACACAGTAAAGAGATGTGATGATTTTAGCTATCTTGATCCGATAGATGGTTCTGTCAGTAGCAATCAGGGCACGCGTATATTGTTTACTGATGGATCTCGTATCGTATTCAGGCTGTCAGGCACCGGTACTGAAGGCGCAACACTGCGTATCTATCTGGAAGCATTTGAGCCTGATACTGCCAAGCATTATCTGGATGCACAGGTTGCACTGGCAGAAATGATTCAGATTGCGCTGCAAATTTCGCAACTGGTGGAAAGAACCGGACGTACTGCGCCAACAGTGATTACTTGATAATTGCTTAATAGATAATATCTGCAGTATTGAATTGGGCTAGCCTGTAAATTGGTGGGCCCATTTTTATTTTCAAGTCTGTTTTATTATGAAGGGTTACTCGTAAACCTGGCTGATCGTCATTTCACCCTTGTAAAGCCGAACGTCCATGCGCCCCAGAAATGACATGCCCAGCAACACATCGCCATCCAAGCCGGGGGCGATCATCGCGGCAACGTTGTTGGCGCTTACTCCACCTATTTTTACAGACTCTAGACGCACCATGTAACCGATGCTCTCGCCATTGGCGGTGTTGGTGCGCACCGCATTGATACTTTTAAGGTTAAGCCGGTCGGCAACTTTCTGTGATATTGCGACCCCGGTTGCTCCGGTATCAACCAGTACATTAACTTTTTCGCCATTGATGAGTGCTTCACTTCGGTAATGGCCATCCGGGCCGCGTTTTAGCACAACTGAATCAGCATTGCCCAAACGGTTAAGCTTATTCGGGTTTTGAATATTGTCAGCAAAATAATAGATGACTGCTGCCAGGCAAATCCATATGGTTAAAGAGATGAATGTATTCTTGGTCATGAATGTGCGTCGTTGCGGACGAATCAGTCTTAAGTGTGTCTAGTGATTGAATGCCCACCAGATAATTGCGAAGTAGGTGAGCTGATGCAATAGTTGATCTAAGCCCAGCGTAAACCAGAACCATTCGCTATTGTTAGGTTTAAGGTCGAATTTTTTATTGATGTTCATTTTTGCCCAATCAATATGGTAGTGAATCAGCAGGTCAGCCACTGCCAGAATCCATGCCTCATTGATTTGAAAAACGCTTAATACGATATAGGTGCCTACGCCATGGATCGCGGCATGGGTCAGGCCGCCCAAGTGGCCATAGCTAGCTTTGTTGAGGTACATCCATGGATGTGCCTGCAACGGAAAGTCACAAATAAAGTGCTTTATAAACAGCCATAATAGCGCTTCAAACATGTCGCTATTTATGCAGCTTCGTCTATCCAGGCGAGTTGTATCGCCTCTAGAATGCGCTCACCACAATGCTCTGCAGCGTCATCAAAGCCGTCTAATTCCAGTACCCATTCCATCAGGTCAGTAAAACGTATGGTTTTGGGGTCTGTGTCTGGAAATTTATCGTATAGCGCTTCTGCAATCGCTTGGCTGTCAGTCCATTTCATCTTGTATTTCCTATATTTAATTTAGCTTAATTATAGCTCTCTAGTTGGTCTGTAACAAAAATAGTTGGCCAGTAGCAAAATTTAAAATAAAAAAAGCCCGCAGTACCTGATGAAGTACTACGGGCAACAAGAGCGCTTATTTGGAGATGTACGCAATTTAATATAAGCAAGACCAATGCCAAGTATTAATGTTATATTATTCATATACTTACTATTTCTTTGATTGTGGCTTATGCACCAATTTAAACCAGCTTGGCTTAATTCAGCCATGATTATTTGTTAACTGTGGGTGTTTTGAATATTACGGAGGCTTTAATCTTGTAGCGTGGACGTGGTAAAATGCAACAGCTTCTTTTTATTCAAATATTTGGAAAACTAATTACCATGTCGCAAGCACCATTTAACTACGCCAATACTTATGGGGCATGATTGAGCAAGAGGTTGTGCGTCAGCATGAACATATCGAGTTGATTGCCTCTGAAAACTACACCAGCCCGGCAGTGATGCAGGCGCAAGGTTCTCAGCTCACCAATAAGTATGCTGAAGGTTATCCGGGCAAGCGTTTTTATGGTGGCTGTGAATTTGTAGATCAGGTTGAGCAGTTAGCGATTGATCGTTTAAAAGCGCTATATGGTGCTGAGTATGCCAATGTGCAGCCGCATTCTGGCTCACAAGCGAATCAGGCGGTTTATTTCTCTATTCTGAAACCGGGCGATACGGTAATGGGTATGAATCTGGGTCACGGCGGCCATTTAACCCATGGTTCACCAGCAAATCTTTCTGGTAAGTTGTTCAATATTGTGCCTTACGGCTTGAACGATAAAGAAGAGATTGACTATGACGAGATGGAGCGCATTGCAGTTGAATGCAAACCTAAATTGCTGATTGGCGGTGCCTCTGCTTATGCCCTGCGTTTTGACTGGGCACGTATGGCCGAGATCGCGAAAAAAGTCGGCGCTTATTTCATGGTTGATATGGCACACTATTCAGGCCTGATCGCGGCCGGTGTTTACCCAAACCCAGTACCGCATGCTGATTTTGTAACATCTACTACACATAAAACCTTGCGCGGTCCACGCGGCGGTATTATTTTAGCTAAAGCAGAATTTGAAAAGTCTTTGAATTCAAATGTATTCCCAAGTCTGCAAGGTGGCCCACTCATGCATGTAATCGCAGCTAAAGCGACTGCATTTCTGGAAGCTGCACAGCCTGATTTCAAAACTTATCAGGCACAAGTGCTGAAAAATGCACAGGCAATGGCAGAAACATTGGCAAGCCGTGGTTTGCGTATTATTTCAGGTCGTACCGAGTCACATATGTTCCTGGTGGATTTACGTCCAAAAGGCTTAACAGGTAAAGCGGCTGATGCTGCTTTGGGTCTGGCACATATTACTGTGAACAAGAACTCTATCCCGAATGATCCAGAGAGCCCGTTCGTGACTTCCGGTATTCGTATCGGTGCGCCGGCGATTACCACACGTGGCTTTAAAGAAGAAGAAGCTAAACAGGTTGCTAACCTGATTGCTGATGTGCTGGACAATCCGGCAGATGAAGCGGTGATTGCAGCAACCAAAGCTAAGGTTCACGCATTGACTGCACGATTCCCGGTTTACCAAGGCTAAGCTGTGAAATGCCCTTTCTGCGGTGCTGATGATACCCAGGTCATTGACTCACGGGTCAATGACGATGGCGATTCTATTCGCCGCAGACGTAAGTGCGTGGGCTGCGATAAACGTTTTACCACTTATGAAACGGCAGATCTGCATCTGCCGCAGGTAGTCAAGCAGAATGGCACGCGAGAAGAGTTCAAGCGTGACAAGTTGCGCCTTTCATTTACACGTGCATTGCATAAGCGTCCGGTACCTACCGAATACGTTGATAAAGCGCTTGACCATATTACGCAGAAAATTTTGGCGCGCGGTGACCGTGAGGTTCCAGCAAGAGACTTGGGCGAAATGGTCATGCATGAGCTTAAAATGATGGATAAAGTCGCTTATATTCGTTTCGCATCGGTATATCGCAGCTTTTCTGATGTCGATGATTTTAATGATGTGATTCGTGACCTGGATTAACTGCATCATTTAGCTGAGTGTTTGGAGACCGCATGAAACTGATCAAAAATGCAACAATCGCTTTCGCCGTATTTACATTAATTCTCACTATTGTGTTTTTCACCTGGTGGGCATTTAAGGATAAATTCGTGTTTAACGGTGAGAAATTTGATCAGGTTAAATGGATACAGCTCGCTACCAGCACTAAAAATGAATGCAAACGTGGCGACATGGCTTATGATCTGCAGCAGAATATTCTCGCCAGAGGCACGCAGCGCGGAGCGGTGACTGCACTGCTAGGACGCCCGGCATTTGAAGACGAAAATTCGATTGAATATGACTTGGGTAAATGTATGCATGTATATCATGGCCTGCTCATTTTCTTTGACCAGAATAACCGCTTGATTAACAGTCGTATCTCCTCTCACTAAATTTCACAATATCTCACCATGGCTGTGCCTACCGATCAAGATTTCCACTGGATGGCACAGGCGTTGCGCCTTGCCAGGCAAGGTTTATTCACCACCACCCCAAATCCGCGGGTGGGTTGTGTCATCGTTAAAAACAATCAAATCATAGGCGCGGGTGCGCACTTGAAAGCAGGCGAACCGCATGCGGAGGTTTATGCTTTGCGTCAGGCCGGCACTCAGGTAGAAGGTGCGGACGTTTATGTTACGCTTGAGCCCTGTAGTCACCATGGCAGAACGCCGCCCTGTGTCGAGGCTGTGATTGCGGCAAAACCCAGGCGCGTTATTATTGCGATGCAAGATCCGAACCCGTTGGTTGCAGGTCGCGGCGTTGCCGCATTGCGTGCGCTGGGTATCGAAGTTGTCGTTGGCGTTATGCAGGATGAAGCGCGCGCTTTAAACCAGGGCTTTATATCGCGCATGACGCGTGGTCTGCCCTATGTGCGCTCTAAAATTGCCGCCAGTCTGGATGGTCGTACTGCGCTTAATAATGGAAAAAGCCAGTGGATTACCGGTGAGCAGGCGCGGCTCGATGTGCAGCAGTGGCGCGCACAGTCTTGTGCCATTGTTACGGGTATCGGCACGGTGCTGGCAGATAACCCAAGCATGACGGTGCGATTGGAAAATGCAACACGTCAACCGTTGCGCGTTATTGTGGATAGCCGTTTGCAGACGCCGATTGATAGCAAAATGCTGGATCCTTTAATTCTCAAAAACAGCCCGGTGCTCATCGTATATGCGCATGATCAAAATCAGCGTGCTGATCAGCTTACAAAAGCGGGTGCCGAGCTTGTGTTGTTAGCTGATTCTGCTAATAAAGTTGATTTAAAAGCATTGCTACAGATTCTGGCGCAGCGAGGCATCAATGAGGTGCTGGTGGAAGCTGGGCAGGGCATTAACGGTGCGCTGTTGCATGCTGGCCTGATTGATGAGTTTATTTTCTATTACGCGCCAAAATTGATGGGCGATGCCGCAAAAGCGATGTTCGCGATGCCAGAACTGACAGAGATGCAGCAGGTTAGTGAGTTACAGATTCTTGATGTGCGTCAGCTAGGCCGTGATATAAGGCTACAGGCAAAACCTGTTAAAACAATTACCTGAAGTTTATTTAACTCATGATGCTCATCGATACCCATTGCCATCTTGATGCAGCTGAGTTTGATGCAGACCGGGATTTAGTAGCCGCACAAGCGCTACTAAAAGGTATCTGCGGCATCGTAATACCTGCTGTGGCACGCATTAACTTTGATGATGTCATTGCCCTATGTGCTCGACATCAACATTGTGCCTATGCACTGGGTGTTCATCCTATGTATGTGGATGCTGCTGCCTTGGAAGATCTGGAAATACTCGATCAGTACGTTCGTAATAATGATCCGGTAGCGATAGGTGAAATCGGCCTGGATTATTTTCTGACGAATCCGCGTGATAATCCTGACAACATCGAGCGCCAGCAGACTTTTTATGTAGAGCAGCTGAGAATTGCCCGTCACTATCAATTGCCGGTTATTTTGCATGTAAGAAATTCAATTGATGATATTTTAAAGCAGCTGCGCAAATACAAATTAACGGGCGGTATCGCCCATGCGTTTAATGGCAGCTTTCAGCAGGCACAGCAATTCATGGATTTAGGTTTCAAGCTCGGCTTTGGTGGAGCGATGACTTATAGCCGCGCGTTAAAAATACGTGAGCTGGCTGCCAAGTTGCCTTTAGACGCTATCGTGCTGGAAACGGATGCCCCTGATATACCACCTGAATGGGTGGGAAAGGGTGGCAGAAATAGCCCTTTGGAATTGCCAGAAATTGCAAAGATTTTAGCGGAATTAAAACAGGTAAATGTGTCGCAAGTGGTTGATATTACTAGTAAAATAGCTGACTTATGCACACGAGTTAATGTAGCACTTTAAGGTATAGGTAAAAACGCTTATTAATCAAGGTTAATTATATAAGTTATTGATTTTAAACGATTTAATAATAGATTAAAAAATAGGCGATTTAAAAAAATCCTTATAAATTGGTATGTTACATTTTGTAATCACAATTATGCACAAAGTTATCCACAGATATTGTGGAGAGTTTTTTTAAATTTTTTGAACTTGTTAAAAGTCAACTTTTAAATAAAGTTTTTTTAATGGTAAAGAGTATAAAAAGTTAATATTTTTATGTTTGTAGATAATCAGCACTATCGTACTATTTGGCCTAATTCAAGCAGTGAATTTCCATTTGTAGAAATAATAGACCAGACCAGATTGCCACATGCATTCAAGGTGGAGAAAATTGCCAGTCTGGAGCAGATGATTGTTGCGATTAAAACGATGCAGGTACGCGGCGCACCTTTGATAGGGGCTGCTGCGGCTTATGGCATGGCACTGGCGATGCTGGAGAATTGTAATGATGCACATTTAAAAGCGTCTGCTACGCAACTCATTGCCAGCAGGCCAACCGCAGTTAATTTGAAATGGGCGGTTGAGCGCATGCTCAGTCATCTGCTTGCTTTGCCAACACAAGAACGTTTGCAGGCGGCGTGGGTTGAAGCTGCTGTGATTTGCGAAGAAGATGTACTGCTGAACCAGGCGATAGGTGCGCATGGTCTGGCGCTGATTGATTGTATGCATAATCAAAAAATGCGTACCATTAATATACTGACGCATTGCAATGCTGGCTGGCTGGCAACGGTTGATTTTGGAACAGCACTGGCGCCGATATATGCTGCCCATAATGCCGGTATCGATGTACATGTATGGGTGGATGAAACGAGACCGCGCAATCAGGGTGCCAGTCTGACAGCATGGGAACTTGGTCAGCACGGCGTGCCCTACACCGTCATTAGTGATAATGCGGGCGGACATCTGATGCAGCAGGGGCAAGTGGATATGGTGATTGTGGGCGCAGACCGCGTTACGGCGACTGGTGATGTATGTAACAAGATCGGCACTTACTTGAAAGCGCTGGCAGCTGCTGATGCTGCAGCGTATGGTCATCAGGTACCTTTCTACGCAGCAGTGCCGTCGCCTACGATAGATTGGAATATCAGTGATGGTGTTAATCAGATTGAAATTGAAGAGCGCCACGCAGATGAGCTTGCCTGGGTGAGCGGCAGGCTTGCCAGCGGTGAAGTCGCAAGTGTGAATGTACTGCCGGCAGGCGCCAAAGTCGCTAATCCGGCTTTTGATGTAACGCCGGCGCGGTTGGTGACCGGTATTATTACCGAGCAGGGTATGTTTGCGCCCAACCAGCTGCATATGATGCAAAGAACGCATTCATAAAAGTTTTGGAAGGTTAATTATGCAACAGCAGCGTCAGCAATTGCTGGATATCAGCCGAGAGTTATGCCGTTTGGGTTTGAATCGCGGTGCGTCTGGCAATGTCAGCATGCGGGTGAGTGATGAGGATGGTCAGTCTGGTTTTTTAATTACACCATCCGGTATGGCAGTTGACCAGATGACCCTTGATGACATGGTGTGGATGAATTTTTCCGCTAATTGGGTCGGACAAAGGCAGCCTTCCAGTGAGTGGCGATTTCATCTGGATATTTTGCAGCATAAGCCGCAGATCAATGCCGTGATTCATACGCACAGTATGTTTGCCACCACACTCAGTACATTCAGGCGAGATATTCCGCCGTTTCATTACATGATTGCATTGGCCGGCGGTGATTCTATACGCTGTGCACCTTATGCGCTGTTTGGCAGCCAGTTGTTGTCAGATCATGCGCTGGCGGCTTTGTATGACCGTAAAGCCTGCCTGTTAGCCAATCACGGCATGATTGCAATTGGCGAGAGTTTAGAGCAGGCATTGCGCATTACGGAGGAAGTTGAAACGCTTTGTGAGCAATATCTGCGTGCGTTGCAGATAGGGCAGCCGCATCTCCTGACACATGAGGAGATGCTTGAAGTACAGGAAAAATTTAAGGGTTACGGCGACTGGGCAAAAAAGCCATAAGCCAGATATTCTGATCCAAACTTAAGTGTTGTAATTACTTTTCGTCTTGCGGTTTTGCTGTCAAAAACAGGCGAAGAAAAAATGCGGCCATTAGCAATACAAAAACAATAACGCCTAAACTCAGTAAACCGGTAAATGAGCTGAATAAATCTTTATACATAATAATCTCCCAATTAAGTCCATAAAATTAATATGGTTAATTTTATGTATATGTACAGTCATTTACTTGATTTATGTCAACCATAGCTGAATCATTTGCTATCGCTCAAATTGCCACATTCAGCTGAACATTAAAATTAACATGGATTTAAGAGTTTTTGTTTGTAGGCGTAAGGGCTTTAAAGTAAAATAGACACCCGTCTGTAACAAATAACTTAAGCTCCTTTCCCATGACCAAATATGTATTCGTAACCGGCGGTGTTGTTTCCTCTCTAGGTAAAGGTATCTCCGCTGCCAGCCTTGGCGCAATTCTGGAATCACGTGGTATCAAAGTTACCATGCTGAAACTGGATCCCTATATCAACGTTGACCCTGGCACTATGAGTCCATTTCAGCATGGCGAAGTGTTCGTGACCGATGACGGTGCAGAAACCGACTTGGATTTAGGTCACTATGAGCGCTTTATCAGCCAGCGTATGGCTAAGCGTAATAGCTTTACTGCCGGCCAGATCTACGAAACAGTCATTAAAAAAGAACGCCGTGGCGAGTACTTAGGTAAAACCGTACAGGTTATTCCACACATTACCGATGAAATTAAAGCGCAGGTAAAACGTGGCGCCGAAGGCGCAGATGTCGCAATTGTTGAAGTTGGCGGTACCGTAGGCGACATTGAGTCGCTGCCGTTTCTTGAAGCAATCCGCCAGATGGGTTTTGAAGAGGGTAGAGAAAATACCTGCTATATCCATTTAACACTGTTGCCTTGGATTCCAACCGCAGGCGAGCTCAAAACCAAGCCGACACAGCACTCTGTAAAAGAGTTGCGTGAAATCGGTATCCAGCCGGATATTCTGTTGTGTCGTGCTGACCGTGATATTCCGGAAGAAGAACGCAGAAAAATTGCCTTGTTTACCAATGTGGCTTCTGAAGCTGTCATTAGCGTGATTGATGCGGAATCTATTTATAAAATCCCTGGCATGCTGCATGACCAGCACCTGGATAGTATTGTTTGCAAGAAACTGGCGATTGAAGCTAAACCTGCAGACCTTATTGAGTGGGAGCGCATTGCTACCGCACTGGCTAATCCGAAATATTTGGTTAATGTTGCCTTTGTTGGCAAATACGTTGATTTAACCGAGTCTTATAAATCGTTAACAGAAGCGCTGATTCATGCCGGTATCCATACTGAATCAAAAGTTAAAATTAATTACATCGACTCAGAAGATATTGAGCAAAACGGCACCAGCATGCTTGCCGGTATGGATGCAATACTGGTTCCCGGCGGTTTCGGTGTGCGCGGCACAGAAGGCAAGATCGCAGCGATTCAATATGCGCGTGAAAATAAAGTCCCTTACTTAGGTATCTGTCTGGGTATGCAGTTGGCGGTGATCGAGTTTGCCCGTCATGTTGCAGGCTTGCAAGATGCGAACAGTACAGAATTTAATCCGCAGGCTACACATAAACTGATCGGTTTGATTGATGAGTGGCAAGATGCTTCAGGTAATACAGAAAAACGTGATGAGAACTCTGACCTTGGTGGCACGATGCGCCTGGGCGCACAGAGCTGTCCGATCGTGCCAAATACACTGGCAGCCAGCATTTATGGTGTACAGGTGAATGAACGTCATCGTCATCGCTATGAAGTGAACAACCATTATGTTGAGCAATTGAAAACGGCTGGCCTGGTAGTTTCTGCCCGCACCCCGACTGAAGATTTGTGCGAGATGGTAGAGTTACCGCAGAATGTACATCCTTGGTTTGTGGCTTGTCAGTTCCACCCGGAATTCACTTCAAATCCAAGAACCGGTCATCCATTATTCATCGCTTATGTGAAGGCTGCATTAGCTAATAAGAAATAATCTAATTAACCGGAGTTACAGCTGGCACATCATTGCCAGCTTTCCAAGTGTAGAGGTTGAGCATGAAACTTTGTAACTTTGATGTAGGTATCGAGCATCCGCTGTTTTTAATTGCGGGCCCATGTGTGATCGAGTCACAGCAGATGGCAATTGATACCGCAGGTCAGCTTAAGGAAATTGCTGCAGCGCTGAATATCCCGTTTATTTACAAATCTTCATACGATAAAGCAAACCGCAGCTCCAATAAAACTTTCCGTGGTTTTGGCATGGAGCAGGGTTTGAAGATTCTAGACGAAGTGCGTCGCCAGATCGGCGTGCCTATCCTGACTGATGTGCATACTGAGGATCAGGTACCGCACGTTGCTGCAGTGGTTGATGTGCTGCAGACACCGGCGTTTTTATGCCGACAGACCGACTTCATCATGGCATGTGCTAAATCAGGCAAACCGGTGAATATCAAAAAAGGCCAGTTCATGGCACCGGGCGATATGAAAAATGTGGTGGAGAAAGCCAAAGAAGCCAACGGCGGCGCTGACAATATTATGGTGTGTGAGCGCGGCGTTTCATTTGGCTATAACACACTGGTTTCTGATATGCGTGGTTTGGCTATCATGCGCAATACCAATTGCCCGGTAGTTTTTGATGCAACCCATTCTGTGCAGCAGCCAGGCGGTCAGGGCGACAAAAGCGGCGGTCAGCGTGAGCATGTGCCAGTGCTGGCGCGTGCAGCAGTTGCCAGCGGTATCGCGGGCATCTTTATGGAAACGCATCCAGATCCGGCCCAAGCATTGTCAGATGGCCCAAATGCATGGCCATTACATAAGATGAGAGATTTGTTGGAAGTGTTAGTGGATTTAGATAAGTTAGTTAAAAAAGCTGGTTTTATTGAAAGTACTTTATAAAAATTAAGGCGGCCTGATGTACCGGCTGCTGAAAAGATTTTAGTTTTTCATTGAGGAGAAAAATAATGAGCGCGATTGTAGATATTATTGCCCGCGAGATTTTGGATTCACGTGGTAACCCAACAGTTGAAGCTGATGTGTTGCTGGAAAGCGGTGTAATCGGGCGCGCAGCTGTGCCTTCAGGCGCTTCTACCGGTGCTAAGGAAGCCATGGAGTTACGTGACGGTGACAAAAACCGTTATTTAGGTAAAGGCGTGTTGCAGGCAGTTGAAAACGTAAACACAGAGATTACTGAAGCGATTATCGGATTAGATGCTGAAGAACAAAGCTTTATTGATAAAACTCTGATTGAATTAGACGGCACAGAAAACAAAGACCGATTAGGTGCAAACGCAATTCTGGCTGTTTCTATGGCTTGTGCGCGTGCCGCAGCTGAAGAGTCAGGCTTGCCATTGTATCGCTACCTGGGCGGATCAGGCTCTATGCAATTACCAACGCCAATGATGAACATCATCAATGGTGGCGCGCATGCTGATAACAGCGTGGATATGCAGGAATTCATGATTATTCCAGCTGGCTTGCCTTCATTCCGTGAAGCAATTCGCTGCGGCGCTGAAATTTTTCATGCATTGAAAAAAACATTGCATAAAAAAGGCCTGGCAACGACAGTAGGTGACGAAGGTGGTTTTGCGCCTAATCTGCCATCTAACGAAGCTGCGATTCAATATATTCTGGAAGCGATTTCAGATGCAGGCTACGAGCCGGGCCGTGATGTATATTTAGGCTTGGATTGCGCAAGTACCGAGTTCTACAAAGATGGTCGTTACCACTTGGAATCAGAAGGTCTGGCACTGACTTCAGCGCAATTTACGGATTACCTGGCATCATGGTGTGATAAATATCCAATCATCAGCATTGAAGATGGTATGGGCGAATTTGACTGGGACGGCTGGGATATCCTGACTAAACGTTTAGGTAAAACCACGCAATTAGTGGGCGATGACCTGTTTGTAACCAACACTAAAATTCTGCGTGAAGGCATCCAGCGCGGTGTAGCAAACTCTGTGCTGATTAAAGTGAACCAGATCGGTACCTTGACTGAGACATTCCAAACCATTGAAATGGCGAAACGTGCCGGTTACACTGCTGTGATTTCACATCGTTCTGGTGAAACAGAAGACAGCACGATTGCTGATATTGCTGTAGCCACTAACGCATTGCAAATCAAAACCGGTTCACTGTGCCGTTCAGAACGTATTGCCAAGTACAACCAGTTATTGCGTATTGAAGAAGAATTGGGTGACGCAACAAGTTACGCAGGTAAGTCAGCGTTCTATCAATTATTCAAATAATTTCAGCTTGTATTTGAACCGATACCTTGTTGCATTTGCTTGCCGTGCTAATTGCACTGCCTGCGCTCATGCGCCTAGTCTTGCTTCAGATACAACTGGAATAAGTTTCAAAAGTTAACGTTGAAAGCCCTCACGCTGATCTTTGTTATCCTGATTGCTTTGTTGCAGTATCCGCTGTGGCTGGGTAAGGGTAGCTGGTTGCGCGTGTGGGAACTAAACCGTCAGGTGCATGAACAGCAGGAAAAAAATACTGCATTAAAAGCGCGCAACGCGATGCTTGATGCAGAAGTACGTGATTTAAAAAGCGGTAAAGCCGCTATTGAAGAGCGTGCAAGAAGTGAGCTCGGTATGATCAAGCAGGATGAAGTATTCTTTCAGGTGATCGAAGCGCAGCCTCAGCCACAAGTTCAACCTCAGTCTCAACCACAGCAACAAGCCCAACCTTAGCAATCAGGCTATCAAACCTGAACCGGTCAGGTTTGATAGCAGTGTATTTCCCCTATATTTTAAATTGCGCTTATATTTTAAACTCAGATTTTATAAGGTAACTGCTGTAGATTAAGCGTGCTGCCATTCACATTTAACTGCCCGGCTTCAACACTTTCCAACCTGACCTCCACCAGCAAGTCATAGCCACCGTTAAATGATGGCGCACATCTAACAACTTTACCGATGATATCCCCATTGCTATTGAGCACGTCATCGCCTGCATTTGGCTGTTTTTCACCGTTAATATGTGCCAGCTGGGTGCGGCGTTTGACGGTGCCGAGGTAATGCGTACGCGCTACAATCTCCTGGCCGGTATAACAGCCTTTTTTGAAATTAATACCATTCAGCAAATCGAGGTTCAGCATTTGCGGTACAAATTCTTCCTGTGTTTTTACATAGACTTCAGGAATACCGGCTTGAATTTCCAGCAGCTCCCAATAAGCGGCATCTGCTATTTTTGTATGCTGCGCCAGGCTATTCCAGATAGCCGGTGCATTGGCAATATCGGTAAATATCTCAAAACGCGGCTGAGTGCCCGGCAGCTTAATTAGCGCGCCATTTTCCAGTGAGACTAATTTATAATCATTTTGCGGAGTTTGTGAAAATAATGGGCTCAGCAATTCAATTGCCTTGGGGCCGTTCACGCCTATTTTAATGATGGATTCACTGACATCCTGAACCTCTACTTTGCTGCGCATCACATACATTTTGAGACGTTTTGCGATAGGCGCAATGAGTTCTGTAGGCAGCTGCAAATGTATGTGGTCCTTATGTGCAAATGCCAGAAATAAAGCTAATAAACGACCTTTAGGATTACAGTATCCGCTGTAGTGCGCAATCTGACCATTCAGCTGTTTTACGTCATTCGTGACCTGACCTTGTAGAAAGGAGAGCGCGTCAGCACCGCCTAGTTGCAGCAGACCTAAATGTGAAAGATCGCAAATCACGGTTTCATTAATCAATGCTGGTGAAATTGCACTTACAGGATTTTTCTCGGCCGAAGTCTGGAGAAAATCATGCCATTGTTGTGTACTCATGCTAACCTTAATCTAAATAATTGGTATGCAGTATTGATCAGTTTCATTTTTGAAAATACTGCACAAAAGTCTCTATGAACAATAAGATGAAGCCCATGCAGCTTGATTTCAAGCCCTCAATTACATTAACGCTTATATTCTGCGCTATGGGTATCAGTGCAGGTGCCATTTTAATCCTGCCTGCGCTTGTTTTGCAGATTAAATTGCTGTCAGGTTTTGGTATATTGGCTGCTGTTATCTACGCCACGTGTCAGTGTGGCTTATTGTTGCTCCCCTGATCATGCATCGCTCTAAATATTAACAGTAACAATCAGCTGCAAATCGTACATAAAAATGGCAAGGTTTTATCCGTAGATCTGTGCCGGGATTCGGTAGTAACCCCTTATCTGACAGTTATCAATTGCAAATCGCAGGATGCGAAATTGCTTGCACGCTTGTTTGCACAGCATCTGGTGATTTTGCCGGATATGCTCGATGCCGAAGATTACAGGCAGTTAAGGGTCTGGTTACGTTGGGGTGCGCCCATTCAGCATTTGTCTAAGTAATAGCTGATTTATTCATAAAGTTGTCACTGTTAGTTGGTCAACTTGCAGCCATGAGTGTAAAGGGGGGGCATACAGAACTTTAGAGGTAATGCTCTTTACGGATAGGAAATTAGCAAAACCAAATGCTCGCTTGCTGATATGCGATGACTGAACAAGTTTAATTACTTATATATCAGCGCCGCTTTATAGATTCATTCTTTTGTTCATTACTTAGTAACATGGCAATACTGAACGATTCTTTGGCCATCATCAGAAGCAGATCATCCAAGGTTAAGATGCCAATCAAGCTTCCATATTTATCTACAACTGGCAAACGCCTGATGCCTTTGCTAGTCATTAGTTTTATGGCGTCAAACATATCAGCGTCTTCTTCTATGGTAGATAAATGGGGCAGCATAATGTCGCCCACAGTCATTACTTTTGGATCAAGGCCCGGTGCCACGACCTCTACGACTACATCGCGATCAGTGACTATGCCTAAGGGTAGAGTCGTGTCGTGTTTTTTCTCGACAACCAGCACATCTCCAACGTGATTTTGGCGCATCAGTTCAGCCGCTTTGAAGATTGTGTCGTCGCGGCCAACAGTTACAAGCTCGCGGTTACATAACGCTTTAATCGACAAGATATTTCTCCCTTACCTTAATTAATGCAGGCTATAAAATTCATCATGGACTTCATATAAATCACGTCTGGTCAGCGGCAGCGGTGAGAAGCTATTGTTTTTTCGCACGGCCAGTATTTGATAAATGCCTGTCTGGCCCTGTTCGAACTGTAATGCGCAACCCGTCATATAAAGTCGCCAGATGCGGTAGTTTCTTTCCCCCACCAGGTTCACTGCATCTTCATAATGTTGTTCAAGCCGATGCACCCAATGCCGCAAGGTGAGTGCGTAGTGCGAGCGTAGCCCTTCAACGTCAGCAATCTCGAACTTTGCATCTTCCATTAATGATTGAACAACACTAACGGTTTCCAGTTCACCATCTGGAAAGACATGCCGGTTAATAAACCTGCTGGATACGCAATAGCCCCAACCTGACTCGTCGGTGGTGATGCCATGGTTAAGGAACAAGCCGTTGGGTTTAAGTAAATGATTAACAATAGAAAAATAAGTCGGCAGGTTTTTTATGCCAACATGCTCAAACATGCCGATACTGGAGATCTTGTCGTAGGAAGCCGACAAGGGTAGCTCACGGTAATCACATAATTCTATGGTTACCTGACCTTGCAAGTTCTGTTTTATGACTTCTGCGCAGGCATGCTCGTATTGGCTCTGGCTTAAGGTAATGCCATGTGCCTGCACACCATAATATTTTGCTGCCCAACATGCCAAGGCACCCCAGCCGCAGCCGATGTCTAGAAAGTGTTCTCCTGCTTGTAAACGCAATTTACGGCAGATATAGTCAAGCTTATTACATTGTGCCTGTTCCAGGCTTTGTAGCGGGTGCTCAAAATATGCGCAGGAGTAGATCATGCGTTTATCCAGCCACAATTGGTAAAAGTCGTTGGATAAATCGTAATGAAAGGCGATGCTCTCTCTGCCGTTCTGGCGAGGCAATTCATTATCTCTTGCAAACTTGATAGGCTGAGATGATGGGTGTTTTTTTAAAAGCAGTACCTTAAGCGCCAGACTCAGCTTTTTACTTAAAGGCAGTTTCAGCTGTTCCAGATAGTGGCGCAAACCAAGCGCAGCATTAAAGTCACCATCTACTTCAATTGATCCATCAAAGTAAGCTTCAGCCAGCCTTACCGGATCACGAAACAGAATCAGGTCGCGCAGAACGCTGACGTCTTTAATTTTCAGAGTAAATTCTGCAAAGTCGTTACCTATGCGCAATTTGCTGTCGTTCCACAGGTGGATGACAAATGACCCAAGATAATCACTGAACAGATAAGATAAAACCTGATGCGCCGCTGTGTAACGGTTACTGTTATCAAATTGCAGGTTTCTGTCTAGATCCATTTTCGTCATCACCTTTCTGCATGAGGACTTTTCTCCAGTAACACCTATACATTGGTTCTTCCCCTAATTTATAGAAAATGCTGTATTAGCTGGATAAGATTCAGAATAATAAAATTAAGTGATAGATTTAAGTATCAACGGTGCCTTACGTGAACTGGGCGCAGTATCTGTTTTTGGATAGCCGATAATGATCGGAGCTATAGCTTCAAACCCAGCTGGAATACCTAGTGTGGATTTCACATCAGGCAAACTCATTGCAGGTAATGCTGAAGCCACTACACAACTACCGAGGTTCATGGCGCAGGCGGCAAGCATCATGTTTTCAGCTGCCATCCAGCAATCTGCAACCGGCAGATGCCCATTGGTCTTGCCGCAAATAATAACCAACGTACCTGCATCGTAAAACAGGTTGCCATCGCGATGTTTTAACACATCTTCCCTTGTACCTATTTTTTTAAGTTCTTCAATAAATAGTGGTTTTGCAAGGTCTGATATATTTTTTAAAATGTCTTTATTTTGTACGATGACAAAAGCCCATGGTTCTTTATGTAGTGCAGTTGGCGCCCATACCGCTGCTTCCAGCAAGGTTTTTAGAATATCTGCGTCAACTTTTTTCGGCGCAAAGCTACGCACAGAACGTCTGCCTAAAATAGTCTCAAATATAGTTTGTTCTAATTCTGGTAACTGCATGGTGTATTCCCACTGCAATAAATTGATTCAGAAAATATATCTGATCAATTTTTGAATAAAGTAACAAGATTTCTGCATTTATATAATCCGCGCGAGCACGTATAAGAAGAGCTAAAAGTTTGGATTAAAAATAAAAAATTACAATTTTTTTTGTAGTCCGCATGGATTAAAGGTTTGCGAGGCTACGTGTTAGCCCTTACGTGCTTGCACTAATTTTGTTCATAGAAATTAGACTGTAAATTTCAGTTCATTCAATGAATGATGGTCATCCTGATACTTTTCAGTAGAGAAAACAGGTATTGTGCAATTCGTAAGTATTCAGGCTAAAAGTATTGTTTATTCATCCGAAATCAGGCTCAAATGTCACACATGAACTGTGTTGTCGACGCAATCAAATGTATTGTCAAAACGTCTGGTTATAGAGCTAAAGTATGTGAATCTGCGGCGGCTTGTGAAACGGATGACTAGCAGAATGCAGTGAAGGAGATATTGCAATGATTAGTCAGCGAACACCCCCTTTGATTGAATATAAACGCGCTTCAGTCGCAAAACAGCCAGTAGTAAGTGATGAGAGCGATGAGAATAGATTGGTTTTAACCTTGCATTACAATGGCATGATTACTGAATGCAACAAAGCTGGCAGTAGGTTGCTTGGCTGCTTGCCATCAGAGTTGATATGGCAGCATATTTCCCGATTGCTGCCGCAGTTGAAAAATGTAGCCCTGATGGAAGGTTCGAATCTGAATCCGTATCTGCATTTCCTTTCACGTGTTGGCTACAAATTTGATGTGATTAGCCTTAGAGGTGCACGCCTCATCGCCAGGGTGTTTTTTTGCGAAATCGGAAGTATGGAACATCGATTTTTGCGAGTGATTATCTGCCCGTTGTCACAAGAGAGAATGGCATCTTAAGATGATTTTTCTTACATATTGTTATTAATAGCAATATGTACATTCGGGCTACAGAAAATATATAAATTTTTATTTTGTTTGGATTGGTCGATTCCATCAAGGCGGTGGTTTCGCTGAATAGTGTGTTGTACTGCTGGTTATGGTCTTAATCTGAGGTTGATTCTTTCATAAAACGTAATATTGAAGTGAATTAATGTGTTTGTGTGGAGTATTATTAAGACATAGAAAATGTTAGGTTCTATTTCATAATGAAATGAGCGCTAAGCCTTTGATAGCATTTTCTGATCGGTTATTCTTGTTAAATAATAAGAAAGAAGCCCTCAAATGCAATATTTCAAATTAATTTTTTCCACGATAACAATTCTGTTTTTCACTTCGTTTCATGCTGCGGCGATGGGATTTCTGCCACCGGAAGATTTGTCAGAGACGCATGAATTAGAGATCGCGAAATCGGATGATATCCCCACTGAAGTGAATTTTCAGCAATGCTTGCCGCACAAGGCAGCCCCGGATGAGGTTTGCTACATCACTGGTGGTATCAGCAGCGATGAAGTAAGCCAGTTCAAATCTCGGGCCAAGGAGTATCTGCTGGAAATTGTATTCGTGCAGAAAACAGATCCCGAAGAAAATGGCCGTATTGAAGAATACCTGGCTGAAGTACAGTTGCAAATCAAAGATAGCAAAGGCAATGTGGTCGTGGATACAACGACTGAAGGGCCTTTTTTTCTTGCAGATCTGCCGTATGGGAGTTACCAGATCAGCGCAGAGCATGAGGGTGTCATAAAAACCAATAAGGTGAAAATAGCCGCTAAAAAACATCAGAGAATTGTATTTCTTTGGCCTAGATAATATTTGATAGTCGTGTAGATAAGGAAACCTGCATGGACTTTCTACCAGAAGGCGACAGAACCTGCCTGTATTCAAAAATTCAGCTTGATGCCGTGATTGATGCTATGGCGTGGCAAGCCAGTGGATTTATCCGAGGTAAAGAACGTGTTGTATTGGTGGGCATATTGCGGCGTGGTGCCCCACTGGCCGAGATACTATATGCCAAATTGATGAATCAGTTTGACATGACCAATATTACGATGCTGCATCTGCAGATCAAGCGTTATGCGGATGACCTGACGCTACTGCACCCGGAAACAAAACTCACAGAAAACCCTGAACACTCCAACCTTGATTTAACCGGTGCTACCGTGCTGGTGGTTGATGATGTGATGTATCACGGCCACTCCATGCTGCGGGCAGTAGAGTATCTGGCAACCAGGCAGGCTGCAGAAATACGCACGATAGTGCTAGTTGACCGCGGTGCCAATAAACTGCCTGTGCGTACAGATATTGCAGGTGTGCGGCTCGATGTGGCGCCTGGCAATATTATCGAATGCAACGTGCCACCGTATGAGACTGATTTCAAAATTGATTTGTTACAACCCAGAATCAATTAAGCCATTAAAATTGAGGCTATTTGATGACGTTTAAAGACCGCAAGGAAGCAGCTATTCTGCTGGCAGAACAACTTAAAGACTATAAGGGTAAAACCCCTTTAATTCTGGCAATTCCGCGTGGTGCAGTGCCCATGGCTAAAATAATTGCCGATAAACTGGATGGCGATTTTGACGTGGTGCTGGTGCGTAAGTTACGTGCCCCGGATTATCTGGAATTGGCCATTGGCTCAATAGATGAAGGCGGTTGGACTTATATTGCTGATCATGCAGCATCTGTCGGTGCTGATAGTGAATATATCGAGGCTGAAAGACAGCAGCAGATGGCAACTATCAAACAGCGGCGCGCCCAATATACGCCGGTGCGCCCGCCTATAGATCCGGCTGGACGTATTGTGATAGTGATTGATGATGGAGTCGCGACTGGCGCTACCATGATTTCTGCCCTGCATGGTTTACGCAGCAGAAAACCGGCCAGGTTAATATGTGCCATACCGGTTTCACCGCCGGAAACGCTAAGAAGAATTCAGCCATTGGCCGATCAGGTCGTATGTCTTGATACCCCGGATAATTTCAGGGCGGTGGGGCAGTTTTATGTTGATTTCCCGCAAGTGGAAGATGAAGAGGTGATAAAAGTTTTGCAGAATCAACTTTAATCCGAAATCATCTGTCAGTTAAGAATATACATAAAACCCTTTCGTGGTGAGCCTGTCGAACCATAAATAGCCCTTCGATAAGTTCAGCCTGTGAACTGGCAAGAAAAGAGCGAACAGAAATTTAGCTAATGGTTAATCTCAACCATAATACTTAAGTAATCAGATATTGTCTGAACCAGTCGCTGGCAAGGCTGTCAACTGTCTCCAATGTTCCGGGTTCTTCAAACAGATGAGTCGCGCCGGGAATAATACTAATATGCTTGGTGCAGTGCATGTGGCTATACGCTTCCTGGTTCAATTCGATGACGATATCGTCAAGACCACCTATCAGTAATAGTGTTGGAGCGATTACCATGCTTAAATCATCTGCTCCTGCCAAATCTGGCCGTCCGCCGCGTGAAACTACTGCTTTGATCTTGTTGCCGATAACTGCAGCGGCCTGCAATGCAGCGGCAGCGCCAGTGCTCGCACCAAAGTAAGCGATTGGCAGGTGCTTTACCTGCTGTTCAGTTTGCAGCCAATGCGTTGCCGCTAATAAACGGCGGGTGAGCAATGGGATATCAAAGCGAACTTGGTAATCCATATCTTCTTCGGATGTGAGCAGATCCATCAGCAATGTGCCCATGCCGCCTGAGTGTAGAATTCTGGCGACATAATTGTTGCGTGGGCTATGCCGACTGCTGCCGCTACCATGTGCAAAAAGTACAATTCCCCGAGCGTTGGCTGGTAGTTCCAGCATGCCTTCAATGTGAACATTGTCTGCAGGAATGTGAACGAGTTTATCAAAGGCTTCTGACATGAGTTTGTCCTTTTTTAAGCATAAGCGCCAATGACAACTGGAATGCGCCTTCTGCCAAAATGTCCCACTTTCGGATCAAAGTGCCCTGCGACAGGGGCTTTGCAATCCGGACAGAGTCCCTCTGCGGTAAGGCGGTATTGGTTTATCTGGTACCAGTCGCGCACGATAAGAGGAGCCTTGCAATCGGGACAGAATGTAGTGTCACCTTTTAAATTGTGTACATTGCCGGTATAGACATAATGCAGGCCTGCGCGGATACCAATTTCGCGCGCCCGTATCAGAGTCGCCATCGGTGTGGATGGTATATCAGGCATTTTGTAATCAGGGTGAAAAGCAGAAAAATGCAGTGGAACGTCAGAGCCTAGTTCTTTCTTAATCCATTGGCACATTGCGCTGATCTCTTCGTCAGAGTCGTTATGACCGGGAATCAGCAATGTAGTAATTTCAAACCACACATCGGTTTCATGTTTAAGGTAGGTTAGCGTATCCAGTACCGGCTGCAACTGAGAGCCGGTAAGTTTGTAGTAAAATTCTTCGCTAAACGCTTTAAGATCAACATTGGCAGCATCCATTTTTGCGTAAAAATCACGTCTTGGAATATCGTGCATATAACCGGCGGTAACGGCAACAGTTTTAATGCCGCGCTCGTGACAGGCATCGGCAACATCCATGGCATATTCAGCAAAAATAACCGGGTCATTGTAGGTAAATGCTACGCTCTTGCAATGATGGTCTGCCGCAGCGGCAGCTATCGCTGCAGGTGAAGCCTGATCCATCAGCAGATCCATATCTTTTGACTTAACGATATCCCAGTTCTGGCAGAATTTACACGCCAAATTGCAGCCGGCGGTACCAAAAGACAATACACTGCTACCGGGGTAAAAATGGTTGAGCGGTTTTTTTTCTATAGGGTCGATACAGAAACCGGATGAGCGCCCATAAGTGGTGAGTATCATCTGGTCGCCTTCACGCATCCGTACAAAGCACGCTCCGCGTTGCCCCTCGTGCAGTCTGCAGTCTCTGGGGCAAAGGTCGCATTGCATGCGGCCATCATCCAGCATATGCCAGTAACGTGCGAGATAGTGTGCGTTTTCAATCATGATGCCAAACTTTCAGTGTTGCGTTCTGGTTGCAGGTCTTTTTCCTTGAATTTCGTCACTGTATAACGATATAGTTCGACGTCATCATGCCAGAAATCTGGATGCAAGCCTGCTTTGTGTTTGAGGTGTGCCATGAATGTTGTCGGGTCAGTTAATTGTTCCCATACCTGCGGTAGAAATGTGCTTCTACGGTGACCATATTGAAATACGATACCGTCAACCTGCGGGATTAATTGCGCTAGAGCGTCAGCTTCATCTTTAAACGAAATTGGCTGTTGTGGTGACAGCAGTGAGATTTCTATCTCTGTTGCATCAAGCTCGGAAACAGTAAGCGGAGAAAATCTGGGATCGCGAAAAGCCGCAGCATAAGCATTGGCTTTAACATCCATCAGCAGTGGCCGATGTGCTTCCAACGAGCCTATGCAGCCACGCAAATGCTGATGCATGGTTAAGGTAACAAAGCTGGCACCTTTATCATGCAGCCACGGCGAGGTTTCATCTACCGAATCATTTTTTCTGCCTAAATTGCTTGCAATCGCATTGCGGGCGATAGGCAGCAATATTTTGCCTTTGTGTTCGTGCTCAATGGCTTTTTCAGCAGGCCAGTTATCAGCAGGTTTGGTATGGCTGGTTTTTTCAGGCATTGGCGATATCCTCTGTGAACGCAAAAGCAGCATAGCCGACCACACGGTTTTTATCGCCGGCAGTATCTCCTGAATTGCATAAATCCAGCAATGTTGGATGCAAATGGTGTTTTTTCGCGGCCAGAATCAGGCCGTTAACCGGTGTGCCGCCGCAAGCCTGATGATGCGTTAAGGCTCCCTGCATGTTAAGTATGTTTTTTACCGTAGATTTGTCTACCTCGGTAGCGACTGAGTAGGGTAAGAAATGCGACAGATCTGAGCTCACCACAATAATGGTTTCCGGACCACCCCATAGCGCCTCTATCACTTCGGCCACTTCATTTGGAGTAGTATCTCCAACTGCGAACGGCACTATTTCAAAATCATCCAGTACTGACTGCAAAAACGGTAACTGAACTTCGAGCGAGTGTTCCTGTGCATGCGCCGGGTAGCTGACTACCACTTGCTTCATGTTAGTAACTGATGCAATCGCAGCTTTGTCCAATTTCACTTCACCCAGTGGTGTGGTAAACGCATCTACATCCGGTAATGCTAGTCCGCGAACGGCAACCCGATGCACCGGCCCGAGCAAGATTACGCGTTTGATGGTATCGCGCCATCTGGCGAGTTTGTTGTAAGCAATTGCAGCAGTTTGACCTGAATAAATATAGCCGGCATGCGGAACTACAATGGCTTTGGGTAGTGTTGAAGGTATGTCAGGGTTTCTCGGTGGCTGACTAATTGCGACAGCTTGTTTGAGTAATATCTGAATATTGTCAGCCAATGTCTGGCGATGCCCCGGATAAAAACTACCGGCAACGGCGGCAGGACGTATAGTATGCATTCAGCCCTCCATTAAGCTTAAGAAATGCATCGGGGAAACAGGTTTTATAGTTTAACCAGCGCATGGTTAAACATCAGTTTCGAAATTCAAAGCTTCTCAATGGCTATTACTTTAGCAAAAACGGGGATGCGGGATAATCCGCGTGAACACTTATAGGCACAGGTTTATTTAGGCGCTGGATTAATCCAAACTATTCAAGCAGTCGGCCTTCATTGGCTATTCTTGCCAGATCGAGCAGGTTAGTAGCGCCGGTTTTATGCATGATTTTTGATTTATGGATTTCTACAGTACGGTGGCTGATGCCCAAGCGTCGTGCAATTTCTTTATTAGGAGAACCAGCTACTGCGAGTGCCATGACTTCACGTTCACGTTCGGTTAAGTCTGCTAGTTTTGATTTTGCATCCTGACCATTAGCCAGTTGCGCAATTAGCCGTTGGCTTTCTAAAATGGCAGACCTTACCGATAACAGCAGATTTTCACGTGTGACAGGTTTGGTTAGAAAATCGACAGCTCCGGCTTTTACTGCCTTAACGCTAAGTGGAATGTCACCGTGACCGGTAAGAAAAATAATCGGTAATTTAATATTACGTCGATTCAGTTCCTGCTGCAGTTGCATGCCATCCATGCCCGGCATGCGTATGTCGAGTATGGCGCAGCCGCAGGAATCTTTGCAGCACGCATTCAGAAAATCTTCACCATTGCTGTAGGTTTGTACTTTGATTCCTTCCTGCTCAATCATGAGCATAAGGGAATCTCTTACAGCACAGTCATCATCTACAATAAAAACCGTAGCTTCCGAAATAGTCATATTGATTTCTTCACAGTGTGAGTAGCACGTGTGTGGATTATAGCGTCGGTTATTTAAATTGTGTCATGCTATAGTGTGTTTGTTAATCTTAATCATTTCCATCAGCTTGTTATATATCATAAGCTCATATACCAGTAATATTTAAACAATTACTTAACGAAGATCAAAATCCTAAGTTAATACATCGTGTATAAAGCTTCTAAATTGAATTTGTTTAATTAGCTTAATAATTATGTGCAATCACTTACGTGTCTGTAACTGGTTTATTCGTTAAAATGTTAGTCAGGCACAGTATTTGCAATATTAATTGAATAAACATACTGCTAAGCAGATAATGAAGTCAGAAGATAATTAATAGAAGGCAGGATGGATGAGTATTGAAGGCTTAGACCAGATTAAAAACGATGGCGTGGCTGACTCTTTATTAGATAGTCTGGCATTGATTTGTCGCCTCTATGGTGTAGCGACTTCTAAAGACGCTTTAGTGTCAGGGCTACCGTTGCGTGATGGAAAAATGACGCCGGAACTTTTGAAGCGATCAGCGGATCGCGTCAATCTGGCGGTCACTATTCTAAAAAAACCTCTTAATGAAATCAGGCTGGAATTCTTGCCGGCTATCCTGCTGCTTAAAGATGAACAAGCCTGCGTAGTCACTAAATTAGACCCTGCCAATAATCAGGCGGGTGTTATCTATCCAGAACTCGGTGAAGCAGAGTTGATGATTCCGCTGAGCGAACTGACTGAGCGAAGTCTGGGCTATCTCATTGTTGCAAAACTGAAATACGTGTTTGATCAGCGTGCGCCCAGCGTAGGAAAAGTACGTCTGCAGCATTGGTTCTGGGGGTCTCTGGCAGAAAATAGCCGTATTTATCGCGACATTATGGTGGCGGCTTTTGTTGTGAACATGTTTGCGTTGGCAATGCCGCTTTTTACCATGAATGTTTATGATCGGGTGTTACCTAACCGCGCTACAGAAACTTTGTGGGTAATGGCAATCGGTATCGCACTGATTGTGGTCGGTGATTTAGTGCTGCGTACCATGCGCGCGTATTTTCTGGATTGGGCCAGTACCAGGATTGATGTAAAGCTGACTCGGCGCATCATGGAGCACGTATTAGGCATCCGTTTGGAACAGCGCCCTAATTCAGTGGGCTCATTTGCTAACAATCTTCGCTCTTTTGAGACTGTCCGTGATTTCATCACATCTGCCACAATTACGACATTTATCGACATTCCATTCGGCCTGATTTTTGTGGGAGTGATTGCCTGGATCGCGTGGCCGATGATTATTCCAGTACTGCTGGGGGCGGTAGTGATTTTAATTTACTCATTCAGCGTGCAGACCAAAATGCATGACTTGTCAGAAACCATGTACCGTGCAAGCGCAATTCGCAATGCAACATTGATTGAAAGTCTGGTTGGGCTCGAAACGGTTAAAGCACTGGGCATTGAAGGTCAAATGCAGCGCAAGTGGGAACATAGCTCACATTTTCTGACTGAAGTCAGCAGTAAATTACGTTTACTGACGACGTCTATCAATAATGGTGCAACTAGTATACAGCAGCTGATTACAGTAGCGATTGTAGTGCTGGGCGTTTATCTGGTGATTAACGGTGAGCTCACCATGGGTGGTTTGATTGCGTGTTCCATGCTGGCTTCTCGTGCCTTGGTACCGGTTGCGCAGACCGCCGGTTTGCTCACGCAATATCATAATGCAGCAACGTCTTTAACGTCACTGGATGAGATCATGAGCCGCCCGGTTGAGCGCCCGCTAGATAGTGCTTTTCTGTCAAGGCCTGTGTTTAACGGGGATATTGAATTCAGGGAAGTTTCATTCCGCTATCCAGGCGCAGAAGAAGATGCATTAACAAAGGTATCTTTCAAGATTAAAGCCGGTGAACATGCAGCGATATTAGGCCGAATGGGTTCGGGTAAAACCACGATTCATAAATTAATACTGGGTTTGTATCAGCCTACTGCGGGTGCGATTCTGATTGACGGCATTGATGCGCGCCAGATTGACCCCGCTGAATTAAGGCGCTGTGTAGGTTATGTGCAGCAGGATACGCAACTGTTTTATGGATCTATGCGCGATAACATCACAATTTCATCTCCACATGTAGATGACTCCACTGTATTAGCAGCAGCGCATGTTGGTGGGATTGATGAATTCGTGAACGCACATCCTAAAGGCTTTGATATGCTGGTTGGTGAGCGTGGTGAGACTTTGTCCGGCGGACAAAAGCAGGGAGTGGGGATTGCGCGTGCCTTTATTTCAAAACCGGCAATTCTGTTATTGGATGAGCCAACCAGTGCCATGGATCATTCCGGTGAAGAGGCGATCAAGCGCAGACTGATTGAAGCCACTAAAAATAAAACGCTGGTGCTGATTTCGCACCGGTCTTCTTTGTACGATTTGGTCAATAGAATTATTGTGATTGATTCCGGCAGAATTGTTGCTGACGGCCCTAAAGATCAAGTAACTGATGCTTTAAGAAATGGCAAGATAGGTAAGGCGCTATGAGTGAGAAGTTGTTTGACAAGCTAGGAACCCTGAACCGCGTTCTGAAAAGCCAGACTTGGCTTACCAAGCCTATTTACTATTTTATTGACCGTACTGTGCCTACTGAAACCAGAGAAGATTTACATTGGCAGGATGAAGCAGACCTGGCGATACTGGAACAGACGCCGGTAAAAGCCAAACTGCTGCTGTATGCAATTGCCTGTGTGTTGCTAGCGCTGATACTGTGGGCATCGTTTGCCAAGGTGGATGAAGTGACACGGGGTGAAGGGCGGGTGATTCCATCCAAGCAGGTGCAGGTGATTCAATCGCTCGATGGCGGTATTGTTTCCGATATTCTGGTGCACGAAGGCCAAACGGTTACTGTTGGTAGTCCGCTGATCCGTATTGATGAAACCCGTGCTGTTTCTTCCTTGCGCGAAAATCAGGCACAGTATCTGGCATTTCTGGCCAAGCAGTCCAGACTCAGGTCTTTAGCCGAAGATAAACCTTTTACCCCACCTCCTGAAGTGCGTAATGAAGCGCCAGAAATTTATGATCAGGAATATGCTTTGTACCTTTCCAGTCAGGAAGAGCTGGCTTCAGCCATTGAAATTGCACGTAACCAGATGGTGCAGCGCGAGAAGGAATTGCTGGAAGTTCAGTATAAAAAAGAAATTGCAGAAAAAAATTATGAATCTGCTAACAAGGAACTGGCTGCAAATAAACCTTTATTAGCAAGTGGCGCCGTATCAGAAATCGATATTCTGAAGCTGGAGCGTGAGGCCACCAGAGCCAGAGGTGATATTGATCAGTCGCGCGCGCAGATCGCTAGAATTCAAAGTGCTATCGGCGAAGCGCGTCGTAAAATCAGTGAGGTAGAACAGAACTTTAAAAGTAAAGTGCGTACCGAGCTGAACGATGTGACTGCGCGCTTGAATAGCCTGTCAGAAGTCAGTGTTTCGCTGCAGGATAAAGTGAACCAAACTACATTGAAATCACCGGTAAACGGTAAAGTAAGTCGCTTGTTTTTTAACACAGTTGGCGGTGTGATTCAGCCCGGAAAAGAGGTGCTGGAAGTTGTGCCTACTGATGATGCGCTGATTCTGGAAACCAAGATCCAGATCAAGGATATTGCTTTCATTCGCGTTCTGCAGCCTGCAGTCGTCAAGTTAACGGCTTATGATTACAGTATTTATGGTGCTTTGGATGCAGTGGTGGAGAATATTGCAGCAGACTCTATTGTTGATGAAGAAGGAAATGCCTATTATCTGGTAAGAGTTCGTACGCTGAAGTCCAGTCTTGGTAAAGATTTACCTATTATTCCTGGTATGGTGGCTCAGGTTGATATTATGACCGGTAAAAAAACCATCCTTTCCTATTTACTAAAACCGGTGTTAAAAGCAAAGTCATACGCTTTCAGTGAGAGATAAATGCAGGATATATTTGTTAGTACGTTGCCGAAGCTGATTAGCGGTTGGGCAGAAGCTTTTCCAGATGCATTATTAGTTAAAGATGTTCTAGAAGTCAGTTCCAATTTAGAGATTGTTGCCAGTTATAGCGCAGCTTTGATATTCTGGCTGCATATTAATAATAGCCAAAAGGATTTACTGCCTGCGGCAATTGCAAAATTGTTGCAAAGTTACCCAGACGCAAAAGTCGTAGTTCTAGCGAACACACCTAGCCATGCTGAAACCTTGCAGGCTCTAAGCGCAGGCGCAATGGGTTATGCACATGCTTACTCTGCGCCGGAGATGCTTAAAGAAATCCGCACCGTCATTAACCATGGCGGGATATGGCTTGGGCAGCAGCTTTTAAAAAGACTTATTGAGAGCTCGGTAAAACTTACAGGTAATCGATCAGGACTGGTTGATGAGTTGTTAGGTCGTTTAACCAGCCGCGAAAAAGAAGTTGCGATTGAAGCCGCTAAAGGATTGAGCAATAAAGAAATTGCACGTGCATTAAACATTACTGAGCGCACAGTTAAAGCCCATCTGGCAAAAAGTTTTGAACGCCTTGGTGTGAAGGACCGGCTGCAACTGGCGCTGATGCTTAGTAGAAAGTAAAGCCTGACTTACTAAGGAAGCCTGATCTGCAAGTTCAGGCTTTTTTCAAGGACAGGGACTTAGGTCTCGCTTTCAGCTTATTCTTAAATCCTGATGCCCGGTCCGGTCATGCCATCGATACCAATTTGCTTTAATACGGCAATTTCATTCTGGGTGTGAACGCCTTCGGCAATTGCGATTACCCCTATGGAGTGGGCGATCATGCACAAGCCGCGCAGCAAGGTTTTATTTGCATCGCTACTATCAATATCGCGAATAACAGAAGCGTCAATTTTGATGTAGTGAAGCCCGATGTCGTGCAATTCTCCTAAGCGTGAAATGCGGGTGCTAACGTGTTCAATACCGATTTTGCAACCAAGATTTCTAATCTGTTTACAAAAATGATGAAATTCAGACAGGTGATCAAAGGCGTCCTGTTCCGGTATTTCAAAATACAGCTTATCGGCAACATGTGGTTTAGAGCCAATAGTGCTGACTATTTTTTCTATAAAAGAAGGATTGCACATTGCGCTGGCTGATAAATTCAGGCCAATTGCCGGAGCGCCATTGTTGAGTGAATCAACAGCGGTTTCAAACACAAGTTCATCCAGGCGAGCCATCAGGTTAAGCCGTGTTGCCCAGGTAATAAATTCGCCGGCGCAGAACCACTTGCCATCAGGTTTGAGTTGTAAGCGTACAGGTGATTCAAAGTGCATCAAATTACCGGCCTGATCAATTACCGGATAGCTTTCGAGTTTGATTCTCCTATTATCCAGTGCTGAAGTTAGCAAGCTCAGCCATTCATTTTCCTGACTATCTTGATATTGATCCAGGTCGCTCGGGTTAATTACGTGCAGTGCATTACTTTGTTCGGTGCCGATTTCATCCAGAAGTTTGCTACTGAGTACAACTACTTTTCTTGCGGTATCAGTGTTTGCAACGCGCGTTACAACAGTAGCGAAGTTAACAGTGATCGATTTGTCACTTGTGCCGCTGATTTTTTCCAGCAGTTTTTTAATTTGATTGCCAAAAGAATAGTTATCTACCGGCTGGTTCGAAAAGATGGCAAAGTCGGTGCCGTTTAGCCTGCCGACTGATAATCCTGATTCTTGGCCGCATGCGTTTTGCAGTGTGTCGCCAATTACTTTTAGTATCTTGTTTGTTTCCTTGTAGCCCAACTTCTGGTCAATGGCAGCCAGGTTGGTTAGTCTGGATACAATTAAAGCCCCTTCATGAAAGTATTCTTCGTGACTTATTGTCGCATCGAGGTTTTTAGTGAAATAATCATGGTTCATGAGGCCGGTGATATGGTCATAATTATTTTCCAGACGTAGCTGATCCAATCTTGCCGACTCTTCACTCACGGTTTTTTTAACACGGTTAGAGAGCGCATTCATCGCATTCACAACAGCTTTAAACTCTTTGGTTTTAGGCACGCTGATCGTAATAAAACGATTCTCGCCTATTGACTCGGCTTGATCGACCACATCATTAAGTGGATTTAATATTTTCTTCAGAATCTCGCCACAGGCCACGCCACCAATGAGTCCAATCAATAGCACCCACAGCGCGCTTAGTTTTGTGTTGTCCCATAGTTTATCGTAAGTAAAATTTGAGTCACTTTCAATTTTCAATGTGCCGTATTGAGACCAGCCATCCTGAATTTCCGCCTCACCAGGCTGTAGTTTTAACGGGATTAATTTTACAAACCAATCCGGTGCTTTGGTCTGGCTCGTATTGTTAATGCGCTCACTAATTACTTTTCCACTCGGGTCCACTAAACCGATATAGCGGTAATGACCGGCATCAAATTGTGCAGAAAGTAATAGATTCAGTGACACAGGATCTTTTTCCAGCTGTGTTATCGACAGGGCAAGCGTGGTGGCATTGTCATCATTCTTCGCCTGCAATTGCTGCTCAAAATAATGTTTGCTGGCAACCGTATTCAAAACAAATGCCCCGGCAAACGCCAGCGACAGAATAACGATAATTGCCAACCATAATTGTTTAATTAAAGACATATTGATTCCTAACCTTCATTTATTCTAATCCATCCATTTGCATACGCAACAGCACATCGCGCCATCGTGAGAGGTGTGACTGTGCATCGCCTTTTGGGTTTGCGCTGTTGCCGACCCATAGGCCTTTGTCGTTAAAGCTGAAAATAGGGGATAAGTCTTTCCTGGCAGAAGCAGGGTAAATCTCTGTGACCAGGCTATCCAGAATAAGTGGCTCTGCCTGTGGAGTAGCATAGTAGCTCAGAACCATGTGCGCTCTTGCTGACCTCTGGCCATTGATATTAAGTGTGGCTTTAACGTAAGTAAGCCTGAGCTTGTTGTTAGGGATATTCACTGCTTTTAGAAACATATATTTTGCGATGCTGAAATCTTCACAGTCACCAGCCTGGCGCCCGATAGACTCAAGTGGAGTAGACCAATAGTCAGATTTCCCCCAGATATCAATATCGTCGCCAAAAGTTATTTTATTATTGAAGAAATCGTTTATTTTTTTGAGTTTTTCAGCATCTGGTGCAGTTTTTAGCTGAGAGACTAATTGCTGCAGGTCTTGAATGTCTTTTTGAGCTTCTTCGCCATATTGCTGTCTGGCAAGCGTACTTAATTTATCAAAGTCATAACCTGCCGCAAAAATATAGGAAAAACAAAACATCATCAGCATCATTAACATTGCAATGCTGAATAGGCGTTTAAATATATTTGAATTTATTTTAAAACCCGTAGGCACTCATGCTCCACTGATGCAATGCGGATACTATTAAAATTAATAGTAATTCTTTCGATTGCTGAATGAATTTATAAATTTTTAAGATTTTTATGGTTACTTATTATTCAAAACTAGCACGTGCTTACCTATAACAACTATCACTTTCCAATATCTTACCTGTATTGGCCATCAGTACAATATATTCATTTACAAATAACAGGTCTAATGCCATTGTAGTAAAAAAGTATGATTAAAAAAACTAGAGAGTCGGGATACAAAAAATGGCATTAATCGGTCGAGTGGTTGGAATGACAGGCACAGCTTCATTGATATTAGGCAATGGAGATAAGCGTGATTTGCAGCTTGGAGACAGTATCCAGACCGGCGACACCATCCAAACCCCGCGCGGAGTAGAAGTAGACCTCCAGCTTGCCAATGGCCGCGTTATCCATATCAGTGCCGAACAGCTGGTGGCTTTTACTGAAGACCTTGCCGATGTGTTCGTCCCAAACGGGCTTGATAGCTCAATTGATCTTGCCACAATTGATACCGTTATTAAAGCGATTGAAGATGGAAAGGACATTAATGCGGTATTAGAAGAAACCGCTGCTGGTCTGGCTGGACAATCAAATGCTTATGGTTTTGGCTTTGTTGATTTGCTTAGAATTAATGCTGAGTTAAGTGGTTCTAGGTTTGTTTTTGATTCTAATGTGGCAGGTGCTCAAGAGTTTGCAACAGATAATCTACTAAACGAAGTTGTTCCTGTGTTAGATAACACCGCGCCAACCACCACGCCGGTGATATTGGCAGCAATTGATGAAGACAGCGGAACAATCACGATTACTTCAGCACAGTTGCTGGCAAATGCTAGTGATGCCGACGGTCCAAACTCACTCAGTGTTGCTAATCTGGTAGCCTCTAGTGGTACTCTCATAGATAACGGTGATGGCACTTGGAGTTTCACTCCGGATACGAATGATGATGGTGAAGTTAGTTTTAGTTACGATATTGCTGATGGTTTAGCCGTGGTGAGTGGTAGTGCTAGTCTTGACTTGACCGCGGTCAATGACGCGCCGGTAGCGGTGGACGACAGCATCACTGCAACGGAAGACACGGCATTCACCTCAGTTGTGAGCCTGATCGCAAACGAC
>LNAP01000778.1_pt1 | contig 35244 bp, 30 predicted proteins | sample 602601 | NCBI WGS metagenome assembly LNAP01 (sample SAMN02440304, study PRJNA202911) | soil metagenome | biome: Subtropical and temperate rainforests or woodlands; isolation source: soil samples (1 kg each in a 20% v/v slurry with milli Q water) were... ... | reverse complement strand
TTGCGGGGTCAGGTTGCCGGCGATGTTCAGGTCAAATCCACGGCTGCGCACCTCGCCTGCCGCCACGCTGAAGGTCGAGTCCACAGGATCGGTGGTGAGCACATTGCGTTTTTCGATCTGGTAGATCGCCGCGTCGACACTCAGCTGACTGTCCAACGCTTCCCACTTGATACCCAGCTCATAGGATTTGCCCTTCTCCGGGTCAAAACCACCACCCTGGCGACTGGCACCGGAATTGGGCTTGAACGAGCGAGCTGTATCGGCATAGATCGCCACGGTGTCGGTGAGGTCATACGTCACCCCGACGCGCGGTGTTACGGCATTGTCGCTGGCCTGCCAGCTTCTGCCACCCGGCACGAAGGTTTCGTAGTCATGCTCGAAGCGCTCGAAACGGGCCCCGGCCAGGACTCGCAAACGCTCGGTCAAGGCCACCTGGTCCTGGACGAAAGCGGCGTAGGTCTTGAGGTTTTCCTTGTCGTTGGTCGGGGTGCGGGTCAAGGCTGGACGTGGCTGGCCATACACCGGGTCGAAGATATCGATCGGGTAGGCACTCACCGCCCCGCTGGAGCGCTGGATGATCGACTGGTAGTCGTAATTTTCGTACTCGACGCCGGTCAGCAACGTGTGATCGAAACCGCCCGCGGTGAAATGCCCGGTGAGGTTGAGCTGGGTGTCCTTGTCCGTCCACTCCAGCTTGCGGTAGTTGAAGTTGCGGCCCAGAGTGCGTCCGTCGGCTGCGACACCGTTGGCCTCGACCGCATTGCCTTGCAGTGTGCCGTCGAGCCATTGGAATCCGCCACCCAGCGTCCAGTTATCGTCAAGCAGGTGTTCGAAACGCAACTGCGCCATATTGTTGTCGTTGTGCAGTTTGCCAACGTCTTTTTCGCCGAAGAAGGTGTCGCGAGAGGCGGTGCCAATCTGGTTTGGAAAGCGCGTCAGGCCGCGATCGAGCGGGTGGTTATTGCGCATGAAGTCGCCTTCGAAAATCACCTTGGTGTCGTCGTTGGCCTGCCAGGAAAGCACCGGCGTTACGCCGTAACGTTCGGTTTCGACATGATCGCGGAAGGTATCGCCGCCCTCACCCACCACGTTCAAGCGATAGGCCAGGCGCCCCTCTTCGTCGAGCGGGCCGGAAGCATCCAGGGTGCCACGCTTCATTCCCTGGTCATCGATTTGACTACCCAGGGTCACAGTGGGCTCGGCCAGCGGTTGTTTGGAGATGACATTGAAGGTGCCGCCCGGATCGCCGCGGCCGTAGAGCATAGTCGCCGGCCCTCGGAGCACTTCGAGCCGTTCGATGGTGTTGGCATCCGGCATGTTCGGATAACCGCGATTGATCGGGAAGCCGTTGCGATAAAACTCACCCGTGGTAAAGCCACGCACGGTAAAGGTGGTCAGCCCCAGGCCACCAAAATTGTTGGCCCGCCCCACCCCGCCGGCGTAGTCGAGGGCGTCCTGCAAGCGGGTGGCACTGATGTCCTCCACAACGTCTTTGGGCACCACAGTAATGGACTGAGGCGTTTCGTGGATCGAGGTGTCGGTACGCGTGGCGCTGGCCGAACGGGTCGCGCGATACCCCTGGACCGGCCCTTGGGCCTGCTCAGCGAAAATGCCATTGATATCGATCGCTTGTAGCTCCAAGGACGCGGGATCAGTTGGTGATTGTTCAGCCCAGGTGGACGGAGAGATGGCTTGAATCACACACAGAGAAACGAGAGTACGACGCATGAACATATAACCTTCGAGAAGATACCAGGCACATCAAGAGCCGGCAGGAATTGCGATTAATGCTATCAATTCCCATTCTCATTTAATAGCTTTTACTTTCAAATAAAAGTGCTAAATGCACAATTAAATGCACCAATATCCTTCTCATTGGCAATCGAGATTAAGCCGCCAGGGAAATCAGCAGACATGAAGTGACCGGAGTGGCTTCAGTGACGTAATAGCCGACGCAGAGGAACCCCATCTTTAAGTACTGGGGATTTAATTACGATATAACTGAAATACTTGGAGATACCGATATTCTTGTCCAGCAACCCTTCGATTACTTCCTGATAATGCTGAATACTGCAGGTCATGAAGCGCACCAGGTAATCGTAACCGCCGCTGACTAAATGGCACTCAAGTACCTCATCGACCAAACGAATATTGGATTCGAACTTGGCGAAGTCCTCACGTTTATGGTCGCTGAGCGTGATCTCAGTAAATACCGTGACCGAATCGGTGATCTTGGCAAGGTTTAGATGAGCTCTATACCCGGAAATATAGCCGGCCGACTCAAGTCGCTTTACCCGCTGCAAGCATGGGCTGGATGACAGACCCACTGCATCAGCCAGACTGACGTTGGTCATTCGACCGTCTTTTTGAAGTTCAACCAGGATACTGATATCAATTCGGTCTAGTTTAATTAAACCTTCCATCGGGTACCTCTTGATTGCCGTTCAGTTAGACAGTGGTTTTAGCAAACTCAACGTCGCAAAGATAGCTGATGCTGAGCGACCAGGTCAGCCATGCTGGTGATGTAAAATTCTGCGGAATATTCCTGAGTATAATTCTCATGGCCACGACGGATCAGGCACAAACCAGCCGCTTTTGGTGGCTGCGCAGGAGGTCTGGAAACCTGCAGAATATTTTTGGGCTCCAGGTTGTTGGCCAGCAACCATTCGCTGTCCTCCAGTGGATTACTGGCTCGGGAGTGCAAGTCTTCGGGCAGAATCCCCAAACGCTCGCAGAGCTGTTCGCGATCCTCGGCATCACGATCGCAGTACACCAGCAGCCGATAGAATTTGCGCAGATACAACATGGCGCCGGGCGCGTCCTCGAACAGCGACCAGTTGCATGCCGAACGGGCGAAACTCATACCCTCTTCCCAACTGGCCTTGAGCCCGAAACGCTCTGCCAGCTGACGATGGGCAAAGCACAACAAGCCACTGAAGCCCAGCTCGGAAAAACGTGGGTAGAGCGTGCGCACCGCCTCGTCAAACTCAGCCAATACCTCTTCTCTGCCTGGCATGCCCGGATGCTCTTCGAGCAAAGGTTGCAGGGCCGTCCAGATACCGGAATCCCGATCGACCAGGACTTCGTCGCAATCGATCAGCAGTGCACGATAATCAGTCAGGTACATGGTGCGTAGCCTCCCATGATGCATTCATCAATCCATGTGCTCTAAATGCCCTCGGTCGGCGCATTGCTATATTGCGCCAACCGAGACCTGAGATTAATCCAACACTCGCAACAATGCCGCTTCAAGAATTGTCAGCGCTTCGTCGATCTGATGTTCTTCGGTTACCAGAGGAGCGAGGAAGCGCAGCACATTTCGGTACACCCCGCATTTGATCACCAACAGCCCGCCAACCCTGGCCTGATCGATCAGTTTTTGGGTGAACTCTGCATCGGGGCTGCGGGCCTCATCGTCTTTGATCAATTCGATTGCCAGCATGAAGCCGGTGCCACGCACGTCACCAATACGAGGGTAGCGTGCCTGCAAGCGCAGCAGGCCCTGACGCAGCCGCTCGCCCAATACCTCACCACGCTCGAGCAACTGATCCTGTTCGTAAGTTTCGATCACCGCCAACGCCGCTGCGCAAGCCAAGGCGTTACCGCCGTAAGTACCACCGAGACCACCAGGTGATGGCGCGTCCATGATGTGCGCACGCCCCACCACGCCCGATATGGGCAAACCACCGGCGAGGCTCTTGGCGACTGTGACCAGATCCGGCTGAATCCCGGCGTGCTGGAAACCGAACCATTTGCCGGTACGGCCGAAACCGGTCTGAATTTCATCCAGAATGAGCACGATGCCATGTTGTTCGGTCAGAGCCCGCAGCGCCTTGAGAAACTCCGGCGGCGCGCTAAGGAAGCCTCCATCGCCCTGCACTGGCTCGATGATGATCGCAGCTACTCGATCCGGAGCGACTTGGGTCGCCAGCAATTCGTTCAGAGCTTGCAGCGCCATCTCGCTGCTGAAACCGCGATAGGCATTAGGGTATGGCGTATGGAAGACTTCGGGAGCGAAGGGCCCGAAGTTCTGCTTGTAGGGTTGGCTCATGCCCGTCAGCGTCGTGCCGAGTAAAGTACGCCCATGGAAACCGCCACGAAAGGAGATAACGGCTGGACGATTGGTATGTGCGCGGGCGATCTTCACCGCGTTCTCCACAGCCTCTGCACCGGACGTAAACAGCGCCGCCTTGTAGACTTCTTGACCACCCACCAACTCGCACAAACGCTGTACCAGGTCGATATAAGGTTTGTAGGCCACCACCTGGAAGCAAGCATGGCTGATCTTTTGCAACTGGGTCTGCACTGCCGCGACCACCTTCGGGTGATTGTGACCGATGTTCAAAACGCCAATGCCGCCGACGAAGTCCAGGTAGCGCGTCCCGTCCACGTCCCACACCTCAGAACCCTGAGCCCGGTCGACAACCAACGGGTGGGCCGTGACCAAGCCCCGTGGCACGAATTGATCGCGCTGACGGAGCAAACTCGGGGTTTCTTCGACTTTACTGTTCATGGCATCTCCCATAGTGAACCTGGCAACCGGAAAACGGCTGCGATGTGTTCCAAAGGTTAAGCTTTCGACGCAATTGTCTAAGCCGAACTTGGCCTCTGAGAAATTCGGATCGACTGTTTTCACCCCGGTAAACAGCAGAATCCTTCAGCTGTAGCCAGCTCCCATGGAATCTGCCGACGTGCACCCCATACAACGCAACGTTATGCGTTTACGCAGATTCTTTCGACATATCCTGCTCTGCCACTCGGGCATGCTGGATACTCCCAATCTAAAGCGAGAAGTTACCCATGGCCCTGCTCTATAAAGCTGACCCGGTGCGCGGCGAACAATGGAAGCGCCTATTCGCTGAGCACGCTCCGGATATCGAATGGCGTGCCTGGCCGGACATCGGCGATCCGAAGGATATTCGCTACCTGGCAGCCTGGCAGGCGCCGGACGATCTCGAAACATTGTTGCCAAACCTGCAGGTACTGTTCGCCTTGTCGGCCGGGGTCGACCAACTTGACCTTGAGCGTCTGCCAACGACCCTGCCGGTGGTACGTTTACTCGACCCGAGCATCACCCGCGGCATGTGCGAATACGCCAGTTTTGCGGTGCTCAGCCTGCACCGGGATATGCTTCGTTATCGCCAGCAACAAATGGCTCGGTGCTGGCAGGCTCACCTGCTGCAACCTGCTGCCAAACGTCGGGTAGGTGTCATGGGGCTCGGCACACAAGCTCAACAGATTCTGGCCACCTTGCAGACCTTTGGATTCGATTTATCGGGCTGGGCACGCAGCGAGCATCACATTGCCGGGGTGGACTGCTTTGCGGGTGCCGAGCAACTTCCGGCCTTCCTCGGCCGTTGCGACATCGTGGTATGCGTCTTGCCATTGACCGAGGAGACTAAAGGGATTCTCAACCGACAGTTGTTCAAGCACCTGCCCAAAGGCGCTGCCTTGGTCAACATGGGCCGGGGTGGGCACCTGATAGAAGAGGATCTGCTTGAGGCTTTGGCCAGCGGCCAGCTCAGCGCGGCGGTGCTCGACGTACTGGAACAGGAGCCAGCGGCGCCGGACCATCCCTTCTGGCACCACCCGCAGATATTGCTGACACCGCATATCGCCGCGATGACCCAACCGGAAAGTGCGTTTAGCGTGTTGCTGGAGAATATCCGTCGTCATCAACGCGGTGAGTCAATGCTTGGCCAGGTTGACCGCGAGCGAAGTTACTGACCAACGACTGCCAACCCACCGGTAACAACCAACCGGCGCCAGATTTTTAACTTCTCTGCGGCAAGTCTGGCGCCATACAAAACAAACCTGTTGTTCATCCAATTTTGCTGTTTCTGCGCATACCCGCCCCAAAAAATCAGCCGACATTTGCTGCTGATCCCCACCCCAAATTGAGTAGTAATTGCGGCCCGTTAAGCCACAACTTATGCAATCTACCGAATTGACTGCACCCCATTGTCAGGTCTCCCCGTAACTGCGATACAGCCACCGCTGCGGAGCCCGGCTGCGGGTCAAGTCCACCGCTAGGCGCTGATCGACAGGACTCTCCCGGGTTTACTTCGCAGTGGTTTACCTGAGCTGCCGCAAGAGCGTTGCTTGCCGTGCAGGCAACGAACACTAATAAGAACTCATGGAGTAAGCGATGAACATCGCAAAACTAAGCTCTCTCTCCTTGGCTGTCATTGCCGCCACCACGCAACTGGCAATAGCTGGTCAGCAACAGGAAGCCAATGGCTTCATTGAAGACAGCAGCCTCGGGTTGCTCAATCGTAATTTCTATATGAATCGCGACTTCCGTAATGGCGGCAGCAATAGCCAAGGTACCAACGGCTCCAAGCCGGCCAGCGAGCGCAATGGCTATCGCGAGGAGTGGGCACAAGGGGCCATGCTCAACTTCGCCTCCGGTTTCACCCAGGGCACCATCGGTTTCGGCACCGATGCCTTCGCGTACGGTGGGGTCAAGCTGGACACTGGCCGCGGTCGGGTCGGCAACGGTCTGCTGCCGATCAGCAACAACCGCACCGCCGAAGCTGAAGTGCCGGACAGCTATGGCGAGATCGGCGGCGCAGTGAAGATGCGCATTTCCTCTACCGTGCTGAAGTACGGCGAACAACGCCCGACCGCTCCGGTATTCGCCACCGGCGACAACCGCTTGCTGCCGGAAACCGCTACCGGCTTCCAACTGTCGAGCAAAGAGTTCGACGCTGTTTCTTTCGAGGCTGGCCACTTCACCGCATTCAACAATCGAGCCTCGACCAACTCCGATGACAAACTGCTCACCACTTACGGTGGGACCGAAGCTGACAGTGTCGACTTCATTGGCGGCACCTATAAAGTCAACAACAACCTCAGCCTGATGGCGTACACCAGCGAGGCCGTCAATGTCTGGCGTCAGCACTTCGGCAGTGCCTCCTATACGATCCCTCTGACTGATCAGCAATCGCTGAATTTTGGCTTGACGGCCTATAAAACCCAGGACCAGGGCGAAGCGCGTGCCGGTAAACTGGACACGACGAGCTGGTCGGCAAAGGCGGCCTATTCCTTTGGGGCACACAAGCTCACCCTGGCCTATCAGAAGATCGATGGTGACGAGTATTTCGACTACATCGGTGTGGACTCGATCTGGCTCGCCAACTCGATTCAGTACTCCGACTTCAACGCCCCCAACGAGCGTTCCATCCAGGCTCGTTATGACCTGAACATGGCCACGTTCGGCATTCCGGGGCTGAGTTTTATGGCCCGCTATGTCAAAGGTGATCAAATCGATGGCACCAAAGCCGATCCGCACGGTGCCTATGCCAACAAGGTGGGTGACGACCAGAAGGAGTGGGAGCGCGACCTGGAAGCCAAGTACGTGGTCCAGGCAGGGGCCGCCAAGGACCTGTCCTTCCGCCTGCGCCAGGCTACACACCGTGCGACCTCGTTCGAGAGCGATATCGACGAGGTGCGCCTGATCATCGAGTATCCGCTGAGCATTCTGTAACGATTGGTCCCGACCGGTTTTACCTGTGGACCGGCCGGTTTTATTGAAGGTCTGCTCCCTGCTCCCTTAGCCTTGAGGCGCCCATCCGGGCGCCTTTTTTTAAGCAATCTCCCCATCAGAAGTGCCTTTTGTTTTGGTCTGGATCCTGAAAGTCGACCCAGTATTTGCTGCCGTTCCTGCTTCTCATTTGAGCAGTAAATGTGGCCTACAGAGCTGTCGCTTGAAGAATCTACCGAATCAATGGGGGCCTCTTGTCAGGCCTCGCAGCAGGTGAGATACCAATACTTTCCACGGAGAAATCCGACCGGTCACGCTCCCTGTATACGGAGATCTGTCATGTCCAACTCGCAACGCCCTGCGTATAGCTATCGCCCCATGACCCCGGCCGATGTGCCGTTGGCCCACGCCTTGTCCGTACAGCTGAAATGGCCCCACCGCCTGGAGGAATGGGCCATGTTGCAGCGCATCGCGCAGGGTTTTGTCGTAGAAGATGGAGGTCGCCTGATAGGTACCGCGTTCACCTGTGCGCAGGGAGATTACGCCACTATCGGCCTGGTGATCGTCAGTGATGAGTACCAGGGCCAGGGTATAGGTCGCAAGCTGATGGAACTGGCACTTGAGGCTTGCGGCTCACGTACCGCCATGCTCAATGCGACGTTAGCCGGTGCCCCACTTTATGCCAGTCAGGGATTCATTGACTTTGGACATATTCAACAACATCAGGGGCATGCGCTGTCTCCAGTACCAAATGATCTGCCAGCCGGTGAGCACTGCCGCCCGCTGACCGAGGCCGATCGAAGCGATCAAATCGAACTGGCTAACGCCGGCAGCGGCCTGAACAGACAGGCCGTGCTCAATGATCTGTTCGATAGTGTCGAACACTCGGTCGGTATCGAGCGCGATGGTCAGCTTCGCGCCTTCGCCATGCTGCGTCCATTCGGTCGTGGTCGCTGCATCGGCCCGGTCATCGCGGAAAGTCCAGAGCAGGCCAAGCACTTGATTGCGGTGTTGTTGGCCCAAGTGCCGGACGCATTCGTGCGCATGGATGTACCGTCCGATAGCGGACTGGCCCCTTGGCTGGAAGAAGCCGGACTGAAGCAGGTCGACACCGTTGCGCAAATGGCTCGTGGCACCCCACCGCAGGCTATCGGCGCAGTGCGCCAGTTTGCGCTGGTGACTCAGGCCATCGGCTGACAAACCCCACCGTTACATTCCAACGCTACACAATGCATTTTCCTGGAGAAAGACCTTCATGCTAGAGCCCACTGCAGTGCTGTTGGCACACGCCGACGGCAGTCCCGTTCTAACAAAATTTACCCCCGGTTCGTTGGGGGCAAACGATCCTTTTGACAGGCATATTGCTTATGTCGGGCCGGATGACATTGCTGCCGGCGTGATCCAGGCGAGCGGACAATTCAGCGTCGATGAATATCCCTACAGCGAAATGATCGTGGTACACGCTGGACAAGTCACCCTGCAGAGCCAAGAAGGCACGCTCCAACTCAATCCCGGTGACAGCGCCGTGATTGCCCGGGGGACATCGATTCAGGTCGAGGCACAACCCGACTCTCTCTGGGCATTCTGCGCCGATACCCAGCTCGTTGAGGCGTGCAATCTCGGGTTAACGCCTCTCCCCCAGCAAACCCTGCTCTCTCCCTCGGCAGCACCGGATGCAGAAATTCTGCTAAGCCCGGCACCGCAATGTCGCTCGCACAATTTGTTTGTCGAAGAAGCGACCAACCTGCGCATCGGAGTCTGGGACTCGACACCCTATACCCGCAGGGCGAGGCCGCACATGCTGCATGAACTGATGCACCTGCTCGAAGGCAGCGTCACCCTCCAGGTGGCGGACGGGACCCATCTGACGGTCAACACTGGCGATACGGTATTCGTGCCCCGAGGCGCCCCATGCGCCTGGAAGAGCAGCGCCTATGTACGCAAGTTCTACGTCGTCAAATAACTCGAACTGCGTTAGCGCCGGCAGATGGATTTATCCTCCGCCGGCCCCACCGCCCAATTGATCAATCATTTGATACGGAGTACAGATAATGGGATTAGGTAGCTTCAGTACCGGAAAAATCCTGATCATCCTGTTGATCGTAGTCATGCTGTTCGGAACCAGGCGCCTGAGAGGCTTGGGGTCGGATCTCGGCGAAACGATCAGGGGATTTCGCAAATCCATGGGCGACGATAAGCCCGTCACTGATGAGCCCAAGGACACGTGATGTCCGGCAGGCCTAGATGCCATCACCCGAGGAGTACAAGGGGTTAACCTTGTAACTTTTCGCCAGGCGTTCGATGCTGCCATCAAGCTCCAACTCCGCCAGAACCTTATCGAGACGCTGCATGAATTTGGGCTTGTAAGAGTAAGCCGCAGCATTGAGCCGGGTATAACCAAGGTAACCCGCCTCACCGGAGAGCCAAGGTCCTTCGACTAGCCAGTTGAGATCACTCTGGGCAAAGACGCCCTCGCGCTGCATCTGCTCAAGTTCCCATTGGACCGAAATGCGGTCATTGATATAGACATCTATTCGTCCATGGTAGAGCCTGGCCAGGTTGGTACGATTGTCGTTGGCATAACTCTGCTTCAGGGCCCCTGTAGCGAGCATGCTTTGGTAGTCCTGGTCGTCAATGCTCATGAACCCTCTGTTCACGCCAATACGCAGACCGCTATAGCCGAACGGGAAGTGTTCGACCGGTCGTATTCGCGCCAATTCTGCTCGCACAAAGACGACTACCTTCTCCCTCAATATAGGCCGCGAGAAGTCCATCCAGGGCCGTGCGCTGGGTCGATGGTAGGGCGGATAGAGAGCAAAGGCGCGGCCGCTGGCCACTTCCGCCAGACCGCGCGCCCAGGGCACGGGACGAATTTGCACGTTGTATTCCGGCATGCGGGCAAAGGCTTTGCGCAGAATATCGGTGTAAAGCCCCTTGGCCTCATCCCCTTCGGCATAGCTATAGGGTGGATAGCCGGCGTCACAGAGAATGACCACGTCTATGGGGGCGTTCGCCCAACTCTTGGCGTGTATGGCGCAGCCCACCAAAATCATCAATAACAACCGCATACTCGCCTTCCTTCACATTCCTTTGAACCCACTTCTGGATCTTCGCAACACTGAAGGAAAGAGCCGTTAGAAGCAGTTCCACAGTGCAGGCGCTCAGCAGGGCACCTTGAAAAGAGACTGTCAGAGGGGTATTGGCACGCGATAAAAAAAGCCCGCAGTGAGACGGGCTAAAAGGGTGAGACACAAGAAGGGGTGGAGCTCTCCAGCCGACCTGTTGTTATCTGGAGTTAAAGCGCCGCTGCGATGGCCATACCGACATCCTGGGTCGAGCCTTGTCCACCCAAATCAGGAGTGATCGGCCCCTCGGAGATGACCTGTTCGATAGCCCTGAGAATGCCGTCATGGGCCGCACGGTAGCGCTCATCGCCATTGCCCAGGAAGTCCAGCATCAAGGCACCGGACCAGATCATCGCAATCGGGTTGGCGATGTTCTGTCCATAGATATCCGGCGCCGAGCCATGGACCGGCTCGAACAGCGAGGGAAAGCGCCGCTCCGGATCGAGGTTGGCCGAGGGGGCGATGCCGATGGTTCCGGCGCAGGCCGGTCCCAGGTCGGACAAAATGTCGCCAAACAAATTCGACGCCACCACCACATCGAAACGATCCGGCTGCAGCACGAAGCGCGCACAGAGAATGTCGATGTGTTGCTTGTCCCAAGTGACGTCCGGGTACTTCGCGGCCATTGTCGCCGTGCGCTCATCCCAGTAGGGCATGCTGATGGAAATGCCGTTGGATTTGGTGGCTGCGGTCAGACGTTTGCGCGGCCGGGTCTGGGCCAGATCGAAGGCGAACTTGAGAATCCGGTCCACGCCGCGCCGGGTGAACACCGACTCCTGCAGCACGAACTCATGCTCGGTGCCTTCGAACATCTTGCCGCCGACCGACGAGTACTCGCCCTCGGTGTTTTCGCGGATCACCACGAAATCGATGTCCCCCGCTTCGCGTCCGGCCAGCGGACACGGCACACCGGGAAACAGCCGCACCGGGCGGATGTTCACGTATTGGTCGAAGTCACGGCGGAACTTCAGCAGCGAACCCCACAGGGAAATGTGATCCGGTACTTTGTCCGGCCAACCCACGGCGCCAAAGTAAATCGCGTCGAAGCCCTTGAGTTGTTCGAACCAGTCGGCAGGCATCATCTGCCCGTGTTCCAGGTAGTAATCGCAGTGGGCCCAGTCGAGCACTTCGATGCTCAAGTCCAGCTGCCATTTCTTCGCGGCCTGCTCCAGTACCCGCAGCCCTTCAGGCAAGACTTCCTTGCCGATACCATCGCCGGCAATCGCGGCGATTCTAAATGGTTTACTCATCAATCGTGGCTCCTCAATGTCCTGTTCAAACGGTGACCGGATCACAGCCCACCGATGTGGAAGGCTTTGACTTCAAGGTATTCATCCAGGCCGTACTTGCTGCCTTCACGGCCCAGCCCCGATTGTTTGATACCGCCGAATGGGGCGACTTCCATGGAAATGAGCCCGGTGTTGAGACCAATCATGCCGAACTCCAGCGCCTCGCCGAACCGCCATGAACGGCGCAAATCCTGGGTGAAGAAATAGGCGCCCAAGCCATAAGGCGTGGCATTGGCCAGGGCCAGCGCTTCGTCTTCACTGGTAAAGCGCATCAGCGGTGCGACTGGACCGAAAGTTTCTTCGTTGGCCAGCAACATCCCGGCATGAGCCCCACTGAGCACCGTCGGCTGGACGAACTGGCTGTCGCTTTCGGGGATGCCACCACAGAGCAGACGGGCTCCCTGACTCAAAGCATCGTCGATATGTCGAGCGACCTTGCTCACCGCCGCCGCATTGATCAGTGGGCCGATGGTCACGTCGGCGTCCAGGCCATTGCCGACCTTGAGCTTGCCCACCTCCTCCACCAGACGTTGGGCGAAGCGCTCGTAGATCCCGTCCTGCACCAGAATCCGGTTGGCGCAAACGCAGGTCTGGCCGGCGTTGCGGAACTTGCTGAGCATGATGCCAGCCACTGCCTGTTCCAGATCAGCGTCGTCGAACACAATGAACGGCGCGTTACCGCCCAGTTCCAGGCTCAAGCGCTTGATGTGTTCGGCGCTCTGGCGCATCAGCAGTCGACCGACAGCAGTGGAGCCGGTGAAGGAGATCTTTCGCACCGTCGGGTTGCCGGTCAGTTCTTCGCCGATGCCAGCGGGCATACCGGTCACCACGTTGAACACCCCGGCCGGAATGCCGACACGCTCGGCGAGCACCGCCAAAGCCAGAGCGGACAGTGGAGTCAGATCCGAGGGTTTGACGATGACCGGGCAGCCGGCCGCCAAAGCGGGTGCGCATTTGCGGGTGATCATCGCGTTAGGGAAGTTCCACGGGGTGATCGCGGCGCAAACACCAACCGGCTGCTTAAGCGTGAGCAAGCGGCGGTCGCCGCTGGGTGCCGGGATGGTTTCGCCGTAAACCCGACGGGCTTCTTCGGCGAACCATTTGACGAAACTGGCGCCATAGCGGACCTCGCCCTTGGCTTCATTCAGCGGCTTGCCTTGCTCGCAGGTCATGATCAACGCGAGATCGTCCAGGTTGTCGATCATCGCCTGATACCAGCGTTCCAGCAGTGCCGCCCGTTCTGCCGCCGGGCGTGCGCGCCAAGCCGGCCAGGCGCGTTCGGCAGCTTCGATGGCGCGTCGGGTTTCGCTGCCTTGCATCGCAGGTACGCGGGCGAGCAACTGGCCGCTGGCCGGGTCGATAACGTCCAGGGTGGCGGCATTGTCGGCGCTGATCCACTGACCGTCGATGTAAGCGAGTTCTACCAGCAGGCTGGGGTCTTTCAGGCGATTGTTGAGCATGGTCGAGTCCTGTTCCGAGACAGCCTTCAGTCTATTGTGTCGCCACAGACGAGGATGCTGAAAGCGCCGCCCAGGCAGCCTCGAATGCTGAAAATCAGCATTCGACAGCAGGCTCTACTGTTGGTTTATGAGGGCTATCTTCACGCTCTCCGATGCCGAGATGCCGCCGGTCACCGAGCATGAATGAGGCGCAATGAGTCTCGCTCAGACGATAAAATGCTTGACCATGCTATTCAGCTCGCTGGCCAAGCCCGCGAGTTCTCGGCTAGAGGCCTGGCTCTGATTGGCGCCGGCCGAGGCCTGTTGGGAAACATCACGGATATTGAGCAGGTTGCGATCCACCTCACGGGCAACATGGGATTGCTCTTCGGTGGCACTTGCAATACACAGATTACGTTCGTTGATCTGGGCGATGTCGTCTACGATGGCATTCAGTGCCGCGCCTGCCGCACGGGCGACCTCCAGGGTCTCCCGGGTTTTACCATTACTGCTTTGCATGGCTCGTAGGGTGCCGTGACTGCTTTTTTGCACCGAGCCGATGATGGTCTCAATCTGTTTGGTCGACTCCTGGGTTCGTTGCGCCAAGGCCCGAACCTCGTCGGCCACCACGGCGAAACCCCGTCCGCTTTCGCCCGCGCGAGCCGCCTCGATCGCCGCATTCAAGGCGAGCAGATTCGTTTGCTCGGCAATGCCGCGAATCACATCCAACACCGAGCCGATGTCACCTATCTGACCTGCCAGGGTTTGCAGGGCACTTGCGGTATCCTCGATATCCAAGGTCAACGATTCGATGGCACCGACTGTACGGCTGACGCTCTCTTGCCCCTGACGCGAACGCTGGTCTGCTACTTGGGAAACTTCCGAGGCCCAGGCGGCATTGCGCGCCACATCTTCGATCGCACCCGTCATTTCGGTTACCGCTGTGGCCGCGTGGTCGAGTTCAGCACTCTGGCGTTGCACACCACGGGTGGCGTCATCGGTCACTGCACTTAACTGAGCGGACGTCGTGGCCAGTCGTTCGGAAGAACTCAAAATCTGCCTGACCGTACTGCGCAGGTTCATTTGCATGCGCCCAAGCGCCTGCAACAGGCGCGCCGCTTCATCCCTGCCAACGATATCCAGTGGTCGGGTCAGGTCACCCTCGGCGATACGTTCGGCTGCCGCCATGGCAATCGCCAACTGTTTAAGCAGTCGCAACACGATCAAGGTGGCCAAGGTGCCGCCAGCTAACAGCAGCACCAGCAAACCTGTGGACATCAGGATGAAGCTCTGCCGGGCACTGTCGCGGCGTTTCACCAGCTCCTCATCGAGTGCTGTCAGCGCTGAGCGGCCAATGGCATACAAGGCGTCAACAGGTTTTTTGTAAGCCGTAAGATAGTCGCCGACCGGGTAATTCAGCTTAAGCGCGTACAGGGCATCGGTAGACTCGTTATTCCCGGAGGTGTTTGCACTGGGCGCGAAATCCAGGTCCATTTCGACGGCCGATACCAATCGCGCATTGCTGAGTGCAAGCGCCTGCTGGATCTGCGGACCTAACGCCGCTAGGGGTGCCTCCAGCAGAGCCTTGAGTTCGGGCTCGGCGGCACTCGCCTTGGTCAAGGCACGTGCCGTCTTGTCAACACTGCTCAGTGCTTGTGTGGCCAGGCCACGCAGTGCACCTTGTTGCTCAGGCAGGATCCGGCCCTGCGCCAGATACAGGCCGCCGGCACCCCGCAACTGACCCAACAACTCGCTGGCTTGCGGCAACTCGATCAAGGCGCCCGCCATCAGCGAGTACGTCCCTAAAACTGGATCCAGGGACAGTTTGAAGTGATCGAGTATTGCGTCCTCGATCAGCAGGTAGGCGGCGATCAACTGGCTATGACGGGCCAGACTCTGCGGGCCCTTGACTGTGGACTGAGAGACTTGGCCGACCAGCTCTTGCCATTGTTGCTGCGCCTGTCGCCAGGCAGCCAGAATGGTGGGGGAGACTTGAGCCTCCTGTAAAACCTGATCGGTTGCCTTGACGGCACGATCCACTTCGGCCTGATTGTCCAGACGGGCTTTATTGAAGTCACGATTGCCGGTCAGCACGACGGATGCCAAATCGCGATGCTGCTGCGTTAAGTGAATTAACTGGAGCAATGCCTGCACCGGCCGTATGCCGCGCAGCTCCAGATTTGTCTGGTGGCTATTCTGGTACGCACCCAGTACGTAGAGGCTGGTAGGAATGGTAATCAGGGTCACGGCTAGCAAGCCGAGCAAGACGAACTTACCCGCGAATGTCAGGCTCTCAAGCACTTTCATAGAGGACTCCGGAAGGGTTGCGAGTGGCTGGCGATATTTCTGAACAGGCACAGTCAAGCAAGCCTGGGAAGCCTTTCTCAGCACCTCCCACACTGTCGGTACGATGAGCGGGTGAACTCAAGCTCGGGACATCAAGCGTTCCTGGACGCCATGCCATAACAAGGCCATAAGCGCGGTGAGCGAGTGTCCGGAGTAGGCAAACGCAACACTAGAGCCGCATCGAGCCCAACACCCCTTGCAGAAAGTGCTCGCCGGCTTCCATTTGGCTGGTCTCGATGAACTCGTCAGGCTTGTGCGCCTGCTCTATCGAGCCCGGGCCACAGACCACAACCGGCACATCCAGGCGTTGTTTGAACAACCCGCCCTCGGTGCCGAATGAAACTTTGGCAGTGCCGGTGTCCGGCGCCGCAAAGTTTTTCAGAAAACGCACCGCTTCAACGCTCGGGTGGGTATCGAGGCCCGGATAGACGTTCAGGGTTTCGATCTCGATATCCGCCACGCTGGACAGCTTTTTGGCTTCGCGCACGATCAGTTCGGCACGCTCGCGCATCTGTTCCAGGAACTGATCCAAGTCGTCCGCCGGCAAGTTACGCACTTCGAAATCCAGGGTGCACAAGTTCGGCACGATGTTCAGCGCCTTGCCGCCGACAATCTGCCCGACATGCACGGTGCTGTAGGGCACGTCGTATTCGGTATCCTGAGCGCCCTGCTCTTGCAATTGCTGCTGGCCTTGACGCAGCGCGGCGATGAAGTCGCAAGCCACGTGAATCGCATTGACCGAACGCGGTGCCAGGGAGGAATGGGCTTCCAGGCCGCGACAGTAAGAACGGTAAGAGCCCTTGCCCTTGTGCCCAAGCACAAACTGCATGTTGGTCGGCTCACCGATCACGCACAGAAACGGCCGCACCGGCGCCAGATGCAATACATCCAGCAAACGTCGAACACCCACGCAGCCGATTTCTTCGTCATGGGACAGCGCCAGTTGCAACGGCCGACTCAACGGATGATCGGCGGCATCGAGCATGGCGTCGATAGCCAACGCGACAAAGCCCTTCATATCGCAACTGCCACGGCCATAGATCCGACCGTCCTGCACGGTCGCCTGAAACGCTGGAAAGGTCCAGGCCTGCCCCGCTGCCGGTACCACGTCGGTATGGCCGGAGAGCAGAACCCCTGGCACCTCCCGCGGACCAGTACTGGCGAACAGGTTGGCCTTTTTGCCGCTGGAGTCCTTGACGATCAGCGACTCGATGCCCTTGGTCAGCAGCAGATCGCGCACGTACTCAATCAAGGCCATGTTCGATTCCGAAGAAACGGTTTCAAAGGCCATCAAGTGTTTAAGAATCTCCAGTACTCGGGGCTTCATGAGACCTTGCTCCGTTGCTCGACTGAAGAGGCGAACCGGTTGATGGAGAACGGCAAAATCGAAGTGCTGGTGCTGCCGGTGCTGATCAGCTCGGCCATCACGTCGCCGACGCCCGGGCCGAGTTGGAAGCCATGACCGCAGAAGCCGAACGCATAGAACAAACCATCAACGGTGCCGCTTGGCCCCATCACGGGCAGTGAATCAGGCAGGTAACCTTCGATACCACTCCAGACCCGAATGATGTTCAGGTTGCCGACACCCGGCAGCAGGCGACGCATCTGATCGAACTGATTGAGAATGCTGCGCGGCTCGACATAGGCCCGGCGGTTGAGCATGTCCGGTTCGCTGCGATAGCCGCCGCCGATGATGATGTTTCCACGGGGTATCTGGCGGAAATAAATCACTTCCTCGGGAATCTTGGTATAGACACCGAGCACTGTCGGCAAGGCGTAAGGCACTGGCTCGGTCACGGCCATTTGCGGACCATGGGTTTCCAGCGGCACCGGCTCGCCGAACTGCGCCGAGAGTTTTTGGCCCCAGGCGCCAGCGGTGATCAACAGCTGAGCGGCGCTGAACTGACGACCGTCGGTGGTACTGATGTGGAACTCACCGCCGATCTTTTGTACCTCTGCCACTTCCGTGCGCTCTTCGATCCGCGCACCGAGGCGTCGTGCTGCGCGGGCAAACGCCGGGGCCGCCAGACGCGGGTTGGCGTGCCCGTCGTGGGGGGCGTAGGAACCGCCCTTCACGTCTGGGCCGAGGAACGGAAAACGCTTGTGTAGCTCGGCGCCATGAAAGATTTTCAGGTCCAACTGCTCCGCTTCGGGGGCGTCGGCATAGGCTTGCAGTTCGGCGATCTCGTCTTCGCGGTAACACACCCGCATATGCCCGCTGGCGATGAACTCGAGGTCGTCGTCGATCAGCTCCGGCAGACGCTTCCATAACCCAAACGAGCGATTGGCCAACTCGAGCTGCCCAAGGTAACGCCCCTGACGCCGAACATTGCCGAAGTTGACGCCGCTGGCGTACTGACCGATCTGGTCGCGTTCCAGCAAAATAACCGACTGCCCACGCTGACGCAGGAAAAACGCCGCCGCGGCGCCCATCAGGCCGCCGCCAACAATCACGACATCGGCTTTCTGTACCGTCATGGCGACACCTCCTCGGTGAGTATCGAAAGGGGTTTAACCGGCGCCTGACCCCGTTGTCGGCCGACCTGTTGCACGCAGACGCCTGCGGCGGCAGCAATCACCTCAGCCCCGGCCTGGGAGCAATAACGCCCCTGGCAGCGGCCCATGCCGACCCGGCTGAAGGCCTTGGCCCGATTGACCTCACAGGCCCCCTTCTCACTGACGGTCCGGCGCAACTCGCCGGCGCTGATCATCTCGCAGCGGCAAACGATGGCTTCGTCCGGCAGGGCTTTGGCCTGGGCGGAAGGCCAGGGAAACGCCTGTGCCAGACCGAGGCGAAATTCATCCATCACCGCCAGGGCATGGCGTTGTTCGTCGCGCAACCCGACGTTTATCGGTTGCTGCTGATCCTCCAGCAACGCCATGGCCACCAGTCGCCCGGCGTGCTCCGCGGCATCTGCTCCGCGAATCTTCGAACCGTCACCGGCGGCATACACGCCACTGACCGAGGTCCGGCCGTCTTCATCCGTAGCCAGCCACCATTGGCTCGACGCTTCATCGAAACGCATACGGCAACCGGCCAGGTCGGCCAATTGAGTTTCCGGGCGCAGGTGATAACCCAGCGCGACGGCATCGCAATCCACCGTCAAGGTCTCACCACGTGCCGTGCGCACGCGGACGCCACTGACACCGCTGGCCGCATCGCCCTGCACTTGAAGCGGCGAAATGCCCAGGTGCACCGGGATCTTCGCGCGATACAGCTGCGCCAATAATTTCATCCCGGTGAACAGCAACCCCGGGCGTGCCAGCAGTTTCGGCATGGCAAGGATGCGTTTGCTCAGAGGCGAAGTGTCGAGCACTGCCGCGACCTTGGCCCCCGCCTTCACATACTGACTGGCAACCAGATACAGCAACGGCCCGCTGCCCATGAACACCACGCGGTGGCCGATGGACACCGCCTGAGATTTCAGGGCGATCTGCGCACCGCCGAGACTATACGTGCCCGCCAACTGCCAGCCTTCGATCGGCATCAAACGGTCGGTGGCACCGGTGCAGAGGATCAGGGCGTCGTAATCCACTGTCGAGTGCTTGCCCTGGCTGACACAGCAAAGTTGCCCCGGTGTCAGGTTCCACACCAGCGTGTCCGGGCGATAGTCGATCTGCCCGCGCAAGCGATCGAAGCTCTGGTGCAGATCGTTGGCCTTGGCGGCTTCGGTACCATACAGCGTGGTGTAATCCCGGGTAAAACCTTCGGGCTGACGACGGTAGATCTGCCCACCATCCCGACGGTTTTCATCGATCAGAATGGGCTTGAATCCAGCGGCGACCAGGGTTTCGGCACAACGTGTACCGGCCGGCCCGGCACCGACGATAACGACTCGATGAGTGCTCAGCCGCGCAGTGGCCATATCGCCTCCGGTTGTGTGGTGACAATATCCAGGCCTTCACGGACCTCATTGGAACAGGCGCGTATACGCTCGCCGCTGCGGGTCCAGACCCAACAATCCTGGCAGGCTCCCATCAGGCAGAAACCGGCGCGCCGCCCCGGATCAAACTCCGATTGACGCAACGCCGAGCCCTGAGTCAGCAACGCAACCATCAGCGTATCGCCCTGCAGCGCCTCGATCGGCATGCCGTCGACCTTTAATTGGACGGTTGGCCGATCCTGTTCGGCCAGCCTGACGAAACGCCCGTTCATGCATAGGCTCCCACGATCAGGTTGTTTGAATGCTGCTGAGTTTTCATCAACTCCGCACTGTCGTGATGGCAAAGGATTTCACTGCCGCCAACAATCATCCGGCGGTCCGGCGGGACGCAATTACACAGACCGTCAACCCGCACAGGACAGCGATTGAGGAAGGTGCACAACCCTGACACATTAGCCTTCGCACCTATGGGCGGCAGCGTGCCACAGGTTGTTGTTCCGCAACTTTCCAGCCAGCCCTGGCGCAACTCCGGCACTGAATGGATCAACAGATCGGTATAGGGATGAAATGGTGCTTCAGCGTACGATTGTCGAGTACCGGCCTGAATCTTGTAGCCGCTGTACATCACCACAATGTCGTCGCACAGGGCTCGCACGGTGGAGATGTCATGGCTGATGAACAGATAGGACACCCCCAGTTGCTGGCGCAGGTCGCGCAAAAGTTCGAGAATCGCTGCACCGACCACGGTATCCAGCGCCGAGGTTACTTCGTCACAGAGAATCAGGTCTGGCTTGGCCGCCAGGGCCCGGGCCAGATTGACCCGTTGCTTCTGCCCGCCGGACAGTTCGTTCGGACGACGTTCAGCCATCGTGCGCGGCAAACGAACGAGGTCCAGTAACTCACCAATGCGCTCGCGCAACGCCGCACCCTTGAGGCCGAAATACATCTTCAGCGGGCGACTTAGAATAGTGCTGACGCTGTGCATTGGGTTGAGTGCGGTGTCGGCATTCTGGAAGACCATTTGAATGCGTCGGAACTGTTCGTCGGTTCGCGACGACAGGCTGCCACTCAGGGGTTGGCCATCGAAGGTCAGCCCGCCGAGGGCCGGTTCCAACAACCCGGCCACAACCCGCGCCAAAGTCGACTTGCCAGAACCTGACTCACCGATGACTCCAATGGCCTGGCCCCGCCGCACGGTCAGATCAATGTCCTCCAATACGCGGATCGATGGCATGCCTTGCGCGTTCTTGTTGCCGTAACCGGCGGTCAGCCCCTGGATAGTCAACAACGGCGTCTCTTCGGCGATGCCGCAAGGCGGACGGATCGTGGTGTCCGGCCGGGCTGCCGCCAACAAGCTGCGGGTGTATTCGTGGGCCGGGCCTTTGAGCAATGGTGCCGTGGCACTCTGTTCGAAGATCTCGCCGCCATTGAGCACCACGATCTGATCGGCCATCTGCGCCACCACGGCCAAATCGTGAGATACGTAGACCGCCGTCGCGCCACGTTCGCGTACCACTCGTTTGAACGCCCGCAGTACATCGATCTGGGTCGTCACATCAAGCGCCGTCGTCGGTTCGTCGAGCACCACCAGCAATGGATCGCTGATCAGCGCCATGGCCGCCATCACTCGTTGCAGTTGCCCGCCGGAAACCTGATGAGGGTAACGCTGGCCAATGTGATCGGGGTCCGGCAGGGCCAGGTCGCGGAACAACTCGATGGCCTTGGCCTCAAGCACAGCCTGGCTGCCCAAGCCATGAATCAACGCCCCCTCAATCACTTGATCGATGAGTCTTTTCGCCGGATTGAACGCCGCTGCGGCGCTCTGGGCGATATACGAAACCCGGTTGCCCCTCAACTTTTGCAACTGGCTTTCATTCAACGCCAGCATGTCGTGCTCGCCGATTTGCACCATGCCGCCAGCCAGCCGACAACCGCGTCGGGCATAACCGAGTAACGCCAGGGCGATAGTGGTCTTGCCGGAGCCGGACTCACCGATCAACGCCAGCACTTCGCCTTTCTGCAGGGAGAAGCTTACGCCCTTGACGATTTCCACCTCACCAAGCTCGCCACAGGCGACCACTCGCAGGTCCTTAACGCTAATTAATTCACTCATTTCAATGGCCTCCCGAACGTCGACTACGTCGCGACGACAGTCGGTCGATAAACAGATTCACACCGATGGTCAGGGTGCCAATGGCCAGGGCCGGTATCACAATGGCCGGTGCGCCCTGATTGAGGCCGCCGATGTTCTCGCGAACCAGCGAGCCGAGGTCCGCATCCGGTGGTTGCACACCCAACCCCAGGAAACTCATGCCACTGAGCAGCAGCACGATGAAGCCAAAGCGCAACCCCAGGTCCGTCAGCACGGGGTTGAGCATGTTCGGCAGGATTTCCACGCAGGCGATGTACAGCCGACGTTCGCCGCGAGTACGGGCTACTTGCACATATTCCAGCGCTTCGATGTTCACCGCCATGCTGCGGGCGATGCGGAATGCGCCCGGAGTGAAGCTCAATACCGCCGTGCAGATCAGCAAGGTGACCGAGGAGCCGAAGGCCGAGACCATGATCAGCGCCAGCATTTTGCTGGGGATTGAAATGAAAGCATCCATCAGGCGACTGATCAGTTCATCCAGCCACTTCGGTGACACCACCGACAACAATGCACAACTGGTCCCTAGGCTGCTGGCCAACACAGCGGCCACCAACGCCAGGCCGACGGTGAATCGTGCGCCGACGAGGATCCGACTGAGCATGTCGCGGCCCAGGTAATCGGTGCCGAACGGGTAGGCAGCGCTCAGGTTGTCGAAGACATTATCAGAGACCACTTCCCCGACCGGATGCGGTGCCAGCCATGGGCCGAAGATGGCCACCAGCAACCAGATCACACACATCGCAGCGCCGATCAGGCCGACCCAGGACGATCCGTGGGAAACCTTGCCCAGTGCCAATTTGGTAGTAGTCGGCGATTTCACAATGAGATTGTTCATTGATTTCTCAGCCTCGGATTGGAAAGAATCGCGCACAGGTCGGCAATCAACACCAACGTCAAATACGCCGTACAAAACAACATGGTGCAAGCTTGAACCAGGGCCATGTCGCGGTTGGTCACGGCATCGACCATCAGGCTGGCGATGCCGGGGTAGTTGAAGATCGTTTCAACAATCACCACCCCGCCCAACAGGTAAGACAGGCTCAGGGCGATGGCATTGGCAATGGGTCCGATTGCGTTGGGCAAGGCATGGCGTAAAACGATCCGAATCTTGCTCACACCTTTGAGCCGGGCCATTTCCACGTAAGGGCTGTCGAGCTGATCAATCACCGCCGCCCGGGTCATGCGCGCCATTTGCGCGACAATCACGCAGCACAGCGTCATCACCGGCAATGCGTAAGTGCGCATGAATTGCCAGGGTGAAGTGATGTCACTGGCGTAGGACAGCGCCGACAACCAACCCAGGTTCACCGCGAAAATCAGTACCGCCAGGGTCGCGACCAAAAACTCTGGCACCGCCACCATGGTCAAGGTGAGAAAGCTCAGGAAGCTGTCGATGCGCCCGCCCCGGCCCATGGCCGAACCGATGCCCAGAAACAACGCCACCGGTACTGATACCAGCGCCGTCGCGGCCGCAAGCATCAGGGTATTGGGCAGACGCCCGGCCATCAGGTCACTGACCGGCATGGCGTTGGACACCGACAGCCCCATATCACCGCTAAGCAGGTTCACCAACCAGTGCAGGTAACGCAACACACCGGGCTGATCCAGCCCCATTTTCAGGCGCAAGGCTGCCACTTGTTCCGGCGTGGCGAACTGCCCCAGAGACTGTTGCGCCGCGTCCCCCGGCAGCACCGCCGTGATGGCGAAAACCACCATGGACACAATCAACAAGGTCACGATCGCCGCGCCCAGGCGCCGGCCGATCAACCACAGTGTGTTGCTGTTCATCACCCTATCCTCATGCAATGTAGCTGCAGCAAAAACCCGACTTTCATTAAGCGTCCAGCCAGACCTGCTCGGCAAACATGTACCCCATGAAACCGCCTAGGGGGTTGGTGCCGTAGCCTTTGACTCGCTGATCGGCGCCATCGATGTTGCTGATGAACACTGGCACGCCGATACCGCTGTGCTCATGCACCAGGGTTTGCATATCTGCGTACATCTTGCCGCGCTTGGCCTCGTCGGTTTCACCTCGGGCTTGTACCAACAGTTGATCGAACTGTTCGTTTTTCCAGCCGGACTCATTCCAGGGTGCTGTCGACTGGAAGAACTGTGAGAAAAGCATGTCGGCATTTGGCCGCGGATTGATGTTGCCAAAACTCAGCGGGTGCTTCGCCCAATGGTTGGACCAGTAGCCATCGCTCGGCAGACGGTTGACGTCGAGCTTGAGCCCCGCCTCTTTGGCTGACTGCTGCAGCAACACGGCGATGTCCACCGAACCGGTCGCAGCCGGCGAGCACATCAGCGGCATGGTGATACTTTCCATGCCGGCCTTTTTGAGCAGGAACTTGGCTTTTTCCGGATCGTAGGCACGTTGTGGCAAGTCGGCATTGAAGAAGCGTGCACCGGGTGCAATCGGATGATCGTTGCCGACCCTGGCGAAGCCACGGAATATCGCCGACTTGATCTGTTCCCGGTCCAGGAGCAATTTCATGGCCTGGGTGAATTCCGGGCTTTTGCCCGGTAGTTGGTCCTGACGGATGATCAGGTCAGTGTAGTTACCCGACGGCGAGTCCACGACCCGATGCTTGGTGCTGCCCTTGATGCGAACCGTTGAGCGCGGGTTAACCTCGTTAACGATGTGTACGTCGCCCGACAACAGGGCGTTGACCCGTGACGACTCGTCAGCAATGGCGATAAATTCGATCTCGTCCAGATATGGCAAGCCGGGTTTCCAGTAATTGGTATTGCGCACACCAATCGAACGCTCCCCTGGCTTGAACTCCTTGGCCTTGAACGGGCCGGTACCGATGCCCAGGTTGAAATCGCTCGTTCCCTCGGGAACGATCAACATGTGAGAGATGGCAAGAACCGACGGCAATTCAGCATTCGGGCCGCTCAATTGTATCTGCACTTCGTGGGTGCCAACGGCCTTGACCTCGGCGAACTGCGACGCCAGCGGCAGGACCTTGGAACCGGTGAGTGGATCCTTGTGCCGCAACAGAGAAAACACCACGTCGGCGGCGGTCAACGCCTTGCCGTTGTGGAACGTCACTTCCTTGCGCAGGCTGATCACCCAGAGCGTGGCGTCAGTGGTTTCAATACGCTCGGCCAACTCCAATTGCGGCACCATATGGCTGTCGAAACGGGTCAGGCCGTTGTAGAACATGTAGTGACGCACGTAGTCGGTGGACGACGAACCTTTGGCTGGATCCAGGGTGTCGGCGGTGGAACTGGACGAGCCTGCGACGCGGATACGACCGCCGGGCTTGCCTTTGCCAGGGCTTGCAGCTTCATCATCGGCAAACAGTTTGCCAGCGGCGCCGAACAGACTACTGGCGCCCGCGACGGCCACTCCGGCCAATCCCAGCATCTGCAATGCATTGCGGCGAGACATGCCGCGATTGAGCCCTTCGAATACGCGCAGACTTTCTTCACCGGTGATCAACTGGGAGTCGATATTGTTTTTATTGTCAGTCATGTCAGTTCTACCTTTCGTCATTGATAAGGCTCGAGTGCTGGCGATTAAGCGCAGCGTGGTTGAAACGTAAAGCAACTCCATGAACTCAGTGCAGGTAGTCCTGCAGGCGGTAATACGCCCCCACCAAAGGCAGGAACCAGGGCTTGCCGAAATGCCCGGGAATGGCTGGCCAATCGAGTTCGCGCCACGGGTTGGCCTCGACCTTGCCGGCCATTACCTCAGCCATGACCTGCCCCATGTGCACCGACATTTGCACCCCATGACCGCTGTAACCCATGGAGTAATAAACCCCTCCATGCTGCCCGGCGCGGGGCAACCGATCGGAGGTCATATCCACCAGGCCACCCCAGCAGTAATCGATCTTCACGTTAGCCAGTTGCGGAAACATCTGGACCATCGCCGCCTGCAACACCTTGCCGCTCTTGGCGTCGGAAATGCTGTCGGACATGGCAAACCGGGCACGACCGCCAAACAGCAATCGGTTGTCCGGCGTCAGGCGGAAGTAGTTACCGATCATGCGACTGGTGACATAGGAACGCCGTGCCGGTAGCAAGCTGTCGATCAGGGCCTGCGGCAGCACCTCGGTGGCAATCACGAAACTGCCCACCGGCACGATCCGCCGCCGATACCAGCCCAATCCGCCCTGCTGGCACGTGCCTGTGGCCAGCAGAATCTGCGTGGCGTGTAGCGAGCCCTTGGTGGTGTTGACCTGATAGCCGCCGGCTCTGGCTTTCCAGTCCGTCACTGACACGCCCTGAAAGATCGATGCGCCGTGACGTGCTGCCGCTTCGGCCAGCCCGACACCGAAGCGTCCGACATGCATCTGCACGCCGTTGCGCTGCAGCATTCCTCCATGGAACTGGGCCGAGTTGGCTTCAGCACGGGCCTCTTCTGGAGAGAGCAACTCGACCTCAGCGTCGACCTCCCGCCGAATCAATTCGCAGGTGCGCGCCAAACCTTCGTAATGCATCGGTTTTGCGGCCAGCTTCAGCTTGCCATTGCGTTTGAGGTCGCAGGCAATCTGCTCCTGCTCCACCAATGAAACGACGCTCTGTACGGCGCTTTCATAGGCTTGGTAATAAGCACGCGCCTTATCAGCGCCGAGGCTGGCGCTGAGTGCCGCGTAGTCTTGGGCAACGCCGGTGCTGCAGTGGCCACCATTGCGCCCCGAAGCCTCGCCAATCACCCGCCCTCCTTCGAGCACCACCACACTGGCCCCCTTCAAGGCCAGGGCTCGGGCCGCGGCCAGGCCAGTGAGACCACCACCGACGATGGCCACATCGACCTGCCCGGGCAATGCGCCGAGCTGTGCACCGGTGAATTGCGGTGCGGTATCGAGCCAATAGGACTCACTGCCCATGTCTAACCCCTTTTGCCTTGAAGAGTGCCTTGCGACTTAGAGACCGACCAACCCGGGCAATGCGCCGATATCCGGGATCTGGTGGTAGCCATAGACGGCATTCGCCGGCTGCTCGTGACCACGAGCAACGAAGGCCTTGTTCTTGATCTTCATGTCGTGGGCCGGCATCAGGTCGTAACGGAAGCTGGAGGACACATGCAGGATGTCTTCCGGACCGCAGTTGAGGTTGTCGAGCATGTACTCGAACGCCGCCAGGCGCGGTTTGTAGGCCTGGGCCTGTTCGGCGGTGAAGACCTTGTGGAAAGGCGCGCCCAGCTTGTCGACGTTGGACATGATCTGGCTGTCGCTGGCATTGGAGAAAATCACCAAGGGAATCTTGTCGGCGATTTTTGCCAGGCCAGCCGGTACATCGGCATGTGGACCCCAAGTCGGTACGGCGTCGTAGTAGAGCTGGCCTTCACCCTTGTACTCGACACCCCAACGCTTGCAGACGCGCGCCAGGGCGGTCTTGATGATTTCATCATACGGCCGCCAGTCACCCATCACCTGATCCAGACGATAGGCGGCAAAGTCCTTGACGAACTGATCCATTTGCTCGAAAGGGACACGATCGGCGAACAGTTCGCGCGTCATGTTTCCCATTTGAAAGTTGGTCAACGTGCCATAGCAGTCAAAGGTAATAAACTTGGGTCGAAGAAAGCTCATGAGTGCGGTCCTTATGATTGTTGAGGTCATGACGGGGCAAGCAGTTACTCCGTTCTGGAAGTATCGGTGCAACGCTGCATCACGGATTTATTACAACACCAAGAGACCATGCATAAACTGTTAAAAGTATAGGCTGCTTGGTACAAACCACTGTTTTACAGGGCCTGCTCAGCAGACTTTGCTTGACGCTCCAGACTCGGGCGTTCCACCCCCTGTTTTCAAGCCTTTGAGGGCTGTTTTGGTGCGCTGGCAAGCCCAGTACGGCGCCATGTGCGGCGGCATTTATGACTGGCGGAAGGAGAAGAGGAGCGTTCGCTGAGGACGCGCCCGCTGATTGTGCTGCGAGGTGAGGCCGGGGCCAGTCAAGACTTCAATGCGCTTTGGGACAACCTTGCCTCTATTAGCGATAGGCCTGACATACCGGTCAAAGCAACATCTGCACACGCGTCGCGATAGCTTTGGAAAGGCGGCGCATCGCACGATGCGGCACCACATTTCTTCCTGCTTATCTGTATGGCCCATCACCGCCACCGATGTGCCTGCGACACACCGCTTGCACTGAGCAGGAATGGTCTCACGAAGCGGTCTATATGAAAGGTGACTGACGAAATCGGGTCAACTTGCTCTCATGCAAAGTCAGCCTGGCAGATACAGCAGATTCTCCCTTGCAAGCCTGAAGAACAGCACATTTTATCTGGCACGCTTTGTTAGCTTATTGAGAAGACCCGGCATAGCGACGTCCTGGTCGCCACGGCGATGTCCTGGTGATTTCCACGTTCGACTTGATCTTTGTTTCAGCGGCCTTGCAAGGTCGCGAGCCAGACCGCCCTCCGCTGCTTGCAACGCCTATTACCGCTCTAGGGAGCCAGTTGGATGACAACACAATCTTTGAATAGCTACAGCGTTGATCCGCAAACCTCTCACAAATTTTATATCAATGGCTGTTGGTCTTCTCCGGCAATCCCGGCAAGTTTGCCGGTGGTCAATCCGGCAACTGAAGAGATCGTTGCGCAGGTTGCGCAAGGCTCCGCTGAGGATGTTGATCGGGCAGTAGCTGCGGCGCGTGCAGCGTTTCCTGGTTGGTCTGCTACCTGTGCAGAGTCGCGCGCGCTTGTCCTTGGAAAGATCTACGATCTCATCCTTGAACGAAAAGAAGTGCTCGCGCAGGCTCTCTCTCTAGAAATGGGCGCTGCCATCAGTTCCGCTCGGGCAATGCAAGTGCCTCTCGCGGCCGAACACGTTCGGGTCGCCCGTGACCTCCTGTCCACTTATCGTTTCCGGACGATTGAAGGTGGAACCGCGATTGAACGCGAACCTATAGGCGTCTGTGGTCTCATAACTCCGTGGAACTGGCCGCTTTATCAAATCACCGCGAAAGTCGCCCCGGCTATAGCTGCCGGATGCACTGTGGTCCTCAAACCAAGCGAACTGTCGCCTCTGAGCGCCCTGCTTTTTGCACAGCTGGTCCATGACGCGGGCCTTCCACCTGGCGTCTTCAACCTCGTGAACGGAAGTGGTAACGAGGTCGGCGCAGCAATCGCTGCGCACCCGGATATCGATATGATTTCGATTACCGGCTCAAACCGCGCGGGTGCGCTGGTCGCGCAGGCAGCCGCCCATACGGTGAAGCGCGTCACGCAAGAACTGGGAGGTAAATCCCCGAACATTCTGCTTCCCGACGCCGACTTTGCCAAAGCCGTTCCATTAGGGGTGATGTCGGCATTCCGCAACGTCGGACAATCGTGCAGCGCCCCGACACGAATGATCGTACCCAAGGACCGGCTGGCGGAAGTCGAATCGCTGGCAGCCGAAACCGCCAATGCGATCATCGTGGGTGATCCACAATCCGAAGATTCAGTGCTCGGTCCCATTGCCAACGAGGCCCAGTTCAATCGCGTGCAAGCCATGATCGAGGCTGGCCTGAGTGAGGGTGCAAAACTCGTTTGCGGCGGACCAGGACGTGTGCCGGGTTATGAAAAGGGTTTCTACACCCGACCGACAGTTTTCTCCGAGGTAGATACCGCAATGCGTATCGCCCAAGAAGAAATTTTCGGGCCGGTGCTGTGCATTATTCCGTATGAAACGATCGATGAGGCGGTGGTTATCGCAAACGATACGGTATATGGACTGGGTGCCCATGTTCAGGCTCAGAACCTCGATCTTGCTCGTGCAGTTGCCTCTCGTATCCGCGCGGGACAAGTGCATCTGAATTACCCCGCTTGGAATCCAATGGCTCCATTTGGTGGCTATAAGAGATCTGGTAATGGTCGTGAGTATGGTGTCTACGGCTTGGAGGAATATCTAGAAACCAAGGCAATCATTGGGTTTGGCGGATCACTTGATAGTACTTCCCGCACATAGGATTCACTCAACTGTTCGGTGCTGTCCAATTCGGCTAGCCGCCGATGCGGACGCCCATCGCGCAGATCGGTAGCGAACGCTTGCTACGCCAGTAGAATGCGTTCGATGTCGATGTAATAAAACTGACGCACCCAGGCCAGGCTTCAGTTCATTCGGCCCCTTGCAAGTCCCTCATGTACAGCAGGTCGGAGCCGCAACTGTGTGCGTTCGATGCTGCTCGCCAATGTCCGCTTCTCGCCGATTCGGGCCGACGCTTCCCCCACACCCGTTGAACGCTGTTGTAACACCTATTGGGCCTGTAACACCCAACGCATGTGAAAGACGAACGGTTTGAAGTAGCAATAAAATTGAATAAATTCAATTAGTTAACTTCTCGCGAAACACATGAAACACCTGTAACACGTCTTTTTAGCCCCACACCCCGTCGGTCATATCGCCGCCAGCGAAAGCAATACCGGCTTGGTATCGACTTTTAGATTGTGAACACGTTTCTGCCAAACGATTGAGTATCTCGAAGGTGCCGCCGGCCAATGGCGAACGGGGTGATACATCGATCGGGACTCCGAAAAGCACCGGGGACCCTGGGGATGTTCGGTGGGTACGGGGTCGGAAACCCGCGCCTTCGTGTTAGTGGGAGGTTTTTTCACATTGGTTGACAGGTTGACACCGATCCCCATGGTTGACGGTGCTCTGGCGTTCAGAATCATCAACACGAAGGGACACCTTTACAGATGCGGTAAAGGTGCCCCCCTTTTCTTCAATATCCTTTCAATTTCAGCATTGAAATTTCAGTAAGCTGGGTAAGCTGCCGCTACCACGATCCCGCGGGTTTCCGACCCCGTACTAAGAAGAAAACCTCAGGGTCCCCAGCGGGATTACTGGAGTTACTTGCAATACTTACTTAGACATCGGAGAGAGATACGAACGATTTATCCAACCATCAAGTTTCACACCACCATGACTGTATCTAACATAGATCCACTTTCGATCTGATGAATCGAGAACCTCCACTGGAGTGTATTTTTGCAGATCAATTATAATATTAGACTTCATGCTAGGCCCTTCGCGAAGATTTACACCATCACCGGTAACTAAGCGAAAGTTATTAGCCAACTCTTGAGGACTTTCACACAGCAACCCACGTACTGTCTTCCGAGCTTGGGACAATGACGCGACACCATGTAGACGTTCCTGAATATCGCAAACACTCTCTCTAAAGTCATGCCACTGCGCAACCATGACATACATAGAGTTCATGGAGTGCAACAACAAAATTAGCAACCCAAGAGCCGGAAGAGTGAGTTTTGTTCCCTCCTTAGCAGTTTGAAGTGCGTGCATTAACTCTACATCAGCAACAGCACCAGCTTGGATTTCCTGAGAAAGGTTACCATTATTTACAGTAGCGGAGTCTGGATCATTCGACGCATCGACTAAAGAAGTAACAACTTTCGGATCAGTCGAAGATAAAAGCTCGAATACTGGGAATTTCTGAAGTGCTTCAACACTTCGCAGTACAGACTTTCTAAAACTGTGAGGCTCGAGCAAGCTCTCGATGCTAGCCAACATCGCTCTGGTACTTTCTGACCCTCGTGGTAACTGCTCGATGCTGGCCAGTACCGCTCTAGCGCTTTCCGAAGGCCAAGCGATTTTCTCGACGCTAGCCAGCATCGCCCTTGTGCTCTCTGAGGGCTGCGTGAGTTGATTGATATTGGCCAACATCGCCTGAATGCTCTCTGTCGGCCGTGAGTACTGCGCGACGCTGGCCAACATTGCCCTCGTACTTTCTGACGGCCGTGCGTACTGCTCGATATTGGCCAACATCGCTTGAATGTTCTCTGTCGGCAGTGAGTACTGCGCGATGCTGGCCAACATTGCTCTAGTGCTTTCCGATGGCTGCAGTATTCGATCCAGCTGCGACGACGTTGCCAATGTCGCGGCTAATGGATTCGTCAGCTTGTCGATGCTAGACAGCATTGACGACACCGAGTTTGCAGATCCTGTCACCTTATCAATGTTGGCAAGCATTGCTTCGATGGTCCTCGATGGACTCGTCACCTGGGTAGCCGCAGCAAATTCTGTCTTTGGAGGCTCAAACAGACGCCTGGCTTTCCGCTCGGCTTCGGGCGAGCGCTCATCGTTAGCATCATCATCTTTCATCGCACGTTCCAAGCTAGGTGTATGACCTGGCTCGGGGGAGCCAATACTCAAAGAAAATGTCTCGTTCCAGTATATTCGAGGGTAAGGTGAAAAGGAGAGATTCGGCAGCGACCAACAATCTGTATCCCTACTTGTATCCCCTGAGATAAAATGCACCTGCAGACCACGACTTATATGGAACGCTCCAGTCTCCCTCGGGCACCAAAATTAAGAAAGGTCTTGCTTTGCAAGGCCTTTTTTTTCGCCCGCAGAAAAGCACCTGACACCCCACCGACCTGTAGGAGCTGGCTTGCCAGCGATTTCTTTGAACTTCACACCCCTCGGTCAGTAAGACACTCATCAAGGATTCCCAACCATGGAATTGCACCTGGAAACCGTCGCCCTCTTCTCCCTCAAGCTGGCTTATGAGTCGGAAGGTCAGAGTCCGATTTTGCGTGATGACTTGGTGATGGGGGATTACCAGCGGGATGTGTTTGAGTTGCTGGTGCGGCGGGAGGATGTTGAGGCGATTCAGGCGAAGGTGGATGAGTGTGTGGGGTTGGCGCTGGAGGCTATTGGGGGTGTGGATAAACCGTTGGGGCGGGAGTTGCGGAGGTTGGCGGGAGAATTTGCTGGGATTCAGACCATGGAGAAGCTTGATGCCCCGCTCGTTGCGCTCAAGGACTATTTGAAAGACATTCAATGAATGAAGGCGGGCGACCAAAAAAGAGGGAGCGTCCGATAATCGGAGCATCGCTGACCGGCACCTCTTATCCAATAATACATTTGTCCCCTCTCCACGCTTTTCCACGCCCCCTTTCCCAGTTTTTTATCGACTACCAGCGTTAGCCAAGTCCGCTTCCGGCCGATTGTGTTGAAAAAGTCGATATTGATATCCTCATCCGTTCTAGTGGACTGATTCTGGATAGATACTCATGTTGACTGGCTTGAATCATTTTACGTTGGCGGTTGTGAACCTCTCTCGCAGTATCGAGTTTTATGTGGCTCTACCCGGCTTTAGATTGGCTGCTCGCTGGGATACGGGGGCTTATCTTTCCCTCGGTGATCTCTGGCTTTGTCTGTCTCTCGATGAGAGCCGTGTGGCGGAAAAACAGCCTGATTACACCCACTATGCGTTTTCGGTGGGGCAGGACGATTTTGAAGAAGTCACCGCTTGCTTGCGGCTTCGTAACGTTATTGAGTGGAAATCCAATTCGAGCGAAGGTAACTCGTTTTATTTTTCAGATCCCGATGGGCATCGCCTGGAAGTGCATGTGGGCAGCCTGGCTTCACGGCTTGAGCAATGCCGGCGCCAGCCGTATGCAGGTATGGAGTTCTTTGACTGATCGTTTTCGTCTGACTTTATTGAAGAAGTAGCTCTGCTATCTGGCCTGCGACAAAATCTAAAGCAAAAAGGGGACAGATTTTCAAAAAAAGGAAATAAATCCGTCCTCTTTTCAGTCCCTTTCCCGCCCCCTTCTCCCTTCTAAAAACCCTATTAAGGCGCATGCAGGCTTTTCGTTACTGGTCTAGGCAGGTGAAGGTGTGACTACGGCAGACGGGGTATGCCGCGCCGGTACCTCGGCACTGTCCCGCGGGGTTCCCTGAATAGGCTCCTCCAGGTCCCAGACGGCCATGTCTAGATAGCGTTTTACCCACCCCCTCTCATAGGCTGCGCTGTGAATGCCGTCCAAAACCATCCCGTAGATGAAAAGCGCGACGATGCCCAGCATCACAAATCCCCAGCCCTTGCCCAACGTAAAGAATGTCGTGGCTTTGATGACCTCGGTGCAAAGGGCAATCATAAAAGCAATGAGCGAGGCAAAGCCCAGGTTCTGCGACAGCGCCGGGCGCGCCGGTTTGCCTGTCAGGTCCGCATAGGCCGATAACTCCCGGAGCTTCGCGACCGTGTAGCCCTCATTGCGCAGCGCCTCCAGAAAGAAGGCATAGCAAAGGATATTTTCCTTTCCCAGCGAGGGCTGACGGTCGATGGCATGTTCGGCGAACTGCCGCGGATAAACGATGCGAAGCGCTTTGAGGCGAGTGAGGTAGAGCGCGAGTGCCCAGGGAAGGAGGGCTATGTAGGCGTAGGGAATCAGTACCGGGTTCTTGATGCCCAAGCCGGCGAACACAACGAGCAGTATCGTTGAAGCCGCGGTCGTCCACATGGGCCATAACCTGCGAGCATTTTCCCGCTTGAACAATAGCTTGTTAGGTTGTTTTCGACTGCGCTTGTAGAGGACCTTGAGGTCAGCCCATTCTATGAGTTTCATAATCATTCCCTATTTTCAGAGTCGAGAGGGCAAAAAGGGGGACGACCAAAAAGGGGGTTTATTTTCAGGTGAGAAACCTGCCCCTTTTTCTCCTATTGCCCCCTTTCGCCTATTCCATTTTTTTCGTGTGCTTTGAAACTTCTCGGCAATTTGACTCCGCACACTGCTAGACGAGGCCAAGTGTGCTGACTGCAAAAAGCCCAAGCAACAGGGAAATACAAACAACTCCTCCCCAATGCAACATAACTAATTTCAATTTAAGGTTTCTGGGGAAGCTTTGCAGGTCCTTAGCATTGGCTCCACCATCGCGAAGATAAATATTAGGCATAGTCATAATGCCCATTATTGCAGCCAGAACGAACAACCTTCCCCAAGCCCCCCATTCTTAAATGGAGCCCTAACCATAATAGATGGGCAGTTCTTCAAGTGATCCAGCATCACATCCATTCTGGTGTAGGCCAAATGCAACGCAACGCCAAGGAAAATGAGAAGACCGCTAAAACCAATTATGCTGATACACAGAAATATCTTCTGCGCGACACTCACGCTCATTTTAGGGTCTCGTAGATTATTTCACCAGTTTTTCCCCTCTTGCCGAGGATAAACCCTACAGCCAAGCACCTTCTTACCAGTACAAATCAATATACCAAAGTTTCTGAGCTTACAGTTTAGTTCTCGGAACTGGCTATCCTTAAGCCAGCCAGCTACCGACCACACACAACATAAATGCACAGCCACTTCACTTGAGCACTCCTGACTCCCATAATGAAACCAGGAACACCAAAGTGGCGAGCAACCCTATTACACTCCATTGCAAAATAATTAATTTGCGCCTAATTGGAAGTGGAAAGCCCTCTATATCTGCAGCACTGGCGATGCCGCGCTTTATAAAAAAACGAGGAAAGGTGACAACACTGGCAATGCCACCGACCAACTGCAGCTTCCCAAAAGGGCCTGTATGCTTGTGCGTATCGACAGTAATCAGCGACGAACTGTTTTTGAAATACTTCGATAACTCTTCACCCTTTGTGTACCCAAGGTATAGTGCAATCCCAATCCAAACATAGATACCAAGGAGCACCACCCCACACAAACCACCTACAATTACTTCGGCCGTCGTCATCTCGCATACTCGTATATAACCTCCCCGATTATCTCACCGCCCTTTCCGCCATATACGCCGCCTGCATAGGAACCGACGCCAACC
>LNAP01004548.1_pt1 | contig 35273 bp, 33 predicted proteins | sample 602601 | NCBI WGS metagenome assembly LNAP01 (sample SAMN02440304, study PRJNA202911) | soil metagenome | biome: Subtropical and temperate rainforests or woodlands; isolation source: soil samples (1 kg each in a 20% v/v slurry with milli Q water) were... ... | reverse complement strand
CTCCCACCACGAGCTACGCGGTGCCTTCCGCGCTTTGCTCGCGTCCAATGCGTGCTATCACACCGCTTCCGTCTTCGACCCCATGTCCGCGCGCATTGCCGGCGACCTGGGTTTTGAAGTGGGCATCCTTGGCGGCTCAGTCGCCTCCCTGCAGGTGCTGGCGGCGCCAGACTTCGCCCTGATCACCCTTAGCGAGTTTGTCGAGCAGGCCACCCGTATTGGCCGCGTCGCCAACCTGCCGGTAATTGCCGACGCCGACCACGGCTATGGCAACGCGCTCAACGTGATGCGCACGGTCATGGAACTGGAGCGCGCTGGCGTCGCCGCGCTGACCCTGGAAGACACCCTGCTGCCGGCGCAATTCGGCCGTAAGTCCACCGACCTGATTCCGGTGGAAGAAGGCGTCGGCAAAATTCGTGCAGCGCTGGAAGCGCGCGTGGATGCCGAGCTGGCAATCATTGCCCGCACTAATGCCGGCGTGTTGTCGGTTGATGAGGTGATCAGCCGCACCCAGGCGTATCAACGTGCTGGCGCCGATGGCATCTGCATGGTCGGCATCAGCGACTTCGAGCATTTGGAAAAAATTGCCGAGCACCTCACCGTGCCCATCATGCTGGTGACCTACGCCAACCCGTCGCTGGTCGACGATGCACGCTTGGCCAGCCTGGGTGTACGCATCGTGGTCGACGGCCATGCTGCTTACTTCGCCGCGATCAAAGCCACCTACGATTGCCTGCGCGAGCAACGCCAGATCGTTGCCAGCGACCTCAGCGCTTCGGCCTTGTCGCACAAGTACACCCAGCCCGAGGACTACCTGGTATGGGCCGAAGAGTTTATGGAAGTGAAGGAATAAACCCGACCGTTCATACCGCTCCAGCTTGCTCGCGCTTGTAAAACGGCGCCCGCGCGCCCATATCTGTGCTTTACGCAACAACGTGCGGGAGACAGATCATGGCCGGCGGTTGGGCAAGTGACGGAGCAGTTCAAGAGCAAATTGACAGCAGCATTGAGGACGCCATCCAGCGCGCCCGCAGTCAGCTGCCCAAGGGCGAAAGCCTGAAACACTGCGAAGAATGCGACGCCGCCATTCCCGAGGCCAGGCGCCAGGCCATTCCCGGTGTGCGCTTGTGCGTGGCCTGTCAGGCTGAGCATGACAAAGCCCAGTCCGCGAACAGCGGGTATAACCGTCGCGGCAGTAAAGACAGCCAACTGCGCTAGGAAAGCCAATGCGTGCGGTTAGGCGGTGTTAAAAACACACTCAAAATGCTCATTGGCTCCAGCCAAGTGCGCTTTTCCATCTGTTTTTGCCTTGCCTAACCTTCGCTCGCTACGTTTTCAGTTTATTAACCTCAACCTGTTTGGTGTCCCTAGCCAGACGGAGGCGATATGGATTTCAAGGACTACTACAAGATTCTCGGTGTGGAGCCGACCGCCGACGACAAGGCTATAAAGGCCGCTTACCGCAAGTTGGCGCGCAAATATCACCCGGATGTCAGCAAAGAAAAAGACGCCGAGGTGCACTTCAAGGAGGTGGCCGAGGCCTACGAAGTGCTTAAGGATGCCGAGAAGCGCGCTGAGTTCGATGACCTGCGCAAGTACGGCCAGCACGGCCGGCCGTTTGAGCACCCGCGTGGCCGTCAGCCAGGCGCCGGGGCGTTTACTGATGCCTATGGCGGTGACTATTCGGACTTCTTCGAATCGATCTTCCGCCGCGGCGGTGGTGCCGAAGAGGCGCGCAATCGCGCACGCAAAGGCCAGGATGTGGAAATGGAGCTGCCGGTGTTTCTGGAAGAAACCCTGACCGGCGAAGCCAAGAAAATCTCCTTTCAGTTGCCGGGCAGCATGGGCCAACCGGGGCAAAGCAAAAGCCTCAATGTGAAGATTCCGCTTGGTGTGGCTGATGGTGAGCGCATTCGCCTTAAAGGCCAGGGCGGCGCAGGTATGGCCGGTGGCCAGGCTGGCGATCTGTACTTAAATATACGGCTGGTGCCGCATCCGCTCTTCGATATACAGGGCAGCGATCTGGTGCTGACCGTGCCGCTGGCGCCTTGGGAAGCCGCACTCGGCGCCAAGGTTGAAGCGCCCACCTTGAGCGGCCGCATCACCCTGACCATTCCGGCCAACAGCCAAACCGGCCAGCGCCTGCGCATCAAAGGGCGTGGCCTGAGCAACAAGGCCGGTGAGCGTGGCGACCTGTATGCCCAGCTTAAGGTCGTGATGCCGAAAAGCACCGACGACGATGCGCGCAAACTCTGCGCAGAAGGTCGACTTCGACCCCCGCAGCGAATGGAGCAAATAGCGATGAGCGTCCCATTAGGCATGCAAGAGCTTTGTCAGACCGTGGCGATCCCCGCCACCCTGGTGATTGAAATCGTCGAGCACGGCATTATCGACCCCACCGGCCGCGGCCCCGACACCTGGCTGTTTGACCAACACGCACTGATCACCTGCCGGCGTGCGGCGCGTTTGCAGCGTGAGCTGGAAATGGAATGGTCCGGCATCGCCCTGGCGCTGCAACTGCTCGACGATCTGGAACAGGTGCGTCGTGAAAATCAGCAGTTAAAGAGCCAGTTGGGGCGCTTTCTTGGCGAGTAGCCTGCCGGCTTAGAACAACGACCGCTCAGCCTTGAGCATGACAAAGTCCTCGCAATAGCCGTTGTGCCCGGAATAGGCCACACACTGCGGCCCACTCAGGCTGGAGCCGCTGTAGGAGAGGTTGAGGTCGATCCCGGCCCAGGGCCGCGACAGGTTCAATGACCAGTCATTAAACACCCGCACCAGCCTGCCATCGCCATAACCCACGGCATCGTCCAGCGTGTGGTTGGCGTATTTCATCGACACGTTCATCGCAAACGGCTGCAGCGCCAAGTTCATCAGCAAGGTGCTGTCGGCGCGTCCAGGTGCCTGGCTGACGGCGGCACCGAAGCGGCTGTCGAGCAGGGTCAGGCCGGCGTAATACTCGTTGCTGTCCTCGGCGCTAAAGCCTGGGTGGCTGTAGCGGATCAGGCCTAGCTCGTAACCGAAGCGGTCGTTGAACGGACGCTTGAAGCCGCTGTAGGAGTCGAGCTCCAAGCGGCTGTCGCGGGCAATGCCCATGCTCGGCGACCACTGCCCCAGGTACCAGCCGCTGTCGTGGGTAAGGTCGAGGCCGCCTTGAAAGGTGCCACCTTGCGACGGCTGCACCAAGCCTTGGGCCATGCTGCGGGTGGGCGTGGTGCCCAGACGCAGGTCGTAATCGCCCAGTTCGCGTTGCAGTACCTGCGCATGGGCGTCGGCGCAGGCAAAGAACGTCAGAGCCAGCAGGCTGGCTTTCACTTTGTTTTTCACTGTTCACTCCAGATATTGAGGAGTGGCGTGCACGCTGGCAGGGGCGCTCGGCCGTTTTAGCGAGGGCGGTTGGCACGCCGTCGCCACGTCATTCAAACCAGCACATTCGCCTTCTGTGGGGCTATTAAATGCACGCTTTTTACCGTGAGGCAGGCGCAGAACCGCTGGCTAGAGCGGTCCGAGCTTAACGCTCTGAGTTCTCAATAGGCCGCCACTCGTCGATTCGGGCGAAAAAATGGACAGGCTGTCGTATTGGCCACTAATCAGGCGCAAAGCCGCTGGCTAGACGCTACTAAGTCGCCAGTAGGGGTTGTGCGCGGCAGGCGAGGGCGGCAGGATGCTTGCCAAGCTAACGATATTCCTCAGCCTCTATTTGTTGTCTGGAGCGGTAATGTTTTCCCAGATTCTTGCTACGTTGCTGCCGGTTTTTTTGATCACCGGCTGCGGCGCGCTGTACGGCCATTTCCGCAAGCCGGATATGCGCGGCCTCAATACCCTGAATATGGAATTGCTGGTGCCATTGCTGATTTTCGCCGTGCTGGCCGACAGCAAAGCGGCGCTACAGGACTACACCAGCCTGGCGCTCGGTGGTGCGGCGATTGTGCTGGGTTCTGGGTTGCTGCTGTGGCCCCTGACGCGTTGGCTCAGGCTCGATTGGCGCACCTTTCTACCGCCGATGATGTTTAACAACACCGGCAATATGGGCCTGCCCTTGATGGTGTTGGCCTTTGGCGAAAAAGCCCTGCCGGCAGCGGTGGTGTTGTTTATTGTCGAGATGCTGCTGCACTTCACCGTTGGCCTGCGCATGCTCGACCCGGCCACACCCTTGTGGCGGCTGTGGCGAATTCCCGTGGTGCTAGCCACTATCGCCGGCCTGACGCTTAACCTCAGCGGCCTGCACCTGCCGCACTGGTTTCTTGAATCGGCCAATATGCTCGGCACCACCTGTGTGCCACTGATGCTGTTTGCCCTGGGCGTACGCATGCTCGACGTCGACTTCAGCGCCTGGAAGATCGGCCTGTTAGGCGCGGTGGCCTGCCCGGCGAGCGGCCTGATCCTCGCCTGGCCACTGATTCAACTGCTCGACCTGCAAGGCCTGCAACTGGCCTGCCTGTGGGTATTCGCCGCGCTGCCGCCAGCGGTGCTCAACTACATGCTCGCCGAGCAATACAAGCGCGAACCGCACACAGTCGCCTCGCTGGTGCTGATCGGCAACCTCGGTAGCGCGGCGGTGATGCCAGTGGTGTTGGGGCTGTTGTTTTCCGCAGGGTACGGCGCGCCGTTGGGGGGGTGACGTTGGGCTTCGCTGTGCTCAACCCAACCTACATTCGACCGTAGGTTGGGTTGAGCACAGCGAAGCCCAACGGCCCCAACAACGTTTTCCGCCATTCACCCCGTCCGTTCCGATATATCCCACGCTACGCAGGTCTGCCGACAAGCCCGTCCACTCGTAAACTCGCACTATCTCCACTCACTACGGACGGTGGATATGCGCTATCGACGAGCCTGGACGCCTGGCGGCACCTATTTCTTTACCGTCGCCCTGCAAGATCGTTCGCAACGATTGCTGACTGACCACATCCACCTGCTTCGCGCGGTCCGTGAGCGTCACCCCTTCGAGATCTTGGCAATGGTGGTATTGCCGGATCACCTGCATAGCCTTTGGCAAATGCCTGAGGGCGATCACACGTATGCCGAGCGCTGGGCGTTGATCAAGTCGGCCTTCTCCAGGCAACTCGCGCCCCTTGAGCCGATATCGCTATCGCGCCGGCTTAAACGCGAGCGTGGGGTTTGGCAGCGAAGGTATTGGGAGCATTGCATTCGCGACGAAGACGACCTTCAGCGACATATCGATTACATCCACATCAACCCGGTAAAACATGCACACGTTCGCCGGGCTAGCGATTGGCCGTATTCGTCGATTCACCGGTATATACGGCAGGGGGTATTGCCTGTGGATTGGGCGGGTTAATCAAGGGGGATAGGCGTTTGGCGGCTATGTTGGGCTTCGCTGCGCTCAACCCAACCTACGAGATGCAGAGACCGTAGGTTGGGTTGAGCACAGCGAAGCCCAACAGCGCACAAGCTGCGATCAATGCTTGGGCAACATTACCGTAAACGTGGTGCCATCGGCCTCGTTGGAGGTGACGTGCACACTGCCGCCGTGGGCGAGCACCACTTCGTTAACGATAAATAAGCCCAGGCCCAGGCTGGTTTCGCCGGCGCGGTCGCTGGTGCTGCGTACCAGCGGGAAGAACAGGGTGGAGATGGCGCTTTCGGCAATCGGCTCGCCGTGGTTGTGCAGGGTCAGGGTCACGCTGTCGGGGCTGCCGTGCAGGCGCAGGGTAATGGGCAGGTTGCTGGCGCCGTGTTGCAGGGCGTTGCCGATGAGGTTTTGCAGCAGTTGTTCGATGCGCCCTTGGTCCCATTCACCATCGGTTTGCCCATCCGCTTCAAAACGCAGGTCGCTGAGTGGCTGGCCGGCGCTGGCTTCGTCGATGGCGGCTTGGGCCAGTACGCTCATGTTCAGCGAACTGCGCACGATGGGCAGGCTCTGCCCGAGGCGGCTGCGCACGAATTCCAGCAGGTCGTTGACCATTGCGCCCATGTGCCGGGTGCTGTTGCGGATGCGTTGTACGTGGCTGCGCGCCTTATCGTCGAGGTCGGCTTTGCTGGCGAGCATTTCGCTGGACATGCTCACCGCCTGCAGGGGCGCGCGCAGGTCGTGGCCAAGAATGGCGAGAAAGATATCGCGCGAATGGTTGACCTGTTCGGCGTAAGCCGAGGTGGATTCGGCCAGTGCTTCGTCGATGGCTTCGTTGAAGCGAATCAGGTCGTGGATATGCACCAGTTCCATCTGCGTCAGGGTGTCGGTCCACAGGCGAATCACGCTGGCGCGCAGGTGGCGAAATTCGGAGGTCATCTGCACCAGGTCAAAACCCACCTGGTGGCGCAATTCGCCATGGCTGGCGGCTGCTACATCCAGGCTTGGGGTTTTGTCCGGCCCCTCACCCATGGCTTTGGCGGCGCGTTCCATGGGGGTTTGTGCGCTTCTCATATCGCGGGCGGCAGCCAGCAGGATAGCGCTGGCATGGTCGCGCAATTCGGCGCGGTTCATGGTGTCGGCTGCCGGGCGAATGGTCATGGCAAAGGCCTCCCATTCATCAACGATGCGGTCGACGGTGGCGACAATAAATTCGGCAAGACGCATGACTTTTCCACCTGGGACTACGGCAACGATTAGGCATAGTAGTCGCTTTCGTTGCGCTTGCTAGCGGTGTTTCGCCGCGCTGGTGTCTCAGGGTTTTACTTCGGCCAGACGGTCATGTTCCAGGGTCAGGATAATGACCACCGGCTCGCTGGGAAAGTTGGGTGAGTCGTCTTGCATATTGGCCATGGCCGGGATGTTGAATGTAATGGCACCGCTCTTTTCGTCGCGGCTTGAGGTGGCCTGGAGCTTGTCGATAGCCCGGAAGTTATCGCCGCCGATCTGCATCACATCAATCAGGCGGTAATGCGCTTCGCCTTCTTCGTTGGCGTCGGGCTCGAACACCGCCAGGTACTGGTTAAAGGTGTTGCCCATGTCGAAGCCTTCTACGGTGAAGGTCACCAGGGTTCGCCAGGTGTGTGGGGCCACTTCGAGGGTTTGCGCTTGGGTAGCTTGTGGATAGCCAGTGGCAAAGCTGTCACGCAGCAAGGCGACCAGGTGGGCCACCTGGGTGACAACTTCCTTGGGCACCTCTGTGGCCGCTGGCTCGGCGCCACCTTCGGCATGGGCAAAGGCGCAGCACAGGAGCAGAGCGGCCGGGAGCAGGGCGAGTTTCATCGTTGAGCATCCGCGCGCAAGAAAAGGAGCGCGAATAGTAGCGGGCATCGGCCCAGTGTGCCGCTGGGCCGTTCACGAAAGCGCGATTACAGGCTGCTAGCCTTGAAGGTGTCGCAGCCCGCCACCTTGCCGCTTTCATAGCCGGTTTTGAACCAGCGCACACGCTGCTGCGAGGTGCCGTGGGTAAAGGAGTCTGGCACCACCTGGCCACGGGACTGTTTCTGCAGGCGGTCATCACCAATGGCATTGGCGGCGTTCAACGCCTCTTCCAGGTCGCCAGGCTCCAGCCAATTCAAGCGTTGCTGCGCATGGAAAGCCCACACGCCGGCCAGGCAGTCAGCTTGCAATTCCTGGCGCACCAGCAAGCCATTGGCACCTTCCATTTTCGCGCCGCCGCTGCGGGCGTTGTCGACCTTGGCAGAGACGCCCAGCAGCGTCTGCACATGGTGGCCGACCTCATGGGCGATCACATAGGCCTGGGCAAAATCGCCCGCCGCCGAGAAGCGCTGAGCCATTTCTTTGAAGAAATCCAGGTCCAGATACACCTGATGATCGGCCGGGCAATAGAACGGGCCGGTGGCTGACGAGGCAAAGCCGCAGGCCGAATTCACCCCGCCGCGAAACAGCACCAACTTGGGTTGCTCGTACTGTTTGCCCGCCTGCTGGAAGATCGCGCCCCAGGTGTCTTCGGTATCGCCAAGCACGGCGCGCACAAACTCGGCCTGCTCATCATTGGCCGATGGTGCATGGCCTTGTTGGCCGCTGGGGGCGGTGGAAACACCGGCCTGGTTGGCCAACTGGCCGAGGATCTGCATCGGGTCCTGGCCGGTGATCAGGCCGAATACCACCACAATCACCACCGCGCCCAGGCTCAGGCCCTTGCCGCCCATGCGCATGCCGCCACCACCACCACCGCCACTGTCTCTGGCATCCACTACGTTGTCGCTGCGTCGGCCTTTTTTCCAGAGCATGGCGGTGTTCTCCTTAACCTAGTTATTTTATTGGGCGGCGTACCGCGTCAGGACCTCTTCGGCGCCATTGCTTTGCACACCGATCACATCATAGGCATCGGCGCGGCCGCCTTGTTCCATTCCTGGTGAACCCATCGGCATTGCGGGCACTGCGGCACCGATCAAGTCGGCGCGCTGGCGCAGTTTCAGCACATCGGCTGCGGGCACATGGCCTTCGACAAATTTGCCGTCTATAACCCCGGTGTGGCAGCTACCCAGGCTGTGCGGCACACCCAAGCGGGTTTTCACCGCGCTCATATTGCTTTCCACATGGTCGGTCACCTTGAAACCGTTGTTTTGCAGGTGGCTGATCCAGGCTTTGCAGCAACCGCAGTTGGGGTCGCGGTAGACGTCGATGGCAATCGGCTCAGCGGCTTGCAAGGTGCTGGCAAAGAGAAGCGGCAGAAGGGCGAGGCGGCGCATGGCGGTGGCTCCATAGGATTAGGTGCGGCAAGCATAGCCACTGCTTTAGCGCGGCTGAAGGCGGTTGCTGTTTGCGGATATGTCTTAGCAGCCTATTCTGCTGCCTTCCCCTTGGTTGGAGTGTTGCGATGCGCGTTGCCCAAATTTTTCTGCTGCTGCAAGCGCTGGTGCTGGGTGGTTTTGGCGTGGCCTATTTTATTTATCCACAGGAGATGGCCAACCTCACAGGCATGGTACTGCTGCAAAGCGCGGCAATAGTCGACGTGCGTGCCTACTACGGTGCCTTGCAACTGGGCATTGCGGTATTTCTGCTGTCTTCAGCCCTGCGCCCGAGCTTTCTGCGCCCAGCGCTTAGCTTGCTGACCCTGTTGTTTGCCGCCCTGGCCTTGGGCCGGCTTGCCGGGCTGTACCTGGAGGGCACGGTTGGCCAGAGCTTTAACGTTTATGCCCTCGGCTATGAAAGCGCATCGGCGGTTTTGGCTTATGTCGCGCTGCGTTTGCTTGAGCGTCAGCCCGGCTAACACCGCGCACCAAAACTGGCCTATTCGCTAGGCCAGGCCTCTAAACCGGGCAAGTGCATCAGCTCGGTAAGCTATCGCCTCCGCCGGTGATGGCGCCTAGGCGGTGGTGCGTGATGGCACTGTGCTTGCACGTCCCTGTGCCAAACAGGGAGAACACAACTATGTTGCTAATGCGCACTAAAGCCCGTCGCGCGGAAGACGACGGCGCCTTGAGCTTGCTGGTGGACAACCTTGACCTGACCAGTCAACTGTCCGACCTGCAGCCCATCAACACCCGCCTCAACAGCTTTACCCGCGCGCTGCACCAGCGCCTGGGCGAGAGCTTGGCGGCCTCTGTGGATATCGCCGCCCACGCCCCCGAACTGGCACGTATCGCCAGCGAAACCGAGGCCAGCGGGCAACGCTTGGCGCAGGCCTCGGAGCTGATCGCCAGCGCCAGCGAAGAAGTCAGTACCACCCTCGACAGCGAGCTGGTGCCGGGCGCGGCGCAGGTGGCCAAGTTAGCGGCTGAGGTGTCCGGTACCTTGCGTAGCTGCCAGCAGACTGGCGACGACGTGCTGCGCCAGGTGGACGCCATCGACGCCAGTGAAAGCCAATTGGAAGGGGTGATCAGCCAACTGGTCGGGCAGTTGGAAGAAGTCACCCAAGTGCTCGGCGTGATTGCCAGCATTTCCCAGCAAACCAATCTGCTGGCACTTAACGCGGCTATTGAAGCGGCGCGGGCTGGCGAGCATGGCCGTGGCTTTGCTGTGGTCGCCGATGAAGTGCGGCGCCTGGCCGGGCACACCACTGAGGCCACCGGTAAAGTCAGCCAGATTATCGAGCGCTTTCGTGATGGCATGGCTCAGCTCGGAACCGCCGGCCAACATATGCATGGTGCTGTAGCCGATGGCCGCGAAGGCATGACGCGCATGGGCGAAGACCTGCGCAACACCCGCGCGGCCATGGACCAACTCGACCAGCGTGTCGGCCATATCGCCGCCGGCACCGAACAGATCGGCCTGGCGGTGCATGCCATCAATGGTGATGTGCAAAATATCGCCGGAGTGGCGGCCGAGTTACTGAGCAAGGCCGGCCAGGTGCTGACTCACAGTCAGGCCGTACGCAACAGCGGTGACCGTTTGCTTGAAGGCTTGGGTGGCTTTCGTATGCGCATGCACAAAGACGTGCAGGCCAGTGTCGAGGCCATGGCCATGGAAGCGGCGCTGCATGGCGACGTTGGTCGCGCTGAGGCGTTTCTGCGCGAGACCTTGCAGCGTGATCCGCGTTTCGAGTTGTTTTACCTGGTGGGCAGCGATGGCACGCAGCTCAGCGAAAACGTCTTTGCCGAAGGCTTGGGGGGTGGCGACAAAGGTGCCAGCTGCAAGGGCCGGAACTGGGCGCAGCGGCCGTGGTTTAGGGCGGTCGCGGAGCAGCTCGCCAGCCATATCACGCCGGTGTACCGCTCCTCAGCCACCGATGCGTTCTGCTTTACCGTGTCGGTGCCGGTGTTTACCGCCAATGGGCAGTTGCAGCGGGTGCTTGGGGCGGATGTGCGCTTGTCAGCGTTGGTTTAACTGGCGCCAACCGCAGCCCTCTCCCCCGGCCCCTCTCCCGCAAGCGGGCGAGGGGAGCGTATTGGGGGCTTCAGCAAATCACCAATCAGCTCCCTCTGCCCGCTTGCGGGAGAGGGTTGGGGAGAGGGTTTTGCGCTTAAGCAGTCACCACATTGCCAACCACCGCTGGCAACGGTAGCAACGGTGCATGCGGGTCTTTGGCGATGGTTTCGCGCCAGCTTTCTATCCATTCCCCCGGCTCGTCGTCCCACACCGCCGCATGCAACCTGGCCATGGCCACCGGGTCGCTGAGCAGGGCCATGCGCGCTTTGCCATCCAGCTGCGCCGGCCCAACTTTCAAGGCATGCCGCACCTGCTCGTTACGCTGCCATTGCAAAGGCTCAGCCTGACGATGGCGCGCCGTGCCCAGGGCATAGGCGAGGGCGTTTTGTTTGGGGTCAACCACGGCATGCACAAAGCCGTTTTGCAGCGCGTGCCAGGTGTTTTCATGGGTGTACTCGTCGGTGGCCAAGAGCTCACGCGGCGGTTGGTATTCCTCGGGAATCAGGAACAGTTGCTCGTCTTTGGCTTTCAAACCCAGGCTCACGCGGCTGGACAATACCGACAGCGGAATCGACAACATCAGCGAGCCAACAATCGGCGCCAGCCACCACAAAAAGCTCGGGTTCAACCAGGCCACCAGCGCTGTCCACAACACGCCCAGAATCGTCTGCGGGCCATGGCGCTGAGCCGCTTCACGCCACGTAGTGGAACCATCGTCGCGGCTTGGCGAATGCCACACCGCTTCCCAGCCGAGAAAGGCCGCCAGCACAAAGTGGGTATGAAACAACATGCGTACCGGCGCCAGCAGAATGGAAAACAGCATCTCCAGCAGCATCGAGGCGGTTACTTTCAGCCGGCCGCCAAAGCCGGTGGCGCCCTTGGCCCAGATCAGCACCACGCTGAGCAGTTTGGGCAAGAACAGCAGCACCACGGTGGTGGAAAACAGCGCGATGGCTTTTTCCGGATGCCACTGCGGCCACAGCGGATAGAGCTGGCGCGGTTCCATAAAGTACTGCGGCTCCATCAGCGTATTGGTCGCCAGCAGCGCTGTGGATAACAGCAAAAAGAAGAACCACAACGGTGCCGACAGGTACGACATCACCCCGGTCAAAAATACCGCGCGGTGGACCGGGTGCATGCCCTTGACCATAAACAAGCGGAAGTTCATCAGGTTGCCGTGGCACCATCGGCGGTCGCGTTTGAGCTCATCCAATAGATTGGGCGGCAGCTCTTCGTAACTGCCGGGCAAGTCATAGGCGATCCACACGCCCCAACCGGCACGGCGCATGAGCGCGGCCTCAACAAAGTCGTGGGACAGAATCGCCCCGGCAAATGCGCCTTTACCCGGCAGCGGCGCCAGGGCGCAGTGCTCGATAAAGGGCTGCATGCGGATGATCGCGTTATGGCCCCAATAGTGCGATTCACCCAACTGCCAGAAGTGCAGGCCTGCGGTAAATAGCGGGCCGTACACGCGGGTGGAGAACTGCTGGATACGCGCATACAAGCTGTTCATGCCCGAAGCGCGCGGTGCGGTTTGAATGATGCCGGCGTCCGGTGTGGCTTCCATCAAGCGCACCAGGCTGGCCAGGCACTCGCCGCTCATAACGCTGTCGGCATCCAGCACCACCATATAGCGGTAGTCGCTGCCCCAGCGGCGGCAGAAGTCGTCGAGGTTGCCGCTTTTGCGTTTAACCCGGCGCCGGCGGCGGCGATAGAAAATCCGCCCGAAGCCCTTGGTTTCGCGACAGAGGTCGAGCCAGGCTTGCTGTTCGGCCACGGCGATATCGGCGTCATTGCTGTCGCTGAGCACAAAGAAATCAAAATGCGCCAGCTCGCCGGTACGCTCTACCGACTCATAGGTCGCCCGCAGGCCGGCAAATACCCGCGCCACGTCCTCGTTGCAGATCGGCATAACGATGGCAGTGCGAGCGTCGGCAGCAATTGGTTCATTGCCGGCACTGGCGCCCGAGATGCGGTATTTATCGCGCCCGGTGAGCAGTTCCAAAAAGCCCATCAAGGCCGTCCAGAAACCTGCCGACACCCAACAAAACAAAATGCCGAACAGCAGCAAAATGCTGCCCTGTAAAAAATATGGCAGCACCTGCGTGGCGGTTTGCAGCAGCGTTTGCTGGCGCACCTCGCTCCACTCGAAAAACGCCCAGCCCTGATAGGGCATGATGCCTTTCATATACCAACCCGCCACCAGCGTTTGCCCAAGCATCAGCGTGAGCAAGATGTAGCGGCGAATAGAGCCGACATGCCGCCAGTGCGCCGATGGCAAATCGCGCTTGGCCGGCGCTGGCACATTTTCCTTGCCGCGCAAGGTGCGCCACATACGCACCAACACGTTGGTCCGCCACGGCTCAGGCAACACCCGCGTACGGCGGATTGGCGGTGTGGCTTTTAAGCGCACGCGGCCTTCGCCATCGCTGTCGAGCATCTGCGCGTCGGTGCTAAGCAAGGTCAGGCGTTGCGCAACCGAGGCCTGCACCGCGCCCTGGTTATCCGCCACTGGCTGCGCGGCCAAACGCCGGTGTACCTCCAACAACGAGCGGCTGCCGCTAAGCTCCGCGCGCTGCTCTTCGCTCAGCGGCAAATGAGCCAAGTATTCGCGCACGGTGATGGGGGCTGGCTTATTCATCGGCGGGCAACTGGTAGCTCCAGGTCTCGGTCAGCACCTGAACGGGTGGCGCCGGCGGCGCGGGCACATCGGCGGCCGCGGCGGCACTGATATCCACGGGTGCCGCCGGTGTGGTGGAGGTTGTAGCAGGTGCGGGTGTAGGCGCTGGGGTAGGAGCAGGCTCTGCCGCTTTCGGCTGCTCTTCGTCCAACGCCGCTGGCGCTTCTACGGGCAGGTCTTTAACCAATGCCGCGCGCATTTCTACCGGCTTGCTTGGGTCTTTCACCTTGAAGCGCAAGGTCAGGCGCCAACCCTGGGTTTCTGGGTTATAGCGCACGTTGTTTTCCATCAGCTTGGCGTTGTCATCCAGGCTGATTTCGCTGCGCACCGGGGCATCTTCCAACAGCGCTTTTAGCGCTGGGCCTTCAAAGTCCACCAAGTAGGCGATGCTGCCGTCGGGCTCGCGGATCAGGTTGGACTGCTTTACATCGCCAGTGGAGCGCAGGGTTTGTTTGACCGAGGCCAACTCTTGCGAGCCGAGCGCCGTTTCGTCAGCGCTCCAGTGCAAGCGGTAGCTGAAGTCGATGGGCTGACCGGCTTCCGGCAACGACGCCGGTTTCCAGAAGGCGACGATGTTGTCGTTGGTCTCATCGGCAGTCGGAATCTCCACCAGATTGACCGTGCCCTTGCCCCAATCACCCTGCGGCTCAATCCACGCGCTGGGGCGCTTGTCGTAGCGGTCATCCAGGTCTTCGTAATGGGAGAAATCGCGGCCGCGTTGCAGCAAGCCAAAGCCTTTCGGGTTTTCCACGGCAAAGCTGCTGACGCCCAAGTGCTTGGGATTATTCAGTGGCCGCCAAATCCACTCGCCATTGCCGGCATGAATCGACAGGCCGCTGGAGTCGTGCAGCTCACGGCGGTAGTTAAGGTTTTTCGCCGGCTGGTTAGCGCCGAACAAGAACATGCTGGTCAGCGGCGCCACGCCAAGCTGCGTCACGTTTTCGCGCAGGTACATGCGGGTTTTAACATCCACCACCGAATCGGTGCCGGGGCGCAGCACTAAGCGATAAGCGCCCGTGGCGCGGGGCGAATCCAGCAGGGCATAAATCACCAACTGCTTCTCACCGGGCTTGGGCCGTTCAATCCAGAACTCACTGAAATGGGGAAACTCTTCACCGGAGGGCAGGGCGGTATCAATCGCCATACCGCGCGCCGACAGGCCATAGGTCTGGCCTTTGCCCACTACACGGAAATAGCTGGCGCCAAGCAGGGTCATGATCTCGTCCTGCTTGTCCGCCTTGTTGATCGGGTACAGCACACGAAAGCCGGCATAGCCCAATTGCTCGGTTGCCTTGGCATCAAACTTCAGATCGCCGAAATCGAAGCGGCTGGGGTCGTACTTGATCTCGCTGACGGTGGTGGCCGTCACTTCGTTGATTTTCACCGGCGTATTGAAATGCATGCCCTGGTGATAGAACGACAACTTGAACGGCGTTTGCAGGTCTTGCCACTCCGCCTTCTCGGGGCGAAAGCGAATCTGCTGATAATCAGCGAACTTCATCTCGCTGAACTCGCTGGGCAGATTGCTCTTGGGCACCACGTACTTCTGCGCCGCCAAAGCCTTGGCCTTTTCCGCCACGTCATCCAGGTTGAACGCCCAGAGCTGGGAAGCCGCCACCAGCGACAACAAGGCTGTGGTGGTAGTCAGGGTCTGGCGCAATCGTTTGCGCTTGCTGGTTGCTGCATTGGGGATGCTGAAAGTCACAGGGCCTCCTCGCTGAAGTTCAGGGTTGCCAACGTGTATTTCGGTGCATTAAGCGAGTTGGCGGGACAAGGTTCCGACTGTGATTTTTTTCAGATGGTTCCCCCGGGAAGTGTCAAGGACGCCACTGCGGCGGGATAACGCTTCGGTTGTGGTCGGCTTTGGTGGTAAGCGAAGCGGCGACAGGGCAGAGAGCATGGGCGTTAGAGAGAATGTTGGGGAACGGTTGAAATAACGATGAGCGGTTAGCGGGCTCTCCCCCCCATGACCACCCGGCATAAAACGTGAACGCATGTCTTCAGCGCCAAGTCGTACCCCATAGACGCAGCCAACTGCGCCGCCGCCAAGCGCGGCCGCCCATTACCGTGAGGCTTCTATGAGTACCAACCTGCAAGAGAACGGCGAAGACCTGTTCGCCCTGCACACCCTGCGCCTGACCATTAACGGTGAACCTCGCCGCGTGCAGGTGCCAGCCTGGACCACGCTGCTCGATCTGCTGCGCGAGCAGTTGCAACTCACCGGCACCAAGAAGGGCTGCGACCATGGCCAATGTGGCGCCTGCACGGTGCTGTTGGATGGCAAGCGCATCAACAGTTGCCTGACGCTGGCGGTGATGCATGACGGTGCCGAGTTGACCACCATTGAGGGCGTGGCCAACGGCGATGAGCTGCACGCGTTGCAGCGCGCATTTATCAAGCACGATGCGTTTCAGTGTGGCTATTGCACGCCGGGACAGATCTGTTCGGCGCTGGCAATGGCGGGGGAAAACCATGCCCGTAGTCGCGCTGATATTCGTGAGCAAATGAGCGGCAATCTGTGCCGCTGCGGGGCGTACAACAATATTGTCGATGCCATCGAAGAGGCCTTGCCGGCTTGCCGAGGTGAGTTCGAAAACGCTGCCCCAGCGTTGTTGAACAAGGGGGATGCGGCATGAGCCCGTTCACTTATGCACGGCCTACGGCGTTGAATGAGGCGCTGCAATTGGCCGGCCCGCATACGCGGTTTATTGCCGGGGGCACCAACCTGATTGACCTGATGAAAGAAAATGTCGAGCGCCCGCAGCGCTTGATCGACATCACCGGTTTGCCGCTGCATGAGGTCACAGACACGGTCGACGGCGGTCTGCTGATTGGCGCTTTGGTCAGCAATAGTGACTTGGCCTGGCACCCCCGTGTCGAGCATGACTACCCGCTGCTGGCGCAAGCAATTTTGGCCGGTGCTTCGCCGCAGTTGCGCAATATGGCAACTACCGGCGGCAACCTGTTGCAGCGCACCCGTTGCCAGTATTTCTACGACACCGCGGCGCCGTGCAATAAGCGTGAGCCGGGTAGCGGTTGCAGTGCGCGCAACGGCTTGAACCGCAACCACGCGATACTCGGTGCCAGTGAGCACTGCGTGGCCACCCACCCTTCGGATATGTGTGTGGCCATGGCGGCTTTGCAGGCGGTGGTGCATATCGCCGGCCCGCAGGGCACGCGCACGGTGGCCTTTGCTGATTTTCATCGGCTGCCGGGTGATACGCCCGAGCGCGATAACGTGTTGGCCGCCGATGAGCTGATTACCGCCATTGAGCTGCCCGCCGCAGGGTTTGCCCAGCACAGCCATTACCTGAAAATTCGCGACCGCGAGTCCTATGCCTTTGCGTTGGTGTCGGTGGCCGCTGCGTTGGCGATCGATGGCCATGTGATTAGCCAAGCGCGTATCGCCTTGGGCGGTGTGGCGCACAAACCTTGGCGAGTCAGCGATGCCGAAGCGGTGTTGGTGGGCAAGCCGCCGACCCCGGCGAACTTTCGCCTGGCGGCCGATTTACTCCTGGATGGCGCTGTTGGCCTGGGGCGCAATAATTTCAAAGTCGAGTTGGCGCGCCGTGCCGTGGTGCGGGCGTTAAGCGATGCAGCCACTGCGGAGGTAGCAGCATGACGGCCAAGGTCAGAGCATTTAACGCACCGTTGCAGGCGCCTATGGGGATGCCCATGGACCGGGTCGACGGCTATGCCAAAGTCACCGGTGGAGCCCAGTACGCGGCGGACTTTCATACCGCTGACCTGACCTATGGCTGGGTGATTTCCAGCCCTATTGCCCATGGCCGCATTGTGTCGATAGATGCTCAGTCGGCGTTGGCGTTGCCGGGGGTGTTGCTGGTGCTTAGCCATCTCAACCGCCCGCAGCTGGCCAGCTACGACGAGGCCTATAGTGACGACGATGCCGCGGACGGCTCGCCGTTCCGCCCGCTGTATAACGAGCGAATTTTGTACAGCGGCCAGCCGGTTGCCTTGGTGGTGGCCAAAACCCTGGAGCAGGCGCGGATGGCCGCCGCGCAGGTGCAGATCGAGTACCAGCGCGAGCCCCATCAGACCGACCTGAATGCCCAGCGCGGTAGCGCACACCAGGCGCCGGCCGAGTTGCCCGAGCCGCGCGGTGATGTGTCGGCGGCGCTCGCCGGCTCTAGCGCCAAGGTTGAGGTGGAGTATCAAACGCCTGCCGAGCACCACAACCCGATGGAGCCGCATGCGTCCACTGTGGTGGCGGCCTGCTGATTTACGACAAAACCCAGGGCACGCAAAACTGCCGCACCTATGTTGAGCAGGTGTTTGGCCTGGAGCCGGGCAGCGTGCGGGTGGTGGCGCATTTTGTCGGCGGCGCCTTTGGTTCCGGCCTACGGCCGCAGTACCAACTGACCTTGGCGGTGATGGCGGCGCTGATGCTCAAGCGCTCGGTGCGCCTGGCCCTGACTCGTCAGCAGATGTTTACCTTTGGCTACCGCCCGCCAACCATTCAACGCCTGACTCTCGGCGCCGATGCCGAGGGCAAGTTGCAGGCGGTGCGGCATCAGGCGATTGCGCAGACCTCGCGCTTTGAAGACTTCACTGAACACTTGGTTGAGTGGTCCGGCATGCTCTACCACTGCGACAGCGTTGAGCTGGATTACCGTCTGGTGCCGCTGGATGTCTTCACGCCGTTGGATATGCGCGCGCCGGGCGCCACCTCTGGGGTGTTCGCCCTGGAGTGCGCGATGGACGAGTTAGCCTATGCCGCCAATATCTGCCCGTTGAAATTGCGCCTACTCAACTACACCGAGCGCAACCAGAACGAAGACAAACCCTACTCCAGTAAAGCCCTGCGCGAGTGCTACAGCGAAGGCGCCGAACGCTTCGGCTGGGCGCAGCGTTCGCCAGAGCCGCGCAGCATGCGTGATGGCCATGATTTGTTGGGCTGGGGGGTGGCCACCGGCGTATGGGAAGCCATGCAGCAGAAAGCCAGTGCGCGCGTGGTGCTTGATGCCCAGGGTGGCCTGCACGTCAGCAGCGCCACCACCGACATCGGCACTGGCACTTACACCGCGTTAACGCAGATCGCGGCTGCGGCGATGGGCCTGGACAGCGACAAGGTGCAGGTGCTGATCGGCGACTCCAGTCTGCCGACGGCGCCGCTGCAAGGTGGCTCGTTTACCATTTCCTCGGTTGGCAGCGCAGTGCAGCAGGCGTGCACGGCATTGCAGAAAGACTTGCTTGAGGCGGCGCAGAAAATCGACGACTCGCCGTTTGCTGATGTCAGCCGCGATGAGGTGGAGTTTGTTGACGGCCATCTGCGCCTCAAGGCTGAGCCGAGTAAACAGCTGAGCTTTGCCGAGATTGTGCGCAGCGGCGGAAGCGGGCAGATGGAGGCGTCTGTCGACGCCGCGCCCGATAGCGAGAAACGTGACCCTTATGCCACTGCCACGCATTCGGCGGTGTTTGTTGAAGTGCGCGTGGACGAAGCGTTGGGCAAGGTGCGCGTCAGTCGCGTGGTCAGCGCCATTGCCGCGGGCAAGGTGGTAAACCCGAAAACCGCGCGTAGCCAGATTCTCGGCGGCGTGGTCTGGGGCATCGGCATGGCGCTGCAGGAAGAAACGCAGATGGACCATGACCTCGGGCGCTTTATCAATCACAACCTGGCCGAATACCACGTGCCGGTGCATGCCGATATGGGCGATATCGAGGTGATTTTTGTCGATGAGCAAGACAGCATCGTCAACGCCTTAGGGTCCAAAGGCGTGGGCGAAATCGGCTTGGTGGGCGTGGCGGCGGCGATTGCCAATGCCATCTACCACGCCACCGGCAAGCGCGTGCGCGAGCTGCCAATTACCTTGGATAAGTTGCTCTAAGGCTTTGGCGTTTCTGCCATCTCCGGCGCACTGAGGGTTTCCCGCTGCGCCAGGGTAGGGAACAGTTTGTACCAGGTGCCGGTGATCAGCAGCGTGCCGACGCCGCCGAGCACCACGGCGTTTACCGTGCCGAACCAATGGGCCGTCAGCCCGGATTCAAACTCGCCGAGCTGGTTGGAGGCGCCGATAAACAAACCATTTACCGCGCTGACCCGGCCGCGCATGGCGTCTGGGGTTTCCAATTGCACAAAGGCGCCACGGATGACCATGCTGATCATGTCGGCAGCACCAAGAATCGCCAGCACCAACAGCGAAAACCAGAACGAAGTCGAGAGGCCGAAGGCAATCGTCGCCACGCCAAATACGCCCACGGCTATAAACATCACCCGGCCAACTTTGCGTTTAATCGGGAAACGCGCAATCCAGAACGCCATCAATAACGCCCCCACCGCCGGTGCCGAACGCAGCATGCCCAGGCCCCAGGGGCCGGTGAGCAGAATGTCTTTGGCGAACACCGGCAGCAGGGCAGTGGCGCCGCCGAGCAGCACGGCAAATAGGTCGAGCGAGATAGCGCCGAAGATGTCCGGCCGGCTGCGAATAAAACGGATGCCGGCCAGCAGCGAGTGAATCGACGGCCGTTCCTGACTCAGCTTGGCCTGGTTCTTCGGCAAGCTCAGCATCAAGGTGCACGCCAGCACATAGAGCACGAAGGTCGGGGCGTATACCCAGATGCTGCCGAAGGCATAGAGAAAACCGCCGAGGGCCGGGGCGACGATGGTGGCGGTCTGTATAGCTGATGACGAAGCGGCGATGGCGGCGGGAAACAAGGCCGCTGGCACCAGGCTCGGCAGCAGGGCTTGGGTGGCCGGCATCTCAAAGGCGCGGGTGCTGCCGAGCAAAAAGGCCAGCACAAAGATCATCTCGCGCGTTACATCGCCGCTGGTGCTGCCCAGTACCAGCGCCAAGGCAATCAAGGCCTGGCAAGCTTGGCAAAAGGCCGCCACTTTGCGTCGGTCATAACGGTCAGCCACGTGGCCGGTGTGCAGCATAAACAGCACGCGCGGTAAGAACTCCACCAAGCCAACCCAGCCCAAGTCCATCACATTGCCGGTGAGTTGGTACATATGCCAACCAATGGCCACCGTCAGCATTTGGAATGCGCTGGCGGTGCAGACGCGGGCGAGCCAGAACTTGAGGAAGGGGACTTGGTGGCGCAACAGCTGTGGCGTGGTGGTGGACATTAGGCAGAGGTCTGGAGGGCTGTCGGGAGGGGCGACAGGCTAGCATGGGCAATCAGCAGCGTGGGCTGGCGGCGGCCACTGATCGCCCGGTTTTCGTTTGATCAGAGGCCGCGTGGTGCACACCAGGCGTTTATAGCTGCATCAATAGCGGTATAGCTGCAACGCCTGCGGCAACGCCCAGGTGGCATGAAACGCCAACACGGCCACACACGCCGGCAACACCAGCCACCACACCCGTGGCGCCATCGCCGGCAACGGCGCGCGCCATTGCGCAAGCGTCAGGCTGGTAGCGCAGGCCGCCGCGGCCAGCAGCGCGCCGGCAATAATGTCTGTCGGCCAGTGCACACCCAGGTACACCCGCGACAGCGCGATCGACAGCGCCGGAATTACCGCCAGCAGCAACCAGGTCAGGCGCATGCGCACCGGCTGGCCGCGACCGGCCAACACCGCCAGGGTCAGGAAAAACGCAAAGGCTGCCGAGCTGTGCCCGCTGGGCATGCTGAAGGTGTGCAGTGGCTCCAGCAGAATTTCCGGGCGCGCGCGGGAAAACAGCAGCTTGAGAAAATGGTTAGCTAAGGCGCAGCCCAGCAGGGTGCCGGTGGCAAAGAGAAAGTTGCGGTATTGGCGCGCCACCAACAGCATCACGCACAGCATGACACCGACGGTGAGTTGCGTGCGAAAGTCGCCCAGGCGGGTGACGATGGTGACAAAGCTGTCCATCGCCGGCTGGCGTTGTTCCTGTACCAAGGCCATCAGGCCTTGGTCGAGCTGGGCCAGATGCGGGTAGCCAATCAGCATGGCGATCAGCAACGTAATCCCCAGCCCCGCCATAATTGCCGTGGCCCAGCGCTGCTGGCGCAGGCTGGCTTGCAGGCTCACGCCAATCAGCACGGCCATGCCTGCGGCCACCACCGCAGCCTGGCCCCAGAAGCCTTCCGGCAAGGGCAAACGCATGGCTGCGCCGGTGGCCCAGCCGGGTAGCAGATAGGCCAACGACCAACCCGCTGCGGCGATCAGGCTGACCACGATAAAGCGCGGCAGTGGCATATCGAGCATGCCGGCCACCATCGGTAGCATCGGGCGCAATGGGCCGATGTAGCGGCCGACCAACAGGCTGACCACACCGTAGCGCTGGAAATAGGTTTCCGCGCTGGCCAGCCATTCCGGGTGGCTGCGCAGCCCCGGCAGGCGGCGGATATTTTGGTGAAAGCGCCGGCCCAGGGCGTAGGACAGGGCATCACCGAGCAGGCCGCCGGTATAGCCCAATAGCAACGTTTCGCCGAGGGTCAGGGCGCCACTGCCAGCTAGAACGGCAATGGCAAACAGCAGTACGGTGCCGGGCACGACAATGCCGGCAATCGCCAAACACTCCACACACGCGACGACAAAAATGGCGATGCCCAGCCATTGGGGGTTGGCGCTGAGCCAGCCAGTCAGTTGGTTAAGCCACTCGGTCATGGTGCAAGTCCCTGGTGCGCGGTCACGAAATAGAAGTCCTGGTTTTCCACTTGCCCACGGCGCAGTGGATTGCGCGTGCAATGGCGAGCGTAAGAGGCATCGACAAATCGGTAGAGCAAATGTTCATCACGGCCGAGGGGAATTCCCAGGCGTGTGGTTTGAATGATCTGTTCGGGGCGGTAGCCGACGTCTTCGACAAACAAACGTTGCGGGTCGAAGCGCTGCGCGTCCCAGGTCGGCACTTTAAGGCCGAGGGCGCGGCAGAGCAGGGTTTGACCGTTACAGAGTTTTTCCAGCGGGCGCGGTTGCTCGGCGTTGCTGCTGGGTTTTTTACTGGGATGGCTGCTGGGGTTGTTGCGCTGCATCTGCGCCAGGCTGGCCGCGCCGCTGTGGGCGTCGGTGTACGGGAACGCCGACTTGATCAGCACGGCGTTGCCTGGCCCATGGGCGCTGAAGTTCAGCGAGTCGCCGCCGCGGGCGTAGTACATATAGATGTGCCCACCATCGAGAAATAGCGCGCGGCGCTTTTCCGTGTAACCGAGGGACGCGTGGCTGCCTTTTTCGGCGAAGTAATAGGCTTCGGTTTCAATAATGCGTGCGGCCAGCCACAGGCCGTCGACGTAATGGCGAATAACCTTGCCCAGCAGTGCTTGGGCCAGTACCTGGGCGTCGCGGTCGAAAAAGCTGTCGGGCAGGGCGCGCTGCTCTGGCCACGTTGACGGGGACAAACTAACGGTGGGTTCACTCGGCATGGGCTGTTATCGCAAAGGGGCAGGGCTTAGGCTCGGGCGATCATAACAATAAGAGCTTTGGCCATGTCCGACCGCAGCCGTGCCGACAGCGCACACATCAGCCCCAGCGCGCATTACACCGGATACGTGTGGTACCGCCATCAACTCAGTGAAGCGGCCTTTGCCACTTCGTTTGGACGTTGGGTGCATGGCCTGCTAACGCCGATTGCCTGGGGTGCGCGAGTTGGCTTTGGCTTGGATATCGAACACCTGCTACTGCAACGTCACTTGCTGTTGGATGCACGCGTCACTGCTGCCATTGAACAGCGCGGCGTACGTCAGGTGGTGGAAATTGCCTGTGGGTTGTCGCCGCGCGGTCGGCGTTTCTGTCAGCGTTACCCGGAACTACGTTACCTCGAAGCGGACTTGCCGGGCATGGCGGTGCGCAAGCGTTTGCTGCTGCATAGCGAGGGTTGGCTCAACGGCCGCCACCAGGTGCGCTCGGTGGATATCTTGGATGGGCAGAGTTTGCAGGCCCTGTTTGCCGGGCTGGATCGCAACGAACCGGTGCTGGTGATTACCGAAGGGCTGGTGAATTACTTTGAGCGGCCGGTCATTGAGGGGTTTTGGACTGAGCTGGCCAAGCAGCTGAGCCTGTTTCCCAGCGCGACTTACCTGACGGACCTGTACCCGGACTTAAAAGAGCATCCGCGCTATCGGCAATTGCGCTGGGGCGTGGGCTTGGTTGGGGCGCTGACGCGGGGCAACTATCCGCTGCATTACCGCAATGCGCAGGAGATAGTTGAAGGATTTGCGCGCTGTGGGTTTGCACGCACCGAGGTGCTAGACCCAGCAGTGCATAGCCAGGGGTTGCCGGCGATTACCCAGGCGACGTTAGTGCGGGTGATTGAGGCGAGGCTTTAAACGGCTGGTGCGCATCGCTCACCCTACAAAGGCAAACTCGGTCCGCTCTTTTAGGGTGCTATGCGCGCCAGCTTTTTCAGGCACAGGCAACGCTGGGCATCGCGCCTTGCCCCACCCGCTCCGCCAACGCTGCACTCCCCACCGCATCGGTGTGCGCAAACACCCAAGCCAGCTCTGAACCGCTACTGCGCACTGGCAGAATCGCCAACGCCGGCATATCCAACATCTGCAACTGCCAACCGCGCTGCGGCAATTCGCCAGGCAGATCGCCGTGCAGCAGCCCACCAAAAAAGCCCAACTCCCGCACGTCCACATTAAATTCGCCTAGCTCGGCATGCTGCAGCCGTGCCCGGCTGTGCAGCGGTGCGTTACGCGCCTCATGGCGCTTTTCCAGTTGCAGCCATTGGCTGCGCGGTAGGTGGCTGCTGCCGGGGCTGATCAGTGGCAGCGGCTCGCCGCGCAGGAACGGGTTGTACAAGCTGGCGCAGGCGCTGCGTTGTTCGAATTGCGCGAGGTGGTCGGCGTTGTGGATAAGCGCGCAGTCGGCCGCAGCGCAGGCGCTGGCGAATTGAGTGTGTTCCCAGGGTTGGGTGAAGTGATCGTATTCGCCGGCCAATATCAGCGTTGGGCAAACCGGGTGATCGCGAAAACCAGTGAAGTCGAGCAGGCGCCTGCTGTTTTGCCGATAGCGTTCGATGTCGCTGGCAGAGAGGCGTTGCAGTTGGCGCAGCAAGGCTTTGCGAAAGACCGGGGCAACGCCGGTCTCTTGGCTGCGCGTCGGGTTTAGCAGCCCAGTTACCGCGCCATGGGCAAATTCGGCACTACGGCCTTCGGCGAGCAAGGCCAGGCTTTCTTCTAGCAGTACCCGTGCGCCGCGCCGGCCAAAGGCGGTGATGCCAGCCAGCAGCAGGCGTGCGCAGTGTTGTGGGTGGCGCGCGGCGAACAGCGCGGCCAGTGCCGAGCCGTAGGACAGGCCAATCGGCATCAAGGGCGGCAAGTGCAGTTCTTCGACAAAGCCGGCAATCAGGTCGGCCAGCGCCTCCAGGCTCAGCTCGGGCGCCAATTGCAGGTTGCCGCCTTGGCTGGGCAGGTCGAGCAATATGACGGGGTGGTCGGCCAGCAGCTCTTCCACTTCGCTGGCAAAGGAGCGAAAGCATTGGAACGCGCCGCCTAAGAGCAGCACCGGCTGGCGTGGGTCGTCGGCGCGGCTGGAATAAGCCTGATAGTGCAGCTGCCAGCTGCCGATGTGCAGGTGCTGACCGGTTTCGTTGAGCAACGCCTGGCTGTAGTCGGTGCGATAGCGCATGGCCGCGTCTCCCTTACATTTTTATTGTTCTGAGCCGTCCATGGGCTGGGCGGTTGGCATGCCTGCAAGGTAGACATCTGCCGCTCGTTTGTTTACCTAACCTTCGGGCGGGGTAATGCGTGGGTTTGCGCGCAAGTGTCACCGTCTCGCCGGAAGCCCCGGCGGCTGCGCTTGCCAGTGTTACCGGCGGGTCAGTTGTAACGCCCTGTTTACCACCCGCTGGGCGTGGGCCCGCCACGCCGCTATAATCAGCCGCTTTCCTGACTGCCAGACCCCCTCGACCATGACTGAGTCCGTGCTCGACTATATGACCCGCCTGGGTCGCACTGCCCGCGAAGCCTCCCGTGTGGTGGGCCGCGCCAGTACCGCGCAGAAGAACCGTGCCCTGCATGCCGCCGCCGCCGCGCTTGATGCCGCCCGCGCCGAGCTCAGTGCCGCCAACGAACAAGACCTCGCCAATGGCCGCGCCAATGGCCTGGAACCCGCCTTGCTGGATCGCCTGGCCCTGACCCCCGCGCGCGTCGATGAGATGATCGAGGGCTTGCGTCAGGTCGCCACGTTGCCTGACCCCATCGGTGAAATCCGCGATATGCGCTACCTGCCCTCGGGCATTCAGGTCGGCAAAATGCGCGTGCCTTTGGGGGTGATCGGCATCATTTATGAGTCGCGCCCGAACGTGACCATCGACGCTGCCAGCCTGTGCCTGAAATCCGGCAACGCCACCATTTTGCGTGGCGGCTCGGAAGCGATTAACTCCAACCGCGCCATCGCCGCCTGCATTCAGCAAGGCTTGGCTGAGGCCGGTTTGCCCGCCGCAGCTGTGCAAGTGGTGGAAACCACCGACCGCGCTGCCGTTGGCGCGCTGATCACCATGCCCGAGTATGTGGATGTGATCGTGCCCCGTGGTGGTAAAAGCTTGATCGAGCGCATCAGCCGTGACGCCAAAGTGCCGGTGATCAAACACCTGGACGGCATCTGCCACGTGTATATCGACGTGGCGGCTGATATCGACAAAGCCATCCGCATTGCCGACAACGCCAAAACCCAGCGCTATGCGCCGTGCAACACCATGGAAACCTTGCTGGTGCACGCCGATATCGCCGAGCGCGTATTGCCGCCGCTGGCCGCTATTTATCGCGACAAGAAGGTTGAGCTGCGTGGTTGCCCACGTACCCGCGCACTGCTGGGTAGCGATGTGTTGGAAGCCACCGAAGAAGATTGGCGCACCGAATACACCGCGCCGATCTTGTCGATCCGCATCGTCGATAGCCTTGATCAGGCCATCGAACACATCAACACCTATGGCTCGCAGCACACCGATTCCATCGTCACGGAAAACTTCACCTCGGGCCGTCGTTTCATTACTGAAGTGGATTCCGCCTCGGTGATGATCAACGCCTCGACGCGTTTTGCCGATGGTTTCGAATATGGCCTGGGCGCGGAGATCGGTATTTCTACCGACAAACTGCACGCCCGTGGTCCGGTTGGCCTTGAAGGGCTGACCAGTGAGAAGTACGTGGTGTTTGGCGACGGTCATATCCGTACTTGAACACCGAACCTACAGCCGTGGGCAAGCGCATTGGCGTATTAGGCGGCACCTTTAACCCGGTGCACGTTGGCCATTTGCGCAGCGCCCTGGAAGTTGCCGAACAGCTGGGGCTGGACGAGTTGCGGATGATCCCCAACGCTCGCCCGCCCCACCGCGACGCGCCGCAGGTATCGGCGCAAGACCGCCTGGCGATGGTGCAACAGGCTGTTGCCGGGGTGCCGTTGCTGACGGTGGACGACCGCGAACTCAAGCGCGACCGGCCGTCTTATAGCATCGACACCCTGGAGTCGTTGCGCGCTGAATTGGCGGTTGAGGATCAACTGTTTTTACTGCTGGGGTGGGACGCCTTTTGTGGCCTGCCAACCTGGCATCGCTGGGAAGAACTGCTGGATCACTGCCATATCCTGGTGCTGCAACGCCCGGATGCCGATAGCGAAGCGCCGCAAGCGCTGCGCGATGTGCTGGCGGCCCGCAGTGTCAGCGACCCGCTGGCCATGGTTGGCCCTAGCGGACAAATTGCTTTTGTTTGGCAGACCCCGCTTGCGGTGTCTGCCACCCAGATCCGGAATCTGCTGGCCAGCGGAAAGTCGGTACGTTTTCTGGTGCCCGACGCGGTGCTGGCCTACATCACCGCGCGCAGAACTAGACACGAGAAATGAGTTAGCTATGAAAAAGCCCGTAATGCCGAGCGAAGACCTGGTCAAATTGGCCGTGTTCGCCCTTGAAGACGTCAAAGCCCAAGACATCACCACCATCGATGTACGCGGCAAAACCAGCATCACTGACTTTATGGTGATCGCCAGTGGTACCTCTAACCGTCACGTCAAATCCCTGGTGGATAACGTGCTGGAAAAGGTTAAAGAGAAAGGCGTGCGCCCACTGGGCAGCGAAGGCCTGGATACCGGTGAGTGGGCACTGCTGGACTTGGGCGACATCGTCGTTCACGTAATGCTGCCAACCGCACGCCAGTTCTACGACCTGGAGCGCCTGTGGCAGGGCGCTGAGCAAAGCCGTGCGCAGAACCAGAACAGCCCGGAACAGTTCAACAGCGATCCCGAGTAAGGGCTGGCCTTGCGTATACGACTGATCGCTGTCGGTTCGCGCATGCCGCGCTGGGTGGAAGACGGTTGGCAGGAATATGCCAAACGTTTGCCCGCCGAGCTGCCGCTGGAACTGGTGGAAATCCCCCTTAATACCCGTGGCAAAAATGCCGACGTGGCCCGTCTTATCCGTCAGGAAGGCGACGCTATGCTGGCCAAGGTGCAGCCGGGGGAAAAGATCGTCACGCTTGAGGTAACCGGCAAGCCCTGGAGCACCGAGCAATTGGCGGTGGAGCTGGAGCGCTGGCGCCTGGATGCGCGCACCATCAATTTGATGGTTGGCGGTCCGGAAGGCCTGGCGCCGGAAGTGGTGGCGCGCAGTGAGCAGCGTTGGTCGTTGTCGCCGCTGACCTTGCCGCACCCGTTGGTGCGGATTTTGATTGGTGAACAGATTTATCGCGCCTGGACCGTGTTGTCCGGGCACCCTTATCACAAATAAGCCCCTGTAATGCCGCAGCCGATTCGCCTCAAGGACCACGAGAAAGACGCCCGCCTCGTTCGCAATCGCGTGGTGGTAGGGGCTGTCGTCGTCTGTTTGTTGATCCTGGTGCTGATCGCGCGCCTGTATTTCTTGCAGGTGATTCAGTACGAGTACCACTCGACCCTTTCCGAAAACAACCGCGTGCACGTGCAGCCGATTCCGCCCACCCGTGGGCTGATCTTCGACCGCAATGGCGTAGTGGTGGCGGATAACCGGCCAAGCTTTAGCCTGAGCATGACCCGCGAGCGCGCTGGCGATTGGGAGCAGGTGCTCGACGTTATCGTTGAGGTGCTGGAGCTCAGTCAGGAAGACCGCACACTGTTTGAGCGGCGCATGCGCCAGGGCCGGCGGCCGTTTGAGCCGGTGCCGATTTTGTTTGAGCTGAGCGAAGAGCAGATCGCGCGGATTGCGGTAAACCAATTCCGCCTGCCCGGTGTGGAAGTGGTTGCACAGCTGGTGCGGCACTACCCGCAGGGCGAGCACTTCGCCCATTCCGTGGGTTATGTCGGGCGTATTAACGAAGCCGAGCTGAAAGTGCTCGACCCGGTTAATTACAGCGGCACCCACCATATCGGCAAAACCGGTATCGAGCGCTTCTACGAGCCGCAGCTGCATGGCCAGGTAGGTTACGAAGAGGTCGAAACCAACGCCCGAGGCCGTGTACTGCGGGTGCTTAAACGCACTGACCCTGTGCCCGGCGCGGATATCGTGCTGAGCATGGACATTCGCTTGCAGGAAGCCGCCGAGGCTGCACTGGCTGGGCGCCGTGGTTCTATCGTGGCGCTGGACCCGAACACCGGCGAAGTACTGGCGATGGTCAGTCAGCCGAGTTTTGACCCCAACCTGTTTGTTACCGGCATCGGTTTCAAGGCCTATTCCGAGCTGCGTGATTCGCCGGACCGGCCGCTGTTTAACCGTGTGCTGCGCGGTTTGTATCCGCCCGGTTCAACCATCAAACCGGCCGTGGCGATTGCCGGGCTGGATGCCGGTGTGGTCACGCCAAGCACGCGAGTGTTCGACCCGGGCTTTTATCAATTGCCTAACTACGACCACAAATACCGCAACTGGAACCGCACCGGCGATGGCTCGGTGGATTTGCAGGCGGCGATCATGCGTTCCAACGACACCTATTTTTATGACCTGGCCCATAAGCTCGGCATAGACCGCCTGGGCAGCTACCTGGGTCGCTTTGGTATCGGCCAGAAGGTATCGCTGGATATGTTCGAAGAGTCGCCAGGCCTGATGCCGTCGCGCGATTGGAAGCGCGGTCGCTACCGCCAGGCCTGGTTCCCGGGCGAAACGCTGATTCTCGGTATCGGTCAGGGCTATATGCAAACCACGCCGTTGCAACTGGCACAGGTGTCTGCACTCGTGGCCAACCATGGCAAATGGATTCGCCCGCACCTGGCGAAAACCGTTGATGGCGTGCCGCCGGTAGACCCCAACCCAATGCCCGACATTGTGCTGCGCAACCCCGGCGACTGGGCGCAGGTCAGTGCCGGCATGCAGCAAGTGATGCACAACCCGCGTGGCACCGCGCACAAGGTGGGTGACACCTCCACCTACCGTATCGCCGGCAAGAGCGGCACCGCGCAGGTGGTGGCGATCAAGCAGGGAGAAAAATACGACCGCTCCAAGCTCGACGAGCGCCACCGCGACCACGCCTTGTTTATTGCCTTCGCCCCGGCTGAAGCCCCGCAGATCGCCGTAGCAGTGATGATTGAAAACGGCGAGGGCGGTTCCAGTGTGGCGGCGCCGGTCGCCAAGGCGGTTATGGACGCCTGGTTGCTGGGCGAGAATGGCCAATTGAAACCCGAGTACGCGCCCCCGGTGCCCGTAACGGGTGGAGTGATCCATCGTGAGCAATAACTTCGACCGCAGCATTTCCGACGAAGACGTGATGCGCCGTCGCGCCAGTCTGCTGCAGCGCCTGCATATCGACGGTCAACTGTTTCTGCTGCTGACCATCCTCGCAGCCGGCAGTTTGTTTGTGCTGTATTCGGCCAGCGGTAAAAACGTCGACCTGCTGCTTAAACAAGCCACTTCATTTGGCCTGGGCGCCGTAGCCATGTGTGTGATCGCCCAGTTCGAACCGCGCTTTATGGCCCGTTGGGTGCCGCTGGGTTACTTGGCCGGGGTTGGCTTGCTGGTGGTGGTCGATGTGATGGGCCACAACGCCATGGGTGCCACGCGCTGGATCAATATTCCAGGGGTGATTCGTTTCCAGCCCGCCGAGTTTATGAAGATCCTGATGCCGGCCACCATCGCCTGGTACATGGCTCGACACAATTTGCCGCCACGGCTAAAACACATCGCCATCAGCCTGGCGCTGATCGGTATTCCGTTCGTATTGGTGATCCGTCAGCCTGACCTTGGTACCTCGCTGCTGATCCTCGCTTCCGGCGCTTTTGTACTGTTTATGGCTGGCCTGCAATGGCGCTGGATCCTAGGCGCGGTAACGGCTGTAGTGCCGGTGGCGATCGGTATGTGGTTCTTTGTGATGCACGATTACCAGAAGCAGCGGGTGCTGACGTTCCTTGATCCAGAGAGTGATCCGCTGGGTACCGGCTGGAACATTATTCAGTCGAAAGCCGCTATCGGTTCCGGTGGTGTTTTCGGAAAAGGCTGGCTTTTAGGCACGCAATCGCACCTGGATTTTTTGCCGGAAAGCCATACGGACTTTATCATTGCCGTCTTGGGTGAAGAGTTCGGCCTGGTCGGCATCTGCCTGTTGCTGCTTATCTATGCACTGCTGATTGCCCGCGGCCTGGTTATTACTGTCCAAGCGCAGACGCTGTTCGGTAAGCTGCTCGCCGGCACTTTGTTTATGTGTTCGTCAATATCGGCATGGTCAGTGGCCTGTTGCCGGTGGTTGGGGTGCCGCTTCCTTTTATTAGCTACGGCGGAACTTCGCTGGTTACGCTGATGTCAGGGTTTGGGCTTTTAATGGCTATCCACACGCACCGTAAGTGGATAGCTCAGGTTTGATTGGGGTGAGGGATTTAATGCTAGGTTTGCGTCGCTGGGCCACGCGCACGGCACATTTGGCCAGCCTTGCTGGTATCTGCGGTTTCGCCCAGCAGGCGCACGCCGCTGATTACGAAGGGTCGCCGCAGGTTGCCGAATTCGTTGCCGAAATGACCCGCGACTACGGCTTTGCCGGCGAACAGCTGGTGAGCTTATTCCGCGAAGTTGAACGCAAACAGTCGATTCTCGACGCCATTTCCCGCCCTGCCGAAAAGGTTAAAACCTGGGCTGAATACCGCCCCATCTTCATTACCGATCGGCGTATCAACCAAGGCGTCGAGTTCTGGCGTCAGCACGAAGCTGCGCTGGCCCGTGCCGAACAAGAGTACGGCGTACCAGCGCAAGTGATCGTCGCCATCATCGGCGTGGAAACGTCTTACGGCGGCAACACCGGCAGCTACCGGGTGATCGACGCGTTGTCGACCCTGGGCTTCGATTACCCGCCACGCGCCGACTTCTTCCGCAAAGAGCTCAAGCAGTTCCTGCTCTTGGCGCGCGAGCAGCAAGTCGACCCGCTGACCCTGAAAGGCTCCTATGCCGGCGCCATGGGCCTGCCGCAGTTTATGCCGAGCAGCTTTCGCGCCTATGCGGTGGATTTCGACGGTGACGGCCATATCAATATCTGGACCGACCCGGACGATGCCATCGGCAGCGTCGCCAGCTATTTCAAACGCCATGGCTGGGTAACGGGTGAAGCGGTGGTCAGCACCGCGCAAATCAGCGGCGAGCAAGCCGAGGAAGGTTTGACCCAAGGCCTCGACCCGGTGAAGACCGTTGGCGAGTTGCGCGCCATGGGCTGGTCGAGCCATGAAGCGGTGCGCGATGACGTGCCCGTGACTGCCTTTCGTCTGGAGGGTGAAGCTGGACCGGAATATTGGTTAGGCTTACCGAATTTTTATGTCATCACTCCGATGTACGCCATGGCGGTACATCAACTTTCCGATTTGCTGGTTCAGGCCCGGGGCACGAAGTAAATGCAGGTAATGCCGTCCAAGCTCATCGCCTTTGGCGCCGTGGCTCTCTTGCTGGTCAGCTGCTCCAGTAGCCGTGCGCCGCAGCCTACGCAGAACACTTCGACCATTTCCGGCCCTGGCGATTTTGCCCGCCCGCACCGCGACGGCGCGCCGTGGTGGGATGTGGATATTTCCAAAGTGCCGGACGCTGTACCGATGCCGCACTACGGCGCCTACAAAGCCAACCCCTATACCGTGCTGGGTAAAACCTATTACCCAATGCCCGATGCCAAGCGTTACCTGGCCACCGGCACTGCCTCTTGGTACGGCACCAAGTTCCACGGCCAGGCCACCGCCAACGGCGAGAAGTACGACCTGTACGGCATGAGCGCGGCGCATAAAACCCTGCCGCTGCCCAGCTATGTGCGCGTTACCAACCTGGAAAACGGCAAAAGCGTGATCCTTCGGGTTAACGACCGTGGTCCGTTCTACTCCGACCGCATCATCGACTTGTCTTTTGCCGCGGCGAAAAAGCTCGGTTACCGCGCGGGTAAAAGTTGAAGGCATCGACCCCACCGAGTGGTGGGCGCAACAAGGTCGCCCGGTGCCGATGGTGCTGGCGCAGCCGCAAATGGCCAAGGTGCAGCCAGTGCAACCGAGCATGGCGCAAACCATGGCCCAGCCGATTGAGCAGTACACCCCGCCGCCTGAGCAACACGCCGCCGACGTCGTGCCCGCGCAGGTGCAAATTGACGCAAAAAAAAACGCTTCACTCGCGCAATCTGGCCTGTATCTCCAAGTCGCAGCCTTCGCCAATCCGGACGCTGCGGAGCTCCTGAAGGACAAGCTGAGCACGATGGTGAGTGCCCCGGTGTTTATCAGCTCGGTGGTGCGCAACCAGCAGACCTTCCACCGCGTGCGGATGGGCCCGGTAAACACGCCGGGTGAAGCCGAAAAACTGCAGAACAGCGTACGGCTGGCCAACTTAGGCCAACCGACATTAGTGAAGCCGGAATAACTGCTTAACCTAGCCGGCTTCGACCGACTTGCTCACTAGAGCCTGTTTGCCATTAGTAACCTGAGAGACTGATGAATATCACCGCCTTTACCCGTCGTCTGAGCCTACTCGCCCTTTTGATCACCGCGCCCGCCAGTTGGGCTGCTGAAACTGCCGTGCCGGCCGCGCCAGAGTTGGCGGCCAAGGCCTATGTGCTGATGGACGCCGCCAGCGGCAACGTGCTGGTGGAAAGTAACGGTGACCAACGCCTGCCGCCTGCCAGCCTGACCAAGCTGATGACGGCTTATATCGCCACCTTGGAAATCCGTCGTGGCCAGATTGCCGAGACTGACAAAGTGATGGTTAGCGAGCACGCCTGGCGCACCGGTGGTTCGCGCATGTTTATCAAGGTCGGCACTGAGGTTGCGCTGGGCGACTTGTTGCACGGCATCATCATTCAATCCGGCAACGACGCCAGCGTCGCCACCGCCGAGCACATTGCCGGCAGCGAAGATGCGTTCGCCGACATGATGAACACCACAGCCGAAAAACTCGGTATGACCGGCAGCCACTTTATGAACGCCACCGGCCTGCCTAACCCGGAGCACTACTCCACGGCGCACGACATGGCGCGTCTGGCCCGGGCGATCATCTACGAGGACCCTGCGCACTACGCCATCTACTCGCAGAAAGAATTCTTCTGGAACAACATCAAACAGCCCAACCGCAACCTGCTGCTGTGGCGTGACAAAACCGTCGATGGCCTGAAAACCGGCCACACCGACGAAGCCGGTTATTGCCTGGTGGCCTCGGCCGTACGTGATGGCATGCGTCTGATCGCCGTGGTATTTGGCACCAACAGCGAACAAGCCCGTGCGGCTGAAACGCAGAAGTTGCTGACCTACGGTTTCCGCTTCTTTGAAACCCAGACCTTCTACCAGAAGGGCACCGAGCTGGCCCAAGGCGCGGTATGGAAAGGCGCTACTCGCCAAGTCAAAGCTGGCCTGGCTGAAGACCTGACCATGACCTTGCCGCGTGGCCAACTGAAAAAGCTCGCCGCCAGCATGACCATGAACCCGCAGCTGGTTGCCCCGATCAAGCAGGGCGATGTGATTGGTAAAGTGGAAGTGAAGCTGGACGACAAGGTGGTGCACAGCGCCGACCTGATTGCCCTTGAGACCGTTGACGAAGGTGGCTTCTTCCGCCGCGTGTGGGATAGCATCCGTCTATTCTTCTTCGGCCTGTTCAACTGACCGATCGCTTTTACGATAGCCCCAGGCGTCCGCCATTGGCTCCAAAAGAGCTGGCCGACGCCTGATCTTGCGGACCACAAGTCCGCCGAGGCCGCCATGACTGACGCCACATCCGTAACCATCGAGTTCCCCTGCGAGCGCTACCCGATCAAAGTCATCGGCGATGCGGGCGAGGGTTTTACTGCGCTGGTCATTGAGATTCTGAAACGCCACGCTCCTGATCTCGACGAGGGCACCCTGGTGCTGCGCGACAGCCGCAACGGTAAGTACCAAACCGTGCAACTGCTGATCACCGCCACCGGCATTGAACAACTGCAAGACATCAACAGCGACTTGCGCGCCACCGGCCGCGTACACATGGTGCTGTGATGACCCAGCGCCTGGGCTTTCGCGAGCTCGGCCAGGTTCCCTACGAGCCGACCTGGCATGCCATGCAGCACTTTACCGACTCGCGGCTGGCGGATACGCCTGATGAAGTCTGGCTACTGGAACATCCGCCCGTGTTTACTCAAGGGCAGGCTGGCAAGGCTGAGCACGTGTTGTTTCCCGGTGATATTCCGGTGGTGAAAGTCGACCGCGGCGGCCAGGTGACTTATCACGGTCCCGGCCAGTTGGTTGCTTATCTGCTGCTGGATGTACGCCGCTCGAGCCTGGGTGTACGTGAGTTGGTGAGCCGTATCGAACTAAGCCTGATCGAGCTGCTCGCCAGTTACGGCGTAAAGGCCGAGGCCAAGGCCGATGCACCTGGCGTGTATGTGGACGGGGCGAAGATTGCGTCGCTGGGTTTGCGTATTCGCAACGGTCGTTCCTTTCATGGCCTGGCCCTGAATGTGGACATGGACCTGCAACCCTTCCAGCGCATCAACCCCTGCGGTTATGCCGGGCTGGCCATGACCCAGCTGCGTGATCTGGCTGGGCCCATTGAATTTGCCGAAGTAAGTGCCCGGCTGCGTGCGCAGCTCGTCACACACCTCGACTACGCTGAACAGACGACCCTGACGGGCGGAATTGAATCGCTATGA
>LNAP01001057.1_pt1 | contig 35275 bp, 47 predicted proteins | sample 602601 | NCBI WGS metagenome assembly LNAP01 (sample SAMN02440304, study PRJNA202911) | soil metagenome | biome: Subtropical and temperate rainforests or woodlands; isolation source: soil samples (1 kg each in a 20% v/v slurry with milli Q water) were... ... | reverse complement strand
GCCCACCCTACGCCTAAATACATAGCTCAGTACAGATGGCAAGTCCATAAACTGAAAAATGATTCTACGTTACGTACTGTTCGGCGGGCGTGACAGGTTGCAAACCCAGGCCTCACGGCGTTAGAAATGATTATAATTTGCTAGTAAAAACTCGCAGAATTAAAATATTTTAGACAGAATCGAGTTTAAATCAACGGAACAGTCGAGCGTTCAGCCTGTTGCTTCGCCGCAATTCTGACTCTTTAGGTAGTCCATTGTAAACCAAAGAGCGCAGTCCAGGATAGTATGTAAAGTTTGCTGGGTAAGCCCCCGACGAATATTTATTGGGATGATTTTGCTCCTCACGACGAGTTAATACTGGCTTAAAGAAATGTCGGAACCGAAGAATGCGTTCTTGCTCTAATTGAATAAAGTCCCCCGGAGAAAGTCGATGGGCGGGGTCTTTGATAATCTTTCCGTTAACGCGAAGAAGGCCGTGCGGCGCCACCACACGAGCTCAAAAAATCGTTGGTGCAATATTAAGATGCATCAGAGTTACATCCAAACGATCGCCTAAACCTGTCTGCGAGTGGGCAAACCCTCCGGTTTTGCCTTTACGTCGGTTTAATTTTCGGAAATGGCGGCTAGCCGCCCGCCGATCGGGAAAGTTGAAGAGGGAGTAAAATAGCTTTTGATTATACATACGAAGGCGAGGTCAGCGGCGGCGCTTAATATATTTGGCGCTTCGAGACGGGAAAAACGCCTTCCGTACACGCTGCAGTCATTTGTACTTTTTCTGCTCCCTCGGGAATTGCCGTCGGCGAAACTCCCCGCGGCGAGTACTAAACAGAGAGCGATTGTAAATTAGGGGCTCCAGTCACGGTGCCCTGTTTCGTTCTGCCGGGAAGAAACGGAACGCATTTCGAAACCCTTTGCGAAAGAAGAGCTCATCGGACTCCCGTCACTCTAGTCGTCGAGCACGACGCTGAATTTCTCGTCAAATCACTGACGGTAGTCAATGATCCGCGGGATGCTTTAAGGGAAGGCGACGCTCCTTTAACTGCGGCAAGCCTGCTTTTTTCCGGCGTCAGTACTCTTTAACCTTAGCCTGTTCCTCTTCCACGCGCTGGATAGGAGTCTTTGTAAGATTCTCCTCCACCTCCTTCAGTACATCGCGGTACTCGTGGTTTGCAAGTCACAGCGTAGGGACGGGCTTTCTTCGTGCCTCCATCGAAACAGCGCGGCGCTGTACCGCGATAAGAGCTCGCGGTCCGCTTTTAATTGGCGCGATCGGCGCACCGTCACCAGGTGCACCCGCAACAAATTCGTCTCGCTCGCGAAACGGTGCTTTCTCTTCAGGGATATCCATCCCAGAGCTGTCAACCTCCGCAACATATTGACCGATTTGCTGCTCGATAAGAGCAAGCTCTCCGGCAGGACGTTTCCCCTTAATCTTAGGGCGACAAGCAACAATCTCAGATAATCATGGATCTCGGAGTCATCGCTTGGTGTCCTTTAATCAAAAACGCATAGTACGCTCCCGCTTCATTCAGCGGTGCGTCAGTTTATGTCACAATTTAGGGCGATAAACCTCAAAAGGTGTTTGCCGGCGAATAACCTCAATTTCGATAGCCTCCTTCGAAAGTCCAGCACGTGCGCTAATACGGCCCCCGACGCGTAAAGAAAAATTCGTCCCAGCGCGCACTCTTTTTTGGGGAACAAAATTAGACACAGAGGAGGTCCGGGCAGTAATGCCCGTAACAGGCAATTTCATAGAAAATTTTCCTCTCAGGGTAGCAAGGCGGCGCGACAGTTTTCTATAGTGCCCCAGAGCCACACGCCCCAGAATATGCTTCGTTGAAGGCTTGTCAGTAGGAAGCGCAGAAATCGTCGCTTTTAATCCGAGCTGGTTCCTAAATGCTTCACGAGTACGCGAGTCGCGACGCTTTTGCAAGAAAATGTAACTACGCCCAAAAAGTTTGCGTCAACGCCGAATAGACCTAGCAGCACGCGGCCTAAGTTCAAAAGGCGTTTCCGCGATCACCCTTTCGGCCTTATATTCAAGCTTTAGGCTTCTATGGATAGGCGCTCGGTACTGTAAAATCGGTCGAGAGCTTTCTACCCCAAGGTAGTGCCCTAAAGCATGGCGAATACTGTTAGCTGCCTGTTCTCGACCAAGCTCGCCAATTGAGAGATAATGGCGCGTGTGACGCGACTGCGCGCGCACTACACGCTTCGCCCAAACAGAATACAGGGATTTACGCCGCGTGGGATAGTCATTAAACACCGCAGCCTCCCGTTTAGCGTGCGTTCGCAGCATTTGCATTTCGAGGTACGTTGGGCTACGCCTTACAGGGAACCCGCTCCGAGTGACCTGTAAGGCGGTTTCAACAACCCCGGACGATACCAAGGTCGTGGGATTAAAGGCAAAAGCGCGACGAGCGGCCCGTGTTCAAGTCACCGCGCCGGGGGTAATAAGCTTTTGACGGCGACTACGGTACACTGAAAGCTGCGCGCGCTTTACGTCTGCCGAAGCAGCTGCAGAACTTTCCGGGAGGCGCAAAAGATACTGACGGCTTCGCGGGGACTTGTATCTAAGAAAGCGGGGGTCAAGCGCTCCGCCGACCATTGTCCCCTTTGAGTTAAACGAGAAGTTTGTTCGCCCGCGGGCCTCTACGCGCGCCTTTACGCGGTAACGCCCAGCAGCCGCGATAAATGTGGGCGCAGAATCTTCATCCACGCTCGCGAATCGTTTTCTGTGGTAAATTAGGCGACTAAGAAGCGCCGTTGGACGGTGTGCATAAGACGAGAACGGACGGAAGAAAGACCCCCGCATTTCCGACGAACTAGTAATTGCAGCGCCGGACAGCTGGCCTTCCGCAATAGGCAGTCGACGAGCGCCCTGCAGCATAGTCTCTACGCGAGGAGTCGAACGAGAGTAACGAAGTGTTAAAACTTGGCGAGCTCGAGTTTCATGGCTCGATGTAACACGAGCAGTTTGTCAGTTGTAGATACCAAACCCGCTGGGTAAAAGACGGCGGAGACGAGAAGTAGCGATCGGCAGATTTCCGTAATCATCAGGATCTTCTTGAAAAAGACTGTGCTTTAAAGGGAAGAACGTGCGTAGTCAGTCAAACCTGAAGCGGTCGGTGCTGGGAGAAAGAATCAAGCGTCCCGGCTGGAAGCGTCGGCGCAAAGCCGCGCGTTGCGAATGTTCCGTAGTTTGTTCTTTTGCGCGGACCAACATCTCCTGCTCCACACTGTTTCTAAATTCGTAATTTCCGTCCCGCAGGTAGAAGCGGGCGTCAAACGGGTCAACGTTTAGGTAGACGCGTAGGCTTCAATAGGTTGAGGAAACGATATGTTTTACAGCACGGCGTGTCAACTTTTGAATTTTAGTACGACGAGAAATCATTTGGCCAATTAACGAAGGGATGAACGAGGTAAGACCTTCTACGTACTGCGCAGTGACTTTATACCGCAATTCTTTGGATGCAATATTTGCCAAACGCTCACGCTCAAGAGTTGCCTCAGTTTTTACAATTGTTTTGGTGTGGTTTTGGAAAAACAGAGGAGCAACTGTACTCACTAAGGGGAAACTCTGAACAAAACAACGCCCCGCATAGCCAATATTGGCTGACATGGCTTTTGCAGCGACAGTATACTGCTTTGCCTTTTTGTTAACGCGACTGTGGGCAGCTGCTTGTAAGGCTTGCAGCTTACTTCGGTGTTTAACAGCTGTCCGAATAAGTTGGCGTACCTTTCCTAGTCGTCGAAGAGGCGTGGTAGCATACAATTCTTTACTTGTAACAAGTGCGCGTGCGCAAGTAAGCCCGCGGGCATGCTCGCAAGCCGCTCGCATTTTATTTTTTCTCAAAATGCGGTCGGCTAATCTCTGGTGGGGTAATCGGCTAAATAGTGACCCCTTCCGCGCAAAAGACGCTGCAGCTAAGCTAACCTTACGAGTACGGGCTGTCCGCGCCAAGCGGCGAGTAAAGCGGGAAAGTAGCGGCCCGACGCGCCCATGACCAGCGCGGTGTAGCTTAAGAAGTTGTGGTCGCTCAGACCAGTGATTAAACCTAGTCATAGACATGTCACTTGCGCCGAGGCGACGACGGCGTCGCTGAGGAAGATGACTGTCGGCTCGCCGCCGGCGCAATTTTTCCGGTAACTTGGGTGTAATATTGAAGCCGGCGCGTGATCAACCCTTTCGAGTTGTCTTGGGCGAGGTCAAGGGCAAACGCAACGCTTCGCCGTAATAGTTGGTGGAAAGTACAGCCTTCGCGCGGTCTTCCGCGCGGGGGCCGACTGAACCTAGATGATGAAGCGTTCAAAAGACACTACTGGAGGGCCGGCGTTTAAGCGAGTCTGCGCTCCAGTCCCCAGCTGACGCGTAGCGTGCGCGTCGGTGAATCGATCTTCGGACTCGTCACGGGGGAAGAACTTGATTTTTAGGTAAACGGCGCCCTAGTGCGTGCTTTTTTAAGTCAAAGATGGTACGCTCATTGCGGCGGCGGCGTAAGGCAGTACGAAGAAGCGCAATCCGCGTTGCGCGTGTCTGATCCGCGTTCGCTGACCTCGCGGCACGCGCTAACATCTGCGAATGTTTAAAGGCAACATTAACAGGCAACGAGGCGAACCGGCGTTTCGTCCCTGTGCTCCGTGGGTACCCGTACCGCGTTGGATAAGCCACGTTTAATTTTGCTTGCGTGCTTTCTGCGGAAGCTGCAGGCAAAACGGTAGAACGGTGTGCGAGCAGCTCCCGTCACGTTGGTGAGAGGTAGGCTGCACGGCCAAGCTGGCTGGAAAGCATCCGCCGGCGGCGGACAGTGCGACTTTGCTCGTAAGCTACCTGGTTGACCTTAAAGTTGCTCGTAATACGGGGGGTTGCAACTTGGAAGCGTGTATTAGAAGCACGGCGGAATCTTGCAGGGCTCGTACGGCGGACAAATGAATGTAGTAAGGACTCATAGGATGTTCGGCGGCGCCCAGACGCGGGGAAACGAAGGCGTCGACGACCCAGGTTGATAGCGCGCTTTAATACGTCGCGGTCATACGCAGTTGGCAAGTGGCCGGACTGGCTATGTCGTAAATACCTGCCCGCCCCATGAAGTCATCGCTTATAGAGTGGCACGTTTTCCCTGGCAAGCACCACGAAATTATCGCTCGTACACTCTTTCTGAATAAGAGGAAGCTGTCGCTTTACTCAGAAGCGGTCTTTTTTTCTTTGCACCAAGCCTGTGTAGCTTTGCTGCTCCAACCCTTTTAATTGGGCTGAAGCCAGCTTCGTACCAAAAACAATCGCAGTATTATTCAATACCGCAGTCGCTAGGGCAGTAATACTCTCGCGCATATATTCAATCGCACGCGCCTGTTGAGCTGTAGAAATAAGTGTTCCCGACAAGCTGGGAACGAGAGAAGCACGGCTTCATCGGCGGAATTGGCCAAATACCTTCTGGCGCAACGTAGCGTATCTTTCTGCGCTACGCGCGCTGCGGCGCAAAACCGCTCACAATGCTAATGGCGTACGAGATAAAACAATTTCAAGAAGTCGCGACTCCGCTGTAGACGCGCTGCCGGGGTCTAATGACTCTCAGCGACGGCTCGCTCATCCCGAAGTTTGAGGGAAAAGTTTTTCCAAGCGGCGGATATCATACTTAGAGCGCCGCAATGTAAGGAAACCGCGATAGGGAACATTTTTGGTTGCAGCATACGTAGCAAGCTTTCTAGTTCAGCGCTGAATATTATAAGGTGCAGCACGACGCTTAGGCTTGCGGAACTTGTAGTTGCGTCACGGAATGGTCGTGGGGGGGTAGCGGACAGGATAAAACTCACCAGATAGAGAACGTGCTTCCGTACTGCTAGCACCCGCACGAGGCAGAACTTTCGCGGTAAAATACTTTGTAGTGTATTTTGTTGAATTTAACGCGCGCCGGCTATAGGGGTTCTCAAATGGCACAGCGTAGTTAACGGGCTTTCATCAGCGATTGTGCGGAGACCTCGGCCGATGTGCACGACGATAGCGTGCGTACCCAATGCCGGCAGCGGAGCCACGGTAATACTGAAGATGCGCGTAGCTCAGATCAATATACCTTCGCTCCGGAAGCCCACGATATGTAAGCGATTCGTTAAGAAGCGCCCGCTCACGACGCATCTTATGGGTCGTTCAAGCACGCGGCAACGGGTAACCTTCAGCCCGAGGAGAGCTTCAGCGCCGTCACTTTAGCGGGTATAGCGGAGATCAAGCACTTCGGCCCCTTTCGTATGTAAGCATGTGGCGAGTACTTTGCACCTGTTTCTTAGCAGCGCTACGTTCAGCCACGGCGGAAGATGCCCGTGCCTTTTTGAGAACGGTGCGAGCAACTACTCCAGTACCGCGTGCGGAACGCATTCGAGCAGCCGCGCCGCCAGCACGGATTTGTCACTCAAGGTGCTTACGATAACTCATAAGACGAACTAACGCAGAAAGGGGAAGGACTGTCCGCGCATTTGTATTTAATACGTGGATTGCCCGCTCTACTGAAATTAGACGGGATCTAAGTCCCAACTGCTTACCGGGGCGAGGCGTAATAGTACGTCGAGCGTTAAAGCGCGCAATGCGCCGCGCCGCGTAGTATTTCCTTCGCTTTAAAATCAGTCTTTTACGCTCGCGTTGTCTAGAGGCACGAAGCGAATTAAAGAAACTGGGGGGGCGCTTTCACGCACGGGGGAGGAAGTCATCACGCTTTTCAATCCGGCGCAATTGCGCCGGAAGCGTAGCAATACGTCCACGGGGAGCGTCGCCGCTAAGAACCCAGGATACTTTAGGGGCCAGCAGCAAACGTCGGGCCCCTGGTAAGGTTGTGGGGGACTTTAAAGTATTGCGAGCAAATAGCACATGCCCCCCGTGCCGCAAATTTTTACGGCTTACTCTACTGCACGGCAACCTTAATTTTAGCTGCCGGCGGTAAAGACGGTTCTCGAAATGCTTGCGAGAACGCAATGTAGTGTGTGAAACGCCTCAGCGTTTCTGCGCAAGCAGCAGCAAATCTCGCTGGGAGGTACTGATCGCAGCTGCAGTCTGATCCACAGCGGCAGAATTGAGAGTAGCGGCGGGTCTCACAAAGCAGCCGCGGGTACGGGCAGCAGCCTGCAGACGGCGCCGGTTAGACCGCAGAGCTTGCAGCTCCAAAAAGGGGGTTGTGTAAAAAGGTGTTTTTAGACCCCTAGCATGTGTGCGCCTGGATTCAAAGCGCCGGCGCAACAAAAGGAGCGGGTGCGTAGTCGCACGGCGGTTAAGTTCAACGACGGTGCGGTAAGGCTTTGACGCAGCTTCCGCATACCGAGGAGCTTTAGCCGCCCGCGCGAACGGCGAAACTGAAGCTCTGCGCTTTACGGTCAGGTGCGGGCTATACCCCCCTAAGAGCGCTCGACGTCATTTGGAAAGCTGGCGGTGACGCCGTGTGCGGCTAAGCCTACGGAACGTCTTTCGTCAGTGCTTCCTCGTCCCGCTCGGGGGCAGCGCTACCCGCCTAGCCTGGGCGGGGGCTCGCCCTACAAATAAAGATTTGCTACGACCTAGAGTACGCTGAAACGGAAGAACACTACCTGTAGCCCCGCCGAAGCGTTTTTGGGGGAAACGAGGAAAGAAGGACTTCTGAGCTTGCAGCAACACGCGCATAGCCTTTTTACGACCTTTTTTCACACGCGGAAGCTCTTGGTGAGCCGCAGCATTGTTAACGAGGGTATTACGTCCGGAGGCTAAAGCAGAAACAGCAGACTTCTTTCTACGTGAAACTTGTCTAATAGCTGTCGAGGAACGCAATAAGTACCTCTGGTGCAAGTGTCAGTTAGTACGATATTCTCGATACACCGCTGTTGTGCGCCTTAAGCGCACCCGGCGAACCGCGGCCGCTGCACGTAACGCAGACGACAAGTACGTAGAAGCGCCAATGCTGGCACGTCGCGCGCGAAAAACACTCGCAACAGCGGCAGCTTGCGCTAAGCGAGCTCGGTACCGAAGCGCTGCGCGTCGACGCGAAGCAGTAGCAAGGCGCATAAGTTGCAGGCGATCTCGCCGCTCAGCACGACGACGGCGTTTACCAAAAATACCGAAATAGCGAAAGCGTGTTTTTGGGCGTACTCGGCGGACGCGGCGCTTTAGCCCACGTCTAGTCCGGTAAGTATCTACGCGCCGCTGTGCAAGAAAGACGCGGCGCTGAGCTGAGGATAAGCCGGAGCGCTGAAGGTGAACACGTCCACGGAGGCTAAACCGGCGGGAAGCAATTGTTTCGGTTAGGAATTTAATGCGCTTTCGCTTTAAAGCAGTAGATAACACTGCGCGAAGGCCCCGAGTCTTAACAGTACCCCCCAAACTTCAATGCTGCCTAACTTGTGCTTCACCAGCTACGCTTTTATTAAAATGCTGTTGATCGGTACGTGCGATAAGACTTGCGGCTTGCAAACGCGAGAGGCCCCGTTTAGCCGCCGTCTTTCGCGCATGACGTAAACGCACGCCAACGAAAACACGGCGGCGGGCCCCACGACGTTTGCGATTACGCAAAGTAATACCACCAGTCAGCCGGCAGATTAGACGACCACGGCGGACTTTAGTTTGGAGCGAAGACCTATCACGGCCCGATGAGATGCTCTTAGCTTCGGAAATTGTTTTTGCCCTAGCGGGTCAATTTGTCTTAGAACTACGTGCTACGTCAAACTTTTTATTATTATGTTTAGACTTTTTATTCATGGAAGTTACAGGTTTTAGCGTAAGATAACTCGCGACGACTAAATACATTCAGTACATACGCAAAAATTTTCGATATGACAGCGAAGCAGCCAGCATAAAAATTCCGGCCGCAGCGCAGATTGGCGCTCGCCACAAACGCAGCTGCGCTAAAACTTCCTTCGCCCCTTTTTAGGCTGAGAGTCGGCGCCCCCCTTTAATGGTGGCACCCCGCGCTTGGAAACACCGCCTGCAGCAGCGGGATAAAAAACACTAGCAAGAGGCCTCGTCGTCGCAGATCGATTTTCTGAAGCTAGACCTTTAGTAGGTGCAGCGGGAGTACTTTTTACGCCCCTAAGAAGCCGGTGGGCCGCGGGCGTAACTACAGCCTGGGAACCTCTAGTACCCCCAACAGCCGCCGACGCGGAAGCAAGCTTCCTATGCTTTTGTCTTGGCTCGGCCAAAAAAGTAGGCGGCCGTTTCGTAAGTAATCACACAAAGCGGGAAGACGCCCCCGGTAAGCTAGGAAGCGAAGAGGTTACACTTGGAACTTTAACAGCAATTAGACGTGGTGACTGCTTATTCTGCGCCACTAATCAAGCGGGACGACGGTAGTTACGCATTTTGCCTTTAAACCTAGGGTTATATCAGCGGCGGCGTAGTTTGCGTTTTCAGTTAGGAATCCGGCCCAAGGAAAATGAGTAAAGATCGCGGCGGCGCTTAGCTGCCGCACGAGCGGTGCCTCTAAATTTGCGTCAGCGTTTTGTAAAATGTAGACAAGCCTGACGCCCTAATTTATTAGTCGAAACCAGCTTGAGTAGCCCAGAAGGCGTATCACGGCGAACTAGTCGCAGACACCGCTGATGGAAGTACGCTAGGCGGGAAGCACCCGCGCGGGTTTTACGACGAATACGCACAAACCGTCGCGAACGAACAATAACGGTGCGCCTGTCCACATACAACTGCGGGGCGCGTCTAAGGCCAAGCCGCGAAAGGCGCGCGCCCGAGTACGCGCGGAAAAGAGCGCGCGCGTGGCCCGCCTTCCGTACGGGGACACGAAGGAGCTGACGGTTCAAAAAGGGTCGAGTGACAACTTCCGCCAACTGCTGCCCATCGGCGAACGCCGTTTGGTACAATGAGATCGAAGCGTCTACTGCTCGTAGCGGCCTTCTTCTAGAGGGGCAGTCGTCCTTGGAGCCAAGGACCCTAGAATGATAATATGGCTGGAACCTAGCACACAGCATAGACGGCGCGTCTTCTCGCGCAAATCGCAAACGCTTTGTGCGTACACTTTTTTGCGTAAGGCGACGTCTACGTCGAGAACGTCTAGATAAAAATGCCGCCGTGTATCGAGCGGCCAGGCAGCGCGGCGCGGCAGCAGAGTACGTTACTGGCGCTAAGACAGAACATGCTGAGTGTTGGCGCCGGCGTAATTGGTAGCTAGCCAAAAGCAACTTTCGGAGACCTAGTTTAGTAGCCACGACGCCTGCGGAGTAAAACTTACGGTACGCTCAAAGCTCTTGCTCAAAACGCTTATTAGCTTGTAGGAAGAGATCCGACCGAACATGCGCTAGCACCTCAGAAGAACGGCGTGCCGCGTAAGAAAAGGTTTTTAAACTATGAGTCGGAAGCCGCTTAATAAGCCGCTGCCGCGCGCATCAAACACGCTTACCAGTAATTTGAAGTTTAGACGTTCAAAGCTTCACGTTCCGGGGGGTAGGAACTTGGTGGTTAATCCCGTTAAGCAGTTGTGCTGCTCGCTTGACGCGGGAGTTGACCCGTCGCAAGCAAGTAATCCGTGCCGCAAGAGCACGGACGCGGCGCGTGCGCGCAGACTTCACAGCGGTTTTTACGCAGAGCCGCTTAGCGCGCAACCGACGAACCAGGCGGCGCCGGAGGTTAGTCCCGACGCGCGCCACGTATTTACTATGTAGGTTGCTGTATCGCAACCTTACACGGCTTCGACGGAATGCGAAAAGCGCACTCCGCAACTCCCGCCCAAGCCGTGCATGCCGTTTTCGTTTACGAGCAGCTGGTAACACAACGCGAACAAACTTTGCAGCGTTATTAATCGCGCAGTACAATGCCTTTCGGGCACGGCGCTGCGGGGGCACAGCAGCGAGCAGCCGTCGGAAAAGAGTGCGACGAAACGCGGATAAGTAGCTACGAGAGGGCGAAGGGTTAATGCGCTTTAACAATGCCGGCACACCCAAACGCTTTGTATCCGGGCGCGGCGTGTGCCGTGCCACTCTTTGCGCGCGGGCGGAGAATTGCTTGCGTAAAAAGGCCTGTGTAACCCTTGTGAGTCGAGTAGGGCGCTTTCGTAAGAAAGTTAGTACCTTTAATCTTGCTGAAATAAGCTCACGTCGGAACCGCCCTAACCGGATACGAAATTTAAGGGTGCGGCGCGCGCGATGCCGGACGCAAATTTTAGGATAAAGTTTCCGGCGTAGTTTCCGTCAGGTATATAAGTGGTCACGAAAGAATTTTTTCCGAACCGCCGTAAAAACGGCGGGGTACTCTTTCGTCGCTACACCTGAGGAAGCTGTAACATCTGCTGATACACGGGGCGTGGGTTGGTGAAAATTGGGGTGGATTTTACGTCCTACAGGCTGAGGGGTGTTGCGCGCCTTGGGCTTGGTATTAGTAGCACTAACCGCAGGCGGTAATCGACGGGGCTCTTTTTTACTTGTAATCATTTTACGGGGATTTACTTTAAGATTCGTAGGGGCGGACATATCTTTATACTACAAAAATTACGCGGCAGGAGAACGAGTAGGCTGTATACTATACGCCTCGCAGCCAGGAGGGGGTTTTAACCTAGGTGTTATCTGTAGCTGCCGCGCTTTCTTCCAAAAGCTGACGGTTGAGTCATGCTAGTGTAGGCAACACTAGCAGGAAATACGCGAAATAAAGTCCAGTAAAGATTTTACTTGCACCAACGTAGGGAGCCTCAGCTGCGCGCATCCCCAAGAACATTAACGTAAAGAAAATCCCTACAAAAACTCAGAACATAATTTTGTGCGGGGCAGAGAACGGAGCAAAAATCATACGCGCATCGGGTGAACTGTTTGCTACATAGAAGGGAATAACAAACAGTAAAAGGATTGCAGCAAACATGCCAATTGCCCCCCCTAGTTTGTTTGGACAAGCACGCAGAATCGCGTAAAAGGGGGTAAAATATCACTCAGGGACAATATGCGCAGGCGTAACCAGAGGATTTGCGGGCAGGAAGTTATCGGAGTGCCCCAGTAAATTGGGCGCATAAGAGACCAGCGCACCGAATAAACCAAACGCTACGAAAAAGATAAACGTATCTTTAAAGGTATAATAGGGGTGAAACGCAGCCTTTCCAGGCGTTGTAGCCAAGGTTAAGGGGTCACTAGAACCATCGGTGTGCAACAGCACCAAGTGCAGGCCAATGATTCCAGTAATTAGAAACGGCAACAAGTAATGCAGGCTGAAGAAGCGCGTAAGTGTGGCGTTATTAATAGAGAAACCACCTCAGACTCAGTAGGCGATATCCTCGCCAACTAGAGGAACGGCCGTAACAAGGCTCGTAATTACGGTCGCGCCTCAGAAACTCATCTGGCCTCATGGCAGAACATATCCAATGAAGGCGGTTGCCATCATAAGCAAGAAAATTACAACTCCGCTATTTCATAGCGCGGGGCGCGTGACGTAAGACTGATAGTACATATTACGCCCAATATGCGCGTAAATTAGGATAAAAATCATAGACGCACCGTTGGCGTGAAAATAGCGAAAAAGGTAGCCGGCAGTTACATCGGTCATGATGTGCTCCACAGAAGCGAAGGCTCACTCCACGTGGGGCGTATAATGCATGGCCAAAAAAATTCCAGTAATAAGCTGAAGGGCAAAAAACAGTCCAGCGAGGGAACCAAAGCTTCAGCTGTAGTTAAGGTTGCTGGGGGTGGGGTAGTAGAGGAAATGATTTGAAATCATATTTGATAAAGGCTTCGTCCCATTCATAGCACGGCGATTGTAGCTAAGTGACACTACACCAACGACCGGACAGAAACGAAATTGCAGACTGCGGGCGGCGGTGAAAAGAGAGAGCGCGCGCAAGTAAGCACCAAAGGGAAAAAAGACGACTGAAAAGAAAGCGCCACGAAAGCTACGCTAGCATATCCCAAGAAAGGAAGCAGTGCGGGGCCAACGACGGCTCCGCTTCAAAGCGCGATTTCCATACCAGAAAGGCCTAATCTCTGTTCGCGACTCATGTCGCAAATAACTGGAGAAACGGAGGATGTGTCCTCAAATCAGAAAGTACGAATAAATCGTAAATAGTAGAAGGCACCGAGAAGGCTTGTTGCTAAAGCGGCAACCGCAGGGGCGTAAAGGCCCTGCCCCATGGCGCTCACCAACACCGCGTATTTTGCGTAAAACCCGGTTAGCGGAGGAATACCCGCCATTGAAAAAAGTACAATTGCTAGCGTTCAGCTTGCGATTCACTCTTTTTTAGCCAGTCCGCGGAAATCAGAAGTATAGTTTAGATTGTAATAGTCCGAACGTCGAGCATGAATAAAAACTAGCAAAAACGCTGCGCTCATAAGAACATAAACAAAAAGATAGACCAGAGACCCTCTAAGCGCGGCGTCAGTGCCGCAACCAAGACCAAGAAGAAGATAACCGATCTGGTTAATAGATGCGTACCCAAGAAAACGTTTCGTGTTGCGCTCATAAGTAGCTGCGAAAGCTCCTCAAAGGAGCGACGCAGATACTGCAAATAACAGGGGAGCGATTCATAAGTGCGACAGACCAGAAAGCGCGAGTGTGAGTAGACGAGTGAATAGCGCAATAACGGCGACTTTAACTGGCAGCATAAAAAGAGCAGTAATCGGGGAAGGACTGCCCTCGTACACTTCAACAGCTCAAAGGTGAGCAGGAACTGCAGAAAGTTTAAAGAAGAACCCAAAAACAGTCAGCATTACGGCCACACGTGCTAGCGCAGAGTACCGCGCCTCTCCTTGAAGGAAAAACGCGTAGAGCTCACTAAACTCCCCGTCACCGGCAAGTGCGTAAAGCATAAACACTCCGTACAGAATAAGACCAGAACTTAAAGTACTCAAATAATAGTATTTAAGGCCGGCCTCACGGGAAGGGCGGATTGCGATATCATATAGGATAAGAACATAAAGATTTAGACTAAAGCCAACAACGCAAAGAAAAGCAGAAATTAAGTGGTTAGCTTGTACCAAAAGCAGCATAAATCATAATGCAAGGCCAAGCATGATCGAGTACTCAAGCGTATGCTGATGATGCTCTTTTAAATACTTTCCAGACGCGGAAAGGACAAACAGGGCGCTAATACAGGTCAACGACTTTAAAAGATCAGCCCCAAGACTACCAAAAAAATAGCCGCCCAAGGTCGGAGTATTAGCCAGGCCAACCAGAAGCTGGTAGCCAAGTGTTACGCTGACAAGTACAAGGCCTACGCATACTGCGAGTCAGGACTCAGGGGAAAGCACAATCTTAGAACGCCCCTCTCCCAGCTCGAGCGCGATTACGGTAAGAAGGTAAATAAGCACAACCGCTAGGGTGAGTTCTGGCAAAAAGAAATCGATGAAGGTCAAACTAAGATCCTCCATGCGTGCGAGCTCCAGTAAGTTAGGCAAGCTAGGGACAAAAAGTCAATTCGCATCCGACAACGTAGAACGAACCGCGGAATACCTAGCGGGTCAGATTAAAGCACCACGCTTTCACTCGTACAGAAAGCCGACAGAAAGAATAAAAAGAAACGCAAGCATGATGTAAAACCCAAATCACCCAACCGTATTAAGGCTCAAAACTCAAGGAAAAAGAAGGGCAACCTCAACGTCGAAAATAAGGAATAAGATACCGACCAAGTAAAAGTGAACGTCAAAAGGAAGGCGCGTAGCACTATCGAAAGGTGCGAAACCACACTCATACTCGCTACGCTTTTCTGTATCCTGTGATGTTGAGAGTGACAATACGTAGGCGAGCGTGGCCAACAAGGCACAAAGAGCTAAAGCTAAAAAGATATACAACGCGAGCCCAAGATAAGTTTGGGCGTATTGATTAGAAAAAAGATCGAGATAATACTGATCGAAGCTAGAAAGTGCTTTAGAAGCCCGAATAAAAGGACTTGCGTCAGCACTGAATACGTAATCAACAATATAAGTAACAAAAAGGGGGCCAACTACCGCAAGGAGATTATTCTCCTTTGCCGCGGGGGCCGGCAAATGTAGTTGCAACTTAGCTCAAATAGAAGGTGAGTAGCGCCCAACAATAAGTCCGACAATAAAAAAAATAACAGCTACTACAATACAGGTAGAAAGACTAACTGCTTCAACCGCCGCCTCAACAACGGCCTCTGATTTAGCAGGAAGGACGGGGACCTCAACGATGATAACTTCCGGTTTAGCAGGCAGGGCGGGAATTTCAGGAGTAACCGGGGGGCTAACAGGTTCGGTGGAGCCGTAAGCGACGTCGGACAAGTCGTAGTAGAGAACGCAGCCAACAAATACAGCCACGATACCAACAACCGTCGCAATAGTGACCGGATCCATTATCCTCCGAGAATTGTGTGTGTGTCAAAATCAATTCTACGTCCGAATCGATAGATGGAAAGAAGAAGCCCTAACCCAAGCGCAGACTCACAGGCCGCGAAGATTAGGACTAGAAGGCCGTAAACGGCTGCTACCGTGTCATGGAAAATAAGACCGTACAGGACGAAGCTGGTAACCGCCCCAAGGTACATAATTTCTACACACATCATGGTAACAAGAAAGTTTTTATAGTTATACACCATTCCTAGAAGCCCAATAAGGAACAGGCAGAAGGCGACGATAAGTCAGCCGGTTAGTAAAGACGCGTCGTTGACGGAATAGTCAACAACAAAGTTTTCTTTATTTGAAATTGTTAGGCAGAGTAAGTTAGTATCAACGCTATTTGGAAGAGTAGGGAACATGTGGGGTGTATACCGGGAAACGATAAGCAGCATTAAAGTAATTTATGCACAAAAACATAAGCTTAAAAATAAATTGGTGAGCTCAAAGGAAGCACCGTGCAAAAGACTGGTCAAAAGGAAACTGTACCCGCGGGGGAAGGAAGCAAGCTAGTGAATACGAGAGCGAAATAAAGACCAGCAAGCATAAACGCCGCGTAATCATAAACACGCCCTGTTTGAACTCTAGTAGCCGCGCGACCAACTTGCAACGCTGCCTTACCCAAACCCGTTGGCCCAGCAACCTCAAGTAATCCTTTATCAATTAAAGAAAATGTAATATTGTAGGCGCCCTCAACCAAAGGCTGATTAATAAGGCGGTTATACACAATGTCAAACCCTCACTTAAAAGTTAGGAAACGATAAACGCCTCGAAGACGCGAGGAGCTGTCAATGTAATCTGCAGCCTGCGCAGTGCAGCCCTCATATACAAGGAAAACAAGGCTAACCGCTACAACCGACCCGAAAACCGGCAACATTTTTTGAACGGTGGAAAGCGCTTCGCCGGCCACAAGGAGCCCCGTGTTTTCCGGAGCAAGATGGATAGCGCCGTTCCAGAAAGGCGTTCCTAGTCCAACGAATAAATCGCGTCCGAGGAAACCGATAAAAATACTACCAAAAGCAAGGATAGCGAGAGCAAACGCCATTCGCGGGGTAAGCTCATGTGCTGCGGAAAGATACGCGCGCGGGCTACGAGAAACACCATAAAACGTTAGATGCAAAAGGCGGAAAGAATAAAAAGCAGTAAAGAAAGCGGTAATTAACCCCAGTCAGTAAGCAAAAGTCGCCGCAGCAGCAGAACTTGCTCCTGCTGCTTCTAAAATCAAATCCTTAGAATAAAATCCCGTAAGAAACGGAAAGCCCATTAATGCAAGAGACCCAATTAGGAACATTACGTAAGTGTAAGGTAATAGCTGTAGCAACCCCCCAAATTTACGCATATCCTGCTCGTTAGCAATTGCGTGAATTACAGCCCCAGCGCTAAGAAATAAAAGCGCCTTAAAGAAAGCGTGATTTGATAGGTGGAACAGACTGACGGAGTACCCCGACAATCCGCAGGCGAAAACCATGTACCCCAACTGAGAGCAAGTTGAATACGCGATCACCTTTTTTAGATCAAACTGCAGTAGTCCTGAAGTAGCTGCCATAAACGCGGTTCCGGCACCAACAAAAGTCACGAATAGTAGAACAGAGGGCGTTAGCTCAAAAAGCGGGGAGCAGCGGATAATTAAGAAAACACCGGCGGTAACCATAGTGGCAGCGTGAATTAGCGCGGAAACCGGGGTCGGGCCCTCCATAGCGTCAGGAAGTCAAGTGTGAAGCCCTAACTGCGCAGATTTACCCATAGCACCTAAAAATAGCAAGAAGGAAGCTGCCGCAATAGGGGATACTTGATAAGAACCAAAAAGAATTTTTGAAGAAACAAGGTATGGCGCAAGCCCAAAAACTACACTAAATTCCACCGTCTGAAAAGTATAAAAAACAACAAGCATCCCAATAGTAAACGCAAGGTCGGCTACACGGTTAACCACCATAGCTTTAATCGCAGCTTTGTTAGCCTGAATTCGAGTGAATCAAAAACTAATTAATAAGTAGGAGCATAGACCAACCCCCTCTCACCCGAGAAAAAGACCAACAAAATTGTCAGAGGTAATAAGTAGCATCATAAAGAACGTGAACAGGGATAGGTAACTGATAAAACGGGTTGTATGCGGATCCTCGCTCATGTACTCCGTAGAGTAGATATGAACAAGGGTTGAAACCGTTAGCACGACCAAAAGCATAATATACGTTAGCGCATCAATAGAAAAAACTCAATTTACTTCGAAAAGCCCCGAGGACACTCAGCTTCCAAGAGTAGCGGCGTAAACTGTGCCGCCCATGACTTCTGGGAAATAACTAATGATAGTTAGAAGAAGCACGACCATGCTTCCAACAACAGGGAGAGATAACTGCTTTCAATTAACAAGACGTCCAAAAGTAGCCATTAATAAAAAATTTAAAAGAGGTGTAAGTACAACGATAAGAGGTAGCATAGCAAAAGGCGTGATGTGTCTAAAAACGTACGCGATAAATAAGCAATCTACAAGCCCGTAGCAACAACTATAATTTCGAAGCTTCGGTGGTAACTGCAGCGAAGAGGTTTAGTTGAGGCAGCTCAGATACGACGGGAGCCGCGTAGAACGCAACAACAAGGCCCACAACGAAGATTAGAAAGCCACCGGTAACAGGAAGAAAGGTTTTTCAGCCAATATCCATGAGCTGATCGTAACGATATCTAGGTAGCGTTGCGCGGACAATAACAAAAAAGACTCAAATAAAAGAAGCCTTTACACTCAATAGAAGAGCGTGACTTGCAGACAAGGTTACAGTTCAACCCCCCAGAAAGAGAACGCAAAATAGGACAGAAATCAAAATCATATTACAGTACTCCCCGAGGAAAAACATTGCGAACGGGAGAGCGGAGTAATCGACGTTATACCCAGCCACAAGCTCTGCCTCAGCCTCCGGCAGATCAAACGGAGTTCGGTTAGTTTCTGCAAGCATTGCAATTAAAAAAAGGCCGCCAATAGGCAAAAGCGGGAAAAGGAATCAAACTGTTAGCGCTTGCGCAACAACAATCTTAGCTAAATTAAGCGAACCGGATAGTAAAATAACCGGTAAAAGAATCAGACTAATTGCCACCTCGTAAGAAATCATCTGTGCCGCAGACCGAAGCGCACCAATAAAAGCATACTTCGAGTTACTGGATCATCCGGCGAGAATAATGCTATAAACTGTCAGAGAGCTAACAGCCAGAATAAGAAGAAGCCCATACCGCAAGTTGCTAGCCGTATCGGTCTCAACCAACGCTCGGAAGTAATCCGCACCAGGAACAAAGCTTCCCTGGACAGGGTGGTGGGGGTATTTAAAGCGTCAAGCAGCCGTGGCGGCATTATAACAGTAATAGCTTAGGAACGATAAAGTTTTACATACGAAATACATAATCCAGGTCGATTCAAAAACAAATTGGCGGTTAGGAGTAATACGCTTATACCGGCTAACCTCACGTCAATTTCGTCCGTAACAAGAGTAGTAGATAAGTAAACGAACCACTGCTACATCAACCATGTATACAAAGATAGCAATATATCAGAAAGGCATACGATCGATGGGACTTAAAGAGACTAACGGCAACGCGAACGTAATCCCTTTAAGAACCACGTAAATATAAGCAAGGGCACCGATACGCAGTAACTTTCAAAAGAAAAAGAAGACGAATCACATCTCAAGGAACACTAAAAACCTGCGCTTTTTATTGTAACAGTGCATAGCATTAGGCGTAACCTTTAAACCGTACTCCTTTGCTTTATAGTACCCCGCAATTAAATCGGTAGGAAGGACAATAAAAAACCCGCGAAGAAGCGCTCGTACGAGGGGATAAAAATGCATAACGATGCGACACGCAAGACGAATGGTATCAAAGATAAGAAAAAAGATCCCCCGCAACGGGTTCATCCGGAACTCAGTAAAGTAGTTAATAATATCACTAATCGAAGGCAATAGAATAATTGTAAAGTTAAACATGTTAACAACTCAAAACTAAGTTATCGGTCAACCTCCCCGAATACGATGTCCTGTGTACCAATCGCAGTTACTACGTCCGCAATTAGATGCCCCTTCGTCATAAAGTCAATGCCTTGTAGATGAAGGAAGCCAGGAGCTTTAATTTTACAGCGATAAGGCCGCGCGCTAGCGTCGGAAACAAGATACACTCCGAACTCCCCCTTAGGGGCTTCTGCTGCGACATAACTTTCGCCTGCAGGGACCACGTACCCTTCGGTATACAGCTTAAAATGATGGATTAATGCCTCCATCGATTGTTTTAATTGTAAACGGGAGGGTGGTGTAATCTTTTGATTGTCCGCCTTAACCGGACCTGCCGGCATGAGGTTTAAACACTGCGCGATGATATTTAGGCTTTGGCGCATTTCTTCTACGCGTAAGAAATAGCGGTCGTAGCAATCCCCGCGAGATCCGACGGGAACGCTAAAGTCGAGCTCGCTGTAAATTTCATAGGGCTGGTCGCGACGGAGATCGAAATCGATCCCGGAGCCTCGAGCCATGACCCCGCTGAAACCCCACGCAGCGGCCTCCTTAGCAGAAACAAGTGCAACGCCTTGTAGGCGCTGTTTTCAAATGCGGTTGTCTGTTAGCAGCTCCTCCATCTCGTTGAGCCTGTCATTAAACTGGCGAGCAAAAAGGTGGATATCTGCAAGAGTCCCGATCGGCAAATCTAGTGAGATACCGCCGGGGCGGATATACGCCGCGTGCATACGGGCGCCGGAAACTCTCTCATAAAACTCCATTAGCTTCTCGCGTTCTTCAAAGGCTCAAAGAAACGGAGTCAGGGCGCCGACATCCATAGCATGAGTAGTAACCGCCATCAAATGGTTAAGGATACGGGTCAACTCCGCGAATAGGACGCGGACGAACTGCGCACGTAGAGGAATAGCGCAACGAAGAAGCTTTTCTACGGCCAAGGAATAGACTTGTTCTTGAGCCATCATAGAGACGTAATCAAGACGATCGAAGTACGGTAGCGCTTGAATATAATTTTTATACTCGATCAATTTTTCTGTACCGCGGTGCAAGAGGCCAATGTGCGGAGATGCTTTTCTAACATTTTCGCCGTTTAGTTCAAGAACTAGACGGAGTACACCGTGAGCGGATGGGTGCTGAGGGCCAAAGTTTAGATTGAAGGAGCGCATTTGCTCAAGATTTTGTTGGTTACTCAAATTGGGGGCAAAATTTACACTAGGTTTAGTTAGTTGGGGGGTCGGCATTAGAAAGATATAAAATTCGTGCGGAGGCAACTGCTCAGCGAACTACAGTCGCGGCAAGTATAGGCCTAAATTAAGAGCTTACAACGAAATTAGCGGGAAAAAAAGAAGATTGGAAACCAGGCGGCCGGTAACTAGAGCAGTCCCGTATTTAACATTGGTGTGTTTGCTACTAAGCTTAAGAGTAGATAGGAAGGTAAACATGGAGGTAGTATTTAGTAGAAGGAAACCCGCGATATACAACGTGAAGGTTCAGAAAACAATAGGAAAGAAGGTTGCTTTGTCAACTTGAGGCATACGCCGAGTAAATAGTGTCGCTCTGCAACCCCCAAGGCCCGCCTGCCATACGGGCGCGCAACCAAAAGTGGCAGGAAGTAAAAACGGATTCTTGTTCGCTGTTTAATACATGTAGTTTGCTACCCAGTTACACAGGTATCAATTAAAGGCTAAAGGCTAATAGCTAGCGTTTAGTCCTGCTTAGAGATTCAACGACGATACTGATCAACAGTGACCGCGTCGACGACAACGGGCATAAAGCTATGGTTAATACCACAAAGCTCGCTGCATTGTCCGTAGAAAGTTCCAGTACGATTCAAATACAGACTTACTTGGTTAAGCCGACCGGGGCAACCGTCCATTTTAACACCAAGCGCAGGAACAGCTCAACTGTGTAGAACGTCAGCGGCGGTGATAATTAGGCGGATGTTAGTGCGCACAGGCAGGACAAGACGATTATCGACCTCCAAGAGGCGGAGTGCCCCTTTGGGTAGATCAGCTTCGAGCAACATGTAGCTGTCAAAGTTAATGTCCTTGGAACTAATAAGGTCGGTCGTCTCATAAGTTCAATATCATTGGCGACCAATAACCTTAATAGTAATCTTAGGCTCAGACAGGGCGTCAATAGAATACAGCAATGAAAAAGAGGGCGCCGCGATCAGAACTAAGATTCCAGCAGGAATGTAAGTTCAAACCTTTTCCAGCAGAGTGTGGTGCGCGAAAGCGACACGCGGAGTAGCGGTGTTTTCTTGCTGGTAAAAGAAAAGGATTCGGCTAAGCATTCAAGAAACAAAAACAACAATAACAACAATAAAGAACATAAGATCGTGGTGCAAGTCCACAATCTTTTCCATGATCTCCGTTGCTGGAGTTTGGAAGTTCATTTGTCACGCGGTAGGCGCATCTAAAAGAGAAAGAACAATAAATGCGCTAGACGCAGTTGCCTTTCCGCTGTAAGCACGTCAAGGGTTGCGTTTAGTAGTACGGAGTTGAACAGTAAACATATTTAGAACAACGTAAAAGAAAAACAGAGAAGCAACTACTGAGATCATAGACCCCAAGGAGGCGACGTAGTTTCAACCAGAGAACGCATCGGGATAGTCAGAAATACGACGAGGCATTCCGGATAGACCGAGGAAATGCATAGGGAAAAAAGTTAAGTTCACGCCGATAAAGAAGGTTCAGAAATGAATCTTACCTAACGTCTCGTCGTAAGCAATGCCGACCATTTTCTCGATTCAATAGTAGAAACCAGAGAAGATAGCGAATACAGCACCCATAGAAAGTACGTAGTGGAAGTGCGCAACGACATAGTATGTATCGTGAAACGCGACGTCAAGCCCCGCATTCGCAAGGACAACGCCGGTAACACCACCAACAGTGAAGAGGAAAATGAAACCAACAGCAAATAGCATGGGGGTGCGAAGGTCAAGAGAGCCCCCTCACATAGTCGCAAGTCAGCTAAAGATCTTGATACCGGTGGGCACGGCGATAATCATAGTTGCTGCGGTAAAATACGCGCGAGTATCGACGTCTAGTCCAACTACAAACATATGGTGTGCTCAAACAAGGAACCCAAGAAGGCCGATAGAAAGCATAGCATAAATCATACCTAAAGTTCCGAAAACCGGCTTACGAGAGAAAGTTTCTACAACGTGGCTGATAATTCCAAAACCCGGAAGGATGAGGATGTAGACCTCGGGGTGACCAAAGAATCAGAATAGGTGCTGATACGCTACCGGATCTCCACCCATAGCTGGGTTGAAAAACGCGGTCTTAAAGTTACGATCCATAAGTAACATAGTGATCGCTCCTGCGAGTACCGGCAAGGATAGAAGTAGTAAAAACGCAGTAATAAGCACGCTTCACACAAAAAGTGGCATCGTGTGAAGGGACATACCGGGTGCGCGCATGTTAAGGATGGTGACGATAAAGTTAATCGCACCAAGGATAGAGGACAGACCGGATAGGTGAAGAGCGAAGATACCAAAGTCCACAGCGGGACCAGAGTGGGCTTCGATTCCACTTAGCGGGGGATAAACAGTTCACCCGGTACCTACACCAACCTCTACAAAAGAAGAAAGAAGTAAAAGTGTAAGTGCAGGGGGCAAAAGTCAGAAGCTGAGGTTGTTAAGGCGAGGAAACGCCATATCAGGAGCACCGATAAGGATCGGCACAAATCAGTTTCCAAACCCGCCGATCATAACAGGCATTACCATGAAGAAAATCATGATAAACGCGTGAGCAGTCACGAGTACGTTAAATAGCTGATGGTTGCCCAGAAGGAAACCGTTTGCAGGAGTGGAAAGCTCCAGACGAATTAGAACACTAAGCGCAGTTCCGACGACGCCGGAAAAGGCCCCAAAAAGGAAATATAGCGTACCAATATCTTTGTGGTTCGTCGAGAATAGTCAGCGACGAACAAATGCAAGGAAAGGGTGGGAAGTTTCGTTTTGAGCAGGTTTAAGATTCGAAGTAAGTAGGTTTAGGTTGAAGGAGGAGAACATTTGGCACATGGCAGCCCGCAATGCGGGGGAACAAGCAACTTTGACTTACTTTCACCTTTCCTCCAGGTATAGACCCTTTAGACGGAAACAAAGGAAAGGTGGGCGCTGCGAACACAAACGTAATGTATCCGACGCAATGGGAGTACTACGTTGCCCCCTTCGAACAGGGAGCTAAACCGCACAAAAAGCAGCTAGCCAAATGCGGACAAAAGTAAAAACGCTCCGCGCGGAAAAAGTAGCTGTAAGCAGCGTAATGGCAGTAGAAATTTAAACATACCTAGACTGCTTAGTGACACCTCACGCAGATACGAAAAGAATCGGGAAAATAAATAGAGTTAGAAGTAGAAAGACCATCAAGAGCTCGTCTGCGCCAAGAGTTAAGGCTAGACTGTACTCAGGAATAAGACGTCGCCGAGTAATAAATTGAAATCTAAAATCAGATTTATTAAAAGGCGGGCAAGATAGGGTGGCGAAAAACAGCGCGAATACCGAAGTTACGATACACGACCTTAGGGGGTCTCAGTAAATCCGTGCGGGCGGTCGGTAGTCACGAAGTCCTGCTTGTGAATGGTGTGCCCCAGCGGCACAGACACCAACCGCAGATGAGGCGTAAGCTTAATCACCGCCCCACAAACAACGGGGCCTTCGTTAACAGACACAAAGTAAACCTTCGTATCTAATTTAGAAAGAGAAATATCGGTAACCCATACGTAAGCGTCTCCAATAACAACTACGCGCCCAGTGTTTTCCCACTGGTACGGAGCCGTAGGCCGGGGTCGACCGAGATTTCGTCATCAGCCCAGAAAGCCTTTAGCATCCTTGTCATAAAGCAAAGGGTGCTTACTTCTTCCAATGAGCAGATGCTTGTACGCCGAAAACGGTGGAACAGCCACCTCCAGAGATGTTTGTGAAGACGCCCCCGGCACAGCCAGAGAAGTGCTGTCGCCCTTTTGGGGCGCAGACCTGTCGGGCGTTGTGCCCATTAGCCGCAGCAAATTACTCCGCTGGCTACTATACGGGCGGGTTAGAAAAAATGAACAGGCGGCAAAACCAACAAAATTATCAGAGATAATAAACAACATCGTAAAAAGGGTCAACAGAAATAGATAGCTGATAAAACGGGCTGTGTACGGATCCTCGCGCATGTACTCCGTAGAGTAGATATGAACAAGGATTGAAACCGTTAGCACGACCAAAAGCATAGTATACGTTAGTGCGTCAATAGAAAAAACTCAATTTACTTCGAAAAGCCCCGAGGACACTCAGCTTCCAAGAGTAGCGGCATAGACTGCGCTGCCCAGGATTTCTGAGAAGTAACGGACAGTAACTAGAAGAAGCGCGACCATGCTTCCAACAACGGGGAGAGATAACTGCTTTCAATTAACAAGACGTCCAAAAGTAATTGTTAGCAAAAAATTTAAAAGATGTGTAAGTACAACGATACGAGGTAGCATAGCAAAAGGCGGTATGTGTTTAAAAACGTACACGATAAATAAACAATCTGCAAGCCCGCAGCAACAACTATAATTTTGAAGCGTCGGTGGTAACTACGGCGAAGAGGTTTAGTTGATGCGGTTCAGATACGACGAGAGCCGCGTAGAACGCAACAACAAGGCCCACAACGAAGATTAGAAAACCACCGGTAACAGGAGCTAGAGCACAAAATAAGGTAAACTCAAAACCTACAACGCACAACTGTCGGGGGCGCGCAAAATAGCACGCCCTGCGTCTTTGCGGTAGCAAACATAACAAGTACACCGGACGACCGGCGCGTAAGCTAAGGACCGTAAGGAGGGTATTGCCACATAGAAACCGCCAGATTTTAAAGTGCCCACTTCTGCGTTGATAACGATTCCTTTCAACGCTACGTGAACAAAATCTAAAACAAAATTAGCGGAAATACCCAGAACCAGCATGAAAAACAGCAGGGTTACAAAAACCGCAGTCTCGCGGCGAGTAAGATCCGTGAATTCTTTAATATAAGTGGTTTTTAAGGTGCCGAAGGTAACCCGGTTGTAAAGTCAAGTGGAATACGCTGCGGAAAGTACAATTCCAGGAGAAGCAAAAAGCATTACGGTACTGCTAAGTGCAAAGACCCCGAGGAAAACAAGAACCTCCCCCAGGAAATTGGAGGTCCCAGGGAAACCCATATTAGCCAAAGTAAACGCGAGGAAGAACGTCGCAAATAGCGGCATAACGGCTACCAAACCGCCGTAATACCGCAATAAGCGGCTGTGGTGGCGGTCGTAAAGCACCCCAACACAGAAAAACAGCGCCGCGGATACAACGCCGTGGCCTACCATAAGATAGGTTGCCCCCTCAAGCCCTTGCTGGTTGAAGCTAAAGAGCCCCAACATAACTAGGTTCATGTGGGCAACAGATGAGTAAGCAATAATTCGCTTAAGGTCGATCTGGCGTAAAGTGGAAAGCGAACCGTAAAGCACGCCGAGTAGGGAACAAGTGCAGACAAGCGGGGCGTACTGGTGCGAACCATCAGCGAGGAAAGTTAGGGAAAAGCGCAGGAAGCCGTAGCCACCAAGCTTAAGTAGTAGGCTCGCAAGTAACATAGAGCCCACGGTGGGAGCTTCGACGTGCGCCTCCGGAAGTCAGATATGGAGCGGGAAAAGGGGCATTTTAACAGCGAAAGCTAAGAAAAAGCACAATCAAATCAGCTGTTGCTGCTCCGAGGCTAACTGCGTATTTAGGAGTACGAAGAAGTTAGTACTACCAGTAATAAAGTATAGATAAATCATCCCAAACAGCATAAATAATGAACCAAATAGCGTGTATAAAAAGAAATAGTAAGCAGCCTTAATCTTACGTTCACGAGCGCCTCAAACTCCGATCAACGCAAACATGGGGATAAGAAGGCTTTCAAAGAAGACGTAAAAATAAAAAATATCCAATACAGAAAAAGTTAACACTAGCAAAAGCTCAATAGCAAGCAAATAGTTTAAAAACTGCTTAGGCTGCTTAGTGACACCTCACGCAGATACGAAAAGAATCGGGAAAATAAATAGAGTTAGAAGTAGAAAGATCATCGAGAGCCCGTCTGCGCCAAGAGTTAAGGCTAGATTGTACTCAGGAATAAAATGAAGGCGAGTAATAAATTGAAATCCAAAATCAGATTTGTTAAAAGCTAGGCAGGATAAGATTCCCAAAAACAGTGCGAGCAGCGAAGTTACAAGCGTAACAATTCGAAGCGCATTGTGCGCCGTTGCGGAAATGGAAAGAGATAAAATAAAACCGATGAATAAAACTAACAGAATTAGTGCTAGCGGATGTTCAAACAGAAACACCTTAAGCGCCGCCTCATCAGTAAATCGTTAAAAACAGAAATAATCAGACAACATCAACAAAGTGTCAGTATCAAGCAGCTGCCTCGAAACCGAAGTGGTGGTCGGGAGTCAGAGCTCAACGGAAACCTTGCTCGGGGCGGTAGCCAAAGGGTGCTAGCACCGCAAGATAAGCCTTACTTTCGCCGCGCGCTAAATCCGCGGGTAGCAGAGTAGCCAGGAAGTGGCGTACTCAGCAGAAAGCTAAGAATAAAGTACCAATCGTTACATGGGCACCGTGGAATCCGGTGGTCAAGAAAAAAATAGATCCATAAATATTGTCACGTCAAGAGAATTTAACACCATGTTTGTACTCGTACGCCTGGCAAAACAAGAACGTAACACCAAGAAGAATGGTTAAAAATAAGTATCAAGCAAAGCCATCAACGTTGTTCTTAATGATGTATGCATGGGCAACGGTGATTGTTAACCCGGACGTTAGTAAAAGAAGGGTATTAACAAGCGGCAAGCCTCAGACATCCAGATGCTGAGTTCCGGTCGGAGGTCAGATACCACCAACATTTACAGAAGGGATAAGGCTATAGTGGAAGAACCCTCAGAAGAAAGCAAAGAATAACATTACTTCAGAAAGGATAAACAAAATCATACCAAGGCGCAGTCCTTTTTGAACTTTCTTAGTGTGATACCCCTGGCTGGATTCTTTTACGATAGATAAGAATCAACTCATTGCCGTTAAATAAAGGCCTAAAAACCCAATGTGAATCATGTCCGCGCGAGGCAGTCCAGCGACAAGCTCTACGCCGTGAAGATAAAAGGTTACAGGAACAAGTAAAGTAAGTAGGAAAAAAGAAACAAGGAAGGGAAAAGGGCTAGAATCAAGAATGTGGAATGGGTGTTTTTGACGAGAGCACTCTAGGATTAGATTTTTAGGTTGCATGTTCAAAATGATATCTGTACTAGGCGCAAGTTACGAATTCACGCTAAATCGAGCAAAGCAAAATGGTGGTGAGCCTGAGCAGACTTGAACTGCTAACTTTTCGTCTATCAAACGAACACTCTACCATTGAGTCACAGGCTCTTAAAAGCTTGGAGTAGAAGGGATCGAACCTTCGAATGGTGGATCCAAAGACCACTGCCTTACCACTTGGCTATACTCCAGAAAAGATGAGGTTACACAAAACTACTGCAGGGGAAGAGGGAATCGAACCCCCACCTCCAAGTTTGAAGCCTGGAATTCTAGCCGTTGAACTATTCCCCCGTGTGCTAAAATGCAGGTGCTATGAGCGCGTCGGGGCTCGAACCCGAAACCAACGGCTTAAAAGGCCGCTGCTCTACCATTGAGCTACGCGCCCGACAAATGTTTTTCGCAAAATACTCTCTAAGAGGATCGAACTCTTGTTCCTACCGTGAAAAGGTAGTGTCCTGCCACTAGACGAAGAGAGCAGTGTATCTTGCCCGCAATGCGGGGGAACAAGCAACTTTGACTTACTTTCACCTTTCCTCCATGTAAACTCTTTCAGTATAAACGGAGGAAAGGTGGGCGCTGCGGGCGCGAACGGTAGACGCTTGACGGTGTTTAAAGGTCAACGAGGTTAATTCCAAGTGAATTCGCTCGGATAGCGCACGCTCCCGCCGTGCGGTAACTGCCTTATAGAGCGTCTGGAGGTTTAAAACATCACGCTTGTTCCTTCGAACAGGAACGGGAACGCTAATTAGATTGCGACCCTTTCGCTTAGAAGCCAGTAAAAACTGAATTCGTAAACGATGAAAAACCCGCAGCAATGCGTAATACATTCGTGGGCGTCGAAGGGTAAAGCGGAACTGAGTAAGCGCCGTAAGTAAATGGCGGCGAGCTAGCGCCTTTTTTCCTTTCTTTGTAAACTTGTTAAAGAAAGTTTGAATTAAACGGGAAAGATAGAGAGAGTCGGGCTGCAAGCGAAACGCTTTATATTTTTCAGTTAGTTCTCTGTGCTTAGCGCGCATACTAAATAATAGTTTAGTAAAATACTATCAAACCTTCACCTTATGGTAGGGGCCACGATTTGTATCTCCGCCAGGAAGAGTTGTACCGTACTTACTACGGCGCTTTCGACGGTCGACGAGACGCTGAAGATCGTACTTTCCTCGAATAATGGTGTAACGAACGCCGGGAAGATCCTTTACGCGCCCACCGCGAACGAGGACAACGGAGTGCTTCTGCAAGTTGTGGGACATCCCAGGAATATAAGCAGTAACGCGGTAGCGGTTACTCAACAAAACACGAGCGACCTTCCGGAGTGCAGAGTTAGGTTTACGGGGCGTCGTAATAAAAACCTTGAGACAAGTTCCTCTTTTCTGGGGACTTAATGTAAGATCGCGTCGGCGGGTATTATGCTTTTTAGGGATGCGGGGATATCGCTGTTGAAGTTGGGATAGAGTCATTGAAATAGTTCTAATTAGCTATCAGCTAGACTTGCGAACTCCGAATAGCTTGCCTTCGGTAGAAAGATGCTTAACCCGCGTACGGGAAACAGTAAATCGCTGAGAGGTACCTCTTGCACGGCCAGTGATGAAACACGCTGCGCGAAAGCAGACGCGATTTTCCTTGTGAAAAGTGCGCGTCAAACTTCAGCGGATGAGACCCATTGCAGCGCGCATAGGTGCGGAAGAGGTTTCTAGACGAATCATACGAATGTGGTTTAATAAAAACTGTCGCGCGCGGCGGAGCGGTAAGCGGTTGGAAGACGTAAATCGGTAGCGTAGGGTGTTCTGCTTTAGCTTATGTAACATAAAAATTCTGGGTGGTTGGTGGAGTCAGACGGAATCGAACCGACAGCAAACGCTTGCAAGGCGTCCATTTTACCACTAAACTATGACCCCCTCAGAACCATGAACTAACTTGTCAAAAGAAAAAAGATCCTGTGACATCGTAATCGAAAGCACAAATATACTTTTTTAAAACTTTTGTGACGAGGAAGTCTTCCTCTCTATGCTTTTTACTAAATTTAGTAACGCACACTTCGAATTTCAGAAAAACGTTTGGCCGATTCCATACCGCATTTGCACAAGGAAAAATTCAAAAAGGAAAGATTTTTAGAAAAAAGAGAAGAAGCAAGCCTTAGACATTTCGGTAGAAGCTGAGAAAATAATTTTGCAAGAATCGAGCTTTTCGCGATTCTCGGGTAGTACCCAGGCTAAAAGCTTGTGAAGGTGAAAAAATCGGCCCACCCTACGCCTAAATACATAGCTCAGTACAGATGGCAAGTCCATAAACTGAAAAATGATTCTACGTTACGTACTGTTCGGCGGGCGTGACAGGTTAAGCGTACTTCGAATTTCATTTTTCGGGCCAAACGATCTCGCAATCTGGCCAAATATTGGTGCAACAAGCGCTTGTGAAGCGGCCTTAGACGCACAGGCGCAACCGAGATCCTTCACAAACCCAGAGACGCAAAATATAATAGAACCTGCAGCCGGGTAAGGCTATGCGTAAAATTACCCCCTACTGCCGCAGCAGTACGCAGGCGCTAGAAACAGTGGTATAAATGTCTCAACGCAACTACAGCAGACTTTTAACAGGCTTGACAAAACAAACAAAACCTTAGTCCCTTTTACGGGCTACAGTATAAACTTCTAAGTCAGTGGAGTCGATGGTATTAACTTCCATAGACTTAGTTGCCTGGATAATCGCACCTAGCATAGCTGCAAGCAAAATAAACAAAATAACAATAAATAGTGCCACAGCACGCGCCTCGAAAAGCACAGCGAAACCAAGAACATCGGACGCAGAATCAATAGCATAAACAAGAGCATCTACAGTAAACGGCGTAAGGTGAGATAGCCCCCCCAGTAAATTCGGAATGAACTCGAGATAACCAAGACTCAATACAGCTAGCAAATGTCAGCAAAGCAGAACACCGATTAAAAGCGCAATAACTTGCGACGCAGAAGTGATAAGGGCTGCCCGGGAGTGAAGCGCCTTTACGTTTAAAAGCATAACGACGAAAAGAAACAAGATTGCAACCGCGCCAACGTATACGATCAAAAACACGTAAGCAAGGTACTGAGCCTTTAACGCAATGTACATTACAAACGCGTTAATGAATACGCCAATTAGCGAGAGAAGACTATGCACTGGATTTTTGAAAAGAACTACACAAACAGATAATACCAACATCGACACGGGGACAACAAGAACAGTAAACACCGTAGAACCAGCAACAATAAGATAAAGACCAGAATGCAGCAGACCAATGCCAAAAAGCGCAAGGACTGGTGCAGCAATCGCGAAGAGGGTAAAAAGCTCAGGGAGTACTTTAGTAAAAATCGGGGCAGCAACGCCGCGGGTAAGATTGCAAGTAGCTAGATTATGGCTCTTAGAGGGAGAGAAGGGCATTTAGCGGGGTGTAGCACGCAGCGGTGTAGGACGACAGAAACGCAACGGGTAAAAATAAAGAAATCCTACAACTTTCCGCTGGATACACATGGTGAGAGCCTACGCAAAGTAAATTGCGTACGCCCCACACGAACGCGCTGCTAGCAGTACGTTGCAAAACGAAAGATTAGAAACCGAAAAGGATTAGGAATGCCATCATAAGACCGAACAGAGCAATAGCTTCGGTTAGGGCGAATCCTAGAATGGTGTAAATGAAAAGTTGTTTACCCAAAGAAGGGTTACGAGAGAAGAGAAAACGATACCGATACCGACTCCGGATCCGGCAAGAGAAATAGTAGCAAGGCCTGCACCAATGAATTTAGCTGCTTGAAGTAGCATAATGAGGAATGAACGTATAACACTTAACCCAATATAACGTAAACACGACACAGCCTACGCGAACAGCAGGGCGTATTTGCAGGCAGCAGACAAAAGGATGATGTGGCTAAGACAAATAAAAACAACAGCTTGCTGGTGGAATACTGTATATACATATAGCGCTTAATGCGATAGCCCTACTGCCGGGCTGAAACTAAATAGCAAATCGGGCAGTAGCGCCCGGCGCCGCAGAGCTACCAGCGAAGATAGAACGCGTGGTAGTGAATAGGCAGCCGTGAACATCATAGCTGCTGGCAAGCTGGACAACAGTATCTACCGTCATACGTTCAGAATGATCGAAGACATTAAATGGAACAACGTATCAAGCTGTCAGAGCAAAAGTCAAAACAGCAAGCGGGGCAAGAATAAAGATGCGACTGTTAGCATGACTAGGAATAACTAGCTCTTTACCAAAGAGCTTAAGACCGTCAGCAAGAGGCTGTAGCAGCCCTCACAGACCAACAACATTAGGACCAAACCGTCGCTGAACAGCAGCCATAATCTTACGTTCAGCGAGCGTATAGTACGCAATTGCAACAAGAAGAAGCACGAGTTTAACAACAATAGCTACAAGAAGTACGCCGACAAAGTTGGCAAGGACCGGAAACACGGCAGTAAAGATTATTAGTGCATATTAAGCACGTCGTTGATATAAAGGGTGATCAGAATGGTGAAAACATACGCCTGAAGGAATGCAATTAAAAGTTCTAGGAACATAATTGCAGTAACAATAACTCATGGAAATGCCGCTAGTAAAAGCATAGCAGAGCCAGAGGTTAACAGGGTTCAAGAGAATCCAATTAAGATCTTAAGTAAGGCGTGCCCGGACATCATGTTTGCAAAAAGACGAATACTTAGGCTAAAGACGCGAGCAATGTAAGAAACTGCCTCAATAAAAATAAGAAATGGGGCAATAAGTAGCGGGGCACCTGAAGGAAGAAACAAGTTATTGGTCTCTCACTGATGTTTAACAACAGCTAAATGATTAATCGCCACAAAGTGAGTCATCGCCAGGAAGAAGGTGACAATAAAAGAGCTGGTAATTGTAAAGGAGTACGGAATCATACCAACCAGGTTAGCAATTAGCAGCGTGAAGAAAAGGTAGAACAGCACAGTAAAGTACTGTTGTTTGCGCACGTAAAGGTTCTCTTTTACCATCGCGCGAACAAGCTGGTACAGAGCTCGCAGCGCGAAATCGTAGTTGTTACTAACTTGGTGATTGAAGCTTGCGAATCACGCAGTCATCAACGCCACATTACATGCAAGAAGAAGGGAAAGATTGGTTACCCCTAAGCTTCCAACGATAGGAAAGGAAACAGATAAAACGTCGAACTGTTCCAGCGGATCTAGATGAAAAGCAAAAACCGTTTGAGGAAGAGTACTTAGAATACTAGTTACAGAGTTTAGCATTTAATAAGAATGCGGCTGCAGGAAGGAAAACTTTTGGTGGTACCAGAAAGGCGGGGGCGAGCAGGAATCGAACCTGCCAGGGAGTTCATCCGTTAGATTTACAGTCTAATGCTTTCACCGATCAGCCATCGCCCCGGAAGTTAAATTTAGCTATACCTACATACCGCCGAAAAAGTGCGCCGTAGCTAACTGTCGCGGGCAACTATTGGGAATCGAACCCAAAGCGGTCGAGCCACAATCGACTATTCTGCCACTGAACTATAGCTGCCGTTAAAACAAGCGTACCCGCTACCGGGCTCGAACCGATACCCCGAAAGAGTGGCTTTTAAGGCCACCGTGTCTACCATTCCACCAAGCGGGCGGAGTGCCCTGGGGGAGACTTGAACTCCCAAAAACTTGATCCTAAGTCAAGCACGTCTACCATTCCGTCACCAGGGCCTATAGTGCTATAATAAATATGTGATACACTACCCCCTGCCGGGCTTGAACCAGCAAAACGCGGATTTTGAATCCGCTGTGTCTACCATTCCACCAAGGGGGCGTAAATATTGCGCGTGGCGGGAAAGAGGGGACTTGAACCCCCATCACCCACCTTGACAAGGTGGTGCTCTACCATTAAGCTACTTTCCCGTGTGCGCCCCATCAGCGAGCTCCTAGGGGCTTGAAGCAGTGATTCCTAAGGCCCAAGAGGCCGACGTTACTTCTGAAAAGAACTACAAAACAAATACGCGGAACTCTTGAGACAACTCAACAGGCGCCGCAGCAACACGACCGTCGGCGTCATTGTACGCCAACTCACAAAAGCCCGTTAAAGGAAAGTCTTTTCGCAGCGGATGCCCAGTAAACCCGTAATCAGTCAGAATTCGACGAAGATCCGCGTGCTCAGAAAAGTAAAGTCCGTACATATCTCAAACTTCACGCTCGAGTCAACTAGCAGACGCAAAAAGGCGCTGACCGTTTGTAAACGGCGCCGCCAAACTGGGAATAATCGTAGTCTCGTTAACGGCGAACTGCAGCGTAAGGCGCTGGTTAGTAACGCATGATAGGAAAATATAGTTCACGACAAAACGGCCAGAAGAGAGTAACCTATCAGTTGCAGCAATGTCGACTAGATGACGAAACAGTCCAAGCGAATTATTACGAAGCGCAAGCGCCAGGGGACGTAGCTTTGTTGCAGTAGTGCAAAAAATCAGCCCGTTAGGCGTATTTCGTGTGCGATAAATGAGCGACGGCAGAACTTTTTGCTGACACGTAAGGGTGTTCATCTGCGTAGGCGGATTTAAACGGAAGTTTAGCATACTACTAGCCAGAAAAGCGGGCTGTTCATGACTTTTTGTAGAGAGTACTCTCTGCAATACCGCGGCCAAGCTTATCGCTCATGGCTTGTTGCTCCTGCGGGCTTGCGTCGGGATTACTGAGCTTTCACTCAGTAAACCTACGGTTAAATTCGACGCAATCCGCAGCCGGTGGTTTGAGACGATACTGAACCTCAAACTCCATGTAAGCGCCTTTTTGCAACCTATCCATCCGAGCCCGTTCGGCAAAATATCGCCGATGATACTCTGGATCATGAAGCTCGCAATACGCGCGAGGACGAACCTCCGAGGAATCAATCGTCTGTGCTTGGGCCGGCGCGGACACTGTAGGCTCCGCAGGTGACGTGAAGGTGGGCCCGGCAGCCTCAGGAAGAGGCCCGCGCACAACGACAGCTAGTAGTGATACAATAAACAACCCCCCCAGCAGCAAAAGAACCCTTACGTGCAGCGGTAGCTTTAAGTAAAAGGCGTATGCTCGGTAAAAGTAGCTTAGAAAAAAAGACATAAAAGCTTGCGAATAACTGCGCGCTAAGTTAACACCCCTTTTTAACGCCGGTAAAGGCGTGGAAGGAGTGCTACTGTGAAGCGGCGCGGGAAATCAGGGCGAGTTAGTACCCGGTGCGGGCGCTAAGAGACGTAGCTTTGTTGCAGTAGTGCAAAAAATCAGCCCGTTAGGCGGATTTAAACGGAAGTTTAACATACTGTTAGTCAAAAACACGGGCTCTCCACAAATCTTTGTACAGACTACACGGCCAAAAGAGGGCAATTACTAGCAAATTAACAAGGGGTCAGCGGACCATTCCCCAGCGAGAGTAGCCATCCGCCACCCCAATACGCAAATCGAGATCAGAAGAGATCGTGGTTCTGTTATTGTTTCTAGTTTCGTAAAAAGCTTGCAGCTCTGGAAGGAAAACAATTATACGTAGTTCTGTTCTGGCGAACCCTTACGAGCCCTTAAAGACAGACTAATCTGACGGTAGTCTTCCGACGTATTTATAAAACAGTCAAGTTGCATTTCTCACTTAGCTGGTGCCAGCGATTCGCGATTATAAATGTAGATAACAAGCGGCGCGACTAGTTCGTCACGGCTTGTACACCAGGGATTCGACCTTACCCGGTCCTCTCGTACTGAGAATAGGGCCTCGATGTTAAATTAATCTAGAGTAGATAGGGACCGAACT